>OHWF01000344.1_pt1 | contig 24557 bp, 21 predicted proteins | sample 1579681 | NCBI WGS metagenome assembly OHWF01 (sample SAMEA3882554, study PRJEB24775) | human gut metagenome | biome: human-associated habitat; feature: intestine environment; material: feces | place: Netherlands | collected 2009/2010 | reverse complement strand
CCCCTACATGATGGAGCAGCTGGACCCGCTGGGCACCAGCGTGACCACCGCCTGCTCCTACTCCCCCGCCGACAAGGGCTACGGCATCCGTGCAGCCGTGTGGGCAGGTGCTAATCTGGACAAGGAAGCCGCTCCCATGCTGTTTGACCGTGGCATCGTTGCCCCCGGTGTGGATGCCGGTTATGTGGACAGCGACTCCGCCTTTGGCGGCAAGGCTTTCCCCGGTAAGATCCGCCAGTATAACCCCGGCACCCAGCCCTTCCTGAAGGTGAACCGCAACGGCGAGCGTTTTGCCAACGAGAGCTGCCCCTACAACGATATCGTCTACGCTGCCGCCCACCAGCCGGGCCGCGTCTACGCACAGATCTGCGATGCCAACATTTTGGAGGACGCAAAGCGTTTCCACACCATCGGCTGCTCTGCCCAGACCCGCAACGGCGGTGAGAAGTACATTCAGGGCAAGATGGACGAGGCTATCGAGGCCGGTGCACTGTTCAAGTGCGATACGCTGGACGAGCTGGCCGACAAGATGGGCTTTACCGGTGCTGCCAAGGACACCTTCCTTGCCACCGTAGAGCGCTACAATGAGCTGTACGACAAGCAGAACGACGAGGACTTCGGCAAGCCCGCTTACCGTCTGAGCGCCATTCGCACCGCGCCCTTCTACGGCTGCTGGCTGGGTGCTTCCCTGCTGACCACCGAGCAGGGCATCGCCATCAACGAAAAGGGTCAGGCTCTGGACACCAACAATCAGCCCATGGAGGGTCTGTACATTACCGGCGATATGTCCGGCAGCTTCTTTGCCAACAACTACCCCTGCCTGATGGCCGGTGTGGCTATGGGCCGCACCCTGACCTTCGCCATGAAGGCCATCAAGCAGATGGCCGGTCTGGAAAACGCCTGATAAAGCGCGTTTCTCCGGCATCCTCTAAGCGTTTCTTCTTTTCTTCTTTTTCATGTGAAGAGGGGCGGTCCCATTTGGGGCTGCCCCTCTTTGTGTTTTTACCCCGCACGCCCCCTACACAAATGGCCGCGATTGTGCTATGATAAGCGTGAAACCGGGCAGTTCATTCCCGCCCGGTCACAAGATCGAGGTGTTTGTACAAATGTCGGATATTCTGGATACCTTACGGCAGGAAGGGGTAGACCCCACCCTGCTTGCGGCGGTGCAGGAATACCGCGCCGCTCATCCGCTCAGCGAGGCGCTGCGCCCGCGCATCCCCGCCCCTGCCTTTACCTACTACGGCAAAGAGGTGTGGGAGCAGGCGCTGGCGGCCATCCTCTGCGGCGAAAACCTGCTGCTGGCCGGCGGCAAGGCCACCGGCAAAAACGTGCTAGCAGAAAACCTTGCCGCCGCCTTTGGCCGCCCCGCATGGGACATCTCTTTTCATGTAAACATGGATGCCGCCTCCCTCATCGGCATGGATACCTTTGCGGGCGGGCAGGTGGTGTTCCGTCCCGGGCCGGTGTACCGCTGCGCACAGTGCGGCGGCTTCGGCGTGCTGGACGAGATCAACATGGCCAAAAACGAGGCGCTGGCGGTGCTGCACGCGGTGCTGGACTTCCGCCGCGCCATCGACGTACCCGGTTACGAGCGCATCCCGCTGGCCGAGGAGACCCGCTTTATTGCCACCATGAACTACGGCTACGCGGGCACCCGGGAGCTGAACGAAGCGCTCACCTCCCGCTTTGCGGTGGTGCAGATGCCCACCATCACGCAGGATAATCTGGAAAAGCTGCTGCGGGCGCAGTTCCCGGATCTTGCCGCAAAGTATGTGCACCAGTTCGCACTGCTGTTTCTGGACCTGCAGAAAAAGTGCGACAGTGCCGAGATCTCCACCAAGGCGCTGGATCTGCGCGGTATGCTGGACGCGCTGCGGCTGATTCGGCGGGGCATCCCGGCCGGGGCGGCGCTGGATATGGGCATCACCAACAAGGCCTTTGACTCCTACGAGCAGGGGCTGATCCGGGACGTGATCGCCGCGCGCATCCCGGCCAAGCTGGATGCCGGAAAGCTGTTTGCCTGATGGACGCCCAGAGCTACACCGCGCAGGAGCGGCGTGCGGCCAATCAGGTCTGGGCCGCTGCCGGAGCCTACGGCTTTGAGCCGCTGTTTCTGGCCCGCAACACGGACGGCACCATTGATTTTTACATGAACTGCATCGTGGGGCTGGTGCACAAATACTACGGTGACGCGCTGATCCGGGACATTTTTTCCGCATGGGAGGGCGACACGCGTCAGCCCATGCTGGACGACATGGCGTGGCTGTACTTAGAAAACGCCGCCTATCGGCTGGAGCTGCCCCGCCGCCCGGTGCTGGAAGCGCTGCGGTTTGCCCACGCGGACTACTTTTTTGCCATTCAGTACAAGCTTTCGCGGCAGGAGTGGATGGCGAAAAACCAGCTGGTGTACACCATGCAGGCTGCGCGCTGGCGCAAGGTTCTGGGACACACCGCCCCGGTCATGACCCCTTACGAGAGCAGCCTTGCCGCCGCGCTGGAACCGGAGACCGTACCGGAACCAGCACAGCTCAAAAACGACCTGCTGGCGCTGTTTGCAAAGTTCGCCCTGTTTGATGGCAAGGTACGTCAGAAGCCCGCGCTGCATCTGCGGCTGCAAGGCTTTTGGGCAAAGCTTGCCACCAAAACCATGCCCACCCAGATGATCAAAACCGACCGGGTGACGGTGGAACATTCCGGTGCGGTAGATGCCACAGGCAGCGGGCTGGCGGTGAACAAGCGCCGGGCAAACATCACCCTGAAGCAACGCGCCGCACAGGATCGTGCCTACATTGAAAGCTGCTTCGGGCGCTGCTTCTACCCGCCGGAGCAGCTGCGCAAGACCGAGCAGGAGTTGTGCACTGGGGTGCATCTGGGCTGTCATTTGTGGTTCAGCGCCGGTGTACCCAGCCCGGCGCAGGCACCCACCCCGGAAGCGCGGCAGCTGGCACAGCAGGCCGAATTGCAGGCCGAACGCAACCGCGCCTACTATGCAAAAAATCAGGAGCTGCACCGCAGCGTGGTGTTGCGCCTTACCGAACAGATCCGCAACTGTATTCTGGTGCATCAGCAGCCCAACCAGCGGGTGGCACGCAGCGGCAACCTGTGCGCCGGGCGGGTGTGGCGCGCCCCTTACCTGAACGATAGCCGGGTGTTTTTGTGCCCGGAGGAGGAAAACTGCCCCGCCTTTACGGTGGATCTGCTGCTGGACGCCTCCGCCTCCCGCCTGCACTGTCAAGAGGTGATCGCGGCGCAGGGTGTCATTCTGGCCGAAAGCTTGGCCAACTGCGGTATTCCGGTGCGAGTAAGCGCCTTTAGCAGCCTGCGGGGCTACACGGTACTGCGGGTACTGAAAGGCTTTGCGGACAAGAACCGGCAGAACATCTTCCGGTACTTCGCCTCAGGCTGGAACCGGGACGGTCTGGCGCTGCGAGCTGCGGGCGATCTGATTCAGTACGCCCCCGGCCCCGCCCCGCGCCACCTGATGATCCTGCTGACCGATGCCAGCCCCAACGACAGCCGCCGCATTCCGCCCACAGCAGAGAACCCGCTGGGCTGCGCCTACGAGGACGCCGCCGGTGTTACCGATACCGCCGCGCAGGTGCGCACCTTGCAGCGGCAGGGGGTGCGGGTGTCTGCCGTTTTTATGGGCGAGGACAGCAGCGCCGGTGCCGCCACGCAGATCTACGGCAAAAATATGGCGCGCATCCGCGGCATGGATCAGCTTGCCCGCGCTGCCGGGCGATTGATCCAGAACGAGATTCGGGAGCTTGGCGATTGAAAAATATAAAATGACCCCTGTGGGAGCAACTCCTGCCTTAGCCGGCATCTCCCGCAGGGGTCATTTTTCACAACCGATTATCATAAAGCACAACCATGCTTTGAACTTCTGTTTGCTCCATGCCATAAGCTTTTGCAAAATTTTGTCGTTTTGAAGAAACTTGCAGTTGTTTTTTCCTCAAAAGTATGCTATACTACGTTCAGAGAAGTTTTATACAGCCTGTCGGCCCGATCACCCGGCTGGCACTTTTACAACGTTTCGCTGTTTGCTTTTTAGGAAGGAGATCAATCATGGACGCTTCCCGTTATTTTGACGCCATGCACAACGCCATGTCCACCCTGCACGCCGGTGCACAGCTGCTGCTCACCATCCGTTTGCAGGACACCTGCGGCAACGATGCCTATCTTGAAGTAAAACAGCTGCCCGGGGAGCAGAGCGCCCTTGTGTGCTACTCCACCATGGGGCGGCGCTGCCTGAATTTCCAGCTGTTCCGCAAGGGCTGGCAGCTGTGCCACAATGCCGATGGGCAGCTGACCGGGCGTTTTCCGTCCAGTGCCGACAGCCTGCTGAGCCAGACCGACTTCCGCGCCTACTGCCGGGAGGATCGGCTGGATGCCGCCCGCACCCAGCGCCTTGTGGAGGAACTGGGGCAGCGCGCCGGCACGAACTATGTTGGTGTCATCCCGCAGAATGCCCGCACCGGCGCACAGATCACAGTCGAAAGCCACCTCGGCCGCGGCGCACGCTGGAGTTACTGGAGTCAGGACGTTTCCCCCTGCCTGCCGCTGGCTGCAATTTTGTACTGGTTGGCTGATTTTCTGGCCGGAAACGAGCGCCGTGCCTTGCAGTCTGACCCGCAGGCCGCTGCACTGGCTGCGCAGTGGCTGGCAAAGGACAGTGCTGTGTTCTTCTGCCCCTCCCCTGCCCTGACGGTATCCTCTGCGACCGGTCATAGTGCCCCTGCTGCACGGCGCACCCGCCCCGCCCCGGTGCCTGCCGCACGCAGCAAGAGCTGGCAGAGCGTTCTGGCTGCCATGGCTGCCGTGTAAGCAAGACATCGTTATTTCAGCATGGTTTACATAAAAGGACGAGTGCATCGGCGAAACCGAGCACTCGTCTTTTTTTACAAAATAAGAGCAAAAAAGCACCCCGCCAACCGTTTCCGGTCAGCGGGGTGCTTAGTGCTTATAGTTTACGGTTCAGCTTACGCTGCACAGCACAGGGAGGAAATCACTCCTCGATGTAGCCGTACTGGAAGTACCAGTAGCCGTAGGGGCTGTGCCAGACGCCCTTCAGAGAAGAGCTCTGCAGCCAGAAGTCGTTGTAGTAAGCAACGGGGATGCAGCCCATATCCTCCATCAGGACGTCCTCAGCCTTATGCAGCTGAGCAAAGTGCTCGGCAGCATCAGCAACCTTGGAAGCCTCGATTGCAGCATCGAAGTCGGGGTTGGAGTACTTACCATCGTTGTTGCCGTTGTCGGTGCAGAACAGCTCGACCATGTTGGAAGGATCGTTGTAGTCCATGACCCAGCCGTTACGGGCAACATCGTACTCGCCTGCACGACGAGCAGCGGTGAAGGCAGACCACTCCATCTTGTTGATGGTCAGGGTAATGCCCAGATCGCCCCAAGTCTGCTGCAGGTACTCTGCCAGAGGCACATGGTAGCCGGCATCGTTGGTGCTGTACTCGATGGTGGGGTAGCCCTCGCCATTGGGGTAGCCAGCCTCTTCCAGCAGCTTCTTAGCCTCGGCCATATTTGCCTCGTAGTCAGCTGCAATGTAGGGAGAACCGCCGTTTGCGTTGTCGTAGAAGTAGCCCTGCGCGTCCACGATGCTAGGGCCGACCAGGTTGGAAGCAGCAGAGTAGGTGCCCTGCATGATGGTGTTGGCAACGTAGTCACGGTCGATGGACAGAGCCAGAGCCTTGCGGACCTTGGCATCCTGGAAGGCATCGCGCTGCAGGTTCATGCTGACGTAGTAGGTGCCCAGAATGGTGTCAACATAGAAGTCGCCGCCATCCTCTGCCTTGGTCAGGCTGGGGATCTCGTCGGTGGGCACGTCCTTGATCAGGACAGCCTCACCGCTGTTGTAAGCAGCGAAGGCAGCGGAAGAGTCCTCCAGCAGCAGCAGGGTGATGCTGTCGGAAACGATCTTAGAGCTATCCCAGCCGCCAACGTAGTTGGGGTTCTTGGACAGAACGATACGCTCGGAGGGGGTCCACTCGGTGATCATGTAGGGGCCGTTGGAGACGAAGGTCTCAGCGGAGGTGCACCATGCATCGCCGTTGGCCTCAACGGTAGCCTGCTGCACAGGGCTCATGGATGCGAATGCGGCCATCTTGTCGAAGTAGGAGCAGGGGTAAGCCAGAACGATGGTCAGGGTCTTGCCGTCGTCGCTTGCCTTGACGTTCAGAGCATCGGGGTTGGGCTCTACAGTGGGGTTGCCGTCTGCATCGGGGAAGCCGGCAGCTGCGTCAAAACCATCGATCATGCCCAGGCAGGTCTCTGCGTAGGGAGCTGCGGTGTCGGGGTTGACCATACGCTTGAAGGTGTACTCAAAGTCCTTAGCGGTCAGGTCGGTGCCATCGCTCCACTTCAGGCCGTCACGCATGGTGAAGGTCCAAGTCAGGCCGTCCTCGCTTGCTTCCCAGCTCTCAGCCTGGCCACCAATAACTTCGTTGTTCTCGTTGATGATCAGCAGGGGCTCGAAGATGGTGATGATGGTGTTGGCGCCATCAACAGCGCTGTTCAAAGAGGGATCCAGAGTCTCGGGGTTGGGGCCGTACTGGACGGTGAAGCCAGCGGTGTTGACACTGCCGGTAGAAGAACCAGCAGCGGAAGAAGCAGAACCGGAGGTTGCGGTAGAACCGGACTTGCTGCCGCCACAGGCTGCCAGACCCAGAGCAGCGGCACCCACGCCTGCAACCTTGAGGAAATTACGACGAGAAATGCGTTTCATAATAATATCCTTCCCTTATATCAAATTTGAGTGTGCCAGGTTCCCCCAGCCGCCTCTATATTCGATCCGGTGCAAATGTACACCGGAGGAACACGAATGATTATAATGCGTTCTCACGCCGGTTACAAGTCCAAAACTTGGACTGTAACCATTTTGTGACAACATTTCAGCGCTAAGTTGAATTGCTTTCACCTTTCACTGGCGTGAAGTGTTCTCACTTCACGCGGTCAAGGTGATGGCAGGCTGCCCAGTGGCCGGTGGAGACCTCCTTGAACTCGGGCACCTCGTTGGCGCACTGCTCGTCCGCATAGGGGCAGCGGGTGCGGAAACGGCAGCCGGACGGCGGGTTCAGGGGGCTGGGCACATCGCCCTGCAGCACGATACGCTTGGACTGGCGGGCCGTAATGGGGTCTGCCACCGGAATTGCAGAGATCAGGCTGCGGGTGTAGGGGTGGATGCTGTGGGTGATCAGCTCGTAGCTGTCGGCCAGCTCCACCATCTTGCCCAGATACATCACGCCGATGCGGTTGGAGATGTGCTTGACAACGCTCAGGTCATGGGCGATGAACAGGTAGGTCAGACCCATCTCCTGCTGCAGATCCTCGAACATATTGACGACCTGAGCCTGAATGGAAACGTCCAGTGCAGAGACAGGCTCGTCACAAACGATGAACTCGGGGTTCACAGCCAGTGCACGGGCAATGCCCACGCGCTGACGCTGACCGCCGGAGAACTCGTGGCAGTAGCGGTTTGCGTGCTCGCTGTTCAGACCAACGCGCTCCAGCAGGGCGATGATCTTATCGTGGCGGTCCTTTTCATTCTCAGCCAGATGATGGATATCAATGCCCTCGCCCACGATGTCGCCAATGGTCATGCGGGGGTCCAGACTTGCGTAGGGATCCTGAAATACGATCTGCATCCGGCGGCGATAGGGCAGCATATCCACTGCGATCTTGTTGTCCTTATCGAACAGCAGGTTGCCGTCATAGTAGATCTTGCCGCCGGTGGGCTCGTACAGGCGCAGCAGGGTGCGGCCGGTGGTGGTCTTGCCACAGCCGGACTCGCCCACCAGACCAAGGGTCTCGCCCTTGCGGATGGCAAAGCTTACGTCATCCACAGCCTGAACGTACTTGCGGTTCTTGCCCACACCGCCGGCGGGGAAATACTGCTGCAGGTGCTGGACTTCAACCAGCGTCTTGTGTTCACTCATTCTGCCTTTTCCCCTTTCTCAAATGCAGCCTTCTGCTGCAGCCAGCAGTAGGTATAGTGGGTATCGCTGAGCTCGGTGCGCGGGGGCATCTTGCTCAGACAGATCTTCATGCAGTTCTTGCAGCGGGGCGCAAAGGGGCAGCCGGCCGGCGGATTCAGCAGGTCCACAGGGGTGCCCTCAATGGGCACAAGGCGCTCGTGCTCTGCGGTGTTCAGCTTGGGGATGGAGTTGATCAGACCCTTGGTGTACTCGTGACCCGGCTGGTAGAAGATCTCGTCGGTAGTGCCGTACTCCACAATGTGGCCGGCGTACATGACGGCGATCTTCTCGCACATGGAAGCCACAACGCCCAGATCATGGGTGATCATGATGATGCTCATGCCCAGCTTCTTGCGCAGATCCTGCATCAGCTCAAGGATCTGTGCCTGAATGGTCACATCCAGTGCGGTGGTGGGCTCATCGGCAATCAGCAGCTTAGGCTCACAGGCCAGTGCAATGGCGATCATCACGCGCTGACGCATACCGCCGGACAGCTCGTGGGGGTACTGCTTCAGACGCTTCTCGGGCTCATTGATGCCAACCAGCTCCAGCAGCTCCTTGGCGCGTGCCCATGCATCGGCCTTGTTCTTATCGGTGTGCAGGCGGATGACCTCCACGATCTGGTTGCCGATGGTGTACACCGGGTTCAGGCTGGTCATGGGGTCCTGGAAGATGATGGAGACCTCGTTGCCGCGGATCTTGCGGAAGTCCTTCTCCTTCATGTTCTCGATCTCGTGGCCGTTGAACCACACCTTGCCGCCCACCAGCTTGCCGGGATAAGCGGTCAGGCCCATAACGGAGTAGGCGGTGACCGACTTACCGGAGCCGGACTCGCCCACAACGCCCAGAACATCGCCCTGATTCATGGTAAAGGAAACGCCGTTCAGTGCCTTTACTTCGCCCGCAGGGGTGAAGAAAGAAAGGCGTTCTTCTTTGATGTCAAGAATTTTCTCGCTCATTTCTGTTCACCTCATCAATTCTTCAGCTTCGGGTCAAAGGCATCGCGCAGGCCATCGCCGAACAGGTTGAACACAAGGATCATCACGCTGATCATCAGTGCGGGGGCGATCAGCAGATGGGGGTAGGTGTTCATGCCCTTGACGGCATCGGTAGCCAGAGAACCCAGAGAAGGCAGCGGGGCTGCAACACCCAGACCGATGAAGCTCAGGTAGCTCTCGGTGAAGATGGAGGCCGGGATCTGCAGGGTGGTGGTAACGATCAGGGTGCCGATGCAGTTGGTGAGCAGATGCTTTTTGATGATACGGCCGCTGGATGCGCCTAGGGCACGGGCAGCGGTAACGTACTCGCTCTCCTTCAGGATCAGGATCTGACTGCGGACGATACGCGCCATGCCGACCCAGTACAACAGAGCAAAGATGATGAAGATGGAGATCATGTTGGGGCCAAGGGTCTGCATCCACTTAAAGCCAGGCTGTGTGGCCAGCTTATCCAGGGGGTCCTTCAGGGCCATGCCCAGCAGGATGATCAGCAGAATATCGGGGATGGTGTACAGGATATCTGTAATACGCATCATGATATTATCCACCCAGCCGCCGGCAAAGGCCGCAACCGCACCGTAGGTGGCGCCGATGATCAGCACCAGCACAGAGGCGATCAGACCGACAGACAAGCTGACGCGGGTGCCCATCATAATACGCACAGCGAAGTCACGTCCCATACGGTCGGTGCCCAAAATGTGCGGGAACACCTTTTCGCCCGCATCGATACGCGCCTGCTCGGAGGCAGAGTACTCGAAAGGCTTCAGGTTGTTGCTGCCCTTCATCTGCTCGGAGTAGCTGTAAGGCCAGACGGCGGGCAGCAGGTAGGCAAAGATGGCAATGGCAATGATGAACACAAAGCTGACCATGGCGATCTTGTTCTTCTTCAGGCGGCGGATACCGTCCTTCCAGAAGTTGACGCTTTCGCGCATGACCACCAGGCTCTGCTTTTCCTCATTGCTGGCGGGCAGAAAATCCTCCGCGTTGAGCTGCAGGCTGAGCGGATTCTTTTTAATGTTTTCCATGAAAATCGCTCCTTTCTCTTACTGCAGTTTGATGCGCGGGTCGATGATCTTATAAAGGATATCCACGATCACGTTAGCAATGATGACCATGCTGGACAGCAGGATGGTGGTGCCCATGATCATGGTGTAGTCACGGTTGGTGATAGCAGACACGAAGTCGCGGCCCAGACCGGGCACGGAGAAGATCTTTTCCACCACAAAAGAACCGGTCATCAGGCTGGCCAGCATGGGGCCGACGTAGGTGATGACAGGCAGAATGGCGTTGCGCAGTGCGTGCTTGAACAGGATCATGAACTGGGACACGCCCTTTGCGCGGGCAGTGCGCATATAGTCCTGACCCATAACGTCCAGCAGGCTGGAGCGCATCAAACGGGTGATATAAGCCGAGGGATAGATGGCCAGTGCAGTGACCGGCATGATATAGGCGGCTGCGCTGTTCAGACCAACGGTGGGCAGCACCTTCATTTTCATACCAAACTGGTACAATAGCAGCACACTGGAAATAAAGCTGGGGATCGCGATGCCACAGGTTGCAAACACGATAATAACGTTATCCAGCCACTTACCGCGGTTGTAAGCGGAAATGCAGCCCAGCGGGATGCCCACGCACAGAGCCACAACCACGGCAATGCCTGCCAGACGGCAGGACACCGGCAGCTTGCTGGCAATGATCTGGTTCACGGTACGTCCGCGCTGACGCAGGCTCAGACCCAGATCGCCGTGCAGAAGGCTCTTCATGTAGTTGACGTACTGCACACCCAGCGGCTTATCCAGGCCATACTTTTCGGCCAAAGCCTGCTGAGCAGCGGCGCTGATGGACTTTTCTGCCACGAACGGGCCACCGGGGACCAGGTTCATGACAAAAAAGGTAACCGTGGCCACAATGAAGATACTGAAGATACCCATTGCGACACGCTTGATGATGTACTTTGCCATCGTTTGATGCCACTCCAATCCTATCAATGAATTACTGTTTTTGCTCTCAGGCCGAGCCACACTTTCCCGCAGTCCGCCAGCCTCACACATAGCGGACGTCTGTCCTTGGCACGCGGACAGAAAAGCGAATAATAAAACGATGGCATCTTGCGGTCGCATAAACACCATCGTCCATACCCGAGAAACACTCTATCTATTATAAGGATAACCACGATTTTTGTCAATTTACATGAAAAGAATTCACTTCATTATAGCAAAGCATGAGTGAAATCTTATACTTTATACAAATTTCCTGTATATTCGTAGGTAAAAGTGCTACTTTTCCGGCCTTTTGGGGGATTGTTCCGTTGGCGCGTACAATCCGCCCTCCCCTGTCGGCGTAAAAGGCAGCGTCTCTGCCGCAGAGTCATCCCTCCATGTCCTTGGCATTTTTCTCCATATTACAGCAAAAAGGCAAAACAAAACCATCCGCAGCCCCTTTCCGGCACAGTCAGTGCCCGGGAGATGTGCTGCGGATGGTCATGGGTCGTTTTGCGGGTCAGGAGTACAGTTTTGCGGTCAGCCGGGAGTACATGGCGCTCTTCTGTGCCTTATAGGAGGCCATGGCCTGATCCGCCAGTGCGGTGCTCTGGCCGTTGGCGGTCAAAATGGCGCGCATCTGGCTGACGATGCTCTCCACTTCCTTATCATAGGAGGCCTGCATCGCATACAGTCTGCCGCTTCTGGCCAGCACGATGGATATCTTGCGCGCCTGTGTCTGCTGAGACTCCGGCAGCGATTTGAACTCTGCCTTTGCTCCGGCAATGCAGCTGTTCAGCTCTGCCTCGGCGCGTGCCTTGACGCTGTACAGCTGCCGCAGCAGTGCCTTGACCTCGGCCTCGTAGCCGGCCTCCTGTTTGCCGGAGGAGGACGCCGGTTTTTCTGTACCGGAATTGGCTGTACCGGCAGTCTCCTGCTTGCTGGAGGACGCTGTACTGCTGCTCTCCGTCCGGGAGGCAGCGCTCCCCGAAGAAGCAGAAGAACCTGCCGGGGAGGAAACCGCACCTGTCTCCTGCTGCGGAGAGCTGGCGGATGCCTCCTGTTCCCCGCTGCCGGACGCGGCGGCTTCATCTGCCAGTTCCTCCAGCGTGATCTCACCGCTGAGCAGCTTATCGATCTCATCATCCGTCAGGGTGACCTGTGTGCTGTCCGCCGGGGCATCCGGCAGGGTTTCAGGAATACCGGCTGCCATACTGTGGAGGTAGAACAGCACGCCAAGAACAGCTGCTGCCAGCAGAGCCACCAGCGCGCCCAGCACGATCAACACAATTTTCAGAACCTTATTTTTCTTCATACCAAAATCCGCTGCCCGGGCAGAGTAATTCTCTGCCCGGGCAGTTTTCTCCTTACTTTAGGATCAGACCCACATGCCCAAAAACTTTTTGGGCTGATGCAGGGTCGCCGCGTCCAGTTCCTGATCGTGGAACAGTTCATCGCCGTTGCGCACGATGCGGGCAGCAGCTTCCCTGCCCAGCAGCTTTTCCAGCTGCTGCACACCCTGCGCCATGCGGGGCGGGCGCTTGTCCGGGGAATGGGTGTCGGTGGAGATGACATGAACCAATCCCCACTGGATGAACTTACACAACTTTTTGCAGAGCTTAGGCTCCAGCAGTGCTCCTGCGTTGATCTGCGCATAGGCACCGGCGGCTACCCAGTCGTACAGCAGGGTGGGATCCTCCAGCACATAGGGGTAGCGCTCGATATGCGCAATCAGCGGCACGATGCCCTGCTGCTGCAGATTGTACAGGGTCTGCCGGATAAAATGCGGCTTGTGGGTGGTGGGGAATTCCAGCAGCAGATAAGCGGTGTCCCCCATGCACAGCGCCCGGGTGTCCAGCTCGCACAGGCCGGGCGAGAAGAACACCTCCGCCCCCAGTTTGAAATCAAACTGCATTGGCTGTCCCTCCAGTGCTGCGGTCATCTGTTCAAAGGCAGTCTGCCGCTTTACCGTAAAGGCTTCCACTGTGGTACGCTCGCTGTTGAAGTGGCTGGTGAACGCGATGTTGCGCACACCGTCCTCGTATTCCCTGCGCAGCAGCTCCAGCGAGACTGCTGTATCCTTTGCGCCGTCATCCATGCCGGGCAGAATGTGACAATGCAAATCGGTCATAGCAGTGCTTCCTTATTCAGTAACATCAGCCTTCTGTTTTTCGTAGGCATAGTTGTAATTGTAGGCATAGCTGTATGCGTAGCTGGAGCCCTTGAGTGCCTTCTTCATGTCGTAGCGGGTCAGCACGCTGCCCAGCACCCGAACACCGGCATCCTGCAGCTTTTTCACTGCGCCGCGCACTGCATCGGCGGGGGCAAAGTCAGAGCGCACCACAAAGATCGCGCCATCCACATAGCGGCCAATGACGGCTGCATCGGTGACCACGGACACCGGTGGTGCATCAAAGATGACCACATCGAACTTTTCCCGCAGGGTGTTGACCATGGCCTGCATCTGCGGCTGGCTCAGCATCTCGGAGGGGTTCGGCGGCGGGGTACCGGCGGGCAGGAAGGTCAGATTCATTTCCTTCAGTTCATGCAGCGCCTCGTCCAGCGTGCACTGGTTGGACAGCACGTTGGAAACGCCCTTTACGTTGTGACCGGCCTTCAGATAGCGGTGCAGCACCGGCTTGCGCAGATCGCAGTCTACCAGAGCCACCTTTTTGCCGCTTTCGGCCATCGTCATCGCCAGATTGACCGCCACGTTGCTCTTGGACTCTTCCGGCACGGTACTGGTGATGACCAGCGTGTGCACGTCCATGGAGCCTGCCATAAAGTCCAGATTGGTGCGCAGAGCCTTGTAGGCTTCCACATAGCCAAAGGGCATCCCCTTATCGGTGATCAGCTGCAGAGTGCGGTGCTCGCTTTCTTTCTTCTTTTTACCAAACAGATTCCACATCGTCTTACACCTCCGGGATCAGGCCCAGCACGGGCAGGCCGAGCTTCTTCTGAACATCTTCGTCATCCACAATGGTATCGTGCAGCAGGTGTGCCAGCACCAGCACGCCGCACACCACCACAGCGCCCAGCAGACCGGCCAGCACAACGTACTTCTTGGTCTGGGGGAACACCTTGTTGGGATCGATGATCACATCGCTCACCGCCTTGCAGGAACCGGCTTCCACCTTTTCCACCAGCACATCGGGCACGATGTCGGCAATGGTCTGTGCGATCTCGCCTGCGCGCTCTGCATCGGTATCGGTGACCGTGATCTGCATGATCTGGGTAGAGTCCACATCGGCAACATCCACCATCTTATACAACTCGGTGTAGGTCATATCCAGATCCAGTTTGTCGATCACCTCGTTCAGCACGGTGTTGCCCTTGATGATGACCGCATAGGTGCTGATCAGGTTCTTAGCAGAATTGAAGTTATCACTGGTAAAGGTGGAGGAGTTATCCTGCCGGGTATTCACGATCATATTGATAGAAGCCTGATACTTGGGTGTAAGCGCAAACACGCACACCAGCAGGCAAATCAGCGCTGCCGCAACAGCTGCTGCCACGATCTGCACGGCATGCGCCCACAGCAGGCGGGCCAGTTCCATCAGATCAATGGTCTCTTCGTCCTCCATGTTTCGGAGCGACTGTCCCATAGTTGCTTTTTCGTCCATAATAGCGAAACTCACCTTTCTTGTTTTCCGCAGTGCAAGAAATGTACACCGGGTTCCTATAGATACACATTCATTTTATAATGATAGCACATCTTGTTGTATTTTACAAGTAAAAATGCCATTTTCTGCCGGCAAATATATGGACAAAATATGCCCTGCCCCGTACAAAAAAGGCATCCGTAGCACATGGATGGCTGCGGATGCCTTCGTTTTACAGATTTTTAGCGAATACGCTTAGCGGGAGCCCTTATCGTAGGGGATACCCTCGGCCTTGGGTGCCATGCTGTTCTTGGAGGTGAAGGCCAGAATGACCATGGAGGCCACAAAGGGCATCATATTATAGATGTTGCTGGACCAGTGCAGCTGCGCAAGGAAGGTAGAGTCTGCAATATTGGCAAGGCTCTTGAACACGGCAAAGAACATGGCCGCGCCAAAGATGTGGAAAGGCTTCCACTGGCCAAAGATCATAACTGCCAGTGCCAGAAAGCCTGCACCGGCCACGCCGACTTCAAAGTTCCAGGTCTGCACCGGGGGCACGATATACGCCAGACCGCCGACGGCGCCCAGCGCACCGGAAAGGATGACACCGGCGTAGCGCATCTTGTAAACGTTGATGCCCACCGAGTCCGCAGCCTGCGGATGCTCGCCGCAGGCACGCAGACGCAGGCCGAAGCGGGTCTTATACAGCACGATGTAGCTGACCACCAGCAAGATCAGCCCCAACGGCACGAACACGCTGAGTTCCAGCCCGCCGATGCTGAACAGGAAGGGCTTGTTGGAATAGTTCAGCTTGGCGCTGCCGCTCTCGCTGAAGTACTTGGAGATGACCACGGCAATGGCGGTGGCCAGCAGGTTTAGTGCCGTGCCGCCGATGGTCTGGTCTGCCTTCAGGTTGATGGAGGCAAAAGCCAGCAGCAGGCTGTAGATCACGCCCGCCAGCGCTGCCACCAGAATGGAGATCAGCACCACAAGGAAGGGCGACAGGCTTGCAGGCAGCATGGTCAGGGTAAGCACACCGGCCACGCCGCCGATGACCATGATGCCCTCCAGTGCAATGTTGATGATGCCGGAATGTTCGCTGAACATACCGCCCAGTGCCACCAGCATCAGCACGATACCGTACAGCAGGGTATATTTGATCAGAAGCAGCATATTACTTGCCCTCCTTTTTGGTCTTTTCTGCGGCAGGCGCAGGCTCTGCGTTCACATTGGTCTTTTCGGCATTCCGGAACAGCAGGCTCTGGATCTTGCCGCGGAACAGCATGGAGAATGCGCACAGGTAGATGATGATGCCGCTGATCAGATCCGAGATCTCAGTGGGGTAAAATTTGGTGGACAGGAAGGAGCCGCCGACCGAGATGTGGGAGATGAACAGCGCAGAGAACACGGTGCCAATGGGGTTGGAGCTTGCCAGCAGTGCCACCGAGATACCGTTGAAGCCCATGCCCGGCAGGCTGGTGGAGTTCAGCGGGTTCCACTGGGACACGTTGGACAGATAGAACAGGCCTGCGCCGAAGCCTGCCAGCGCACCGGCAATGGCCATGGAGAGGATGATGTTCTTCTTCTCGTTGATACCGGCATAGCGGGCGGCGTTCTTGTTCAGGCCAACGGCCTTGAACTCGTAGCCGAAGGTGGTCTTGTTCAGCACCACCCAGATCAGTACAGCCACCGCTGCCGCCAAGAAGATGGCAATAGTGGTGCTGTTGGTCTGGAACAGCTTGTTCAGGCCGAAGTCCGGGATCAGGGACTGGGCAAAATCGGCGTTTTTGCTCAGGTTCAAAGTACGGGTGTTGCGCACGTCGTACATGGGGCCGGTGCCGTTCTGGTAGATGAGCTCATTGACCAGATACAGGCCGATCCAGTTGAACATGATGGAGGTAATGACCTCGTTGATGTTGAAGTAGGCTTTGAAAAAGCCGGGGATCGCACCCCACAGGCCGCCCAGCACTGCTGCTACCAGCAGGCAGACGAACCAGGGCAGCTTGAGCATGATGGCGCAGTACAGCGCACCGTAAGCGCCCAGCGTATACTGACCGGCTGCACCAATGTTGAACAGGCCAGTCTTGAAGGCAAAGGCCACGGACAGACCAGTCATGATCAGGGGTGCGGCATTGGCCAGCTCCTTGCCCACGCCGTAGGGGGCATCGTGGAAACCGCCCTTGATGATGCGCACAAAGCCATCGCCCCATGCGTGTGCGGGGTTGATGGCTACCAGCACCAGAAAGCCCACCAGCAAACCAATCAGGATGCACAGCAGTGCAGCCAGCACGCTGGTAACAGAGCTTTGCAGGCTGCCGCTGCGGGAAAGTTTTTTCTTATTCATGTGTTACTGCTCCTCCTTTCCCTGCTTGCGGGCGCCTGCCATATACAGACCCAGCTCCTGCACGGTGGTGGTCTTGGGGTCAAACTCGCCCACGATCTCGCCCTCGTACATTACAAGGATGCGGTCAGAAAGGTTCATCACCTCGTCCAGCTCCAAGCTGACCAGCAGCACGGCCTTGCCCTTGTCGCGCTCGGCCACGATCTGGCGGTGGATGTACTCAATGGCACCCACGTCCAGACCACGGGTAGGCTGCACTGCCACCAGCAGCTTGGGGTCGCGGTCGATCTCGCGGGCAATGATGGCCTTCTGCTGGTTGCCGCCGGACATACTGCGCACGGTGGTCAGACTGCCCTGACCGCTGCGCACATCGTACTGCTCGATCAGTCTGTCAGAGTACTCGCGCACCTTATCGGCACGGATAAAGCCGCCCTTCTGGAACTCCGGCTGCCAGTAGCGCTGCAGCACGATGTTGTTTTCCAGACTGAAATCCAGCACCAGACCGTGCTTGTGGCGGTCCTCCGGGATGTGACCCATGCCGTCCTTGGAGCGCTGGCGGATGCTCTCGTGGGTGATATCCTTGCCGTCCAGCGTAAGCTTGCCGCTAGACAGCTTGCTCAGGCCGGTCAGGCCGTAGATGAACTCGGTCTGGCCGTTGCCCTCGATGCCCGCCAGACAGACGATCTCGCCTGCGTGCACCTTGAAGGACACATCCTTCACCACGTCCTTCTTGCGCTGGTCATTGTGGATGGTAACATTCTCCACGTCCAGCACGGTCTCGCCGGGGTGCGCGGGCTGCTTTTCCACCTGCAGCTGCACGTCACGGCCCACCATGCGGCGGGAAAGCTCTTCCTTGGTGGTGTCCTTGATATCCACCGTGCCCATATATTTGCCCTTGCGCAGCACGGTGCAGCGGTCGGCCACAGCCATGATCTCGTTGAGCTTATGGGTGATGAAAAGGATGGACTTGCCCTCCTTCTTGAACCCGCGCATGATCTCCATCAGCTCGTCGATCTCCTGCGGGGTCAGCACAGCGGTGGGTTCGTCAAAGATCAGGATCTCGTTGTCGCGGTACAGCATCTTCAGGATCTCCACGCGCTGCTGCATACCCACCGAGATATCGCTGATCAGGGCGTCCGGATCCACCCGCAGACCGTACTTTTCGCTCAGCGCCATCACCTTTTTGCGTGCCTCGGCCTTCTGCAAAAAGCCCATCTTGTTGGGCTCCACGCCCAGAATGATGTTGTCCAGCACGCTGAAGCATTCCACCAGCTTGAAGTGCTGGTGCACCATGCCGATGCCCAGTGCGTTGGCATCGTTGGGGTTGCGGATGGCAACCTCCTTGCCGTTTTTCAGGATCTTGCCCTGTTCTGGCTGATACAGGCCGAACAGCACGCTCATCAGCGTACTTTTGCCCGCGCCATTCTCGCCCAGAAGGGCGTGTACCTCGCCCTTGCGCAGCTGCAGGGTGATATCATCGTTTGCCTTGATTCCAGGGAACTCCTTGGTAATGTGGAGCATCTCGATCACAAAATCCTCTGCCAATCTGCTCACTCTCCTTTCGTGTCAAATCGACACCTATACTATTCTGTGTACCATTATACCGTATTTTTGCGGTTTTGCACACTTCTTTTTGATTTTTTGGCGGGATGTGCTCTTATAAGTATTACTTTTGTGCAAGCTGCACGATTTTTCGCGAGACAAAAACGACCCTCTCCGTCAAAGCCTGGCGGCAATGACGGAGAGGGTCGTTCCCTACAGCCCTTGCGGACTGTTCAAATTTTACTGGATGTAGGTGACGTTGGTGAACTCGCTGACGGTGGGCTTGGTAGCGTCGTCAGAGCTGTTGTCAACAACGATCTCGCCGGAAGCGATCTTCTGCTTCAGCGCCTCGTACTCCTCAACCGTGAAGGTCTCGAAGTTCCAGCTGTCCTCAGCGGTGGGCAGGCCGACGTAATCGCCGTCCTCCAGACCAAAGTTGCCGTTGGTTGCTGCGATGGTGCTCCACTCGCCTGCCTCGATGTCGGACAGAGAAGTAGAAACAGCCTCAGACAGGCCCTTCATAGCGGAGGTGATGAACGGGTTGTAAGCATAGGTGCCGTCAGCAACGCCGTTTGCACCGATGTAGTTCTGGTCAACGTCAACGCCGATGACGTAGCCGTTGTTCTTCAGAGCAGCCTCAACAGCGGAGGTGTAGATGCCGCCGCCGCAGGCAAAGACGACCTGAGTGCCGTTGGAGTACCAGCCCTCCATACGGGAGGTGATGTTGGCATCGCCGTAGAACTGGCCGCCGTAGAAGTAGTTGATGTCAATGTTGGTGCCCAGCTCCTTTGCAGCAGCGTCAGCGCCCTGCACATAGCCGTAGCCGTAACGGATAACGGCGGGCACAGCCATGCCGCCCAGGAAGCCCAGCTTGGTGTAGCCGTCCTTAACAACGGCGTAGCCTGCCAGATAACCTGCCTGCTCCTCCTTGAAGGTGATGCAGTAGCAGTTGGCGGGGATGCTGTCGGTGCCGATATCGCCCTGGGTCACATCGATAGCGATGAGCTTGACGTCGGGGTACTGCTCAGCAGCCCATGCCAGAGAGGCACCGTACAGGTAGCCCACGCAGACGATAACGTCAGCACCGTCGTTGACAGCCTGACGGATCATGGTCTCGCGGTCCTCATCGGAAGCATCAGAATCGGGGATGTAGTACTGGCAGTTGTCGCCCATGTAGCTGGAGACAGCAGCCCAGCAAGCCTGGTTGAAGCTCTCATCATCGATCGTGCCGGTATCGCAGGTCAGAGCGACCTTGGCGATCTTCTCAGCGCCGTCTGCTGCGCCGGAAGCGGCGGCAGAGCTGGCAGCTGCGGAAGAAGCAGTGCTGGTAGAGGAAGCGGAAGAACCGCCGCAGGCGGTCAGAGCAGCGGCAGCGGCAGCAGCACCGGCCACAGCCAGAAAGTTACGACGAGAAATCTTCATAAGAAACTCTCCTTTTATTTTAAAAAATTGCGTCAAATGAATGAAATGTGCACTCTGGCACATCTACTGGCTCAAGTATAGCGGGTGGAAGTGACAGATGCAAGCAATTTCCGATTACAAATTCTTTACAAATCCCTTGTATAATTTATAAAAAAGTAATGCTTATTCACCAAATTTCCCCTGCTTGCGCTGTTTTTCGCAGAAGGACAGTTACTTTCCTTCCACGGCGCTGTTGCCCGCCACGTTGGAGGGGCCAAAGCCGAAGGGCAGCAGCTCGTCCATGCTGCGCTCAATGAAGTCCTCCGGGGTCTTTGCCATAATGACGTTCAGCTCCGGCCCGCCGAACTCGAACAATGCCTGACGGCACACCCCGCAGGGCGAGGTGATCTGCCGGTTCACTTCGCCCCGGCGGCTGCCCACCACGGCGATATCCGTAAACGCGGTCACGCCTTCCGCCACCGCCTTGAACAGGGCGGTGCGCTCGGCGCAGCTGGTGGGGGTAAAGGCGGCGTTCTCCACGTTGCAGCCGGTAAAGATGCGGCCATCCGCAGCGCGCAGTGCAGCGCCCACCATAAAATCACTGTAAGGTACATAGGCCTTTTCCCGCGCGGCCAGTGCCATGCGGATCAGCTGCTGCTTTTCTTCCATGGTCAATTTTGTCATGCTGTTTCCTCCTTTTATGGGCAAAAACAGCGCGGCTGTGCCTTGGGGCGGCAGCCGCGCTGGAAAATTATGCGATCAGTACTCTGCGCCCAGAGCGACCTTCATCATATCGGTAAAGCTCTTCTGGCGCTCCTCGGCGGTGGTGATGCCGGGGGCCACAAAGCTGTCCGAGATGGTCAGCAGGCAGGCGGCGTTCTTGCCCAGCACCTGCGCGTTGGCAAACAGGGCAAAGCTTTCCATCTCCACGCACAAGCAGCCATCCTCGTCCCGCAGCTTTTCCCAGTAGGTGGGCTTTGCGTCCGAGGGCTGGCGGTAGAACACATCCGAGGAATGGATGTTGCCCTCGATCAGGGGAATGCCCTGCTTTGCAGCGGAGGCACGCAGCTTTTCGTTCAGGGCTGCGCTGGGCAGGGTGATGTTGCCGGTAAATCCGCTCTGCACCCGGGCGTAGTTGCTCTCGCTCACAGCGCCGGTAGCCAGCACGGTGTCGAACAGCTTGGCCTTCTCGGTATAGCTGCCAGCAGAACCGATGCGGATGATATTTTCCACGCCGTAGAAGCTGAACAGCTCGTAGGAGTAGATGCCGATGGAGGGCATACCCATACCGCTGCCCATCACGCTGATGGGGCGGCCTTCGTAGGTGCCGGTAAAGCCCAGCATCCCGCGCACGCCAGTCACCTGCCGGACATCCTGCAAAAAGGTGTCGGCAATAAATTTGGCACGCAGGGGGTCACCCGGCATAAGGACTGTCTTGGCGAAATCGCCCATTTCTGCGCTGATGTGAGGGGTAGACATAGATGATCTCTCCTTTTTATTCATGATACAGCAGAGGGGCTTTCCCCCTGCGGAAAAGCCCTTGCTGCTATTTACCGATATTTGCTGCGGTTGAACACGTTCTGCGGTGCGATGTAAGAGCCGTTGCGCCGGATCTCGAAGTGGCAGTGGTTGCCGCTGGAACGTCCGGTGCTGCCCACATAGCCGATGAGCTGCCCCTGCTTGACCGACTGACCGGCGTGCACCACCAGCGACAGGCAGTGGGCGTACAAGGTGGTGTAGCCGTTGCCGTGGCTGATGATGATGGAGTTGCCGTAGCCGTTGCCTGCACCGGCGCGGTTATAGCCGGCCTTGGTCACCGTACCGCCTGCCGAAGCATAGATAGGCGTACCGGCGGCGGCGCAGATATCCACGCCCTTGTGGCTGCCGCCGTACCAGCGGGAGCAGTTCCGATAGCCGGGCACCGGCCAGATAAACTGTCCTCTGCCGGTGATATAGGATGCACCGGAGGACACCTTTTTGGTGCCCACCGTAACTTTTTCAGTCACAGGCTCCTTGGTCACCACAGTGCTCAAAATCTGCTGGGAAAGCTGATTGCCGTTTGCATCGTACACCCGCTGTGCCGTCACGGTGCGGATGCCGTTCTCACCCTTCTGGGTAACGCGCTTGGTACCGGAGTTCAGCTCTTTGGACTTGGTGGTCTCGGTGGTGTAGGCGATCTCTTCCTCCCAGCTTTCCACCTTGGTGATGCGCACCTCCAGCGTTTCCTCCTCCCGCACCACGGTCAGTGCATCGCCGGGCAGAATCTTAGAGTTCTGGGTCAGGCCGTTTTCGCCGTTGGCGGTAAAGCCGGTGTTCATTTCGCACAGTTCCTTCACGGTCAGGCCGTTTTTCTGGGCAATGGACCAGATGGTATCGCCGCTCTGCACCGTATAGGATTTTTCTGCCTGCTGCACGCCGGAGAGCAGCTGCTCCACCTCGGCTTCCTCTTGGAAGCTCTCGTTAAAGTAGATGCCGTTTTCCAGCGTGACATCCTTGTTAAAGCCCACGGTGGTGTTGGGGTCATCGGGGTTCTCGTAGGGTTCCAGTAGGCTGCTGATGTACCGTTGCAAGCTGTTGCCGTCCGCACACACGGCGGTCAGCTCACCGTCCAGATACAGGGCAGTGCCCTCGCTGATCTGGTCGCTGGAATTCTTGAGGATGGCGTCAGCCACGTCATTTTCGTCCATCACGTCATGGGCGACGGTCACGGAATAAGTAGGCTCCACGGTAAAGTGCGCCTGCTCTGCGCCGGAATAATTGATACGCTGCTGCACAGCTTCCAGTGCAGAGTTAAACACCTCTTCGTTGGCCACATAGCCCACGGTCTTGTCGTCCACTTGCACCTGCAAAGCGTAGGGCTGGCGGATGGTGGTCTGGAACACGGTCACCATAACAGCCAGCGCTGCCACCGGCAGCACATACATAGCCATGCGGGGCACAAGGCGGATGTTATCAGCGATGCCATGGGCAAGAAAGTGGCCGCTTGCGCGCAGCGCAGCGCCAAAGCCGTTTTCCTTGCGTACCCGGTGTGCGTGGCGCAGCAGCGCCCCGGTGCCCCGCAGGGCAAGCACTACCGGGCCGAACAGATCCCGCAGCAGCTGCGCCGCCCCGGGAAAGGCCATGAATGCGATATTTCTCAGCAGTTCTCTGACCGTTTGCAGCAGACGCCGCAGCCCATGCTGCAAGCAGCGTCCTGTACGGACCACGGCATACTCGGCGGAAAAGCCGATGGCGTACAGCGTCTCGCCCACCATAGGTGCTATGGGATTGTGCAGCAGCTTGTGCCACAGCTTTTCCCAGCGGTGCTGACGCTTGCGGCGAATCCTGTGCCGCCGCAGCACGCCCCGGCATTGGAACTGCGCCCACAGCGAGCGCAGCTTCTGGCGGCGGGGCTGCCGTACAGGCTGCGCAGCAGGCTGCTGCTCCTTTATTTTATCTTCAGTCAACGGGATTTTTCTCCTTCCTGCGCTGCTGCAGGGCATTTTTCCGGCCCGGAACACAACAGCTAGATGGTGTACGTTCCCCTGTTCAAAAGGCCAACAGGGCCTGTACACAATACGCTCTCTTTTTATTATACACTTTGCATGGTTTGAAACAAGCGCTTACATAAAATTTGGCTATTTTTTCACGCAGTTTTCACGAAAAGAGCGCTTCCATATCCGGCGGCAGCGGGCTTTCCACCGTGACGGTGCGCAACTGCAAAGGCATTTCCACCCGGATGCCATCCGGCAGCGGGGTGTATACAGGCACGGCAAAGCTCTGCTTCGCGCAGTGCAGCGCCTGCCGGGCAATGCGCTCCCGGCTGCCGCCGTAAAGATCATCCCCGGCAAGAGGATGCCCGATGGACGCAAAGTGCACCCGGATCTGATGGGTGCGCCCGGTCACCGGCACGCAGGCTGCAAGGCTAAGGCCGTTTTCTTCCTTTATAATAGTATACTCGGTGCGGCTGGGCTTGCCCTCGGGGGTAACGCAGCGCCCAATGATGCTATCGCCCCGGCGGCCGATGGGTGCATCGATCGCTCCTTCCCCCAGCGGCAGCGCGCCCTGCGCGATGGCATAATACAGCTTTGTCACCCCGCCCGCCAACAGCGGCGCGGCGTAGGCGTTTTTGGCCGCCAGTACAAGGCCGCTGGTGTCCTTATCAATACGGTTCACCGGGCGGAAAACCGGGCTGTGGCCGTGGGCAGCCGCCCACGCCGCATAACCGTTGGCCAATGTGCCCCCGGGGTAGTTCAGGGTGGGGTGCACCGCCAGCTGCGGCGGCTTTTCCAGCACCACCGCAAAGGCATCCTCGTACACCACCTTGACCGGGATCTCCGGCTGCGGGGTCACGCCGTCCCCCTCCGGCGGCAGGGCAAAGGAGAGCATCTGCCCGGGGTAGATGCGCCGGTTTGCCAGCACAGGCACGCCGTCCGCAAAAAAGCCGCCGCCCCGGAACTTGACCGCCCGGGCGAGATCCGTAGAGACGGCACACTGGCGCAGAAAGCTGCGCACCAGCACCCCATCGTGGGTGGTGGCCGTATCCGGCACGGCAAAATACAGCTGCATGGCCTGCCCTCCCCCTGCAAAATTCAAAAAAAACACAAATGTTATTATAACAAAAATCCGTTTCACTTGCAAATCTTACTTTTTTATGGTATCATGAGGAACGGAAAACGAGTGGAACATACGGCGGCGGGGCGGCTTTGACCGCTCTGAGGAAAGTC
>OHWF01000334.1_pt1 | contig 25381 bp, 16 predicted proteins | sample 1579681 | NCBI WGS metagenome assembly OHWF01 (sample SAMEA3882554, study PRJEB24775) | human gut metagenome | biome: human-associated habitat; feature: intestine environment; material: feces | place: Netherlands | collected 2009/2010 | reverse complement strand
CACGCGAGACATGCACCCGAGGAGGCTGTCCAAATCCGACAGAGTACCCACTGTTTGAGCCAAGGTTAGACAACACCACCCGGAAAGGAAAGATGATATGATTAATAGTTTCAATAAATATAACCTTTCAAAAAAATTCATCATAAAAGGACTTCCCCACTTCCACTATAAGGTATCCCAAGAGTATTACTGCCCGAACAGACGAGATAGTAATGCCCCGGAATTCCGGCATCGACAAGATCTATATTATTTATAGAAAAATCCCATAAAGTAGGTTCATAAGAAATAAAATCAACCGAAATTATTTCGCCTTCCAAAACGGTATATGAAAACTTAACAGACAATGTAAAACTACCATACGAAGAATCACTCGGCACAAAAGTTACATTGGCTGTACCAGAAAATGTTGACGGATTAGGTTTTGGCGGAGTTACAGATTCTCCTCCTTGCGGCATGCTTCTTTTTACCATAGTCGCCACACCTGCTTCGTCATTCAGCACAAAGCCTTCGGGGTAACCATCATCTTGGGAACACGCGGAGAATCCTACAAACACCAATCCAGCCAAGACGACCGGAACCAAAACTCTCACTAACAGATTCTTCTTTTTCATATTCCAAATTGTTTTTAATCGCCTCAAATTTGCACAAAAAGATTGGAAGCGACAACAGCAAACATGTAACCTGTTACACTTGAAAAAAATTTTGATACATAAGAAAAAACATGTTACATAGAAATAGAATCATGCCGTACTTCAACGGAAGGTTTGCCTTCCTACCTCCTCCTTAATCCGTACGACTTCGGATGAAAGAACCTTAACCTCCTTTGCCCTGATAACGGCAGAAACGGAGTCGGCATGGAGACTGTCACCGCATTCCCGATAAACATGATACATCCCTTCCAATGGGGCAAAACGCACGGGGCACATGAGGGAAGCCCAACGATAATGGTAAAGCGCATCACCATAACGCTCCAACTTCCGACATATATCACCGGACAACAATTCCAAATTATAGGATGCCCAATGTTTCCGGCACTCCTCCGCCGTCCTCCATGCACCAACATAACACCCAGCATAAAACTGTTCCACAGCATAATTATATAAAAAATAGGGATTATCCTTATAATGAAGATACAAACGCTCGTAATGTGGCATCATCTGCTTCGACCATCCGCGAAGGGAACACTCCGACACGCGACTCCATTCCCGTTCATGACGGAACTCACTTAAAAGTTTCAATCCTAAGAGAAAAGAACACAAGCACAAACCTATGGCCAAAAACTTTTGTATGGAAACATGCAGCCAAACCGGACAGAGAAGGCTACACAACGCGGTCACAGAAACCAATGCAGACAATGGATATTTAAAAGGATAAGAAAAACAAGAGAAAAGGAACAATGCAAACAAGGAACAAGCACATACAGACGGAAAACGTTCTTTCCTACGTACCAGTCCCACAATAACACTTACAAAACAAACCAACAACACACATGGAGCGGCTACACCGTAATCCACCCACAGGAGCGCAAACTCATTAAGCGGATGGCGTACCTCGTCGGCCAACCATGCGTACCCACTTTCAGGATGACCAGCAAAATAACGCCCCTGTACCCACATGTATTCCCGGCCAAAGCCTTCGGTGCCATGTCCCGTCCAAGGTTTCCGGGATATGAGTTCCCAACAGCGCCCCAAAATGAACATCCGACCGCTCGTGGAATCCGGCTTATGGTTCCAAACAAAAAACAATGCGGCCAAACAGACAACAACCACACAAGTATATTTCAGCCCGGCACGAATCTTCTTCTGCATACAAAGCACAATGATGGAATAGAACAGAAGGCACAACAAACCTGTACGAGACCTGGACAGCAACACACCTAAAACGAGCAGGCACTCCAAGGCACGGACGCAAATACGGGAAGTCGAGAAACCATTCAAAGATTCCGACAAGTAACGAACAAAAGGAAGGCTCAAACCGAGACACAAAGCTAAACCGGCCGGATTGTCAAAAGTGCCCGTAAGCCCTGCCCCCATACGCCACTGCTGCTGGCTGAACTGGAACAAAACATACAAGCTTTCACAAGCAGCCGCCACCGAAACACCCCACGCAAAATACTCCCCACGCCGTACCCCCATACCGGAATCCGATACAGCCCAATCATCATGCCCCTTCCTAAACAAATACAAACCCGATTCAAACGCGGCAATAATTACTATCGTGGCCACCACGCCATACCATTTGGGCGCAAGGAACCTATCGGAAAATCCCTCCATCTCCGGCAGGAAACAACAGGCTGGAAGAAATACATACCAACTACGCAAAAACCATGCGACCTTGTTCATACTGAGTTTCCTACTCCATCTTACCACACGTCCCATATCCATCCCCCCCTTTTCCTCATTTATTGAAAATGCACCGCCCGTCCGGCGTGATGCCCTCTGCGGATATATGGATCTCACGGCAAGACGAGTTGTTGTAAAACTCGATAATCGCCTCGCCATTCTCGTCCGTACGCACGTCAGGATTCCAATACAGCGTGCGGCGGAAGTCCTCCATCGGGGGCAGCACGCTGTAATCATTCATCTCGAACGTGGAAGGCACATTGTAACCTTGGAAATACGTACGACGCAAACCGTTGACATGCCCGAAAAAAGAATGGTGGGTATAGACAAACACTGTCACGGGCATCTGCATATTCTCATTCCTGAAACGGATAAAGTCGCGCCACGTCGTTTGGTCCTCGGCCACATACACCGACTTCACCTCATCTAGAAACAACGGCATCTCCACTGTCTCATGGGCATGCGAGTTACACCACACCACTTCCATCATCGGCCTTGCGGACAGTTCCTTGTGCTCGTAATCCCAATTTGGACTGGAAGGGAAACTATAATTCGCCCCCGTGATGGAATGGTAAGCGTTGTCTATAATCCATACAATAGGACGGCGGTCATACGTCAGCCCGTCCTTATAAATATTATATTCCTTGTCAATGACAACCGACCCTATTTTCATGGATTTAGCTAAGACTTCAAAATCCTCATTTTTTCCAGGATTATCTTCATCGGCATAATCCGGATTCCGTCCTGAGTTCGCCAATTTCAATTCCTCCACCCAATCCTCTTCCGAAGTCTCGTCACGCATCACATAAGTGTCCCCCGAAAAGTACCCGTTACGCTCCTTCAACCAGTCCTCGAAAGCAGGCATCACACCTCCCTTGTCCGATATGGCATCCATGGCGGCATCGCAGTCGTAATACAAAAACGACTTCCTGCGCCCTACCGACTCGCGTTCCCATACCACACGCGGATTCTCATACACCCAACGTTCGTCCACATGCACGGCCGGCAGGAGAATGTTCTTTTTTTCACGCAAAGGAGCTAACGTATCCACATCTTCAAAGCCTGAAAACTTCAACTGTCCGCCATGGCTTTCCGGTATGGGGGACATCTCTTCCCACGAATAAGCACGCGGTACCGGAGAATAGCTGCGGTGAATGCCTATCCGGTAGTCATCCTTATCCTTCTTTCCCTTGGCTTTCAGAAACAAGGACCAACGCCCCGAGCAGTCCGGCAGACTGAACACGTAACGCCCCGCACTGTCCGTCAAAGTTTCTCCCGTCAATGACTCGCCGACCTGATTGTAAAGGTAGGCATTCAGTTTAAGGCCCCCTACTTTCTGCCTCCTACGTTCCGGAAAGACCTGTCCGTCCAGATACAACTGGTTTTCTACCGGTTGGGACAATTCAAACGGCTCCATCCCAGACATCACACGCCAGTCATAACGCCTCCACCCTTGTGTCAGCATCAGCATGTCAGCCGCCTTGCGGTGTGCCGCATCGTCGGATTCGAAATAATATTCTGGGTGCAGCACATAGCCCCGCAGTTCAGAACATAGCAGCATCCACGTCCGCACGTCTCCTTCCAGACCACCGGTCGAAAACGCAACGTCCCGTGCAGAAAAGGAAAACGTAGCATTCGGGGATGCCTTCACCGACAAACGAACCTTCCCGCAAGAGGTTAACAAACCGGTCTCCGCACGCATGCGAATACTGTCTGCCCCCGATGATACGGGAGGAATGAACACCTGGCGTTCCGCCCATATCCGCCCGTTGCCGTCGAATATAGTGATTTGGTTTACGCCGGGAAACATATCAGCCCGACTGAAGAAGAACGCATGGGACGCACTTCCTGTAAGGAATGAATGCGCGGCCACGACCATACCCCCGTTTTGTAACGTCATTCCCCATGTATGTCCTTCCAGTCCCGAGGTTACAGCGACCTCCACGCCGACCTTGTCCCTCAACAAGGTATTCACCCGCAGAACGCACCCCTCACGTTCCGGCATTGGGAGGAGGAACCGATATGTCTGTCCCTTGCTATCCGTAAAAACAAATGCAACCGAAGACTCCGAGGGAGTGTAAGAAAACAAACCACGCCCCAAACTGTCGACGGGAAACACGGGACCGGAACTGTCCTCACCGGTGTCCAACCACCCCATCCCCGACAAAGGCATGCCCATCTTGTCCGTCAAGCAGAAAGCCACACGCCCCTCCAATCCCTGCACGAGACTTCCTCCCTCCGGATACAAGCGAAGCCTAAGGTCATGGCGTTCCACGCCGTATGCCCCCTTAGGCCGTACAGGAACGGGGACTCCTCCCTCTGTTTGGGAAGAGTCCTCATGCTTTTCTTGCCTACGCATGTCCAGTATCCGGTAACGGGAAACAGAACGGTCAATGGAAGCCTTGGAGTAATCGCCAACACGTTCAGGTTTCTCAAAAATGGGGAACACGCGCGAAAAACATGCGCCAGTCCCCCAATTCGTCATATATCGTGTATAAGCCCGTACTTCGTAAAAGCCGGAAGGCAAAAGCTTGTCCAACCGGATGTCTCCCCGTGCCTGTCCCTCCTCCACCTCGAGCTTCCGCCGCTCTACCACATCACCTGCCGCATTCAGCAATTCCACATACAACACGCCGCTCAAATCCGTAGGTTTCCCCGTATCTGCCCTCACTACGTATGCCTTGAACCATATCGTCTCACCGATAAAATAGCCCGTATTGTCGAAATGGAGATATACTTTTTCTTGGGGATACAATAGGTTGAACTGCTGCACCCGTGCTGCTTTCTCTAACAAAGGCAAGACATCATCACGCTCCTGTGCTCGGGAAAGACACGCAGTCTTACAAAAGATTTCCAGTACTATCACAACCCATAAGCCACAAACACGCACCATTTTCAGCTTTTAATTTGATATTCAGGAATAATCTCCACATTTGCACCTACTTGCTGACCATATACAGTAAAATAAACATCCATAATACCTCTATCGTTAACAGACGAGTGATACACATCATCAGTAGACAATTCATCATCATCAAAAACTATCTCAACATCATAATGCGGCTTTGGGAAACCTTTCCCCGCCTCTACCCAATAAACATATACCTCGCCCATAACCCCCACCGGCCTATTCTCATAATGTACATTTCCCATATTATCTATTAACGGAATATCCGCAAATATTACTACATCAAAGTCGCTTGAACCCGCCAATATCCGTTTGGGCTCATCATCCTCTTCTTTTGGAGGCTTTGGCGGAGTCACAGCCTCCCCTCCTTGCGGCATGCTCCTCTTCGCCAAAGTAGCCGCACCTTTCTCATCATTCAGCACAAACCCTTCGGGGTAACCATCGTCTTGGGAACACGCGGAGAATCCTACAAACACCAATCCAGCCAAGACGACCGGAACCAAAACTCTCACTAACAGATTCTTCTTTTTCATATTCCAAATTGTTTTTAATCGCCTCAAATTTGCACAAAAAGATTGGAAGCGACAACAGCAAACATGTAACCTGTTACACTTGAAAAAAATTTTGATACATAAGAAAAAACATGTTACATAGAAATAGAATCATGCCGTACTTCAACGGAAGGTTTGCCTTCCTACCTCCTCCTTAATCCGTACGACTTCGGATGAAAGAACCTTAACCTCCTTTGCCCTGATAACGGCAGAAACGGAGTCGGCATGGAGACTGTCACCGCATTCCCGATAAACATGATACATCCCTTCCAATGGGGCAAAACGCACGGGGCACATGAGGGAAGCCCAACGATAATGGTAAAGCGCATCACCATAACGCTCCAACTTCCGACATATATCACCGGACAACAATTCCAAATTATAGGATGCCCAATGTTTCCGGCACTCCTCCGCCGTCCTCCATGCACCAACATAACACCCAGCATAAAACTGTTCCACAGCATAATTATATAAAAAATAGGGATTATCCTTATAATGAAGATACAAACGCTCGTAATGTGGCATCATCTGCTTCGACCATCCGCGAAGGGAACACTCCGACACGCGACTCCATTCCCGTTCATGACGGAACTCACTTAAAAGTTTCAATCCTAAGAGAAAAGAACACAAGCACAAACCTATGGCCAAAAACTTTTGTATGGAAACATGCAGCCAAACCGGACAGAGAAGGCTACACAACGCGGTCACAGAAACCAATGCAGACAATGGATATTTAAAAGGATAAGAAAAACAAGAGAAAAGGAACAATGCAAACAAGGAACAAGCACATACAGACGGAAAACGTTCTTTCCTACGTACCAGTCCCACAATAACACTTACAAAACAAACCAACAACACACATGGAGCGGCTACACCGTAATCCACCCACAGGAGCGCAAACTCATTAAGCGGATGGCGTACCTCGTCGGCCAACCATGCGTACCCACTTTCAGGATGACCAGCAAAATAACGCCCCTGTACCCACATGTATTCCCGGCCAAAGCCTTCGGTGCCATGTCCCGTCCAAGGTTTCCGGGATATGAGTTCCCAACAGCGCCCCAAAATGAACATCCGACCGCTCGTGGAATCCGGCTTATGGTTCCAAACAAAAAACAATGCGGCCAAACAGACAACAACCACACAAGTATATTTCAGCCCGGCACGAATCTTCTTCTGCATACAAAGCACAATGATGGAATAGAACAGAAGGCACAACAAACCTGTACGAGACCTGGACAGCAACACACCTAAAACGAGCAGGCACTCCAAGGCACGGACGCAAATACGGGAAGTCGAGAAACCATTCAAAGATTCCGACAAGTAACGAACAAAAGGAAGGCTCAAACCGAGACACAAAGCTAAACCGGCCGGATTGTCAAAAGTGCCCGTAAGCCCTGCCCCCATACGCCACTGCTGCTGGCTGAACTGGAACAAAACATACAAGCTTTCACAAGCAGCCGCCACCGAAACACCCCACGCAAAATACTCCCCACGCCGTACCCCCATACCGGAATCCGATACAGCCCAATCATCATGCCCCTTCCTAAACAAATACAAACCCGATTCAAACGCGGCAATAATTACTATCGTGGCCACCACGCCATACCATTTGGGCGCAAGGAACCTATCGGAAAATCCCTCCATCTCCGGCAGGAAACAACAGGCTGGAAGAAATACATACCAACTACGCAAAAACCATGCGACCTTGTTCATACTGAGTTTCCTACTCCATCTTACCACACGTCCCATATCCATCCCCCCCTTTTCCTCATTTATTGAAAATGCACCGCCCGTCCGGCGTGATGCCCTCTGCGGATATATGGATCTCACGGCAAGACGAGTTGTTGTAAAACTCGATAATCGCCTCGCCATTCTCGTCCGTACGCACGTCAGGATTCCAATACAGCGTGCGACGGAAGTCCTCCATCGGGGGCATAAGGGAATAATCCGGATTCTCGAACGTGGAAGGCACGTTGTAACCTTGGAAATATGTACGGCGAACGCCTTTCTCTATTCTACGAGTTGATGCCCCATGCGAATACACGAATACGGTGGCCACCTCCTCTGCAAAAGGAGGATAATGGTAAGATGTCGACGCACTCGGGTCTTCTGTAATATACACAGACTTCGCCTCATCCAAAAAAACAGGAAATGAAACATCGTTTTTTTTCGTTTTAGCACCCGCAGGAACTTTCATCGCCAATTTCCCTCCTCCTCCAGCATATACATTATCTAAAATCCATACAATCGGATGCCCTTTATAACGTCCAAGATAATCCTCATCTTTACATTCTCCCCCATTGGCAACCGCCTCGGCTTCCTCCTCTTCATCGGAAAGACTCCCCCTCTCTTTCACTAAAGTATCTTTCGCGACAGCTAACTCTACAGGCGTAAGAGCACCCTTCACATCTATCCCCAGAAAAAAAGGCAGATTATTCAAATCCGCAAACTCTACACGCTCCATGAACCAATCTTTGAAAAACGGTATCTCTTTCCCTTCATCCAAATACCGCTCCGTTTCCTCGTCACAGTCATAATACACGTCAGCCCAATACTGCCCGCGCTTCTCCGTAGCCCAGGCCGCACGTGCGCCTTCCGTGAAACGGCGCTTCGCCTTCACATCCACCTCGGGAAGTTTGTGAAGCCGTTCCGAGAGGGAAAGAAGGGGCAATGTGTCGAACTCCAGCGTGTCTGGCAACAGGGGCAAGTACGACGGAAGGAACGGAAGGGAACGGCACCCATAAGGGGACAAACGGCGGGAAGGAGGACCGAAACGACGGTCAACCGTCACAAGGTAACGGCTCTTGAGCTTATTCACACCGGCCTTGAGCTGAAGGTTCCACTCCCCCCATACGTCCGGAAGGGAAAAGGCATAACGACCCGCGCTGTCCGTCAACATCTCACCGTCCGTGTAACTTCCACCGGAATACACGTAGACTTTAATCGGAATGCCATCCACCGGCAAGGACTTCTTAAGCGAACGCAAATGTCCCGTGATATACAACATGTCTTCTACCGGATGCCACTCCCCCGCATGGCGCGTGCGGTACCCGGACAGCTCCTCCCAGTCGTAACGCCGCCAACCCTGGACCAACATCAATAGGTCCGACGCACGGCGGTGCACTGAATCGTCCGACTCGAAATAATAACCCACATTGTCGATGTAACCCTTCACTTCGGAAGACAGCAGCATCCATGACTTCACCGAAGGGCCACGGCCGTTGAACACCGTGCCGCCGTCCATCGCCGAAAAGGAGAAGACAGAGCCGGGGACAGCATGCAGGCGCAGGCGGACCTTACCGCAGGGCGTGAGGCGGGCCGTCTCCGATGTGACGCGAATCGTGTCGGAGGCCGAAGACTTCGGAAAAAGGAAAAACAAGCGTTCGCACAGGATGCGGCCGCGGCCGTCGAACACCGTCAGTTGGTTCACACCCTCGGGAAGACTGTCCCGAAGGTACGACTTATGGTAACCCGAGCCCACGCGGAACGTGTCGCAACTCCATACACGGCCGTAGTTCATCAGCATGTAGCCCAACAGGCGGTCACGGTACGATGCCGTGCCATGGACGCTGAAGCGCAAAGAATCGTCCAAAGACGGGGGAAGCTCCAACACGCAACCCTCTGAGGATGACTCCGGAAGGGGAAACTCCTTAAAACGGCCACGGGCGTCACGCAGGCGGAAACGAAGCCCGTCGCAGGATGCCGGAACGGTGAACACCCCACGACCCGTGCTGTCCGAGGAGCCACGGACCACCACACGGCCCTCACCGTCCAGCAGCTCACCGTCGGCCGACACATGCCGACCACCGCCGTCGGATACCTGAAAGGCCACGCGGCTGCGCAAGCCCGACACCAGACGGCCGCCCTCCGGATAAAAGGACACGTTCAGACGCGAACGGTGCAATGTGTCCGGCTCACGGAAATCAGGCAAGCGGCGGCGGTAACTGCGTTCATCTATCACCGGCTCATAAGCTCCGGGGGAGGACGGTGCGCGAAAAACAGGGAACACGCGGGAGAAACAAGCCGCGCCGCCCCAGTTTGCCATGTAACGGGTGAAGGCGCGGACCTCATAGAAGCCCGTGCCGTAAAGAGAATCCAACGAAAAGTCACCGTGCGCATGACCACGCCCGTCTATCTTCAGCTTACGCCGCTGCACCACGTCGCCGCCCGGGTTCAACAGCTCCACGTAGAGCACGCGGCTACGAACGCCGGGACGGTGCCCGTCAGCACGCACCACATAGGCCGTGAACCACATCTTCTCGCCCATGAAGTACCCCGTGTTGTCGAAATGGAGGTAAACCTTCTCTTGGACCACGTGACGTGTCGCGGCCACCACGCGAGACATGCACCCGAGGAGGCTGTCCAAATCCGACAGAGTACCCACTGTTCGTCCCACAACAGGGATGCATCGCAGGAGGGTAAAAACAAGGCCAAACAAAAGGAACTTCGACATGGCTTTATTTAACGCAAGACATTATACTATCTCATCAGAGTGAAATATCCGACTCTGATTCACCTGAATACCCCCAAGTGTATAAATAACCATTTGAATCTATAAAACTATAAGTGCCACTGCATACCAAAGTATAATATCCAGTATCTGGATTCTCCACCAAATCTATATCATCAATCGAAAATTCAGGATTGTCCTCAGCAGAATATACATACTCAACAGAAGTAGGTTCACCATTTTCCATCTTATAGGAATAATGAACCGTCATCGTCAAGACGGTATAACCATCTATATATTCTGAAGGCAAAGCATTAGTACATTTAAAAGTTACAGTAGCCTCACCATATTTATATGACGGTTTCTCAGGTTCTATAGGTTTAATACTTTCCCCTCCTTGCGGCATGCTTCTTTTCGCCATAGTCGCCACACCTGCTTCGTCATTCAACACAAACCCTTCAGGATAACCATCATCTTGGAAACATGCGGGCAACCCCACAAACACCATCCCGGCCACAACGACCGGAACAAAAATTCTTACTAACAAATTCTTCTTTTCCATACTCTCGTTTATTTAATACTGTAAAATTGTGCAAAAGAATTGAACCTCACAATAGCAAACATGCAACCTGTTACATTTGGAAAAACATTCGATACATAGGAAAAAGAGTACATCATACAGGCATATATCCTCTGCTTGGAAGTTGCGAGATTGCAAATGGAATATGCCATCGAGAACAAGAAAAAGCCGCTCCGGAAATTCCGGAACGGCTTTTTCTTACTACTGGCTAAAAGCAGTCTATTTTACTCATCCAAATCAAGGATAGACTTACGATTGGCCATCAGGCGGTCGTACTCCTCCTTGCAGCCTACGACAATCTTGCCGAACTCACGAAGTCCCGTACCTGCCGGTATCAGATGACCACAGATGACGTTCTCCTTCATACCTTCAAGTTTATCGGTCTTTCCATTGATGGCCGCGTCATTCAGCACCTTCGTCGTTTCCTGGAAGGAAGCTGCCGACATGAAGCTCGAAGTTTGCAGTGCCGCACGGGTAATACCTTGCAGAATCTGGATTGAGGTGGCCGGCATGGCGTCACGTACCTGCACTAACTTCAAATCCTTACGTTTCAACGTAGAATTCTCGTCACGCAACTTACGGGCCGTCACAATCATACCTTTTTGCATCGTTTCCGAGTCACCGGCATCCACCACGACTTTCTTGCCCCAAATGCGGTCGTTCTCTTCCGCGAAATCGAGTTTGTCCACAATCTGCTGCTCCAAGAATCGAGTGTCGCCCGGTTCGTCAATCTGCACCTTACGCATCATCTGACGGACAATCACCTCAAAGTGCTTGTCGTTAATCTTCACCCCCTGCAGACGGTACACGTCCTGTATCTCGTTCACGATATATTCCTGCACCGCCGTAGGACCTTTAATGGCCAAAATGTCGGCTGGCGTAGTGGCGCCGTCTGACAATGGAGTTCCGGCACGTACATAGTCGTTCTCTTGTACCAGAATCTGCTTGGATAACGGTACGAGATACTTCTTCACTTCACCCAACTTGGAAGTGACGATAATCTCACGGTTACCGCGTTTCAGTTTACCCATCGTGATCTCACCGTCGATTTCCGAAACGACAGCGGGATTAGACGGATTACGCGCTTCGAACAACTCGGTCACACGCGGAAGACCTCCCGTGATGTCGCCGGCCTTGCCTACGGCACGCGGAATCTTCACCAATACGTCTCCGGCTTTGACAATCTGCTTATCCTCAATAGCCAAGTGTCCACCGATGGGGAAGTTATACGTACGAATCAACTCTCCGTTCTCGTCCAAGATATGAGCCGAAGGAACCTTCGTCCTGTCTTTTGACTCTATGATGATCATCTCGCGCAGACCCGTCGTCTCGTCGGCTTCCACACGATAAGTCACACCTTCTATCACGTCTTCAAACTGAATCTTACCCGGAGTTTCCGTCACGATAACCGCGTTAAACGGATCCCACTTGGCTATCAGCTTGCCTTTCTCTACTTTATCTCCTTCGTTCACATACAAAGTAGAACCGTAAGGCACATTTTGCGTGAAGAGGACAATATCGGTATTCACGTCGACGAAGCGGACCTCGGCCAAACGTCCTACCACCATCTTGGCTGCATTTCCGGTCTCATCGGTAATGTCTACCGTACGCAACTCTTCGAACTCGACCTTCGAATCGTACTTCGCGACGATAGATGCATTGGCTGCCGCATTCGAAGCCACACCACCGGCATGGAACGTACGCAACGTCAACTGTGTACCCGGCTCACCGATGGACTGGGCGGCAATCACGCCGACCGCCTCGCCTTTCTGTACCATCCGGCTCGTAGCCAAGTTGCGGCCATAGCACTTCATGCAGACTCCCTTACGGCTCTCGCAAGTCAATACGGAACGGATTTCCACGCTCTCGATCGGAGAGTCTTCGATTTCCTGTGCCTTGTCTTCCGTGATTTCCTCCCCGGCGGAAACAATCAACTTACCCGTCGTAGGATTGATAATATCATGCACGGACACACGTCCGAGAATACGTTCGTAAAGTGAAGAAATGACTTCATCGCCGTTCTTCAAAGCCGTACATACCAGACCGCGCAACGTACCGCAATCCTCTTCCGTGATAATCACGTCGTGGGATACGTCTACAAGACGACGCGTCAAGTAACCGGCATCGGCTGTCTTCAAAGCCGTATCGGCCAAACCCTTACGGGCACCGTGGGTAGAAATGAAGTACTCCAACACGCTCATGCCTTCCTTGAAGTTGGAAAGAATCGGGTTTTCGATAATCTGGGCGCCTTCGGCTCCGGCTTTCTGGGGCTTGGCCATCAAACCACGCATACCGGAAAGCTGACTGATCTGTCCGGCAGAACCACGGGCTCCGGAATCCAACATCATATATACGGCATTGAAACCCTGATCAGCTTCTTTCATGGTCTTCATCAAGACCTTGGAAAGGTCATTGTTGACGTGTGTCCAAGTATCGATGACCTGGTTATAACGTTCGTTGTCCGTGATGAAACCCATACCATAATCATTGGCAATGCGTTCCACTTCTTCGTTTCCGCGGCGAACCAGTTCCTCTTTTTCTTCCGGAATGATAATATCACCCAAGTTGAAAGACAAACCGCCTACGTATGCCATACGATAACCCAGATTCTTGATACCGTCCAGGAATTCGCAGGCACGAGCCACACCTACCGTCTTGATCACATCGGTGATGATGCCGCGCAAGGTCTTTTTGGAAATGATGTCGTTGAAATAACCGACTTCTTCCGGTATGATTTCGTTGACAATCACACGGCCTACGGACGTTTCCACCATCTTCTTTTCCAGCTCGCCATTCGCATTCAGGTCCTTTACCACAACTTTAATAGGCGCATGAATGTCTACACGCTTCTCATTGTAGGCAATGATAGCCTCTTCGGGACCATAGAATGTCAAACCTTCGCCCTTAGAACCGGGACGGAGCTTGGTAATATAATACAAGCCCAACACCATATCCTGAGAAGGCACCGTAATCGGCGCGCCGTTTGCCGGATTCAGGATATTGTGAGACTGCAACATCAGAATCTGCGCTTCCAGAATCGCTTCGTTGCTCAAAGGCAAATGCACAGCCATCTGGTCACCGTCGAAGTCGGCATTGAACGCCGTACAAGCCAACGGATGCAACTGGATAGCCTTACCTTCTATCATTTTAGGTTGGAAAGCCTGGATACCCAAGCGGTGCAATGTCGGAGCACGGTTCAACAACACCGGGTGTCCTTTCATCACGTATTCCAAAATATCCCAAATCACAGGCTCCTTGCGGTCTACAATCTTCTTGGCAGACTTCACGGTCTTCACGATACCGCGTTCTATAAGCTTACGGATGATGAACGGCTTATAAAGTTCTGCGGCCATCAATTTAGGCAGACCGCATTCTCCCATCTTCAACTCCGGTCCTACAACGATTACCGAACGGGCTGAATAGTCCACACGCTTACCCAACAGGTTCTGACGGAAACGGCCTTGCTTACCTTTCAACGAATCGGAAAGGGACTTCAAAGGACGGTTGGCATCAGTCTTTACCGCACTGGACTTGCGGGAGTTGTCGAACAAGCTGTCCACGGCCTCTTGCAACATACGTTTCTCATTACGCAAAATCACCTCGGGAGCTTTGATTTCAATCAGTCGCTTCAGACGATTGTTACGGATAATGACACGACGATACAAGTCGTTCAAGTCGGAAGTGGCAAAACGGCCGCCATCCAACGGAACCAACGGACGCAGTTCGGGCGGAATCACCGGAAGGATTTTCATAATCATCCATTCAGGCTTATTGCGTCCCCGACTGGCACGGAAAGACTCAACCACCTGCAACCGCTTCAGGGCTTCGGTCTTACGCTGCTGGGCCGTATCGGCATTGGCACTGTCACGCAATTCGTATGACAATTTATCCAAATCCAAACGGAGCAAAAGGTCATAAATGGCCTCTGCACCCATCTTGGCTATGAACTTATTAGGATCCGAATCATCCAAATACTGGTTCTCTTTAGGAAGTTTCTCCAGATAATCCAAATATTCATCTTCGGTCAACAGGTCATTGGCTGCGATTCCTTCTTCGGCCAGCACGCCCGGCTGAATGACTATATAACGTTCGTAGTAAATGACTGCATCCAGCTTCTTTGTCGGTATTCCCAACAGATAACCGATTTTATTCGGTAACGAACGAAAATACCATATATGAGCCACAGGCACCACCAACGCAATGTGTCCTGAACGTTCGCGACGTACCTTCTTTTCTGTTACTTCCACGCCACAACGGTCGCAGACAATACCTTTATAACGAATCCGTTTATACTTTCCGCAATGGCATTCATAATCCTTCGTCGGACCAAAAATACGCTCGCAGAACAAACCGTCACGTTCGGGTTTATAGGTACGATAGTTAATGGTTTCGGGTTTCAAAACCTCACCATACGAATTTTCCAGGATTTCTTCGGGCGAAGCCAATCCGATGGTTATCTTCGTAAAGTTACTCTTTATTTTAGATTCTTTTCTAAAAGCCATATTCTGTTATTAATAAAAGAGTTCAACTGTTATTCAAGCGTAATGCTCAACCCCAAGCCTCTCAGCTCGTGGAGCAACACATTCAGTGATTCCGGAATACCCGGAGTTGGCATCGGCTCGCCCTTGACAATCGCTTCGTATGCTTTCGAACGGCCTACCACATCGTCCGACTTGATAGTCAAAATTTCCTGTAGCACATGAGATGCACCGAACGCCTCGATGGCCCAGACTTCCATTTCTCCGAAACGCTGACCACCGAACTGCGCCTTACCTCCGAGCGGCTGCTGGGTAATCAATGAATACGGACCGATGGAACGGGCGTGCATCTTGTCTTCTACCATGTGACCTAACTTCAGCATATAAGCAATACCGACAGTGGCCAACTGGTCGAACTTCTCACCGGTCTCACCGTCATACAACTGCGTAGAGCAATAACGCGGCAAACCGGCCTTATCGGTCCATTCACACAAGTCATCCAACGTAGCACCATCGAAAATCGGAGTAGCAAACTTCACTCCAAGTTCTTTTCCGGCAGCCCCTAAAACAGTCTCGAAAATCTGACCGATGTTCATACGAGAAGGCACACCCAACGGATTCAAAACGATATCAACCGGCGTTCCGTCAGCCAAGAACGGCATGTCTTCCTGACGTACGATTTTTGATACGATACCCTTGTTTCCGTGACGTCCGGCCATCTTGTCGCCGACACCGATCTTACGTTTCTTCGCGATATAAACCTTAGCCATCTGAATGATACCTGAAGGCAATTCATCACCAATCGTAATCGCAAACTTCTTACGTTTCAGTTCGGCATCAAGCAACTTGTATTTCTTCAGGAAGTTTATAATCAGTTGAGATATCAAACCGTTCAGATGCTCGTCGTCCGTCCAGCCACTTAACTGTATCGTCGTAAAATCGAGTCCTTCCAAAGCGGAAGCCGCAAACTTACGTCCCGAAGCAATCACATCGCTACCCATATAATCTTTCACGCCTTGTGAAACCTTGTCTTTCGTCAGCTCCAACAATTTGTCTATCAAGATGGCCTTCAAATCTTCAACCTTGCTGTTGAATTCCTCGTCTATTTTCGGAAGAATCAGTTTGTCCGCAGCCTTGGCAGCACGTGTCTTGATGGCACGGGAGAACAACTTCTTATCTATCACCACACCATTCAATGACGGAGAAGCTTTCAAAGAAGCATCCTTCACATCACCGGCTTTATCACCGAAAATGGCACGCAGCAGCTTCTCTTCGGGCGAAGGATCGCTCTCACCCTTCGGAGTAATCTTACCGATCATAATATCACCCGGCTGAATGCGGGCACCGACGCGGACAATACCATTCTCATCCAAATCTTTAGTAGCTTCTTCGCTTACATTCGGAATATCAGCCGTCAACTCTTCCACTCCACGTTTCGTTTCACGCACTTCCAACGAGAATTCTTCCACATGGATTGAGGTCAAAATATCTTCGCGTACCACGCGCTCGTTCAGCACAATGGCATCCTCATAGTTATAGCCTTTCCATGGCATGTAAGCCACCAAAAGGTTCTTACCCAAAGCCAATTCTCCTTGCTGGGTAGAATAACCTTCCGTCAAAATGTCCCCGGCTTTTACGCGTTGGCCTTTATCGCAGATAGGACGAAGGTCAATCGTCATATTCTGGTTTGTACGACGGAACTTCGGGATGCGGTATTCTTTCAACGCAGGCTCGAAACTTACGAACTCTTCTTCTTCCGTACGGTCGTACAAAATACGAATAGTCGTAGCGTCCACATATTCAATCACGCCATCACCCTCGGCCGTAATCATCGTACGGGAATCCTCACATACCTGTTTTTCTATACCGGTACCTACAATCGGAGATTCGCTACGCAACAAAGGCACGGCCTGGCGCATCATGTTTGAACCCATCAACGCACGGTGCGCGTCGTCATGCTCCAAGAACGGAATCAAAGATGCGGCAATAGAAGCAATCTGCTGCGGAGCCACGTCCATCAGATTCACATCAGAAGGGGGAACAACCGGATAATCGTCATCCTGACGACACTTTACTTTCTTACGGATAAACGTACCGTCATCATTCAACGGTGCATTACCCTGTCCGATAATCTTGCCTTCTTCCTCTTCTGCTGTCAAATATTCAATACCGGTTTCCAATGATAAATCAACCACTCCGTCTTGCACCTTACGGTAGGGGGTTTCAATGAAACCGAGGTCGTTAATCTTGGCATACACGCACAAAGAAGAAATCAAACCGATGTTCGGTCCTTCAGGAGATTCGATAGGACACAAACGGCCATAGTGTGTATAGTGTACGTCACGCACCTCGAAACCGGCACGTTCACGAGACAAACCGCCAGGACCGAGGGCAGACAAACGACGTTTGTGCGTTACCTCTGCCAGAGGGTTGGTCTGGTCCATGAATTGCGAAAGGGCATTGGTTCCGAAGAAAGAATTAATCACGGAAGAAATGGTCTTCGCATTAATCAAGTCCGTCGGAGTAAAGACTTCGTTGTCACGTACATTCATACGTTCCCGAATCGTACGACTCATGCGAGCCAAACCAATAGCAAACTGATTGCTTAATTGTTCGCCTACAGTCCTTACACGACGGTTGCTCAAATGGTCGATGTCATCGACAAGTGCCTTTGAGTTTATCAGCTCTATCAGATACTTGATAATCTCGATAATATCTTCTTTCGTCAATACGCGGACATCCATATCCGTAGAAAGATTCAGTTTTCTATTGATACGGTAACGTCCAACTTCACCCAAATCATAACGTTTCTCTGAAAAGAACAAGTTATTGATGACTTCACGTGCACTGGCATCATCTGCGGGGTCGGCGTTACGCAACTGACGGTAAATGTATAATACTGCCTCCTTCTCAGAATTACTCGGGTCTTTCTGAAGTGTATTGAAGATGATAGAATAATCAGACGTATTTATCTCTTCCTTATGCAACAACACACTTTGAACACCGCTATCCAAAATGATGCAAATATTGTCTTCGTCCAATATAGCTTCACGGTCTAAGATGACTTCATTACGCTCTATTGAAACCACCTCACCGGTGTCTTCATCCACGAAATCTTCAATCCAACTCTTCAGCACACGTGCAGCTAACTTCTTACCAATGTATTTCTTTAAATTGGTTTTCGTCGCTTTGACTTCTTCCGCCAAATTGAAAATCTCCAGAATATCCTTATCGTCCTCGAAACCTATGGCACGCAACAAAGTCGTAACAGGCAATTTCTTCTTACGGTCGATATACGCATACATGACATTATTGATGTCTGTAGCAAATTCAATCCATGAACCTTTGAATGGAATGATACGTGCCGAATATAGTTGCGTCCCATTCGCATGAATACTTGAACCGAAGAAAACACCCGGAGAACGATGTAATTGGGAAACTACAACTCGTTCAGCTCCGTTAATAATAAAAGTTCCATTATCGGTCATATAAGGAATAGGACCTAAGAACACATCCTGAATAACCGTATCAAAGTCTTCGTGATCCGGGTCGGTACAATACAACTTCAATTTGGCCTTGAGCGGCACACTATAGGTGAGCCCACGCTCTAAACACTCTTCAATTGTATAGCGCGGAGGATCAATATAATAATCAAGGAACTCCAAAACGAAATTATTACGCGTATCGGCAATTGGGAAATTCTCTGAGAAGACTTTATATAAGCCGTCGTTTTTACGTTTCTCAGGAGGAGTATCCAACTGCAAGAAGTCCTTAAACGACTTCAATTGCACATCAAGAAAATCCGGATAAGGCATCGGACTCTTAACTGTTGCAAAGTTAACTCTCTGATTTACAAGATTAGAAGACATCTATATTATTATTAGTTGAACTTGTTGATAGTTTTAGACACAAAAAGGTAAAGAACCCTCTACCAGAGGATTCTTTACCGATAAACCTGCTAATACAGGCTTTTAATTACTTCAACTCGATTTCAGCACCAGCTTCTTCGAGAGTCTTCTTCAAAGCTTCAGCATCAGCTTTCGGCATTCCTTCCTTCAATACGCTGGGAGCACCGTCAACCATTTCTTTTGCTTCTTTCAAGCCAAGGCCGCAAGCTTCTTTCACAGCCTTAACTACCTGCAACTTAGCTGCACCTGCACTCTTCAATACTACATCGAAAGAATCTTTTGCAGCAGCAGCTTCAGCGCCACCAGCAGCAGGACCAGCAGCAACAGCAACAGCTGCAGCAGCAGGTTCAATTCCGTACTCATCCTTCAGGATAGTTGCCAATTCATTAACTTCCTTAACTGTCAAATTTACCAATTCTTCAGCAATAGCTTTCAAATCTGCCATTTTTATTCTATTTTTTATTTGTTTGATACTAATTTAATTTATTCGGGTCTTTCACCGAGAGTTTTGAGAACTCCATGAATAGTGTTTCCACCTGATTGAAGAGCAGAAAGTACGTTCTTCGCCGGTGACTGCAACAAAGCCACAATCTCAGCAATAACTTCATCCTTGCTCTTGATAGCCGTAAGAGCTTCGAGTTGGTCTGCACCTACATAGAAACCTTCTTCAGCATAAGCCGCCTTCAATGCGGGCATTCCATCCTTAGCAAAATCTTTCAACAACTTTGCAGGGGCATTTGCCGTGTTTGCAAACAACACAGCAGTCGTACCCTTTAAGCAATCGTACAAAGGAGTATAATCTGTCTCAGCTGCTTCCAAAGCTTTGTGAAGTAATGTGTTCTTCACAACTACCATTTTAATTTCAGACTGAAAACATTTTCTTCTCATCGCACTGGTTGTCGCAGCATTCAATCCCGTCACATCAACCAGATAGAAATGAGCATACTCATTCAAGACTTCGCCAAGCTGGGCTATAATATTACCTTTATCTTCCTTTCTCATGATTCAATTACTTTTTAAATTTCCTCAACAGCCTTCGGGTCAATCTTGATACCGCGGCTCATCGTACTTGAAAGATAAATACTCTTAATATAGGTACCCTTAGCGGCTGTAGGTTTCAACTTATTGATAGTTGAAATAAACTCTTTCGCATTCTGTGCAATTTGCTCAGCAGTAAAAGAAACCTTACCTATAGAAGTGTGTACAATACCTGATTTATCTACTTTAAAGTCAATCTTACCTTGTTTCACTTCTCTTACAGCCTTGGCCACATCCATAGTTACAGTACCACTCTTCGGGTTAGGCATCAATCCACGAGGACCGAGTACACGACCGAGGGCACCGATTTTTCCCATTATTGAAGGCATAGTGATAATGACATCCACGTCAGTCCAACCGCCTTTTATCTTCTCGATATATTCATCAAGACCTACATAGTCAGCGCCTGCTTCCTTAGCAGCAGCTTCAGCATCCGGAGTACACAAGCAAAGAACCCGCGTAACTTTACCCGTACCATTTGGCAGAGACACAACACCTCTCACCATCTGATTGGCTTTACGGGGATCCACACCTAAACGTACATCAATGTCTACGGAAGCATCAAACTTGGTTGTCGTAATATCCTTAACCAACTGAGAAGCTTCTTTCAAAGAGTATGCTTTCCCTGCTTCAATCTTGTCAGCGACCAACTTCTGATTTTTTGTCAGTTTACTCATTTTAATTGAAGATTTTAATTATTAACCCGGGAAGTCTCCTTTTACAGTGATACCCATACTTCTTGCTGTTCCTGCAACCAATTTCATCGCAGCTTCTATTGTAAAGCAATTCAAATCAGGCATTTTATCCTGAGCGATCGTACGCACTTGCTCCCAAGAGATTTCAGCAACCTTTTTACGGTTCGGCTCTGCAGAACCACCTTTTAACTTCGCAATCTCCATCAACTGTACTGCTACGGGAGGAGTCTTTACGATAAAGTCGTATGACTTATCAGTATAATAGGTGATTACCACCGGGAGCACCTTGCCGGCTTTCTCCTGCGTTCTGGCGTTGAATGCTTTACAGAAATCCATGATATTGATACCCTTGGAACCCAAAGCAGGACCTACTGGGGGTGATGGATTTGCAGCGCCTCCTTTAATCTGTAATTTGATTAATCCAGCAACTTCTTTAGCCATTTTTTTGTTATTTATTGAATTTGATATTCAAGAACAATACGCGTAACAAAACGCATCATTCTTTCTCTACTTGCATAAAACCTAATTCCAACGGCGTTTTACGGCCGAAGATCTTGACCATTACTTTCAGCTTCTTCTTTTCGTTATTCACTTCTTCGATTACGGCAGAAAAACCACTAAAAGGTCCTTCTGTCACCTTAACCGTTTCCCCTTCAGCATAAGGTATCAACACTTCTTCCGGTACATCTTGCATTTCGTCAACAGCACCTAAAAGACGATTAACCTCAGACTGACGCAACGGAGTAGGGTTACTATTAGATTCACCCAAAAAGCCCAATACGTTTGGCGTATTACGCAACAATACAGGTATCTCACCCACTAAAGCTGCTTCTACCAACACATAGCCCGGTAAATGATTACGCTCCTTAACGATACGTTTACCATTACGAACCTGAACTACTTTTTCTGTCGGTATCAACACCTGAGAGACGAATTTTCCAAAGTCACCTTTTTTAATTTCGGCATCAATGTACTCCTTCACCTTGCTTTCCTTTCCACTCACGGCACGCATAACGTACCATTTCATTTCAGTATCAGCCATCTCTCTACTTAATTAGGATAAATAACTTCCATTGCGCTTTGGAACACGAAGTCCATAGCGAAAACAACCAGTGCAATGAGTAGGGAAGCAGATAATACTACGACTGCACTGTTAGTAAGTTCTGAACGAGTCGGCCAAGTTGTTTTATGGACAAGCTCATCATAAGATTCCTTACAATATTTAAAGATCTTCTTAAACATATTCTTTATTATTAGCACGGGAGGAGAGGCTCGAACTCCCGACACCCGGTTTTGGAGACCGGTGCTCTACCAACTGAGCTACTCCCGTAAGTGGCTCTCCCCTAAGAGAGAGCCTATGATGACCTTAAATTAGTCAAAAACTTCAGTAATCTGACCAGAACCTACCGTACGTCCACCTTCGCGGATAGCGAAACGCAAACCTACGTTCAAGGCTACCGGATAAATCAAGTGTACTGTAATTTCTACATTATCACCCGGCATTACCATTTCAGTTCCTTCCGGCAAGTGAATTTCACCTGTACAGTCCATAGTACGCAGATAGAACTGAGGACGGTATTTGTTTCCGAACGGAGTGTGACGTCCACCTTCTTCTTTCTTCAAAACATAGATAGAAGCCTTGAAACCAGAGTGAGGAGTAATAGAACCCGGATGAGTAATTACCATACCACGCTTGATTTCTGTTTTATCGATACCACGAAGCAACAAACCAACGTTATCACCAGCTTCACCTTCGTCCAACAACTTACGGAACATTTCTACACCGGTAATCACAGACTTCTTGTCTTCGCCCAAACCGAGGATCTGAACTTCATCACCTACTTTCACAACACCAGTCTCGATACGACCAGTTGCTACAGTACCACGACCAGTAATAGAGAATACGTCCTCAACCGGCATCAAGAAAGGCTTTTCAACGTCACGAACAGGCTCCTGAATCCAAGTATCACAAGCGTCCATAAGTTCCATTACCTTATCTTCCCATTCAGGTACACCATTCAAGGCACCCAAAGCAGAACCACGGATAATCGGAGTATCTTCTTCGAAGTCATAAGCTGCCAACAGCTCACGCATTTCCATCTCAACGAGCTCCAACATTTCTTCGTCGTCAACCATATCGCACTTGTTCAAGAATACGACCAAACGCGGAACGTTTACCTGACGAGCCAACAAGATGTGCTCACGAGTTTGAGGCATCGGACCATCAGTTGCAGCAACTACGATGATAGCACCATCCATCTGCGCAGCACCAGTTACCATGTTCTTTACATAGTCGGCGTGTCCCGGGCAGTCAACGTGTGCATAGTGACGGTTTGCAGTTTCATACTCAACGTGTGAAGTATTGATAGTAATACCACGCTCTTTTTCCTCGGGAGCGTTATCGATCTGATCGAACGATTTTACTTCTGACAAACCTTTCTTTGCCAATACTGTAGTAATAGCAGCAGTCAAAGTAGTCTTTCCGTGGTCTACGTGACCGATAGTACCAATGTTTACATGAGGTTTGGTACGCTCAAACTTCTCTTTAGCCATAGCTTTTTCCTTTTTATTTAATTAATGAATAATCTAATGCTCATCCGAGCTGTTACCGAGACTTGAACTCGGGACCTCTTCCTTACCAAGGAAGTGCTCTACCGCTGAGCTATAACAGCAAAAAATTAGAGCGGAAAACGGGACTCAAACCCGCGACCCCCAGCTTGGAAGGCTAGTGCTCTATCGACTGAGCTATTTCCGCAGTTTCATTATTTAGCCTTTTCAAGACTTTCAATGAGCGTGGGCAAAGATGGATTCGAACCACCGAAGGCGTAAGCCAGCAGATTTACAGTCTGCCCCATTTGGCCACTCTGGTAACTTCCCTTATGTTTCTAAACCGCTTTCGCTCAACTCCACCGTGTCGGCTCCGCAAGGTTTTTTGGAGCCGATGGAGGGATTCGAACCCCCGACCAGCTGATTACAAATCAGCTGCTCTGGCCAACTGAGCTACATCGGCATATAGACCAATTTGGATTGCAAAAGTAGGGAAAATAAAATTAACAACCAAAAATTTGATCATTTTATTTTATCACTCCTCTCAAAGAACGTTCTCGGCGATCGAAATCGAACGCGAAATCGGGTGCAAATATAGCACTCTTTCGGGAATTAAAAAATAGTTGCACGGACTTTTTTATCCGGAACGCAGAAAAAGTCGCAAATAAGTCCATACCACAACCAAACCGAAAGCGCAAATCGACGTCCCTCTGCAGAAAATTTATATGAAAACGGTACAAAGCAGTATTTCACGGCACGTCCTATTCAAATATCGTCTTGGGAGAATCTCCAAAAGACGGTGAAATTCATCATTTTATCATGACAATCATTATCACACACTCCGATTTATCCCTAAAAGATACACGAAATCTCCTCCGATCGACTAATTTTGCCGTATGGAACGTACGAAGGCTGTTTTTAACTGGAGCGGCGGCAAGGATTCCGCCCATGCACTGTGGCATGCCATCGAATCGCAGCACTACGAAATCGTCGCCCAGGCCGCAAGCATCGGCATTCCCCTCCATGCGGTTGATCTCACGCCCAAAGGCGATATGGAGGATTATCAGACAGCTATGTCGCAAGCCGTCGCGCATTTCAAAGCACAAGGTGTAACGCACTTCATCTTCGGCGACATCTTCCTGCACTACGTTCGCAAATACCGGGAACAGCAACTCGCTCCGCACGGCATCGTAGTCGTCGAACCCCTTTGGGGCCGCAGCTCCGAAACCGTGATGCACGATTTCCTGGCCTCGGGCCTGCAAACCGTCGTAGTAACGACCATGGCCGACGGACTGGGAGCCGCAGCCATCGGGCGGACCATCGACTCCGATTTCATCGCCTCCCTGCCTGCGGGGACGGATCCCAACGGCGAAAACGGAGAATACCACACCTTCTGTTACGACGGCCCGATTTTCCGCACGCCCGTCCGGTTCCGGCTGGGGAGTCCTTTCTCCCGAAGTTACGACATACGTCTCGACGACGGCACGGAGAAAACCTACACCTACTGGTTCGCCGATCTGCAAGAGCCATAAGCCATCTATATCGCCGACACTTCCGATGGTATGCCTTATGGTTACTCCCGGAATCGGCACCGCACAGAACCCGGCTGACCGAAATCCGCACGAACCGCCGCTTCAGACAACCAAGAAAGACCTACACCTATGATAACCAGAATCATCCCGCACCGAAAAATAAGCCTCTGCTCCCTATTACTCGCACTGCTGGCCCCGGTACTCCTGACAGCCGGATGCAACGACACCCAGGAAAATGAAGGGGCACGGGATCCCACGACCCCGTTGCCCGAACCGAAACCGAAGCCGAAAACTTATCCGCTGGTAATTACCGACATCCGAAATCTTCCCCCGAAGACGACTTTCGACCGGA
>OHWF01000314.1_pt1 | contig 26775 bp, 20 predicted proteins | sample 1579681 | NCBI WGS metagenome assembly OHWF01 (sample SAMEA3882554, study PRJEB24775) | human gut metagenome | biome: human-associated habitat; feature: intestine environment; material: feces | place: Netherlands | collected 2009/2010 | reverse complement strand
GCTCCGGTATAGAACATAAATGTATCAGCTCCATAGGAGACCGCTTCTTTCGCAGAACCAAGGAGCATTTCTTTTCCACTCATGCTTACGTGAGAACCTAATTTCATAGATAAATCCGTCCTTTCTGAAAGTATTACTTCTGGTTGTAGTAATATCCCACACCCCACTTGGTATGAACGTACTTCGGCTCGCTTGGATTTGCCTCAATCTTTTCACGAAGACGTCTGACATGCACATCAACCGTACGCACGTCACCCGGGTAATCCTCGCCCCATACAATCTTTAAAAGGCTCTCCCTACTGTACACTTTATTTTCATTTTTGATCAGAATCTCGAGCAGCTCAAACTCTCTTGCAGTCAAATTGATTTCATTATCATTTATGAACAGACGTCTGCTGTCACAGTCGAGCTTGATATCACCCTTTTCGATTACAGATGACTGTACCTGTGGTGCGCGTTCCGGTGAAGTGCGCCTCATGATTGCCTTGATTCTGGCCTTTACCTCAAGAATATTAAATGGCTTTGTGATATAGTCATCAGCGCCGTACTCAAGTCCTAAAATTTTGTCCATGTCATCGCCCTTTGCTGTGAGCATGACAATCGGGACATCAGAAAACTCCCTTATTGCCTGACACACCTCAAAGCCATCCATCTTTGGAAGCATGACATCTAAAAGAATCATATCATATGAATTGGCCTTCGCCATATTTAAGGCCTCCTCACCGTCATATGCACAGTCTACCTCCATGCCATCCTGCAGCAGACTGAAACGTATTCCTTTTACAATTAACTTTTCGTCGTCAACGACCAGCACTTTTTTTGCCATTTATACACTCCTAATTTACTGTTATATCATCTTTTATTTTATTAAACATTGCTTCACCAATGCCGGACACCCTCGTGATATCCTCAATCGAAGAAAACAATCCATTTTTAGCGCGATCTTCAACAATACTCTTTGCCTTGCTCTCACCAATTCCGGAAAGAGCCATTAGCTGCTCGACAGTTGCGGTATTGATATTGAGCTTGCCATCCTTTACGCCTATATGCTCCTCAGCGCCGCCCTTCATCAGCGAGCCATCTATGCCGGTGGTATATGTGCCCTCAGGTATGTGATCCGACTTAAGCTCCTCTACAGTCGGGAAATACAGCATCTGCCCATCATACAGCTCTGATGCCAGATTCCAAAAGCTCTTGTCAGCTGTTTCCAGCATGCCTCCCGCCATATCAACGAGCTCACAAACTCTCGCGCCCGGCTTTACTCTGTATACACCGGGATTGGCAACCTGACCACAGATATAGACGCACCACTCAGTAGATTCATCAGTGTCATCTGCTGTGTCTTTTGCCTTCTGCTCCTGTTCTCCATCGGATGAAGCTTTCTTCTCCTTGGAATCAGCAGTCTGTCTGTTTACATCACTTGAAACCACAGCAGTCTGCTCCGTTTCAGAAGCAAAATGAACTGTGGCATCATCCTTTTTACAGCCGCAAAGGCCAAACGCTATTGTTAAAATAAACGCACTTAATAATATTATTTTTTTCATATGGTCTCCTTTGATTAATATCATAATCTCAAAGGAGAAATCGATGTCCTCTTTATTTTACAGACTTTTTGACAGTATTACAAGTGTTGTTTCAAGTTTTTCTATCATTTCGTCAACATCACTCTTTTCGATAACAAGAGGAGGCACAAATCTGAGCACATTGCTGCCTGCCGTAATGACTATAAGCCCTTGATTTAAAGCCTCTGCTGAGACCTTTCCTACAGGAAGGCTGCACTCCACGCCCTGCATGAGTCCCATACCCCTTCTGGCTGTGAGACAATCGAATTTTGCAACAAGTTCATCAAGCTTCTTCTCCAGGTAAGGTGCAACCTCCTTTACATGGCTTACTATATCAAGACGCTTAAACTCATCAAACACTGCACTTACTGCGGCTCCTACGAACGGATTGCCACCGTATGTGGTGCCATGGTCGCCCGGTGCGAGGGATTTGTCTGCCACCCTCTGTGTCATGAGAAAAGCACCAACCGGCACACCACAGCCGAGTGCCTTCGCACAGGTCATGATATCAGGCTTTACATCATAGTTCTGCCATGCGAACATCTCGCCACTTCTGCCCATGCCGCACTGTATCTCGTCAAGAATAAGAAGAATATCCTTTTCATCACAGAGAGCTCTCACTCCCTCGATAAACTCCTTCTTTGCCGGGTAAATACCGCCCTCACCCTGAATAGTTTCCATAATAATGGCGCAGGTTTTGTCTGTCACCTGAGCCTTAACGCTCTCTAAATCATTGAAATCCGCAAACTTAACTCCCGGCATAAGAGGCTCAAAAGGCTCCTGATAATGCGCATTGCCTGTAACAGAAAGTGCTCCGATGCTTCTTCCGTGGAAGGAATGGTTCATGGCAATTATCTCATGACCTGCATGGCCGTCTCTTGTAAAGGCATATTTCTTTGCAGCCTTGATAGCTCCCTCAATAGCCTCTGTACCACTGTTGGTAAAGAAAATACGGTCCATTTCGCTTGCCTTAAGCACCTTGTCTGCCGCCTCGATGACAGGCGCATTGTAGTAGAGGTTTGATGTATGTAAAAGCTTATCAACCTGTGCCTTTAATGCCTCCTTGTGGTGCTCATTGCTGTAACCAAGTGCACATACAGCTATTCCTGCGGCAAAGTCCAGATATGCATTGCCGTCTGTATCATAAAGATGTACTCCCTCGCCGTGATCGAGTACAAGTGAAAATCTGTTGTAGGTATGAAGCAGTTCCTTTTCTGCCTCATCAATGTATGACTGTTTATCCATATTATTGCTCATTGTTAAATTTCTCCTCCGAATCTCCAAGAATAGCTGTTCCGATTCCTCTGTTTGTGAATATCTCAAGCAGTAAGCAGTGTGCGATACGTCCATCAAGAATATGTACTCTTGAAACTCCGTTATCGATGGCATCTATGCAGTTGTTGAGCTTAGGAAGCATGCCTCCGCCGATAAAGCCATCACCTATAAGCTTCTTTGCATCTGAGACTGTAAGCTCTGAAATAAGAGTATTCTTATCTGAAGGGTCCTTGTATACACCCTCGATATCTGTGAGGAATGCAAGCTTTTCTGCTGAAACTGCTCTGGCGATAGCACATGCTGCATCATCTGCATTGATATTGTATGTATTGTATTCGTCATCAAGACCGATTGGACACACAATTGGAAGAAAATCCTTCTCAAGCAGGTCATAAAGAATTTTTGGATTGACATCAGTGATTTCACCTACAAAGCCTATATCCTCTCCGTTTGAATACTTTTTCTTAACCTTTAAGAGACCTCCGTCCTTGCCACTCACTCCGACAGCCTGCACACCAAGCTCCTCAACGAGTGTGACGAGAGATTTGTTTACCTTATTCAGTACCATCTCGGCAATCTCCATTGTATCGGCATCAGTCTTTCTGAGTCCGTTTACAAATACAGGCTCCATGCCGACCTTTCCTACCCATTTGCTGATTTCCTTGCCTCCGCCGTGTACGATGATAGGCTTGAAGCCGACCAGCTTAAGAAGTGTAACATCCTGGATCACCTGCTTTTTAAGCTGTTCGTCAACCATTGCAGATCCGCCGTACTTTACAACGATAATCTTTCTGTTAAATCTCTGTATATACGGAAGTGCCTCTATGAGCACCTGTGCCTTTTCCATTACCTGTTCCATGTTCTTATCTGCCATTGTACCGCTCCTTATTTGTTAAATCTTGTTATATTTTCTTCGTTAAGTGTGAAATCATAGTAGTTTAAGTCTTCTCTGAATGTCCATCCCTCTTCCTTCCAGAAGTGGTTTCCCAGCTCATTCACCTTGAAGGCTATGATTGACACCTTGTTGATATGCTCTGCCTGAAGTGCTCTCATGCATGCAACCACCATACTCTTTCCGATGCCGCACTTCCTGTAATGCTCATCCACGCATACATGATACAGGCAGCCTCTTCTGCCATCGTGACCGCAGAGTATCGCTCCAACAATCTTTCCATCTTCTACCGCTACAACACTCGTAGTCGGATTTCTCTTAAGAAATCTAAGGACTCCCTCTCTTGAATCGTCAATAGAACGGATTCCAAAGCCGTGGATGGTCTGCCATAGGCTGTACACCTCGTCATAGTCATCTATCGTCATAACCCTTATTTCATATTTATTCTCATTACTCATTTTATTAAATCATCCTTATATTTTTATATAACTATCAGCATCATAAAGCATCTTTCTGATAATTACTTTCCTATTATTAATTATTACGGGAACATAGGAACCATATTGAGTCCCTCAGCCTCATCGAAGCCAAATAACAGATTCATATTCTGAACCGCCTGTCCTGCAGCACCCTTTACCAGATTGTCAAGAGCTCCCATCATAATGATTCTGCCGGTTCTCTCATCAATCACAAAGTTTACATCCACATAGTTGCTGCCCTCAACCCACTTTGTCTCAGGGCAGACACCTTTTTTGAGCACTCTGACAAACTTCTCATTTGCATAATACTTATCGTAAACTGCCTTAATCTCATCATATGTAGGAAGTGTTCCGTCAGGCTTTTTCTTAAGTGTCGCATACTCTGTAGCGAGGATTCCTCTGTTCATCGGAACAAGATGCGGAGTAAAGTTGATAAGGATTTCTTTTCCTGCCGCATATCCAAGCTGTTCCTCTATCTCAGGTGTATGTCTGTGTGAGGCAACGCCATATGCCTTCATGCTCTCATTTACTTCACAAAACAGATTAGGTGTCTTTGCACCACGTCCTGCGCCAGATGTGCCTGACTTTGCATCGACGATAAGTGTATCTGTATCAATAAGTCCCTCCTTAACAAGCGGATAAGCTGTAAGGATGGAGCATGTGGTATAGCAGCCCGGATTTGCAACAAGCCTTGTCTCCTTTGTGACCTTGTCCCTGTTTATCTCACACAGACCATATACGGCCTCATCAATAAACTGCGGCGACTTGTGCTCAATCTTGTACCATTTCTCATATGTGGCTACATCCTTGATACGGAAGTCCGCTGACAGATCAACAATCTTTACCTTACTTAATATATCCTCAGTGAGCACGCCTGCCAAAAAGCCCTGTGGGGTCGCAGTGAAAATCACATCAACAGACTCTGCAAGCCCCTCCATATTGTCATCCATGCACTTTGCATCAACTATCTGAAACATATTCCCATAGATATCGGCATAATTCTCATCCACATAGCTTCGTGAACCATACCATGCAATCTCTACCTCTTTATGATTCATCAAAATTCTCACGAGCTCTGCTCCGGCATATCCGGTGGCTCCAATAATACCAGCCTTTATCATAGTATTTCCTCTTTTCATATTGTATTTCTGCATAACCATATAAAATGGGTCTGACGCATCATACATAATAATATAGTACAGTAATTTCAATCCGTAAAGAGAAAAATTATACAAAATTATGTATAAATATACATGAATAATGTATATTTTTTCACTTGCAATATGTAAAGAACTGGTATATATTTATTCTAAAGTAATTATTCAAGGCTTTTAGACACAAAAGCAGTTAATGGTTACCATCATAAAGAATAAACGAAAAGAGGACACGCACTTATGAAAGACAAAGTTGTATTAGCTTATTCAGGCGGACTTGATACCACTGCTATCATTCCATGGCTTAAAGAGACTTATGACTATGACGTAATCTGCTGCTGCATCAACTGCGGACAGGGAGAGGAGCTTGACGGACTCGATGAGAGAGCTAAATTATCCGGAGCTTCAAAGCTTTACATAGAGGATATCTGTGATGAGTTCAGTGAGGACTACATCGTACCTTGTGTACAGGCCGGCGCAGTTTATGAGCACAAATACCTCCTTGGAACAGCAATGGCAAGACCGGGCATCGCAAAGAAGCTTGTAGAGATTGCAAGAAAAGAAGGCGCTGTAGCCATCTGCCACGGTGCAACAGGAAAAGGAAACGACCAGATCCGTTTCGAGCTCGGTATCAAGGCGCTCGCTCCTGATATCAAGGTAATCGCTCCATGGCGTCAGGACAACTGGAAAATGGATTCACGTGAGGCTGAGATCGAGTACTGTAAGGCACACGGAATCGACCTTCCGTTCGGCACAGATTCAAGCTACAGCCGTGACCGTAACCTCTGGCACATCAGCCACGAGGGACTTGAGCTTGAGGATCCTTCACAGGAGCCAAACTATGACCATCTGCTCGTATTAAGTGTCACACCTGAGCATGCTCCTGACGAGGGTGAGTATGTTACAATGACATTTGAGAAGGGTGTTCCTACATCTGTCAACGGCAAAAAGATGAAGGTAGCAGACATCATCAGAGAGCTTAACCGTCTCGGTGGCAAGCACGGCATCGGCATCATCGATATCGTTGAGAACCGTGTAGTAGGTATGAAATCACGTGGTGTATATGAGACTCCTGGTGGAACAATCCTCATGGAGGCACATGACCAGCTCGAGGAGCTCTGCCTTGACCGTGCCACAATGGAAGTCAAAAAAGAAATGGGCAACAAGCTCGCTCAGGTAGTATACGAAGGAAAATGGTTCACACCACTTCGTGAAGCAATCCAGGCTTTCGTAGAGTCAACACAGGAATATGTAACCGGAGAAGTTAAATTCAAATTATATAAAGGCAATATCATCAAGGCCGGCACTACTTCACCATATTCACTCTACAGTGAGTCTCTTGCAAGCTTTACTACAGGAGATTTATATGATCACCATGATGCAGACGGCTTCATCACACTGTTTGGTCTGCCACTCAAGGTGCGTGCAATGAAGCTTCTTGAACTTGAGAACAAGAAAAATAATTAATTGTTACAACAAATAAAAGAAAAGAGATGTGAAATAACAGCAATTATTTCACATCTCTTATTTTTTTAATAATTTCGTTCTCTTCTGTTTATTTTTAGTCAAAAACTATTTAGCTGTCGGAAGCTTGAATGAGCTCTTTAATGAGACGATTCTGTTAAATACAGGCTGTCCATCCTTTGAGTCCTTGCAGTCCGCGCAGAAGAAACCATTTCTGACAAACTGGAAGCTGTCATAAGCCTTGGCATTCATAAGCTCCGGCTCCACTACACAGTTATCAAGCACTGTGAGTGAATTTGGATTAAGATTTAGGCTTCCGTCCTCATTGTACACACCAAGCTCCTCATTTACGATATTCTCGTAAAGACGTACAGTTACCTGCTTTCCATACTCGGCTGAAACCCAGTGGATAGTTCCCTTGACCTTTCTGCCATCAGGACTGTTGCCACCCTTTGATGCCGGGTCATATGTACAGTGAATCTCTGTAACATTGCCGTTTTCGTCCTTCACACAGCTATTGCACTTCACAAAATAAGCGTTCATGAAACGTACCTCATTGCCAGGGAACATACGGAAATACTTCTTCGGTGGCTCCTCCATGAAGTCCTCTCTCTCCACATAAAGCTCTCTGGTGAAAGGAACCTTTCTCTTTCCAAGCTCAGGATTCTCCACGTTATTGTCCACTTCAAGATACTCAACCTGTCCCTCAGGGTAATTGTCGATAATCACCTTGACCGGATCAAGCACAGCCATCATACGAGGGCGCTTAGCCTTTAAATCCTCTCGGATACAGTACTCAAGCATAGCATAGTCAACAGAGCTGTTAGCCTTTGATATACCACACAGATCAACAAAATTCTGGATAGACTCCGGTGTGAAGCCCCTGCGTCTGAGCGCTGCTATAGAAACAAGCCTCGGGTCATCCCAGCCATCAACTATGCCGTCCTCCACAAGACGCTTGATATATCTCTTTCCTGTTACAACATTAGTCAGATAGAGCTTTGCAAACTCAATCTGCTTTGGCGACTCCTCAGGAGAATTCTTAAATCCACATTCAATAACCACCCAGTCATACAGCGGTCTGTGGTCTTCAAACTCAAGAGTACATATAGAATGTGTGATACCCTCGATAGCATCCTCTATAGGATGAGCAAAATCATACATAGGATATACACACCATTTATCACCTGTATTGTGATGTGTCATATGAGCCACACGGTAAAGAATCGGATCTCTCATATTGATGTTTGAAGAGCTCATGTCAATTCTCGCACGAAGCACCTTTGTGCCATCCTCGAACTCACCGTTTTTCATGCGCTCAAAAAGGTCTAAGTTTTCCTCAACACTTCTCTTTGAGTATGGATCCTCCTTGCCGACCTCTGTGAGTGTACCTCTATACTCTCTTATCTCATCAGGTGTCAGGTCAGATACATATGCCTTTCCCTTCTTTATCAGTCCTACTGCACACTCATACATCTTGTCGAAATAATTGGATGCAAAAAACTTCCTGTCAGCCCAGTCAGCGCCAAGCCACTTAACATCGGCCTCAATAGACTCTACAAACTCCAGACGCTCCTTGGTAGGGTTTGTATCATCAAACCTGAGATTGAACTGTCCGTCATACTTCTTTGCCAGTCCATAGTTTAAAAGAATAGACTTCGCATGGCCGATATGTAAATAACCGTTTGGCTCCGGTGGGAATCTGGTCTTTACTGTCTTGCAATGCCCCTCTGCCAAGTCCTTCTCAATAATCTGTTCAATAAAATTTTTCGAAACTGTTGCCTCGTTCTCCATAAATGTTCCTCCGAAAATAATACTGTGTCCATTATAAATTCATCAGTTTACTTTGTCAATGAATTAGAAAAAGTAGTGCATGTATGTTATACGTGCGTATGTGTAAACAGATGATCCTGACAGTATTCCTTGTTGCCGGTGCACTTCGAGCAGTATCTGAATGTTAATTCAGGATTTGACAATTCTGTTCTGCCGCATATATAGCACTTGTGGCGTGAGATGCCACTGCCCGGGCGAGGTTCGGAAAACTGAGCCTTAAACTGTGCCTTTCTCCTCTTCTGGTGCATATTCTGCCTGAATGAGAGCCTGTGCTTGCAGCCATAAATGAATACCAACAGATTTATAAGTGCAAGTACGATTTCTGAGCCGTATGCCAATCCAATCTGCCATCCAAAGCTCATATAAGTATACACATCATATGCAAACATCACAAAGTAAACAAGCACCATCCACTTCATCTTTATAGGAAGCACAAAGTAAAGCCTAACCTCTGCCTCCGGCATCAAAAGACCAAGCATCAGATACATAGCTATAAGTATATAGTACATAGTCAGATTGATGGATACATGTGTCACTGCAAATACAAGCATTCCAACTATATCATACAGTAAAAAGCCTCCGAAAAAGTACACATTCATCCTAAAAGAGCCAAGATATGACTCCATGCTGTCTCCAAGCGTCCACAGACAGAATATAAATAAAAGCTGTAAAAATGATATGCTGCCGCTCGGCACAAAAATCCAGCTTATAAGACGCCATACCTGTCCGTGCAAAATAGCAGAGGCTGAAAACTGCAGATAATAAAGGACGACATCTCCCTTTGTCAAAAGCAGCACACTGCCTATCAGATTCGCAGCGATAAATATTCTAGTGATATTCGGAATCGCTTTACTTCCATATTTTTGTTCTAGTTTGTTAAGCCAGTTCATACATTTTAGCAGACATGGTTTTGATGCAATAAAAAACCACGCGTCTGCATCCTCCTGTCATATTATTGCTGCCTTTTACACTATAGTGCAAAGGGCAGCGATTATTACAAAATTTATTATGATAGTTAAATCATACTTTGTCAACGAGACAGCGAATTATTCACAAATTCTTTATAATTATAGTCATTGTAATTTGTCGATATCTGTCGTATAATAATCTCTGTTTTGAAAATAGAACTATTATATATTTTAATAAGAAGAAAGATATATAAAAACATATAAGTAATACATTATGGAGGAACCGCTATGGAAAATAACAGCTTACATAAGTTGGGTATTGATATCGGCTCAACAACCGTCAAGATTGCACTTCTTGACGCCGATGACAATATCCTCTTTTCCGATTATGAGCGTCATTTTGCAAATATCCAGGAGACACTTGAGTCCCTTATCAGAAAGGCCTACGACAAAACAGGTGACCTTTCAGTTTGTCCTATGATAACAGGCTCCGGTGGACTCACTCTTGCAAAGCACCTTGAGGTGCCATTCGTACAGGAGGTTATAGCTGTATCTACCGCACTCACACACTATGCTCCACAGACCGATGTGGCAATAGAGCTAGGTGGCGAGGATGCCAAAATCATATACTTCGAGGGTGGCAACGTGGAACAGCGTATGAACGGCATATGTGCCGGTGGTACAGGCTCATTTATCGACCAGATGGATTCTCTCATCCAGACAGACGCCACAGGACTAAATGAATACGCAAAAAGCTACAAGGCCATCTACCCTATAGCAGCCCGCTGTGGAGTATTTGCAAAAACAGACATCCAGCCTCTCATCAATGAGGGAGCCACACGCGAGGATTTATCCGCTTCAATCTTTCAGGCCGTGGTAAACCAGACCATCAGCGGTCTCGCCTGCGGTAAGCCAATCAAGGGACATGTTGCTTTCCTTGGCGGTCCTCTGCACTTTTTGTCAGAACTTAAATCAGCATTTATCAGAACCTTAAATCTCGATGACGAGCACACTATCGTTCCTGAAAACTCTCATCTGTTTGCAGCAATAGGCTCTGCATTAAACTATAAAGACAACTCTGTCACCACACTCTCATCCTTAATCGACCGCCTCTCAAACGGCATAAAGATGGAATTTGAGGTAGCACGTATGGAGCCTCTTTTTAAGGATCAGGCTGATTACGATGAATTTACAACGCGTCACGGCAACAATCACGTAAAGACCGGTGACCTTTCTACATACAAGGGCAACTGCTATCTCGGAATAGATGCAGGCTCAACCACCACTAAAATCGCTCTCGTAAGCGAGGACGGAGACCTTTTATACTCATTCTACAGCAACAACAACGGAAGCCCTCTCGCGACAGCCATCCGTTCTATCCAGGAGATTTACGCAAAGCTTCCTGAGGATGCACACATCGTACACTCCTGCTCTACAGGCTACGGAGAGGCTTTATTAAAGGCAGCTTTAAAATTGGACGACGGCGAAGTTGAGACTGTAGCCCACTACTACGCAGCAGCATTCTTCGACCCAAAGGTAGACTGTATCCTCGATATCGGTGGACAGGACATGAAGTGCATCAAGATAAAGAACCAGACAGTCGACTCAGTACAGCTCAACGAGGCCTGCTCTTCAGGCTGCGGCTCATTTATTGAGACCTTCGCAAAGTCCTTAAACTACTCAGTTCAGGATTTTGCAAAGGAAGCCCTTTTTGCAAAGAATCCTATCGACCTTGGAACCAGATGTACGGTTTTCATGAACTCAAAGGTAAAGCAGGCCCAGAAGGAGGGCGCATCTGTCGCAGATATATCAGCAGGACTTGCCTACTCAGTAATAAAGAATGCACTTTTCAAGGTTATCAAGCTTTCTGATGCAAGCGACCTCGGTGAAAATATCGTAGTCCAGGGCGGTACCTTCTACAATGATGCCGTTCTTAGAAGCTTTGAAAAAATTGCAGGTGTACATGCCACAAGGCCTGATATCGCAGGTATCATGGGTGCCTTTGGTGCCGCACTCATCGCACGCGAGCGCCATGAGGCTGATTACAAGACAACAATGCTCACAATCGACCAGATAAACGAGCTCACCTACACAACAAAGCTCGCACGCTGTCAGGGCTGTACAAACCACTGTCTTTTAACTATAAACAAATTCTCCGACAACAGACAGTACATCACCGGAAACCGCTGTGAAAAGGGTCTGGGCAAGGAGAAGAACAAGGATAACATACCAAATCTTTTTGAATACAAGAACAAGCGTATATTTGACTATGAGCCACTTGACCCAAAGGATGCTCCACACGGTACAGTCGGCATCCCAAGAGCCTTGAATATGTACGAGAACTATCCGTTCTGGGCTACATTTTTCAAGCGTCTCGGCTTTTCTGTAGTACTGTCACCACAGTCTACCAGAAAGATTTATGAGATGGGTATCGACTCCATCCCAAGTGAATCAGAGTGCTACCCTGCAAAGCTCACACATGGTCATATAAGCTGGCTCATAAAACAAAATGTAGATTTTATTTTCTACCCGGCAGTGCCATATGAGCGCAAGGAGTTTCCTGATGCAAACAATCACTACAACTGCCCTATTGTCACATCATACTCTGAGAATATCAAAAACAACGTGGACGAGATTACCTCAGGCGAGGTTAAATTCATAAATCCGTTTATGTCATTTGAGAGTGAAGAAACTATCTCACAGCAGCTCGTAGCCACCTTCTCAAAGGGTGATTTCAATCTGCCTGAGTCACAGATTCGTGATGCGGTAGCCGCAGGCTGGAAGGAGCTTGCCATGACAAGACTTGAGATACAGCGAAAGGGCGAGGAAGTGCTCGACTACATGGAAGACACCGGACGTCGCGGAATCGTGCTCGCAGGCCGTCCGTACCATGTGGACCCGGAAATCAACCACGGTATCCCTGAGCTCATCACAAGCTATGGCATCTGTGTGCTGACAGAGGACTCCGTATCCCATCTTGGCGAGCTTGAGAGACCTCTAATCGTCATGGATCAGTGGATGTACCACACCAGACTGTACTCAGCAGCCAACTTTGTAAAGACCCGTGATGACCTTGACTTAATCCAGCTCAACTCGTTTGGCTGCGGTCTCGATGCTGTCACAACCGACTGCGTAAACGATATACTGACAGGCTCCGGCAAGATATACACCTGCCTGAAGATCGACGAGGTAAACAACCTGGGCGCAGCAAGAATCCGTATCCGCTCGCTCCTTGCTGCCATAAGAGTCAAGGAAACCAAGCATGAAAAGCGTGACTTAAAACCGTCTAACTACGAGCGTGTTGTATTCACCGAGCAGATGAAAAAGGACAACTACACCATCATCTGCCCTCAGATGTCACCTATACACTTTGACCTTCTCGTGCCAGCCTTTAAGGCAGCCGGCTACAATATGGTCATACCGGATATCCCTGCAAGGGAATGTGTGGACGTGGGACTTAAATTCGTAAACAACGATGCCTGCTACCCTTCACTCATTGTCGTGGGACAGATTATGGCAGCCGTCAAATCAGGCAACTATGATATGACACACACAGCCATCCTCATCTCACAGACAGGTGGCGGATGCCGTGCGACAAACTACATCGTATTTATCCGAAGAGCCCTCGAAAAGGCCGGATATCCTGATGTGCCTGTTATCTCAATCAACATGGTAGGTCTCGAGAAGAATCCGGGCTTTAAGTTTACTCCAAGCCTTATCCAGCACGGACTATATGCGCTTGAGTTTGGTGATATCTTTATGCGCTGTCTCTACAGGGTACGTCCTTATGAGAAAGAACCGGGAAGTGCCAATGCACTCCATGAAAAGTGGAAAAAGAGAGTCATCGATTTTGTCGGCAACACAAAGATGCTCTCTCACAAGAAATACAAAAAGATGTGCCGCGAAATCATAAGGGATTTCGACAATCTGCCTATGACAGATGAGGTTAAGCCGCGTGTCGGCGTGGTCGGTGAGATTCTCGTCAAATTCCTGCCTGCAGCAAACAACTATGTGGTTGACCTGCTTGAAGCTGAAGGAGCCGAGGCTGTAGTGCCTGATCTGACTGATTTCTTACTCTACTGCTGCTACAACACGAATTTCAAGGCTGACTATCTCGGTGCTTCTAAGAAAGCTAAGTTTATGAACAACCGACTTATCGCCTTCTTCGAGTGGCTCAGAAAGGATGCTAGGGATGAGCTGGCTAAGAGCAAGCATTTTGAGCCAACCGCTCACGTGCAGGATCTCGCAGAGTATGCTTCTCCTATCGTTTCGTGCGGTAATCAGACCGGTGAGGGCTGGTTCCTGACAGGTGAGATGCTTGAGCTCATCAATGAGGGCGTCACAAACATCATCTGTGCACAGCCTTTTGCATGCTTACCGAACCATATTGTGGGTAAGGGAGTTATAAAGAAAATCAGACATGATCATCCGGATGCCAATATCGTGGCTATCGATTACGATCCGGGTGCTTCTGAAGTAAACCAGCTGAACCGTATTAAGCTGATGCTTTCTACGGCACAGAAGAAGCTTAAGAAATAAAAAATTCGCCCATGCATTCATGCATGGGCGTTGTTAGTTTTCGTATGCAATTCTACAGACTCTAAGCAGTTTTTTAATTAAGCTTGGATTTAATTTCTTCCATCCTTGTATCATCCAGCTTATAAAACCTCTTAAATACAAATATGCCCACAATGAGCAGGATAACAGACGGAATCGTCATCCACATACGAAGAGCATCAAGTGTATCCTGTGTCTGTACTGCAGCCGCGGTATCCAGATGAATCCAGTCAACCACCAGCCCAGCCAGAAATACCGCTACACCGGAAGCGAGCTTTACCGTAAATGTCTGCATTGAGAAAATGACCGACTCCTCTCTCGTGCCATTCATCACCTCACCATAATCAACAGAATCCGAAAGAAATATAGTCATGATAACATTGAGCATACCGTAGCCCAGATAAATCAAAATACCCGGCAGGCAGAGTATGTACCAGCTCTGCGGCGTGTAGTGCTTTGCAAATGCCATGATAAGTATCACCGCAAAGCCTGCTATCTGAATAATAAATCCTGATATAAAAAGCTGGCTTTTGCTGAATCTCTTGCGAAGCAGCGGTATAACCATCATGACAAACACCTGTGCTGCAAAAGCAACTGCAGCAAATATAGAATATGCGCCCTCGTTTCCCACATCAAACCGGAAGAAATAAAGCACCAGGTTACCACAGATATTGAGTGATGTATACACGAGAATGATTGATACCACAACAGTCATAGCCTGGTCGTTCTTAAATAAGGCTTTAAACATATCGGATATCTTTCCCGGCTTCTCATCACAGGCAACCGGTCTTTCAGGCACACATGCCACGCATACAAGCTCAGAAATCACAAATACTACCGCTATAATAAGTGCCCACCACTTAAATCCAATCCTGTAGTCAGCCATAGAACTTCCTGCACCAAGAATCGGCACCACTGTCATAGTGAGCACCGTAGGAATAGCATCTCCAATGCCGGAGCATGTCCTCGCAAGCGATGTAAGCTGCTCCCTGTCGCTACCCGGCTCAGTGATTGCGGGAATCATAGACCAGAACGGAATATCCATAAGCGTATATGTGATGCCCCATGCAAAGTAAAACACTGTAAGCCACACTCTCTGCGCTGAATCACCCATAAACTCAGGAGTGGCATATAAAGCATATATGGTCACGGCATTGAGCACCGTGCCGGCAAAAATCCAAGGCCTGAACCTGCCCCACCTGGTACGCGTCTTTGCTACGATAATGCCCATCACCGGGTCATTGAATGCATCAAAAATCCTTGCCGCCATCATCACCGTACCGATAAACACACTGCTCATCCCAAGCACTACATTGTAATAGTAGAGCAAATACGATGAAATAAGCATATACACAATATCTTTTCCGAATGCGCCAAATCCGAATGCGCACTTTTGTCCTGTTTTAAGCTTCATAGAAATACCTCCAAAATAATCAGCTATCCCAGCCTCTGGTATAAAGTAAAAATAATTTACAGCTTCTCACCAACCACCCTGCACCGCTTCCTGCAAAAAGCAATGCCATAGGCTAAAATATCACACCGCCCCTCATCCCGCAGAGCCTCATCATAGCGCTTATTCTTAATCTGTGCCATAGCAGTCTCGCATGCTGCGTCAAGCTCCTTCATCTCCTTAGCATACTTCACCTCTATAACGATCCCAGCATCCGGATCCTCCGGCTCAATCAAAATATCACTAAAGCCATCTCCCGACTCACGATTGGACTTAATCAGCCAGTCCGGATTGCTGCCACGCAGTAGACCGAGAAGTAAGTCATGATAGAAATTCTCCTTCATAGCATCAGGCTCCTTGGTATCGAGTATGCTAATCATGCGGCTCATAACGATATTGAGCTGCCTGGTAATCTGTTTCTCATCTTTATCCAGAATTGCCTTTGATAAAAGCTTCATAGTATCATCATCATTTGCAACAACAGCCTTGAACCACTCCTGAATCTGGAGAATAAACACCTCACGCACCTCTTTATTAGGAATCACAAGCTTATAGGCATAGCTCTCACTGTCAGGCACCTTGACCTCTCCGATTTTGGTGAGATAGCCTGTGGTAAAAAGCACACTCCACAGATTATCAATAGTATTGTCAATCTCATCATATGTCAGATCAAGGCGAAGCTGCTTCTCCACAAAGCGCTTCACCATGTCATTTCCACTGCTGTTAATCCAGAACGCACTCGGTCTGGCTGACGGATCTGAAACAAGCTTCTTGGCAAAATTTATCACATCCCACGGACAATAAATATCCGCATTACCAAAATGATAGCCATCATACCATTCCTTTGCATCCGGGTACCTCTCGCTCCTATCATAGTCTAAAAGCAGCTTCATAACTTCATCATCAGTGAAGCCAAACTGCTCATCATGGTCGATATCCACAATAGAATTGATTTCAAAATTATTGAGCCCTGTAAAAATGCTCTCCTTTGACACACGAAGACAGCCTGTGAGCACCGCAAACTGTAAAAACTCATTGGTCTTAAGCGCCTGCCCGAAAAGCCCTCTGATGAGAGAAACCATCTCCTTGTAGTAGCCATTCTGAAAAGCCTTGTCGAGTGGAACATCATACTCATCTATGAGAATAACTACTTTCTGACCATAGTGCTTATACAACAGCTTTGAAAGCATTCGTATACTATCCTCAATATTGTCATCCTGCCCATGAAGCATCTTTGTAAACAGTGTTCTATCCTCATCAGTCAACACATCACTTGTTTTCAAGTAATAGTGTCTATCTATCTCACGGTCTATAATAGTACATAGCATTCTTTTTGCTGACGCAAACTCTAATCCCTCCACGCCCTTGAGTGAAAGAAAAATAACCGGGTACTTACCCATATGGTCATCACAAAGCTCTTTATTGTCTGAAATATATAAGCCATCAAACAAGGTCTTATCTGTGCCTATCTCAAAGAAGCTTTTTAGCATGCTCATATTGAGAGTCTTACCGAAACGGCGAGGGCGAGTAAAAAGAGTCACCTTACCCCAGCCCTGTAAGAGCTGCTCTATAAGCCTTGTCTTGTCAATATAATAGAAACCCAGTTTACGAATTTCCTCAAAATTTTCAATTCCAACCGGTAACTTCAAAGTATTTGCCATAAAAGCCTCCAAAAAATAATCCGCTATACTTAATACTAGTATAGCGGAATGCCATGTAAAATACAAGAAAAGGAATCATAAACAAAAAACAGAGCTAACATCGTTTTCACAATGCCGCTCTGCAAAAGATAAACTTTTTCTATGTGATATACATTTTACACGGTCTTAAACCAATTGTCAACCACCATTTTTAAAAAATCAAAAGTACCTTTAATCATAGGATTTGTACTATAATAGTCATAATTCCTATCAATTCTTTTCATTACCTTCTGAATTTCTTCGCTTTCAGACTTTTTAATACCATCGCTTTCAACCATAGTCCTGTGCATATAAAACAATGTCACTAATTGCTGAATTCTAGCATTACTCATTCGATTTCTTCTAAAATTGCTATTCATATCATTAATCATCATAAGCTCATTTGTGACAGCGGTATTCGTTTTGTGAGCAGCCGTCCTAGCTTTAAGGTCATTTAGGATACAATTGCTATGAGCAGAGGCATTTCGAATCTCCTTACAAGTCAAAAGCCTGTAAAAATTATTCTTCATCTCCTTATCTGCAAACCTATCCGCACAAAAGCCATAAAAAGCAACCAATCTTCCAAAAGGAATTATTTCAATAAAAGCCCATATTGGATAAGCGCCATCGTATTTATCTACAATGTCACCGCAATATATATTTCCTTTATTTCGGTTAATCTCACTATCGCAATTTTTTCTCTGTACTTCACTCAAAGAATCCATATAATCCTGAACTATCTGATATCCATCCTCATTAAACTTATCCATCATACGCAGAAGTTGTAGCTTTGTGTGATGTTCAATATCTAGAGCCATATGCACAATCCGATATCGCAGTCTCATATCTATCACAGCCAAATCCACCAGATATGCAAACTCTAGGTTTATGTATTTTCCCTTGTTTTCTCCATCAGGATGCTTATCATAATTTTTTCTATATGCTGTCAGTTTAAAATAATTATTATGCTGAGTAAGATATTCCTTAGCTGACTCTTCATTCATTATGTTAAAAAGTACACCTTTTTTCTTCAAGTGCTCGATTTGTCCCTCAAGAGATAGTTTTGGTTTTGTAATTATCATTAATCAAATACCCCCTTCCTCAATGATATGTGCCATTCTGTTCTTTGCTTTTTCAAGCTTTAACTGAAGCATTGTAATTTCATCTTTTACAGTCTTATATTTGTCAGCAATCTCTTTCTGTTTTTCAAGTGGCGGAATTGGAATAACAAGCTTCGTCAACTGCTCAACTCCGATATTTGGAATCGTTGCACCAACCGTTATACTCCTTAGTGCCGCTGTACCTTGCTCACTTCCAAAGAATGCTGCAAGATAATACGGATCTGCCTTTTCTTCATCGAGCTCTATAATATAAAGATTTCCGTTACCTAATATTCTTTGTCCTTCCTTTACTTCTGCAACAGCAATCTTGTAAGGATATCCATTCTTAGAGAGAATAAGGCAGTGATTTGATAAACAATACTTATCATTTTTCTTATCAATAGACTTCAAATAAGGTAATTCCTTATCAATAAGTCCATTTTTGATGTTAGCCAGCATCAAATACTGCATGTCTGTAGGCACTGTAGTAGTAATTTCATCTAATGCCTTAGCATTAAGCTGGGCTCCACGAGTAATTCTTTTAATCACATCGCCAAATGCCATTCCATCTGCTACATCATGGACAATATATCGATTCATACTTAACACATAATCGTTATCTCGAAGCTGCTCTGCACTTACATACATGCTTATATCAGAGTTGCTCTTAGTTGCTTTAATAATAAGAGAGATGTTTTCAGCACTCAGTTCATTTACTCTTCTTCCCTCTACAAAGAGTTCTGAAGCATCAACCAAGCGCACTCCTTTATTATTACGGCTAAAAACTATCATTGAAGTTGCAATAGTTATTCCTGCAAATAACCTAGCCGGTAAAGCAATTACACATTCAATCAAACCATTCTCTATGAAATAGCTTCTAATTGCTGAATCACTCTGATTCCATGTACTTCCATTAGTCATGATGCCTACAGCTTTTCCATCCTCTGAAAGCATATCAACCATTAAGCTATTGAACAGCCAATCAGATGATGTGGCTTTTGAAACAGATGGTATTCTCTTTTCCAACTGCTCCAAATACTGATTTCCAAGACCTAATTCTTTAATCCTCATTCCAAACGGATAATTCGCAAAAATCTTATCAAAGCGTCTGCCATTATCTTCGTCTAATCCCAGTTCAAAGATGTCCTTTGCTTCAAAAGTAATCTTACCTTCTGATAAATCGTTGTAAATCTTTGCTATTGCAATAGAAGATACAAGTTTATCGAATCCATATGCTTCTACAGTTGGATGATTTTTGACAACATCAGCCACAACAGTTCCTGCACCACAGCAGAAATCTGCGAATTTATCATTGGCTTTTATCTCAAGTAATTCATCAGCCAAGTTTCCTAAGCTTTCAGGTGTCATCATCGGATCAGATAAATCCCTTAAAAGTGAAACTAAATAGAAGATTTTCTGCTCATGAGCTTTTGTAAGTTTCATTAATTCATTCCAGTTTTCAGAAATATAAAAGTCTTCTGCGACTTTCTTAATGTCAGCATCTATTCTTGCATCTTCTTCAAATGAATATGCGGCGTGTGCGCTGCAATCAAATGACTTTGCCAAAAGGTAAGCAGCCACCGTAACATCTCCAATCACTCCAAAAAATCCTTTTCCTGTCATCGAAGCCTTGCTTCTTAAAATTAATTCAATTTCATTTTTGCAAACAAATATTTCATCCCAAACAGCTTTAAGTTCCGGTGTAAGCTGATTAGCTGTTTCATTGTCAATAAAGTTGCCTTTTACTTCATTAATTTCGTTTAACAATGCGATCACTCTTTCTTGGTTTTGAATAACCATCTTTATTTCTTGATTATAGATTACCAAGTTTGTTTCAGTTTGTCAATATCTTTTTGGTTTTTCAGAACCAATATTTTAAAATTAGATTGGATTTAATTGGATTAAATAGTGATTTTTGAATTTAATGGTGTCAGGCACCAATGTGGTCTTCTCATTTTATTTCTTTCTAGTTTGCCGGAATTGTAAAACCATTCTCAAATCCACGTGAAATTAAAATGCTCTGCATTTCTCTTAGTACTTGCAGACAAGTATCTCTATTTACTGTCGGATTTTCAACAACAAATTTTACTGGATGAACTAAATTTCTTTTTTATCTAATGTCATGTGCTGCATTAGCTTCTGAATTCCAGCTAGGATTGTATATTTCCTTCAAACGACGAATAACACCATATAGGTTTATCTGCATGTTATCGTCATCAACAAAATAATTCGTGTTTTCAAGCTCAGATAGCCAATCTAATAATATAGTTTCAAGTATAGATCCACACAGTATCATACATGCTTTATATGCACCAACTTCCAAACAACTAATAAGTTCTTTTGCGTCGTCACTTAGTAGCTTCTGTATCAAGTCCTTTTTTCCATCTTTATGTTACCAAGAAATTCTTCGATCATTAAACTCTGAAATGGATGTTCTTCGCTATTAATAGACTTATCCTCTCGTAGAAACTCGTTCATTCTATCGATTTGAATGGGCTGACTTGTATTGTGTCCAGCTTGAAAAGTTAAACGTGCTAATTCCTGCATCCTATCTGATGGAATCGATACAAGAATTTCATTTATTGTTGATGGAGTCACCTGAATAAATGGAGAATTATAAAAAATATATTTATCTGCAGTTTCACTCTGCAAATATAAATATAAATATTCAGGACATACTTTTTGTGATTTTACAATATAACACGAACCACCGACAGTAATGTCTTCTTTGAGCTCCTTGTTTACTAAATATACTCTTATCTTTCCATCCGAATGAAGTGAAGAAATTACTATATCTCTCTTTTCCAATAATCGCACTTTCTGTGTAGGATGACAAATTTTCAATTTTTCATATGGTATTGGGTATTCAAAATTCATAGAAGAAAGTTGTTTTACTCCATATGCTTTCGGCATCCTTTCAATTCCACAAGATTCTTCGGCTTTATCTGTATTATTCAATCATTTTCTCCCAAAAATAAAAAAGTCTCCCCATGGGACACATCACATATGTGAGAGGTGCGGGGAGTCCTGTTGCTATCATCTTATGCTATTTTCTAAAATTTAATGGTGCCTGACCCCACTGTGTTAAATACAGCAAAAATCTCCAGCTCCGTGTGCTCATTGACACGCAGATCCAGCTTCCAGTCCTTGCGCTCCGAGCAGTAGTTCTCTCTGATGACAGAGAATCATAATCTTTGGTGGTATTGGTTTTGGGACGGTTTTTGCTGCCTTTCGTTCTTGGTATAGGTGATAACCTCTTTCCTTTTATAGTTGTTTAAGTATAGCATTATAAAATCACAGATTCAACTCCTGAGCATTTCTTATTATACCAATCCATATTCCTTTATTTTTGTGCCAATCATTCCGAAATAAAACTGTCCTAGCACATCAATTTGCGCGGCATTAAGCCAACCTTTCAAAAATGTATCCAAAGCAGCTAATTGTGCTGTTCCTATAAATTCAGAAAACTCTATAATATCTACATCTTCTCGATAATCCTGAGCATGCATTAAGCATATTGAACGTCTACCATAATAGTTGAATATCAACGCTGCTGTTGTTAAAAGTGTCTCTAAATCTTTAGGGAAGTCACTTCTTCTAAGTAACGACTTTGCAGTATTGGCCGGCTCATCTACAAAATTCTGCATTGACTTGATTGATGCAACAGTTTCCACTTGCTGTTTCATAGAGAAAGAAATATTTTCGCCAATACTCTCATATCCCAAAATTTTAATAGTTTCAATTTGGCTTGCATGATATTCCAGAAAGCCACGCACCATGGCGTTTTTCTTTTTATCCCCATTTACGAGATTCTCCGTATCGAGCAGATGCGTCAATTCGTGAAATATGACATAATCGCCATGCAATTGTGGTTTCCACAGATCTTCCCACACTTCAATGGAATGCGACTGACTTTGAAAATCAAATCGATGAGTTGCCCATGCTCCCCATCCAGACGCATTCGCATCAGAAAGCGAAATATGTTTTGAAATCAACTCAAATGAAGGAAGCGATGATACTCCCATAAAATGTTTATAATCATTCTTACGTTTATTCACATACTGCAAAAGTAATCCATTTGCCATCTTTTCCTCCTTTTACACAAAACAACATCAGCATACTCACGCTTCAATCAATGTAAGATACTGCCTTCCCAACGGTGTGATTTTATAGCTATCTGAACCTGACACCTTTTTTAGCTTCGGAATCTTTACACTTCCTGGCTTGGATTTTTTTCTTTCTTTTTCAAGGTTTTGGAGGTATTTAACAATCTCTTTAAGATTATTATCATTAATTTCCTCGTTTTTACTTTGCAAAAGTCCAAATCGTTCGAGCTTTTCTCTGATGAATCGCATTTGTTCAAAATCAACGTGAATGTCTTTACAGATGTCCAAAATATTTTCTCCATCGTTTCCAAGATACGAATACGATTTCAAAACACGAATATCCAAATCGCTTAACTGTGAAAGTGTCTTAAAAAACATCAATACAATATCCAGATTTGTGTTATCTGATTTCAGCAAGTTAACATATCCATTGACATTATACTTAACCATTGCCTCTTGTGGTTCTTCGACAATATTATCAAGCAATGCTTCTGTAATCTGTCTTTGATATTCCAAATTACTTTGTTGTAATTTCACAATTTTATTTTCAAGTTCATCTTGATTTCTTTGAACAATTTGCAAAGCCTCAACTACGTTTCTTTCCAAACGATTCTGTTTATATGAGAGACGAATATTATTTGCGACAGGAACTACCGCACCAACGATTTCACTAGCCAGCATTCCTACACCCTCACTGACTATAAATCCTGCCTCTTTTACTACTGCTGGCAAAACCTCTTCCACTGCAACATTTCCAGCTTCTTCTTTGGTAGCATCAATGAAATCTTTTAATTTATGTTTTTCCATTGCAAATCATCCCTCACTTTCCAATATAATAATTCACACGCATGTGTGCAATAATTGTTAAAGTGTGGTCCAGAGGTACGGCCTCTAGGTGTAGTTTCGTTTATTTATGTCTTACTCTTCACTCGGCTATTTTGTTTCATGTAAGTGTTGGCTACGAACCCCACATACACCCGTAGGAAATCCCATCTGAACCCACATATAAGTTACCATCAGACTGTTCATCACAGCGCCTCCATCAATCTCAATGTCTCTAACAAATCATTTGGTTTCGACCTTTAACTTTATGCAACTCAGCCAAGTTCCAAATAAAACTATAAACGACAAATTATTCTCACATCTTCGCCGATTGTAAGATCGTTGCCTGCTGCTTACCATGAAGAGGTGTGTGATTGTCCGAGCAGCGTAGGGAGCTACCGCTCCCAGTATATCACAAGTCTGCAAATAAATCAGCCTTGTACACGCCATCCGCCAACATTTTCTTGAAACTGTCCCTTACTGCTGCGACATCCTCATGGTAGGTCATACCATACCATGTATCATCGGTCTTCAGAACCTTCACAGACATCTTGCCCTGCTCCAGCAGTTCACCGATGAAGATTGGAATCAGATACTCGGCTTTCTGAGGATTGCCTGGCACTTCTTTCTGGAAAAACTCCTTGAAACCATTTTCCAGCACATCCAGAAAATCAGGAGTCAAGCCCCACATATTCATGGATACCAGAGAATTCACATCAACAACCACACCGTCTGCCTCTGCTCCATCTGCAGTCTTTACGATGTTCTTGGTTTCCACAACCTCAGTCAAGTTTCCATTCTCATCCATCTTGCAGATACCACGAGTCACACCGCCGTTATCAGACAGCGTGTTCTCCAGCACAAAGCCAGCCATACAGGATTTTCCGCCATTCACCAGATACTCATGGACGGCCTTGAAGCCTTCCTTGCCATAGTAATCGTCTGCGTTAATGACGATGAACGGAGTTTTAATTACGTCCTTCGCTGCAAGCACGGCCTGACCGGTTCCCCAAGGTTTTGTACGGCCTGCCGGAAGTTCTCCCGGAATATCGTTGATATCCTGGAAAGCATAGTCCACAGTTACATTGTGAGCGGAACAAATAGAGGCAATGCGATCACCGATGACCTCTTTGAACTCCTTCTCAATATCCTTACGGATGATAAATACCACATGATTGAAACCAGCTCCAATCGCATCATGTATCGAGTAGTCCATAATGATATGACCAGCATCATCCACCGGCTCCAACTGTTTTATTCCTGTTCCAAAACGGCTGCCTATTCCGGCTGCCATGATAAGTAATGTTGTTTTCATTGCTTTTTCTCCTACTCCATTAGTGTAGTGTTATTCTCCAATAATCATCGGTGCAATTTTTCTTATAATCAATGTACCTATATAGCACATGCTAACTGTAATACATGAAACCGCAAATGAACACAGAAAGCTTTCCACTGTATCAGGCTTTTCCAATAAATTCTTTGTTACCGGTAGAACCGACTGAAAGAAAAGAATCGGAAATTTGTGCATGATGTCAGATTTCTTTATAAATATCATCCACGCTTTTGCGAACTGAACACGGAATTACCGTTTCCTCAAGATAATACCCCGCTGCAATTACAACAGCGATTCGTTCGCTGTCTTGCAATTCTAAAGCCTTCCTTACTTTCAAATCCTCTGCATGCTTATTCGACCACTGTAAACAGCATGAGCCTATTCCCCTTGCATGGAGACCATTAATAAAATTCATTGTACATAAACCAGCGTTAAATAGCCCCTGTTGTCTCTCACCGGAATAAGCAAATGCTGCCAAATCATATGTGACAACAAAGTAATTGACTGTATCTTTATTAAATCCAGATATTCCTATAAGTGTTTCATCTAAAAGATTCTTTACGTTATTGCTTTTTACTAAAAAGACTTTACACATCTGCCGATTGCATGCTGTTGGAGCTTCTTGAAAACACTTTACTGCAAAATCAACATCGGATTTCATTAAATTTTGTTTCTTAAAGTCTCTAACTGAATGTCTTGAAAAAAGGATATGCTCAAATCCATTGATTTCTTCCTGTGGAAATGCCTTATAACTATACCTTTTACTTCCTGTCACAAATTCAGGCTCATTGTATGAAGTCAAGAAATCGTTAACTTCTTGATATGTTTTCTCGTTGCTCCAGCCATGCTTCTCATAAAACTTTTTCCAGGAAAACAGAGTCTCTACTGCAATCTTATATTCAAAGTCACTGCTATCGCCTTGATAGTTTTTTATCAATTCGATAAGTTTTTCAACTTTGCTTCCTCCAAATGGACGTGGCGAAGGCATGCACATTCCCTTTTCCAGACTATGCACTAAAAGGAGAATACTGTATTTATAATTTTCTTTTTCCTCTGCCGCCTCAATATATGATGAAGAAAACCCATGAGCATCATTTAAGAATTCTTTGTAGATTTTTAAGGATTTACCAATTCTTCGAATTGTTTTGCTTTGCTTTATCACTTCTGTAAAGCTCATATTTTTAACCTCCTTTTACCGTTTGCGGATGGACTTTATTACACTGATTATCCTTTTATACTGACCAATTGCGACAATCAAGAGAAGAATTGCCATCAAATAGCGAATCATTCCAAACTGATACAAGAAAATAAATGCAATTGAACAACCAAATACTCCTATTGAAATCAGCAGTATACTTTTACTATCAAAAAGCTCAAAGGAGCCGATTTCTTCCATACATACTTTTCTGCTAAACCAATAATGGCCAGTGCTGTACACTATATAGCTTGCAACTGTTGTGTACCCAGCAGCGTAAAATCCAAACACCGGGATAAAAATAGCATTCAAGATAATGTTAAGTATTGCTGCAGCAATAGAAGCAACCGACATAAACTTTTGCTTTTCATAATACATTTGAGGAATAGCGAAAACATTATAAAGGAAAATAAAATAAACACTCGCCGCAACTGGAGGAACAACATAGATAGCACTATAGTACTCTTCAGAACCAAATATTTTTACAAGTTCAGGCACAAAAAAACACAGTCCAACTATAACGCCGCCTAAGAAAAGAAGTATAGCATTAACATTTCTTCTAATGTTTTTGTAATCTTTACGATTCAAATTTTCATACATCCAGGGAGTTAGCGAATTATTTATCGCATTCGTAAAGAGCTGTACCAGCATTCCTATACTATAGGCAACGCTATAGATTCCAACTTCTGACTCTCCCACCATATTTTGAATCATAATGCGATCACCCTGATTCAAAATCGTTCCGGACAGATAGTGTGGAATAAGTGGAATATTAAATCCGAGTGCATATTTCCAGTTATCTTTACTATAAAACGTCTTACCTCTTACGAACTGAAGAACCATTATGCTTCCGGCAATCACTACTTCTACAGCAACAACAGAAACAATTCTCGCTAAAGCTTTATCATCTCTGGCTATGATTACTAAAATCAGTCCCAGTACTGGATTGAGTGCAGATTTTAAGAG
>OHWF01000307.1_pt1 | contig 27724 bp, 27 predicted proteins | sample 1579681 | NCBI WGS metagenome assembly OHWF01 (sample SAMEA3882554, study PRJEB24775) | human gut metagenome | biome: human-associated habitat; feature: intestine environment; material: feces | place: Netherlands | collected 2009/2010 | reverse complement strand
CCGGTGGTTTTGCACCGCTTGCAAAAGTGTCTCCGGACAAGAAAGTTGTACTTGGTCTGATCACAACCAAAAAGCCAGAACTGGAAGATAAGGATAAGGTGATCGCACGAATTCATGAAGCAGCAAAGTATATTCCGCTGGAGCATCTGTGCCTGAGTCCGCAGTGTGGATTTGCATCCTGTGAGATCGGAAACAAGCTGACCGAAGAGCAGCAGTGGGCAAAACTTGCACTTGTGAAGGAAATCGCGGAAGAAGTGTGGAAATAAAACCGAAAAAAATAGGTGAGAAATTTTTTTACCGGTTACTGTTTACAGGGAAACCTGTGGATGGTAACCGGTTTTCTGTTAATGACAGGAAACAAAATCAAAGAAGGCAAAAAAATAAGAAATTGTTGTAAAATAAAAACCTGAAGCTGGCACTTCAGGTTTTTATTGACCCACTTGGAATCATAATCACTTTTCTTATTTCTGTATTGGCATCTGTAGCTGGCTACTACATTTCTCCGTAATGAACTTTAGAACCTTGGGAGCTGGCACTCCCAAGGTTTTTTAAATAATATGTCATAGAGTTAGCATAAAAGACCGTAAAATATATTACAGACCAAGTGAAAATAAATCTGCGGTTACACTTTGGCTGGAATAAAATATAAAAAATGCTAACACCTTCCGCAATTGGTACATGGCACACATCCCCGGTGCATAAGCTTTGGACGCCAGTCGGAAATCTGTGTGTCATCCCCGGATTTCCAATGTCCGGTATGATAACGGTCGGACACGGTCAGTGTCGCGTGTTCCTGCCGGATTACAAGTGGATATAATGTAATCTGCTCCGGCTGCATACAGTTTTGATGCAGTACCGGAGCATAGTTATGTCCATTTACGGTAATCTGCTGATCGTAGGTTACGATCTCACAGATATCATTTTTTTGTGTAATTGTGGGTGTTTTTGCACATACATATTGTTTTGGAATTTCATAAGTGCCTATCGTGAAAGTTCCGGCAATCGTTTTTATGTTCTGCATGATGGCAGGCCTCTTTACTATTTTATAATCCCTTGTATTATAGTATTAAAATTGAATAACTGTAAAGGAAAATTTTTTATATTTTTTTAGAATTGCTTTGGGATCTGTTAAGTTTTGTCCTCCATACTTACAGACGCATTTAGAAATGAAAACATCTGGAGAAGGTGGCATTTTAAAACGTTATCTGCTATGATAAATAAAAATAATGAAACGCACAAAACCGTGGAAAATGGGTAGAACTATGCAAAAACAGGTTGGAATTGGCAAACAGGATTTTGCAGCATTAAGAGAAAGTCAGTGCTTCTACATTGATAAGACAGATTTCATACGGCAGTGGTGGAACTACAGGGATGATGTTACGCTGATCACACGTCCAAGACGTTTTGGCAAAACCCTTAATATGAGTATGCTCAACTGCTTTTTTCCCAATAAATATGCAGACAGGGGAGATTTGTTTAAAGGACTTGATATCTGGAAAGATTCCGGGTACCGGCAGATTCAGGGCACATATCCTGTTTTATATCTCAGTTTTGCATCGGTAAAAGCGGATAATGTATCTGATGCAAAAAAACAGGTCAAATCCCGGATTGTAAGTCTGTATCAGGATTTTGAATATCTGCTCGAAAATGAAAAACTTATGGAATCCGAAAAAATGGCATACCGGCACATTCTGACAGAGATGGCGGAAATGGATGATATTACCGCGTGTGACAGTCTTAATTATTTGTGCAGATATTTGGAGCATGCATATGAAAAAAAGTAATTATCTTACTGGATGAATACGATACGCCGATGCAGGAAGCGAATGTTTACGGTTATTGGGAAGAAATGACTTCTTTTTTGCGTAATCTGTTTCATGCGACATTTAAGACAAATAAGTATTGTATAGATGGTTTACCAAATCGAAATTGACCGAACTGAAGGTGAAGAATGCTTCTTGTCTAAAGGGCAAGAAGATGGGGATTAGAAAGTGTTTTTTACAAGGAGGTGATTAGGTGAATGATCAATTCATACAAGGAGTAATATTTGATTGGGATAAAATTGATAAGGATAGTTATCTGAAGGGAATCAGGGCTTTTAAGGGAGTTGAAAAACTTGATTTTATATAATTATTCCTCTAACTTTCCCCATTTTATAGGCTTTCCCGCCTGTCCATTAGTGAAATGATATGTAGTTTCCCTTATTTTTGCCCTTATGAGATAATCACAAGGGAAATAAGGGAAATTTTTTAGTCATTGCCCACCACTTTATCAAGAAGCCGAACCGATTTTCGTTTCGCATCTCTTGTGGAGTGAGCATAGACGTTCATTGTGGTACTGACATCTGAGTGTCCCAACAATTCCTGCACATCTTTTGGGGCAGCTCCATTTGCTAAAAGGTTGCTTGTATAGGTGTGACGTAACTGGTGGAAATGAAAGCCTTCAAATCCCTCTAATGTTTTTGCCACCTTTCTGCAAACAGTCCCCAAAGTAGTTGGAAGTTCCAGACAACCATCCGGTCTTAAACAGACGAAAGAAATTTCTTTATAATCTGCCGGGACTTCCTCTGTTCTGTCTAAGCAATAATATTCGTAGTACACTCTGTTTTTCTCTTTGACCTCTTTGTAGTAGTTCGTGTGATAAAGTTCTCCGTACTGCATTCGATTTTTTAACTGCTCTTTCCGGGCATTACGGAAAATCTCTACCAGTGTATCTCCAAAATCAACAACCCTTACTTTTTTCCGCTTGGTTGGTCCGATGATATATTTGCGCTTTGAGCCATCATATCGGATGCTGCGTCTTATGGTAAGGCATTGTTCTTCCAGATTTACGTCCTGCCATGCCAAACCGCAGGCTTCTCCAATACGAAGCCCGGCATAATAGGCTATCTGGATTGGAAGTATTGCGGCTGGGTTCTTTTTTTGCAGATAAGCAAGCAATCTTTCATAATCTTCTCGTGAAATTGGTTGGACATTTCCGTCCATATCCTCATCGGAAAACAAATCCACTTCATCCGTCTGATACCGCAGTTTAATATACTGCATGGGATTGAACGTAATATACTGCTTTGGAAATACTGCAAAACGGAAGGACTGCTGCATGACTGCGGAAAAAGAATGGATATAATCTTTGCTGTAACCCTTTCTCTCTTTTCCGTCGGGATGAACTCCCCCGAAGGAAAGCAAATCGAAGAAGGATTGCAAATGTTCAGAGGTTACATTTTTCAGTTTCCGTTCTGCCAATGGGTGTTTCTTGATATTTCGGATTGTTCCGAGGTAATTCTCCACCGTACCATTGCTGAGCGTACCTGTTTTTAATTCCTCCTCTGCCCACACATCCAAAAGCTGTCCGACTGTGAGATTTTCCGCTTTGGCAACAAATTTCTTTTTCTCATAATCATCCATTGCCTGACGGAGCAGCTTTTCAGTTTCACTTTTGCTTTCTGTTCCAACGCATTCTTTCTGAACAAGATTGCCGCTTGCGTCCTCTACATAGAAGCGGTAGTACCATTTCTTTCCTTTTTTTCTTACAGATCCTTTTGCCATAATCGTATGTCTCCTTTCGATATTAGACAATCGGAACTGATGAAATGCTTCGTGCGTGTAAGTATATCATAACTCCGGTTGTCTTACTATACCGATTCGGAATCTTCGTATAAGACTTCTGATAAAAGATTTGCAAGCCTTTGTTCTGCTGTTTTTGGTTTCTTGGAATAGAGCCTTACAACGTCTGCCATCTCATTAAAAGCATTGATGGTGTGAGTGATTTCCCTTAAGAACATAATCTCATTATATTCCTCATTCGATTCAAACCCTATTGTTTTGGCAATATCCGTCTGACCAGCATTTCCCTTGAAGTTTTTGCAGGCGAACTGGAAGGAATCCAAAAACAGACCATATTGTTTTAACATCAGCAGTAATAAATCTTTTGAAAAAGCATCTTCTTCTTTGGTAAGGGCAAGCGGTAACTGTTCCAGAATATCTCCCATCGCATCACGAATCTGTAACTCTCTCTTATCCGTAATGTCGGTTTCATATTCATCTGTTTCCCCTTTGAGCCATTCCACAGATACATGGAGTGCTTCCGAAAGACCTTCCAGCACCATTTTTTTCGTATTGTCAATCGAACCATTCTCATAACGCAGGATTGTAGAAGCGGTAACACCCATCTTTTCTGCGACATAAGGCTGTGTCAGATTCAATTCCAGACGGCGCTGTTTTACTCTGCTGCCTATCAGCTTGCGTAGTTCTTTATCTTTCATGCTGACTGCCTCCTTTTTCGGTATGTATGAATTATAGCATTGTTTTTCTGAAATTGCAATATGCAATATAAAGTTTATTTTTAACATTTCGTAACGCTTGACAAAAAGATGTGAAAAGGATATACTTACATCACAAGAATTGCATAATGCAATTTATAAGGAGGTGATTATATGACGCAAAGAAAAATTGCATTATCCATCGAAGAAGCTGCTGACTATACGGGAATCGGCAGAAACACCTTAAGACAGCTTGTAGAATGGAAGAAACTTCCAGTATTAAAGGTTGGTCGCAAAGTCCTGATTAAAACCGATATTCTGGAAATGTTTATGGAAGCGAATGAAGGTCGTGATTTGAGGGATAGAGGAAATGTAAAAGCCGTAACAAGAACTGCGGCAAATTAAAAAGGCGGCTTCCCAAGAAACCGCCAAAGGTTCTATCAGACCGAAGCCATGATATACCTACACGCAAGAAGATTATACCATGTGCTTCTTCTGATACGCAACCGAGAACTTATGTTTGTAAAAGAAAGGGGAATGTAATCATGGCAAAATCAACAAAAAGTTATGAAGAACGAATGCTTGAAATGGAAAAGAAGGAACAGGAAAGCCTTGAAAAAGCAAAACGATATGCAGCACAGAAGAAAGAACTTCTGAAACGAAAGAAAGCCGAAGAAAGTAAAAAACGAACCCATAGGCTCTGTCAGGTTGGCGGTGCGGTGGAATCCGTTCTCGGTGCGCCTATTGAGGAAGAGGACATCCCAAAGCTGATTGGTTTTCTGAAAAAGCAGGAAGCCAATGGGAAATTTTTTTCAAAGGCAATGCAGAAAGAAACAAATACCGATATGGAGGAAGTGTAATGGCGGGGGATGAGTTTTTCATTCCCTTCATTGCTTTTTCATGAAGGGCGCACTTATGGACAACCAGAGGTCGTCCCAATAAGTTTGCCACAAGTGGCAACCGGTCTGCGCTCACGCTTGCCGGGCTCGTTCCGTCGGCGGGGCTTTCAGCCAGACCTGCTCATGCCGCAGGAGGCACTCTTCGCCAGAGAGGCGCATTCCATGCAGGCTGCTATGCGCAGGGCACTCTTACGCAGAGGGCGTTCCGGCAATACTGCTTTTTCTAAAACTGAAAGCAATGTTGCCGGAAATCTATGCCGGATGTGCAGAAAGGAGGAATCCAGACATGGCGATTTTTCATTACACAGTCAAAATAGTCGGACGAAGTAAAGGGAAATCTGTTATCTCCGCTTCCGCATATCTCAATGGGGATGTGATGAAAAACGAGGAAACCGGGAGAATCAGTTATTACACTTCTAAAAAAGAAGTGGTCTACACCAGTCTGATGATGTGCGAAAACGCACCTCCTGAATGGCAGATAGTACCAGAAGAAAATATAAAACGCTTTCAAAAATCTGTCCGATACAAAAGGTCAGAAGATAAAGAAGCTGCTTTAGAAAAATTCAAAATCACATTTCAGAAACAGAGGTTATGGAATGAGGTATTGAAGATTGAAAAAAATGCAGATGCCCAACTTGGCAGGTCATTTGAATTTGCCCTCCCCAAAGAATGGAGCAGACAGGAACAAATTCAATATACAACCGACTATATCCAAAAAACTTTTGTAGATAGAGGAATGTGCGCTGATTGGAGTATCCACGACAAAGGGGATGGCAACCCCCATGTCCATCTGCTTCTAACTATGCGTCCTTTTAACCCGGATCATTCTTGGGGAAAGAAAGAAGTCAAGGATTGGGATTTTGTCAGAGATAAAAACGGAAATATCGTGATTGATGAATCCCATCCGAACTGGTGGCAGGATAAGAAAAACCCTGACCGTCATGGAATCCGTATCCCTGTATTAGATGAAAACGGAATCCAGAAGATTGGTGCAAGAAACCGCCTGCAATGGAAACGGGTACTGACCGATGCTACGGGATGGAACAATCCAAAAAACTGTGAACTGTGGCGGAGCGAGTGGGCAAAGGTGTGTAATGAACATCTGCCTTTGCATAATCAGGTCGATCACCGTTCTTACGAAAAGCAGGGAAAACTCCAGATTCCTACCATCCATGAAGGTGCTGACGCAAGAAAGATTGAACAAAAGTTTCTTGCCGGGCAGGAAATAAAAGGTTCGTGGAAAGTAGCGGAAAATCAAATCATAAAACAACAAAACACGTTATTGCAAAAGATACTGGACACCTTTGGAAAAGTATCGGGTGCATTATCATTATGGAAGGAGCGATTAAATGACATTAGAAGAAAGCCGGGAAATTATACCCTTAATGGAATCCATGATTGGTCAAATCGAAGAACAGCAGAACCTAATGGCAGAAATGATTCTGGAAATGCAGAACCGGGACACCCAACTCTCTCTTATGCAGGAACAGAATCAGAAATTGCAAAAATTAAACAGCGAGTTATCCGAGCTGCTCAACATTTTGCCAAATACCGAGGAACTGCTTTCCAAGATGGAAGAACAGAAAACGAAGATAGAACTTTTGGAAAACGAAAATCAGCAATGGCAGAAATTGGCACAGAAGCTGAACAGCGAAAACAGTTTATTACTGAAACAGAACACCGAATTGCTGAACTGGAACAGCAGATAGAGAAAGGACGTGATATAGATGAACGAATCCAGAGAATCAAAGAACGCCGAACAGTTGGAAGAACTTCTGCTCTTGACCGAGGAGATACAAGAAGAACTGGAACAGAAAGACCAGCTTATCGTGGAACTGAAGACGCAGCTCAACGAATCTCTGACCTTGAACGAGAAATTAAACAAAGAGAACAGAGCCGGGAATATTCAAGCATTAAAGAACGACTTGAAGCTGGCAGACAGAGCATTGCGGAGCGAGAAAGAGAAGCTGCGAAGCGCAAACGTCACGATAGAGGAATGTCAAGATAAAATACGATGCTTAACACAACAACGGGATTATGCCCGGACACATCAGAAAATCGTAGAGATACCGGTAGAAAAGCCGGTACTCTATAAAAAATGCGAAGCCTGTGACCGGACAGCCTATCAGAATGCAAAAGCAAGATACGAAACACAAAAAGAGCAACTTGCAGGACAATATAAAGCAAAAACGGTAATGTTCCAAACAACCTTGTTCCTTCTTGCATGGTATTCGCTGACAACCACTCTTTTTCAGGCAGTACAGTCAGATGTGTTCCTTTCCGATTGCAAATCATTCTTCCATGATGCAGCATCATTCATACAAACTTTTATCGGTTGGACGATTGATGCCGGGCAATCTGTGGCACAAATCAGCACAAAAATTCCAAATGAGATTATAGCCGGAATCATATATTGGTTATTGATGATATTGGTTGTTGGAATATGTGTGGCAGGGACAGGGATACTGGCAATACTGATAGAAATAAAGGTTATAGAATTATATAAGAAAAACTGTTGGGATGTTATTACCCTACTGATGATACTGACAAGTGCGGCTGTCATCATTTATTTTGGAGAAGTAATTAAAAAAGCATTATCAATAAATCTGTTGTTCTTTTGGTTAATTTTACAAGGAATATATCTTACAATTCGACGCTATATAAGTCAAGATACTGATTGACTGGATACAAAATATTTGATAAAATATAAATAGAAATACAGCAGATCAAAGGAGGTAAAACTTATGAGAGCAAAGAAAGTGATTGTAGGGGTAGCTATTAGTGCAATGTTAATTTCTTCATCAATTCCAGTAATGGCATTTTCTGTTACAAACGGGAATAAGACATTTGATAAAAAGTGGGAATTGAGCACTACATCTGATGGCGGAAAAGGTGTTTTGACTTATGGTTATAATACTCTTGCTATTAATGAAGATTATGCACACGCATATCATTCAACTAAAGATCATTACGCATATGTCAAGAATGGAAATGGTTCTTTTTCGGGTTCAAATGTTGGTAAAGGTAATTGGTCTAAAATTGAGGTTGCTCATAAAGGAAATAGTATTACCTACGGTAATAGCTACTAAACAAAGGTTCGGGATAATGGCTGAGTGGTTGGAATTCCAACCACTCTTTTTTGTGGAGTGTATATAAATGAAGAAAAAAATAAAATATATAGGAATTGTTTTGGTTATTTTGTTCTGTTGCTATAATTTATTTTGGTACTTCGGGAGTTATAAACCATATAACGAATTTCAGAAAGACTTCCCTGAAATAGAAGAATCTGGAGTAAAAATTTACACAGATAAAGATGGATTCCAGTATAGTGTGTCTGTCCCTGATTATTTGCTTTGGAATGGAAATCTTGCGATAGCTGAGTCAGATGTTCGATATGCACTAATTATTTGGATAAAACCATTTCACCAAGGAATAAGTCAAGGCGTGCTATTTAATGACTATAAGGATTTGAATACTCAAATTATGTTGTCAAGTAGCAAAAAAGCTGAAGATCAAGAAGATCAATGGATTGTTGATGAAAATAGCACAATATTGACTACGATATTTGAAAAAGCAAATAAAGTATGGAATCTGGGGTTGAAATAAATGAAAGCAATTAAAAACTTATGTTTGTTTTGTTTCCTGATTTTTGGAATACTTATGCAATCTGAAATATTTCAAGATCAGCTTTGGAACTTTTCTACAGCATATTTTACGTCATCACGCTATGAAGTTGCTAGTGAAGATATGTCGCAGTTTCTGAAAGATGTATCAGAAACTGCAACGGAGAATGATGTACATATTTTTTCTCAGTACAATGAAATCAATAATAAATACCTTTCAACACTTCATATTTATGGCGATGATAAAGTAATCAGACAAACATTAAAAAATACTGCAAACATAGAAGAATCAGAATATACCGCTTTAGTTTCCGGAATTACGAAAGTAAAATTTCATAATCTCTCAGAATTGCAAAGTACCTCTGTGGGTTATGAAAACTTTATCTCATACATAGGAAATGAGGACAATATTATCTCTGCATATCAGAAATTATCAGAAAAATATAGCTTAACTTATCCAGAATATTGGAATTCTACGGAAAAGGACATGATTTTTATTATATGGGGTATGATTATTGCATTGATGATTGTTCTAAATGTAATTGAAGTGGTTAGGCGAAAAAAAGAGGTTGTTGTACGAGTTTCCTTAGGAGAAAGTGCTGGTTTCATAGCATTTAAGGCTGCTTTATTCGATGTAACTTTTGACATTGCATTATTTATTGTTGCAAAAATATTGCTGTCAAATTATATATCGGGAGCATATGAGAATAGACTCGTCACAATTTTATATTCCATTGGAATTATTCTTTCCACTATTCCATATTGTTCTTTTTGCTTTTTTGATATTAGAAAGGCATTCGCAAATGCAACACACAAAAGAGGAGTGGATTTTTTAATTTATTCGTTAAAATTTATAGCAGGGGTAGCCGCTGTTTTTACAATTACCACTAATATTAGTAGTATTCATAATAACCTATTTACAAATGAACATTTGTTAGAAGAATATTATGATGCAAATTATTTTACCGTAAAGACTACTGATTTTAATGCTGAAAAAGAAGAAGCTTTTTGGAATAAACTATACAAGAATGAATATAACACATTAAAGCCTGTAATATGCTTGAATATTTTAAATGATAAAAATGATGTGATATATGTAAATAATCATGCAAAAGATATGTTACAAGGTTTTACGAAGCAGATAAATGCAGTAGAGAATGAATCTTCTGATTTGATTATTTTCATTCCAAAGAATAGATATTTTGCTAAAAACAAGCAATTAGCCTATGACTCCTTGAGCCATGTTTTAAATCATGATAATTTACAACAATTAAATATTCAGTACATAGAGTATAGCGAAACAGAATACTTTTCCTATTTAGATACAAGTAGAATAAATGGTATCGAAAAAAGCAAAAATCCGATAATTATTTATCAGGCAAACAAAGATTTAGCAGTCAATGGTGGGTATCTTGAAAGCTATAAAGCAGGAGCAGTTTTATTTCAATGTGATGAAAAACAGCTAAGAAATATCAGCAAAAAGTATGAAGATATGCTTGGAAATTATCAGCTAGTAATTACAAACGTACATGAACAGTATTTATATAATCACACATTTTTAATAAAACTCGTGGGATTTTTAAGTTCTCTTTGTACGATTGTATTGCTTTTAAATATTATGATTATTGTTACAGTAAGTAGACTAGAGTTCCGAGAAAATGCAATGAAAATTTCCTTGATGAAAATCTTTGGATATAGTTTATTTGAACGGCACAAAACACTTCTTAAAATGATTGTAGTGGAAAATTTTGTGATATTAGTAGGTATGCTTATCTATTCTTTATTATCGGTACAGACTGAAGTAGGAATTAGCATTCTTGTTAGTTCATTTATGGCACTAATAGAATTTACAATTATTTTCTTTAATATCACAATTGTTGAAAAAACAAACATACCGAAATCATTAAAAGGAGGTTGCTTATGATAACAATTGAAAATCTATGCAAAGCATATAATGATAAAATTTTGTTCAAAAATTTTCATTTGGAAATTCCAGATAGCCGTTTTTTGGTAATTAGTGGCGAAAGTGGATGCGGAAAAAGTACTTTACTTAATATGATTGGAGGTATTGAAACTCCTGACAAAGGTTCTATTATTGTGAATGGTTTTGATGTGGCAAAAAAAGGAAAAAAGCAGAAATATTTCAAAGAAGTTGTTGGATTTTTATTTCAAAATTTTGCCCTTTTGGAAAACAAAACAGTAAAAGAAAATCTAGAAATAATAAAAAAATCAGGTAGAACGGATATTTTAATAAATGAAGCTCTTGAAAAAGTTGGTTTACAGAAAGTAATTAACAAAAAAGTCTATCAATTATCTGGTGGCGAACAGCAGAGAGTTGCGTTAGCTCGTTTAATGCTAAAGAAATGTTCGATTGTATTAGCAGACGAACCAACTGGTTCCTTAGACAAAAAAAATAGTGAGATTGTTATGAATATATTGCATGAGTTAAGTGAACAGGGAAAAACAGTTATTGTTGTAACTCATAGTGAAGAAATTGTAGCACAAGAAAAGCATGTTCTATATTTATAATTACCCATAATAGAAGAATATGTTCTTTCGGGAGACACCTCCTCTAAGAACATATTCTTTTGGTTAAAATTGATTATAAAGATACTTTTATTTCAGTATATTCGCTATATTGATGGGATATATATTTGCATATTATTTATATGGATAAGGATTATAACTCTAGTGAGTCTTCTGCATCTACCCACATCTGTAAATTACCCTCAAGATATAATCTTGCATATTCCAAAGGCTCATCCACAGCCAATGAAGTAAGCGCACATTCTGATCCGTATGTGGTTTTTAGATTTTTTTCAGCTTTCCAGCAATCAATGCGAAGCATATATCCGGCACTTGTGTAAACATCAATACTATCGTGATTTATGTTGTATTCTGCATAAATTGTTCTCATCGTATCTTATCTCCATTTTCTTTTGATAATCAGTTATAGAGTTAAATATCGAAAACATTTCAATCAGTTCACCATGTCGTTATTGTTATATGTTATACTGTGTTATGAAATTTTCTTTCCCTTAATTTTTCCCATATTAAGGTTCATGAAAGCTAATGGGAGAATGTAACACAAGGGAAAGAGTAAGGGAAAGCTCACTTGCTACAAACTTAGTATTTTCAAGGGTTTGCGAAGAATTTGATAATTAAATATAACAGTTATTAAATTTCCTAAAATATGTGAAATATCAACTTGAATTTAACAAACCAATTACTTTTTTTGTAGGGGAAAATGGCAGCGGTAAATCAACTTTATTGGAAGCACTTGCCGTAGCACATGGTTTTAATCCTGAGGGTGGAACGAAGAATTATGTTTTTTCTACGCATGATACACATTCAGAGTTGTGTGATGCGATAAGAATTGCCAAAGGCTATCGGAAGGAAAAGTGGGGATATTTTCTTAGGGCAGAAAGCTTTTATAATGTTGCAACGCAGGAAGAAGAATATGCAGATATTACACATCCTTCCGCTAAATATCATGAAAAATCACATGGAGAGAGTTTTCTCGCATTAGCGCAGAATAATATGAATCCAAATGGCTTGTATCTTTTTGACGAGCCGGAAGCTGCATTATCGCCGCAGAGACAGCTTACATTGTTGATGCAAATATACAGATGTGCAAAAGAGGGAGCACAGTTTATTATAGTTACGCATTCGCCAATTTTGTTAGGAATACCAGATGCAGATATCTATTGTTTTGATAATGGACGCATACATCTGTGCGAATATGAGGATACAGAGAGTTACCAGGTAACAGAAATGTTTATAAATAATAGGCAGATGCTGTTGGATAGATTACTAACAGATTAGATAATAAAGAAATCGATAAATTCAAGTTTGATAAGGAGGTTGAGGTTTGGTTATGAATAACAGTTTAGCAGAAGTGCACTTGTTTTGGGCATAGGATTCTTACCTTCTCTTGTAGTGTGCCTGATTTGGATTGTAAATCAGTCTGTATATTGCAAGGAAGCGTTAAAGTATTCAAAGGCAGGAACTAAGATATGATGATATTAAGCAGGATATGCTTAATATTGTTTTGATTGGATTGGCAAAGAAGTTACCTCGTCAGGATGAAAAGCATGAATTACATCGTCTGTTGAGGGCATTGCTTTCAAAGAGTCTTACACAAAGCGGGAAGCTAAATATAATTGAGAAAGAGTACGATATTCCATTAGAAGAAGATTTAAGAAAGAATTTTTCGAGAATCCGAAGACAGAACGGTTACGGAAGTTTTTACAAACTTTTACTTACGAGAGTGGAGAGGATAAAGAACGGACATACTAACAAAAAAGTTGGAGGTATGTCATGAAACCCAAAAATTATACGGATAAATCAGCGATGCTTGTAGGAACGGATGCAGATCCGGTTACCGCAGGACCAAAACATTTTGCGGAGAACACACCGGAACAGGAAAAAGAAAATGCCGCAATCCGGCAGAGCAGTATGTACAACGACAAAAACCGCGCACGCATAGATAACAATCAGTTTTTTGAAACAAGAAGTAATCCTTTGAGCAGCAAGGGGAATTGAGGATTTGCTTGACAAAGGTTCTGTCCGAACATCATAATGAATGATAGAGATATCATGTAAAACAGGACGGAGCATAGTATGAATCAGATTTGCAGGGACATTTTCCGGGCGATTCATGAGGGAAAGTGGCTGAAAATCGAATATCGGAACAAAGCGGATCAGATTACAAAATACTGGATTGGAATCCGTGATCTTGATCCGGCAAAACGTACCCTCAAAGTAGATGGTCTGCACCTCGGAATGTATACACTGGGGGAATATGACAAAATTTTTGTGGATTCCATTCTGTCCACGGAAGTCCTTGAAGGAACGTACTGTCCGGAAAACAGGCAGCTGATCGAAGATATCGAGATGCATCCGGAGCGTTATAAAACTATTTTTTCCAGCTCTGCAAATCTGAAAATACTAAATTATCTGGAACTGTGTAACCGCATGGATACGACACCTTACATCACCGATTATGATCTGATCCATTATATCGATGGGGATCGTGTGAAAAACGGACGGTATGCACTTAACGATCAGCAGTTTCAGGAGGTCGTGTCAAATTTCCAGTATTCCCTGTCTCACGAAAAGAAAAAGAGCACCAATTTAAGAATTAAGAAACTGGCACTCAATGTATTGAGTATTCACACGGCGAAGGGGCTATATGTTCTGGCATACCGGAACCTGAACCTTGATGTGAAAAACAGAGTGTTTCAGCCGGATGAAGATATCACAGTCTGCACACAGTTTGGCATTGACGGACAGACAGAAAATGCGCGTAAATTTCTGGATGCGGACGAGTACGAACTGCTGGAAGATTTTGAAAACAATCTGGAAAAAATCAAAGATGCGATTACCGGTCATGGCGGGCAAAAGCCGGTCGTAGATGATATGCCGTATGTGCTGGGGCTTGGGATGGATGTAGTGCTGAATCTGCATGACGAGTACAAAGCCATACTTGATATGTTTGAAAAGCAGCAGGTTACTTATCCAGTCAAAGCCTTCTTCGGGGAATTGTTAGAACGGCCGCGCCGCACCAAGGCGTATCCGATTGCACTGATCAATCAGAACATCAATCTGGATCAGCTGCTGGCGATCAACAACGCCATGAAATATCCGCTTGCCTACATACAGGGGCCACCGGGCACGGGAAAAACAAATACGATCATCAACACGATAATAACGGCGTTTTTTAACAATACGACCGTTTTATTTGCGTCCTACAATAACGTTCCAATCGACAATGTATTTGAAAAACTGACACATCTTGAGTACCATGGACAGACCATTCCGTTTCCGGTACTGCGGCTTGGAAATATAGACAAAGTTAAAGCTGCAATCAGCTACATCAACCGCCTGCGCAATCAGGTGCAGACCGTAAAAATATATACATCCACGCTCGATAAGCGCAAGGATGACCGGGTTGACCGTGCAAAACGTCTTTCTGCGAGACTGAAAGAGTATGAGGAAATTCTGGATTTAAAGGAGCGGAAAGAGACACTTTCGCATCTGATGGAATATCAGGAACATATCAAAAATGCCATGAACCTGCTCCCGTTTCAGATGGACCTGCAGGGATACCAGATGCAGAGGCTCGATCAGAGAATCCACCAGATTGGCGAAATTTCCGATTCGGATGCTCTGCAGCTTCTCGACCGCAACGAAGAAGAATTTTATCAGTATTTATTTTATACGTCTGCGCGTTATATCAAGACACTCGAAGAACCCAAATATCAGGAACTGCGGGAGATTTTAGATTCTGGAGAAAATCCAGAGACACAGGCGCGGGCATTCAACAAATACATGCAGAAATCCGAAAATGTAAAGAAGCTGCAGCGTGTTTTTCCAATCATTATCACTACCTGCATATCGGCACATAAGATCGGGGAACCGGAGCCGTTGTTTGACATGACTATTATGGACGAGGCCAGCCAGTGTAACGTTGCGATCTCTCTTGTCCCGATTATCCGTGGAGAGAAACTGATGCTTGTGGGAGATCCGCAGCAGCTGAATCCGGTTATTCTGCTCGGAGAACTGACCAACCGCAAGCTGCGACGGCGATATCATGTGGCAGAAGAATATGATTACAGAAAGAATTCGGTTTACAAAACGTATCTGGCATGTGATGCGGTGAGTGATGAAGTGCTTTTGCGCAGCCATTACCGCTGCAACAGAGAAATTATTGGATTTAACAATAAAAAATATTACAATTCCAAATTGCAGATCTGTTCAAAAAGCAAAGAGCCGGAGCCGCTTGTCTATGTAGATGTAAAAAGCGATCGTGCCGAGATCAAAAATACATCTCCGGCGGAAGCAGACGAGGTCATTGCATACGCGAAGCAGAACACGGACAAAAGTATCGCGGTGATCACACCGTTTGTAAACCAGCGGGCACTGATCGAGCAGGCGATCAAAGAAAACCACCTCGAAAATTTAGTCTGTGGAACGGTGCATGCTTTTCAGGGAGATGAAAAGGATGTGGTGCTTTTTTCCACGGCACTGTCCGACCGCACCAATGCCGGTACCTATCAGTGGCTGAAAAACAATAAGGAACTGATCAATGTTGCAACCTCACGGGCGAAAGACAAACTTGTTCTGCTCGCAGACAGCAAAGAACTGGAGCGTCTGCATGCAGGACAGGCAGACGATGATCTTTATGAACTTGCGCAGTACATCAAAACCAACGGGAAGTCAGAGATCACGGAAAAACATATCAGTTCCCGTGCACTTGGCATCCAGCCGTTTTCTACCGCTACCGAAAATGCATTTCTCGAAAACCTGACGCATGCGCTCGAAAATATCTGGCTTTCCCAGAGTAAGTATGTGATCCACAAAGAAGTTGCCATATCGCAGGTGTTTCAGGACAACATGACATATGATGATCTGTTTTATATGGGGCGCTTTGATTTTGTTGTGTACGAAAAGCAGGGAAAAAAGGAACTGCCGGTTCTGGCAATCGAACTTGACGGGAAAGAGCATTTTGAGGATGCGGTGGTGCAGGAGCGCGACCGGAAGAAAAATGCCATCTGTGAGGCACACAATATGGAGATTATACGGGTGGAGAATTCTTATGCCAGAAGGTATAATCATATTAAGGGAATTCTGATGGATTATTTTTCGAGGGTGCATTAAAAGAAAAATGCATTTTTTGTTATGAAAATATAGCAAATCCCAAAAATCAGTGCTAAAATATACACAATTCATCCGTGCAGAAATGCGGCCTTCGGGCTTTCACATGACACTTTTTTCGATAGCGTAGGCTTAGCGGTGTTATCATGTTGAAGCGGATGAATTTTTATGTTTACAGAAAAGGGAAACGTGTCAGTAAGGAGAAACTGGTGAAAAAACAAAAAGGAATGATCATTACTGCGGCCGTGTTACTTGCAGCCGCCGCAGTCGTAACCGGAAGCCGTCTGATCCGGCATCCGGAAAAATCAAGCACAAAAAAGTCTGAGGTTGCGGATCAGGAGAACAGTGAAAAAGAACAGGATCACAGGACTTCAGGGACAGAACTGAGTGAGAAAAAACAAAACATGAACGAACCGGATCATACGCAGAAAGAACAAAGTGTTGAAAATGCGGACCGTACCGGGAAAAGTATCACAGAGGAAGCGTTCTACATTTCCAAAATCCCGGACGACATTTTTGAGAAGATGCAGGGAAAATCATACAAGGCAGATTGTACCGTACCGCGGGAAGATCTCCGCTATCTTCATGTGCTCCACATGGGGTTTGACGGTCAGACAAAAGAGGGAGAACTTGTGGTAAATAAAGCCATTGCAGAGGATGTCCTTGCCATTTTCAGGCAGTTGTATGAGGCAGAATATCCCATTGAAAAAGTCCGGCTGGTGGATGAATACGATGCGGATGATGAGGCATCCATGAGCGATAACAATTCCTCTGCGTTTAATTTCCGTTTCATTTCCCACACGACAACAATCTCAAAACACGGTCTGGGCATGGCAGTTGACATCAATACACTTTATAACCCCTATGTAAAAACCGTCAACGGAAAGCTGTCGATTGAGCCTGCAAACGCAGAAGCGTATGTTGACCGGAGTGGGGATTTTCCGCACAAGATCGATCACGATGATCTGTGTTACAAGCTTTTTACCCGATATGGATTTACCTGGGGTGGGGACTGGACACATTCGAAGGATTACCAGCATTTTGAAAAAGACTGATGAAAAGTTGTGGGGACATATAGAGAAAAAGATGTAATGTATGGTCCATAAGAACAAACGTGGAGGTCAATCAGAAAAGCAGATGATGGAAAATTTTTCTCTTGACATATTTTGTCAGGAGTCTATAATAGGCAACATAAAGAAAATATTGTTCACCGAAATTCGTTGACGAGAACAGCATCGTATCTTATCGTTATTTTCAGAGAGCCTGTGGGTGGTGCGAACAGGTAGTAGCCGGATATGGATGATCCTCTCTAAGAAGCGGGCTGAAAGCAGACAACTGTGAGTAAACTTCGCCGGTTTCCTCCGTTATGGGATAGCATATGTTGGTATGTGAAGTGTCACAGAGTTTTTCTGTGGAATCAGGGTGGTAACGCGGATTTTATTCGTCCCTTTCCAGAGTAGTATCTGGGAAGGGGCTTTTTTAATGTCTGAATTCGTTTTTCAGTGAACAGACCAAGGAGGAAAAGTTTATGAAAGCACTACAAAAACTCAGCAAATGGTTATCGGACTACACATCAATTGTGGTAATTGCAATTGCGGTAGTAACATTTATCGTTCCGGAAATGATGGGATGGGTAAACCATCAGTTATTTACCGATCCGGTTTCCAATAAGTTTACAAGTCAGTCCATCATCATCGGTATTATTATGTTCAGTATGGGTTTGACACTGACAACGCAGGATTTTAAGATTCTGGCACAGAGACCATTCGATATCTGTGTTGGTGCACTGGCACAGTATCTGATTATGCCGTTTCTGGCATTCGCACTGACGAAAGTGCTGCATCTTCCTGCCGGCATTGCACTGGGACTCATTCTGGTAGGTTGTTGTCCGGGCGGCGTGTCATCCAATATCATGTCGTATCTCTGTGGTGGAGATGTGGCATTTTCCGTGGGAATGACAACCGTATCCACGATTCTTTCCCCGATCATGACACCACTTATGGTTTCTCTTCTGGCAAGCGGAACCAATATTTCCATCAAGGCACTGCCAATGCTTGTTTCCATTGTGGAAACGGTTATTCTTCCGGTAGCACTGGGCTTCCTTTTAAACTATCTGCTGGGGAAAAAGAAAATGTTCAGTGAGTTACAGAAAATTATGCCGGGTGTGGCAGTACTGGGGCTGGCGTGTGTTGTCGGTGGTGTGGTATCTTCCCAGGGCGCGAAGTTCTTCCAGTCCGGAGCTGTAATCTTTGTAGCTGTTTTTCTTCACAATGGACTTGGTTATCTGCTTGGTTATGGAGCAGGAAAACTTGTTGGCATGAATACCGCCAAAAAGAGAACCATTGCCATCGAAGTTGGCATGCAGAATGCGGGACTGGCAACAAACCTTGCCACAACGACCGCACAGTTTTCCGCAACACCGGAGTCTGCGATCATCTGCGCAGTTTCCTGCACCTGGCATTCTATTTCCGGAACACTGCTTGCCGGCATGTTTGCAGCTTATGATAAACACAAACAGAAAAATGCATAAGTTTTTCTATTGACATAGACATGGGAATGATGTAACATAACGGTGTTATCTAACATAACAACGTTATGTTACATTTTTATTTACAGGGAGCGTACCATGGCAGGAAAAAAAATACATGACAGCGAGACGAAGATACACCTGATCCAATGTGCCAAAAAAGAATTTATGGAAAAAGGGTTTGTGGGGGCGTCTCTCCGCGGAATCTGCCAGAAGGCGGGTGTGACCACAGGGGCACTGTATTTTTTCTTTCAGGACAAGGACGATCTGTTCTGTGAGGTGGTAGGAAATTTTATGGATCGGCTCAATGAAATTCTGCGGGAGCATTTTTCTTTTGAAGTCAGGGAGATGGAGAGCGGCAAGGCAAAAGAGCATGATGACAGCAGCGATTTTGAAGCAGTCGCACAGGTTGTCCATGAACTGTACACCTACCGGGATGAAGTGCTTTTAGTGCTGACAAAAGCGCAGGGATCAAGCATGGAACATATGCCGGACCGGTTGGTCGACCAGATGGATGAGCACAATGCATTTATCTGTGAAGCGATGTGCAAAGCTTACCATGTGCCGATGGTGGAACAAAGCGTTGTACACTGGATGTCCCATTCACAGATCGATATGTTTATATTTATGGTAACGCACATGGATGACGAGGAAGAAGCACTGCGGTTTGCGGAAAAAGGCGTAAAATATCTGCTGGCAGGCTGGTACGGACTCGTCAGACCGTAGGCTGTCCGCATGTTTTGACGGAAGGTCGGGAAAAGAAGCACAGATCGTCCGCGTTTGGACAAAAGGTTTAGAAAAGAAGCACAGGTCTTTCGCTTTTTGCGGGAGACCTAAAAAAAGAACCAGAGGTTAGATAAAACTAATATTAGTATGAAAAATAAAACCAAAAAGAAAGGGAGTTTCTATGTCAGAAGAAGAAAAGAAGTTTTTGGAAATTGTAGATTTAAAGAAAGGATTCGGAAGCGGACAGACGCGTCAGGAAGTCCTGCGCGGCATGAATTTTTCCGTTGCAAAAGGGGAGTTCTGTGTGTTGTTAGGACCATCCGGTTCCGGAAAATCCACACTGCTCAATATCATCGGAGGCATTGATAACGCCGATTCCGGTTACATCAATATCAACGGCGATAAGTTAGAGGATATGAGTGAGAAAAAGCTGACACAGTACCGCAGAAAGCATCTCGGCTATGTATTCCAGATGTACAATCTGATTGGAAATCTAAACGTGAAGGAAAACATCGAAGTGGGAGCGTATCTGTCAGACAATGCGCTTGATATTGATGATCTGTTACATACGCTCGGACTTTACGAGCACCGCTACAAACTGCCGAACCAGTTGTCCGGCGGCCAGCAGCAGCGTGTTTCCATCGGCCGTGCGATTGTAAAAAATCCGGATATCCTGCTCTGCGATGAGCCAACGGGAGCACTTGACTACAATACGTCCAAGGAAATCTTAAAACTGATCGAGGAGGTCAATCAAAAATACGGCAACACGATCATTATGGTAACGCATAACGAGGCCATCAAAAATATGGCAGACCATGTGATCAAGCTCCGTGACGGTGCGGTGCGCCACAACGACATCAATACAAACAAGGTATCCGCGGAAGATCTGGAATGGTAAGGGGGCTGCTATGAAAAAAATCAAAAATCCCCTGATCAGGAGAATACCGAAAGAACTGATCGGGGACTGGAAAAAATATCTGGTTGTATTCCTGTTTCTTGTGCTCACGATCGGCTTTGTGTCCGGTATGTATGTGGCAAACGAGAGTATGATTACTTCAGCAAACGAAGGCGTGACAAAATACAAACAGGAAGACGGTCATTTTGAGTTAAAAAAACAGGCAGATGCCACCTTGCTTTCGGCAATTGAGACAGGTGAAAAAGCGGATTTTAAGGCAACAAAGACAACATTGTATGAAAACTTTTTCCGAAATGAGGAAGAAGATTATAATAACGACGGGAAAAAGGATGGAACGATCCGCGTATTTGCAAAGACAAAGGATATCAACCTGGCATGTATGCTGCAGGGAAGTTTCCCACAGAAGGCGGATGAAATTGCCATTGACCGTATGCACGCCGACAATGTCGGAATAAAGGTGGGAGATACCGTCACAGTTTCCGGAGAGACTTATAAGGTTGTGGGACTGCTTGCGTATGTCAATTACTCCACCTTACATGAAAAGACCACAGATCTGATGTTTGATGCACTGAAATTTGATGTGGCAATGGTGACACAGGACGGTTTCGACCGGCTGCACAAGAGTATTCACTATACTTATGCATGGAAATATGAAACGGAGCCTGCGGATGAGGCCGGGGAAAAAACAAGCTCTGATAATTTTATGCGTGCATTGCTCACACAGGTGGTTGTTGCGGACAATGAGCTCGAAGATTACACACCGAAATATGGCAATCCGGCGATTAATTTTGCAACCGATGATATGGGATCGGACAAAGCCATGGGCGGTGTGCTGCTGGATATCCTTGTGGTAATCATCGCATTTATCTTTGCCGTGACGATCAGCAATACGATTGCAAAAGAGTCCTCCGCGATCGGAACGCTGCGCGCGTCCGGTTACACGAAGGGAGAGCTGGTGCGGCACTATCTGTCCATGCCGGTTATTGTAACACTGCTGGCTGCGATTGTCGGAAATATACTCGGCTATACGGTGTTTAAAAATATTGTTGTATCGATGTATTACAACAGTTACAGTCTGCCAACGTATTACACGATCTGGAATCCGGATGCATTCTTTAAGACTACGGTGGTTCCGGTGATCCTGATGCTGGTTGTCAACCTGATCGTGATCGTGCGCATGATGCAGCATACACCACTGCAGTTTCTGCGTCATGACCTGAAAAAGACAAAGAATAAAAAAGCCATGCGTCTGCCGGGATGGAGCTTTTTTGGCCGGTTCCGCCTGCGGATCATGTTCCAGAATGTCACAAATTACCTGATTTTATTTGTCGGTATTTTCTTTATCATGGTCATGCTTGCCATGGCAGTGGGCATGCCGGATACGCTCGATTATTATAAGAGCAACACGGATGGCATGATGTTTGCAAAATACCAGTATGTGCTTAAATCCTATGAAGATGACGATAATAAACGGATTGCAACGGAAAACAAAGATGCCGAAAAGTTTAACATGACCTCACTCGTAAAAAAGAGTGATGTGCTTGATGAGGAGATCTCGGTATATGGAATCGCGGACAACAGCAACTATGTAAAGATCAAAAAGTTAAGTTCGCTCAAGAAAAATGAAGTTTATATTTCCACTTCGTTTGCTGACAAGTATGGACTTACCGTTGGCGATACCGTATCGCTGGATGAAAAGTATGAAAATAAATCTTACAAGTTTAAAGTTGCGGGATTTTATGACAAGTCCCAAAGTCTTGCGCTTTTTATGTCGATTGACAATTACGGAAAAGTATTTGACTTAAAGGAAAATGAATTCAGTGGATTTTTATCCGACAGCAGGATTACAGATATTGATGAGGAAAATATTGCAACGACCATCACGATAAGAGATATTACAAAGATGGCAGATCAGCTTGACCATTCGATGGGATCGTACATGAATTATTTCCAGATTCTTTGTATTCTTCTGGCTGCGGTTATGATCTATCTTCTGACGAAACTGATTATTGAGAAGAATGAAAATGCGATTTCCATGACAAAAATCCTTGGATACGAAAACAAAGAGATCGCGAGTCTGTATCTGCTTTCGACGAGTATTGTGGTTGTAATCGCGGATCTCATCAGTGTGATTCTTGGAACACTTGTTATGGCCGCGGCATGGCGGATGATGCTCTTTTCCTACAGCGGCTGGTTCACTTTTCGCGTAACACCGATTGGTTATGCAAAAATGTTTGGATTTGTGCTGATCGGATATCTGATTGTTATGGTATTTGATTTCCAGAGAATCAAGAAGATTCCGATGGATCAGGCTTTGAAAAATGTAGAGTAAACAAAGAAAATAAAAAGAACTGGTACTTTGGAGAGGTACATAAAACGCCCCGGTAGTTGTAGCTGCCGGGGCGTTAATTTATGTAGTGTGGGATTACGCCTGCTCACCAAGAGAGGTATTACGCAGTACCGCAAGAATGATGATAGCATATACCCCGCCGATCAGAGCGGTAATTAACTGTGTGACAGAAAATTGAAGCTGCAGGACATGTAACATTGGCTGCATTTTTGCCGGGAGCATATTCGGCAGAATGATAAGAGAAATCAAAATTCCCATAAACAGAGCCTTTAATACAGCGCCAATTACAATGGATACGGGCAAACCGGCTTTTTTACCGAATTTACTGCGGAGCAGGGCAACTGCCAGAACGAGAATGATATTTCCAATCATAATACATGGGAACATTGCAGGAATGGCTGCCATAATCGGGCTTCCGGTGATGAAAAAGGAAGTGATTGGAGTGATCACGCTTAAAATGATGCCACAGGCCAGACCAGCGTATACCGTGGTTAAAATCAGAGCGGCATTGATGATCGGGCCTGTGATGTATACATTCAGGTTTTTGAAAAACTGGCTTACAATGCAGATTGCGAGTAAAATTGCTGTAACAGTGATTTGTCTTGTTTTTAATTTCATAAATTTAGCCTCCTAAAATTCGTATCATGGTAATGATACTCTTAAAGGCACTGAAATGCAACGACACGGGGATTTTATCTTGTGTTACCATAAAAAATGAGGTAGAGTAAAGACAGTGAAAAGATATTTTGCTCCTACAGGGGGATAAAAACTGTCGAATGTTTAGAAAGAGGAGTGTATATGAAAAAGGGGATAGTATTTCTAATTGTATTTTTGATGGTCATCAGTTTCCCGATATGCGGATATGCGAAGGGGAAGGAGAAAATTTATCTGGACTCTTCCTGGAAATATGCGGATCATGCCAGAATTACATCGGGCTATGCCGTTATGTACAAGGCGAAAAAGAACCGGAAGGACATTGTGATTGCAGTCAATGCGGGACATGGGACGAAAGGCGGTTCATCGGTAAAAACGCTGTGTCATCCGGATGGCTCTGCAAAGGTGACCGGAGGAACGACAGCGGCAGGCTCTGTGAAAGCAGTGGCGGTTTCAGATGGAATGGCATTTCGGGACGGAACGGCAGAACGTGATGTGACGCTTCGTATGGCACGGATTCTGAAAAAGAAACTGCTGGCAGAGGGGTATGATGTGCTCATGGTCCGGGATGGAAAGGATGTACAGCTGGATAACGTGGCGCGTACCGTCATATGTAACAATGTAGCGGATTGTCATATTGCGCTGCATTGGGACAGCGATGGACTTTCTTACGACAAAGGATGCTTTTATGCTTCTGTTCCCGAAAAACTCAAAAAAATGCGTCCGGTTGCATCTTATTGGGAAGAACATGACGCATTGGGAAAATCACTGATCAAAGGGCTGCGTTCCCAAAAGATTAAAATAAACGGAACCGGTGCTACGGAGATTGATCTGACGCAGACTTCGTACAGTACAATTCCTTCCGTTGATATTGAACTGGGCAACCAGTGTTCGGATCATAGTGACAGGAAATTGCAAAAACTTGCGGACGGACTGGTACAGGGGATCAACAAATATGTAAAACATCATATTCATGTAGCACCGTTAAGCAGCCTGTGAGATTAAAAATGGAGGTGACATATGGAAACATGGTATTATGAAGTTGTCAGTATTGACGGCGATTATGCAAATTTAAAGAGGACAGATATTGAAAGTGATGATCTGAAACTTGTGGCACGGGCACTGCTTCCACCGGAAATTATGGAGGGGAGCAGACTCAAATATGAGCTGATGCAGTATGAAATCATAGCGTAGCTATTTGGAAAAGAGGTTTACACAATGGACGTAAGGAAAATGAGAAATGAGAAGCTGGGAGCGCGTGTTGTGGAGGCACTTAATTCCCGCAACATGGAAGCATATTATGTAGAGACAAAAGAAGAGGCTGTAAAGAAAGCACTCGAATTGATCCCGAAGGGCAGCAGTATCAACATGGGCGGTGCAACTTCTGTAAAGGAGTGTGGTCTTTACGATGCCGTTTCCAACGGTGATTATGAATTTTATGACCGGGATAAAGTAAAAACCCCGGAGGAAAAAGAGGAGGTTGCGCGGAAAGCATTCAGCTCGGATTATTTTTTGGGCAGTGTCAATGCCATGAGCGAGGATGGCGTGTTTATCAATATTGACGGAAATGCCAATCGTGTGGCTGCGTATGCCTATGGACCAAAGCATGTTCTGCTGATTGTGGGTATGAACAAAGTCGTAAAATCCGAGGAAGACGCCCTGCACCGTGCGCGGAATGAGGCGGCACCGATTAATGCACAGCGATTTGGCATTGACACACCATGTTCCAAAAACGGAAGCTGTTTTGACTGTAAAAGTCCACAGTGCATCTGCTGTCAGATTCTGACAACCCGATTCAGCAGGGTCAAAGGACGGTTTCAGATTATTCTGGTGGATGAAAATCTGGGCTTTTAAGAAGAAAGACGGGTTTTCTTGTGATGATTATGGGCATATAGCATTGGCAGTGGTGGCACTGATTCAGCTGATCCGGCAGGTTTGTAAGAAAAATGAATAATAAAGGATAAAAAGTTCTGGGAAACAGATGTTTTCCAGAACTTTTTTATTTCCGGAAATATTACCTCGCAAAATTTTCAAAGGCCTTTATGAAACCCAAGAAATGGCATTTCTGGAAATCAGTATTGCGGTCACGTATGCGTGATAGTTTATGCTGAAAAGTACGGGGAAAGGTAAAGGCCGTAATGAAAAAAGTAAACGAAGTGAGCCGGCTGGCAGGAGTGAGCAAGAGAACTTTGCAGTTTTATGATGATGAAGGACTATTGCCTGCCCAGCGGTCGAAAGACAATTATCGACTGTACGATGACGCTGCACTGGAACGTCTCTGGGAGATTCTGGTGTATCGGGCAATGGGGCTTGATCTGAAGGAAATCAAAGATCTTCTGACGCTTTCGGAGAAACAAAAAAATCAGTATCTGGAAAAGAAAATCCGAGGGCTAAGGCAACAGATCAGACAGCTGAACGGGCAGATGGAATTTATTTCATATGTGCAGCAAAATGGAATGTTACCGGTTCCGACAGAGGAAAACACTGTGGAAAAGACCTATATGGATCATATAGCAGTGTTGAGAAAAATGAAGCAGGATCAAAAAAGGGAGGACAAAGAGAAATGAAAAAAAGATTAATGATGGTAATGTGTTGTGGAATAATGATTTTGGGAAATCTTAGTGGTTGTAATGCTATGAAGACGAAAGAAACAGAGTATCATTGGCCGACAAGTACGCTGGTAAAATCGTTGCCTGTTCCGGAATCAAAATACGGAGAAATTGTATTGGATGCAGAAGATTCTTTTGAAATTGACGTTTTTAATACGTCGAAATCACAGTTTGCAGATTATATAAATGCATGTAAGGAAAACGGATTTAATGTGGATTATTATGGGACGGAAGATTCATATGATGCAGAGAATAAAGATGGATATACGCTCTCGCTGAGTTATGATAAAAGGAAAAAGACAATGAATATAGATATCTATGACCTGGACGATGATACGGAGGATACGCAGGAGCCGGAAGAAACAGAGGAGCCGGAAGAAACAGATGACTCGGAAAACGCAAAAGATACATCCAAAGATTCCTCAAAGACTGATAAGAAGACTAACTATTAAAAGTCAAGCCTTAAAATGATATTTTTTGAATAAAGTACAGAAATGTATTTTAGATATATTTGGAACTCAGTTAGAGTTCCTTGAACCTTGAAAACTGCATGACAAAAAGAGCATCGTGATAGGTGCTCAAAAAAGGAGTATTGAATTAGAAAGATTTAAGCTGCTTTTATGTATTGCTGCTTTGTTTTTTCAAGATGATAAATCACTCGAACCAATTTTTTTACAGCGTGTGATATGGCAACATTGTAATGTTTACCTTCCGCTCGTTTTTTAGCAAGATAGGCTGCAAATGTTGGATCCCAGTGGCAGACATATTTGGTGGCATTATACAAAGCGTATCGCAGGTATCTGGAGCCACGTTTTTCCATATGTGCGTAGGCACCATCTAGTTGTCCGGATTGATATGTTGATGGCGAAAAGCCGGCATAAGCTAAGATCTTATCAGGAGAATCAAAACGATTGAAATCACCGATCTCGGCAATAATCATAGCTCCCATGCGATAGTTGATTCCAGGAATGCTAAGAATTGGAGAGTTGATTTCATCCATGATGATTTTAATCTCATTTTCGATTTCATCAATCTCTGAATCAAGTTCCTGAATAAGTTTGATGGTGTGCTTCAATTCAAGAGATTTGGCTGGCATATTTGAGCCGATAGAAGCTCTTGCAGAATCTCTGAAAGTAATAGCAGTATCTTTACCATATCGACCTTTGGAAGATTCGGAAAGAAGATTTGTAAGTCTGGTAAGGTGTGCAGTGGCTACATGTTTAGCACTGGGAAATTCAGAAAGCAATGCATAAACAGATGCTATATGAAGTGTTGGTACAAGTTTTTCTAATTCAGGGAATAAGATACAGACCAGTCTTGAAACGGAAGTTTTCAGCTTGGCACGTTCTTTTACTTTATCAAAACGATAACGAGTTAATGACTTTAACTCTTCGTTGTGGTAAAATGTGTCTGAGTAGGACTTTAAGTTCACATCAGACATGAGCATGGAAGCAATCGTGCGGGCATCTACTTTATCCGTTTTCGTCTGTCTAAGGCTTAGAC
>OHWF01000248.1_pt1 | contig 34608 bp, 32 predicted proteins | sample 1579681 | NCBI WGS metagenome assembly OHWF01 (sample SAMEA3882554, study PRJEB24775) | human gut metagenome | biome: human-associated habitat; feature: intestine environment; material: feces | place: Netherlands | collected 2009/2010 | reverse complement strand
TATCAGGGTAATAACTCTCGTCTGGATGAGATGCAGGCAGCATTCCTTGCAGCAAAACTTCCGCATCTGGATAAGATGAATGCAGAGCGTCGCCGTATTGCACAGATGTATATGGATGGCATTCGGAATAAGGATATTATTCTGCCTTATGTTATTCCGGAAGTTGAACCCGTATGGCATATTTTCGCCATCCGTTGCAAACGCCGCGATGAGTTGGAAAAGTATCTAAACGAAAAAGGAATTGGAACGAATAAGCATTATCCCATTCCTATGCACATGCAAAAGTGCTACGCCGATCTTGGTATCCAAAAAGGAGAATTGCCCATCGCAGAGGAAATCAGTGCTACTGAGTTGAGTTTGCCGATGTTCTATGGAATGACATCTGAGCAGGCGGATTATGTGATTGACGCTATAAATGCTTTCTGTTGAGTATGAATTAAAAAGGAGAATGCGTTAGAATGGATAAAGCTAAGCGGCAATCCAATATTGAACTTCTCCGTATTATGACAATGTGCGGCGTTATTGTGCTGCACTATAATAATGCGACAATCGGGGGAGGGCTGGCGTATGCACAAGGAATAAATTTGGTGATACTTTACTACCTTGAAAGTCTTTTTGCATGTGCGGTTAATTTGTTTGTTCTTATTAGTGGATATTTTATGTACACAAAGCAAAAGAGGACATTAGATAAGCCTTTTGAATTGCTCGTACAAGTTATACTGTTTGGTGAAATATTTTATTTGCTGTTATTGTTGGTACAGCATGAACCGTTCAAAATAAATGATTTCTTGAAACGATTGATTCCATCTAATTGGTTTGTCATTCTCTATATCACAATTTATTTTGTTTCTCCGTTTCTTAATTTGGCTATTCAGAAGATAAAGGAAGATGGATTGCTGACAAAATTTATGGTGATTCTAATCCTTCTGTTTTCCATTTATCCGACATGTGTAGATGCTCTGGGTGAAATTACCCGGAAGGAATATGTAGGACTCAGTTCAATTGGAATGTATGGTAGTCAATGGGGATATAGTATCATCAACTTTTCTCTAATGTACATAATTGGTGCATATTTGAGAAAAAATCCCGATACAGATAGCAATATAAAGCACATTGCTAGGATTCTAATGGTGGCAGCAATCTTAACGGTCTGGGCATTTATCAATGACAGAACAGGCTTTTCGACAGAGCGAAGTGCATGGGAATACTGTAATCCACTAGTGATTTATATGGCGGTTGAGATTTTTAGATTGTTCTCGAATATAGATATAGGGCAAAAAAGATTTATCAATCGGTTTGCAGAGGCTTCATTTACTGTGTACCTTTTGCACAATAAGTTTTTGAAATTTTTGCGAATTCCTCAATTTGTTTTGAAAATGCCAATTATAATGCTTCTACACATTTTGATTTCTGTATTACTTATTTATACAGTGTGTGTTGTGATTTACTATGCTTACAGTAAGTCCATTCCCCCAATTTTGAATTCCCTATATAATAAATTTCCAGTTTTCAAAAAAGGCATACTGGAAAATGAATGGAGATAAGAATATTTGAAAAAATTAAAACTATTTATTGAGAATTTTTTGGTATATGGTTTGGGTGGAATAATTAGCAAAATCATTCCCCTAATTATGGTTCCCATTGTTACCCGCCTGATGCCAAGTTCCGAGTATTATGGTATCAGCGATTTATCGAACACCGTCGTGAGTTTTGGTGGCGCACTTGCTATCATGGGAATGTACGATGCAATGTATCGGATGTTCTTTGAAAAGGATGATGAACAATATAAAAAGACGATTTGCTCCACAGCACTTTGCTTTACAATAATAACATCGCTGATTGTGTTTTTCATTATGATATTGGCAAGAAATTATATTGCACAGTATTTTTTCAGCGATAGACAGTATGCATATGTTGTTTATCTTTCTGCAATGGCTACACTTGTTGGCGCAACGAACAGTATTATAGCGGCGCCAACTCGTATGCAAAATAAGAGAAAGGTCTTTCTGGTTACCAATACTCTTAGCCCATTGCTTTCTTATTCAATTTCGGTCCCTATGCTGCTTGCAGGTCACTATGTGATAGCTTTGCCATTGGCTGCAGTGATTTCCGGTGTAACTATGGAAGTGGCATTTGGTATTATGAATCGTGAATGGTTTGACCCTCGCCGCTTTGATTTTAAACTTCTGAAAGAACTGCTGGCCATTGCAATACCGCTTCTCCCTAACTTTTTAATTTACTGGGTGTTTAACTCTTGCGACAAAGTAATGATTACTAATATGATCGGAATTGGAGCAGCAGGTATTTACTCAGTAGGTTCTAAACTTGGACATGCAAGTCAGTTGATTTACACGGCATTTGCAGGTGGATGGCAATATTTTGCTTTTTCAACGATGAAAGATGATGATCAGATTGAGTCAACATCTAATATATTTGAATATTTGGGAATATTGTCTTTTGTATGTACATTATTCATGTTTGTACTTGTGCGGCCAATTTACCAGGTGCTTTTTACGAGCGAGTATCTTAGTGGCTATGTGATTGCACCGTACCTGTTTTTGGCACCACTGTTGCAAATGCTGTTTCAGGTGGCATGTAATCAATTTCTTGTGGTCAAAAAGACATGGCCTAATATGCTGATTCTGTCAGGAGGTGCAGTAGCCAATATTGCAATCAACTATTTACTGATTCCTGTTCTTGGAATTGAGGGAGCAGCGATTGCAACGCTGGCGGGATATGCGATTTCTGATGTGGTAGGAGTTATTGTCCTTCAAAAAATGAAATTGATGAAGATTCAGCCCCGATTTATCTTAGCAACAGGAATGATGGTAATCTTTATTTTGATTTGGAGAGTGGCGATTAAGGACAATATATTTGTAAGTTTTATAGTAGCTTTGATGGTAACAATCCTTATGCTTCTGCTGTACAGAAAAGATTTGATGAAGCTAATAGGAGCTTTGAAAGGAAAGAAAAAATGAACCTGCGCAAATTGGAACTAAAGGATGCACCACTCATGTTAGAGTGGATGCATGACCCTGATGTTGTGCAAAATATGCAGGCGGATTTTGCACACAAAACATTAAGTGACTGCGAGAATTTCATTAGAGTAAGCCATACAGATGACAAAAATCTACATCTTGCTGTCGTAGATGATAACAACACATACATGGGTACTGTCAGTCTGAAAAATATTGAGAATGATGCAGCTGAGTTTGCCATTACTGTTCGGAAAAACGCTATGGGCAAGGGTTTTTCTAAGTATGCTATGTCAGAAATCATCCGAATTGGCCTCGAAGAATTAAATTTGAAAAGTATTTATTGGTGTGTATCACCTGAGAATAAGCGCGCTGTAAAGTTCTATGATAAAAATGGATATATGCGAATTGACCTCAGCAAGCTAAATATTTCGGGGGGGGGTACTCACCACAGCAACTCCAGCATTACATTTGGTATCAGAAGACTCGCCATACTGTGTAAATCGCGGACAAGATCAAAATTCTTCAACTTGGAACACAATAGAATATCTTATTCCCGCTTTTTGCGTGGTGGAAGCATGATTTGAAAGTGGGGATAAATATGAATACAAGTTATACAGCCGGAAAGAATTGTATTATTAATGAAACGGCATCTATTGGCAAAAATGTCGTGTTTGGGCATAACTGCATTATTGAAGCAAACGTGCAGATTGGAGATAATACATATATTGATAGTAACACGATTGTTCGCAATGGAACACAGATAGGTGAAAATTCATTTGTTGGTGCAAATTGCATTATTGGTGAATACCTTATGGACTTCTGCGTAAATAGAACAAGTGGTAGTCATACCCTAAAAATCGGAAAAAATGCATTGATTCGGAGTGGATCGATTATTTACACGGATTCTGTTATGGGGGAGGAATTTCAGACTGGGCATCAAGTAACAATTCGAGAAAAATCCAAAATTGGTAACCATGTGAGCGTTGGAACACTTTCAGATATTCAGGGGAATTGCGCAATTGGTAATTATGTTCGGATGCACAGTAATGTGCATATTGGACAGTTGTCTGTAGTAGATGATTTTGTATGGATTTTCCCTTATGTTGTACTGACGAATGATCCGACTCCGCCGTCCAACAATTTTGTAGGAGTACATATTCATCCCTTTGCAATTGTTGCAACGGGAACTGTAATTATGCCTGGAATTGAAATCGGACAGGACGCGTTGGTTGCGGCTGGATGTACAGTAACAAAGAATGTAGAACCGTATGCTGTTGTTATGGGTAATCCAGGAAAACCTAGAGGCGATGTTCGTACAATCAAAAGCAAAATTACAGGCGAACCTATTTATCCTTGGCGGCATCACTTTGATCATTATATGCCGTGGGCCGAGAGTGACTTCGATACATGGTACAAGGGGCTTAATTTGGAAATGAAAAAGGAATATAAGATTGAAAATCTTGCAGAGTGAAAAGAGTTGATACACACAATGAAGAGTTGTAAACCGTTTTGCGGGTTGCAAGGCGTGGGACATAACAGGAAAGCGACAAACATAGTGCCTAACATGTTTAACAGTGAAAGAACAATTTGAACTATGTTAAAAAACTCAATTGGCAGGAAAAATCTATAAAAGTGGTTGTGTTTTTCTGTAAAAATGTTATACTGAGAATACAAGTTCTTGAAAAAGAGCCTAAAGATGTTTGTTTTGGTATCGGAGGAGAACACGATGGAAAACAAAATGAGACAAGTAACTGATAATATTCATGGTACAATTTATCTTAGTGCATTGGAGTCGGAATTAATATCTACACCATATTTCTATCGGTTACATGATATTTATCAAAGTTCAACAGTTTATATGACATTTCCGTCTAATAGGACTAAGCGATATGAGCATTCTCTTGGCACAATGGAACTGGCTAGTTCGATGCTTTTTTCTTCGATTTCAAATGCAGATCAAAGTACTCGAAACATTTTGTTTAAAAAGCTGCATGGGTATTTTGAACAAATTTTTGACTTGGCAATTTTTCAGTCTGAAAATCAAAATGTGCCATATTTTATAAAATGTAAAGCTCAAATTGATGGTATCTTCGGATCGATTAGTTTTGATCGAAGCGTTACTGAATTGATTGAAGATGTTATACAAAATAATATAATAAAGACAATAGAAAAAGGTGGATTTAAAGATACTGCATTAGATCATTTTCAATATTATCAGCTTAGTATTAACAATAAAGAAAGTAATCCGGAAAATCTTTTTCTCTATAGATGCATGTTACAGGCAATACGAATTGTTGCACTTTTTCATGATGTGGGACATCCTCCGTATAGCCATATTATAGAAGAAGTTCTGAATAAATTATATATAGAGAGTGATCAGCGTCCATGCACATGGGATAAGACCAAGAAAACAGCTTTTCGGAAGGTTATGAAGCCATACGCGATAAGGGATAATACGACTGATGCATATAAATGTCAGATGATTTATTCGACATCATCATCCGTAGAGGCACAGTTGCATGAAAGTGTTGGCTTGAGTTTGCTTCAGTCCACAATCAATGATGTGATTCCGGAAATAATTTTAAAAGTAACTTCTAGCAAAGAGGAAAATGAGAGTCATATAGCGAAAGTATTGTATTATATTTTTGTTGTAGAATTGGCAATGGCAATATTGACAGAAAAGGATGTGTTTTTTGAGTCATTGCATAAATTGGTTGATGGCGTATTAGATGCAGATCGATTAGACTATATTATGAGAGATTCTTTGAATAGTGGTGTTGATTGGGGGAAAATACCTTATAAAAGACTTATAAATTCAGCGAAAATGTTTTATATCACAAAGGATGCAACTGGAAAAGATATTGCAGAAGAAAACCGGCCATTTGTAATAGCATATCCGAACAAAGTTCAAGATGACATTGTGGATATACTGTTGACGAGATATAAGATTTTTGCAAGAATCAACTTTCATCATCGGTGTATGAAAACTTCTGTAGCACTACAGTCGGCTGTTTTTGAATTAGCAGAAGACTACCTAAGCGCAGGAAAAGACGAGACATGCATTAATTCGGATATTGGAAATTTGTGGCAGGCATTAAATGTGGGTGCTGGAAGTAGACAAAATAGAATTATTCAATGGAATGATTCGTGGCTGATTTCGGTATTGCATAAATCGTATATCAATATTCTTAAAACAGATAAAACAAAAGAAAAAAATCTCCCATTGCTTGAAAATCTAGAAGAAATTTTACTGAATAGAAAAAGGTATTACTCCCTAATAAAACGTGGTGAGGATGGCCAAAAGTTTGTGAAGATGGCGTTCGAGAAAGCGGGTATTACAAAACAGATATTAGATACACGCTATGAGGAGGAATATGAAAAATATATACAAAGTAATAAAGAATTAAAGGGCAATGAAGATCTTTTACAGTCTGCACAAAATAATGCCAAAGAGTCCTTGCTAAGAATTCGGATGATAAAGGATATAATGGAAACAGGAGATTTGGGTTCATTAAATACTCTTATTCCAATGGATAAAGTATGTGTGAATGAAACAATCCGAGTGACATTGGAAAATCTAAAAAAGAGCGGTGTAATAGCGGATTATAGCGTTTTAAAAAATGCGGGAAGAAGAAAAATGGGGCTTCCTTCACATAAAACACCTTTGGATGAGATTTACCTTTATAGTGGAAATCAATGGAGTCTATTTCAGGATGATGAAACTCTTAGACCTCAAATTCAAGCAATCAAGAAAAATATTCCGTGGACCTACGTTTATTTTGTCCCTCCTAAGGGGTGCGATGATATTAAAGAACTATATGATACCATTTTTGAGAAACTGGCAATTGACGTGGGCGAGAGTATGAAAAAGCGATACACAGAGATGTTTGGAGCATACTAATATAATATAAGAACGTTTTTTCATCGATGAAAGGAGTATTTTTATGTGCAAAATTAAATCTGGAAGAGCAATCTCAAATACAGAGGATGTTCGCAATTTAATTACGGGCGTTATCTTGCGTCAGGAAAAAGAATATCAAAATAGCGATATTGCGAAAACAGTGATGCATTATTTGAAGGGGTCAAAAGTTGAGGTTGATAAAAAGACGATTAGCAGAATGATAGATGATGGATTGGAGGTTTTCAGCGACTATGGTGAAGTTCGATGCTGGAATGGATTCTATAGAACAGTGGATATAGATAACACAAAATGGCTATAAATAATGTGGTCAGCTGTAGCAAAGAAGTTAAGTTGAGAGATTTGAAGCCTTTAAGGCAATGAATCTCCGAAATCCATAGTTACAAATTTAGTTTTAAAACCCAAGAAAATGGCATGGCAGGGCTGAGCGTTTGTTTAGAAGCAGACGTTCAGCTTTTTGAATATTCAGAAAAAAACAGACTATTTATGAGTAAAAAAGTTTTGGTTATAAAATGTTTTCCTTGAAATGATAAAGAATATTTTGGGCTCACAGTAAGATGGATTTGTCTTTTTTATAGGATATCTGAAATTGCAGGTGCTCTTAATGATGCCAAAGTTTTCTTTTGCATGAACGGTAGAAGTTATGTTGGGAAATCCTGAACTGTTGAAAAATGAAAAGAAAGAAAAATATTAGAGTTCTTTTAATTAGGAGAAAAGAAAATGGCAACAAGGCATATCTCGGAATATCCACAACTTTTGAACACAGTTCTGTCTACTCAGAAGGTTGTGTATTTGTGTGGTGCGGGTGCATCTATGTCACTTGGCTCTCATAGACTAAGCTGGGCAAATTGGATTATCGAAGGAAAGAAATATTTGACGATGCCAGAGCAGGGCGAACTTGATCGAAGGATTGGTTCGTGGACATCGGAGGAACTGATTGATGCGGCTACTTTTTTACTGGGCAGTCTTAAGCGTTCGGATTTATATCGAACTTTTATGGATAAGACAATTGGCGTATTACATCCTACTAATATGGAATTTAAAGATGCACTTAGCAAAATGTGGCGCGCAGGAGATTTAATTACGACGACAAATTATGATATACAGATTGAAGAAACTTTGAGTGCTAAAGGAATTTCCTATGAATGTCCTGCAGAAATTCTTTCCGTTATTCGTAGTTCAACGGAAAACAAGGTGATTCACCTTCATGGCATGTATGATCGACGCAATAATATTGATAATATTATTGCAGATGATTCACAATATCATATGGTCTTGCGTAATAGTGGCGCACAATTTATTCAAAATTTAATAGGAACACATCCTATTATAATTGTTGGCTGCGGTGGAACGATGGAAGACCCGAACTTATCGGGTTTCATGTCTTTTGCATGCGAAAAGTTAGGAGGTGCTAATATCCCTTACTTTTTCCTGATGAAAGATGGAGACACTATGCCGGATTTGCCAGCGAATGCAATTCCGGTATTTTACGGTGACGATTATATGGATCTTCCCTTTTTCTTGTCGGAGATTGCAGTGACTCGACTTCAGAGAATGGCAGGACTAAGATCAATAGTATCGGTGAATCCTTATTTGAAACGAAGAACCGTAACGTCTGCTTTTGGCAGAATGCACTTCTCCAATGGTTTTAATCCTTTTGTTGGCAGAGTGTCAGAGTTGAATGCTTTAAATGCTTTTTTACAAAGCAATGAAAAATTTTTGTGGCAAACAGTTTTAGGTGAAGGCGGAATTGGAAAAAGTCGTTTGATTTTGGAGTGGATGAAAACAATGCCTTCAAATTGGTTCGGTTTTTTTGCATTGAAAAGGCCAGAGGCTGCGTATCAATTTACTCCATTTACAGATACAGTTGTGGCCTTTGACTATGTTTTGGGCCAAGAACAACAATGTGCAGACATGATAGCAGCGTTTATTGAGGTGTTTTCGGTTTCACCATATAAACTCAGAATTGTGTTGCTGGAGAGACATCAAAAATTATCAGAAGATGATTGGCTGACTGTTTTAAAAAGGAAGATGCCCTCTGAAGCCAGACTCGAATTTGAAACGGGGACTTATCCTAATTCTGTTTTGACAATCGGAATGCTGAGTGAAAAGGACGAATTGTCATATATTGAAAATTATTTGGATGCCTATTTGCCACTTCTTAATACAAGTCCTTTTGTTGAGAAGTGTAGAGCCGATAAGGCAAATACTGCAAAAACAATACAAGCTGCATTCCGAGATTCGATGAAGTTACCTTGTCTGCGTCCACTATTTCTCAGTGTATTCATCGAAGTATGGCTTAGTAAAGAGGGACATACAAAACTTACCTCTGCAGAAGAACTGCTAAGTGAATATTTAAACAAAGAGAAAAAAAGATGGAAGCAAATTTTAGGTGATGACGCGCTAGTTGATTCATATCTTCGAGTACTTTCAGTTGCTTGTATTGTGAAAACATTTAATATTACAGATGTGCGAGGAACAAATTATTTGGAAGAAGACTGTGAAAAGTTGATTTCTTTTTTTGATGCAAGGAGTGAAAGACCAGGAGCAGATAATCTTTTTGAGGATTTGTTTGTATCTGTTAGTGAGCAGGAAGATGAACAGGATCGGACGATGCTATTTGATTTACTCTATAACGAAGTAAATAAAAAGTCGAAGAAAATAGCAAATGGGGATTCTTTGGAAAGTCTTGAACAAGACGAGAAGTTTTCATTATTAGCGCCATATATCAAAGTGGATGCCAATCCACAGGAAGTTTATCTTGACATGCTTGTAAGAGCTGATGCGGCTACAGAAGAGGAAAAGCAGAAACTAGTGCAACTTCAGAAACAGAGAATTCAAAAAGAAAAGACACTCCCAGATCATGCATGGTTTCTGGAACCGTGCTTTCCAGATATAATTAACGAATATATTGTTGCTTATGCTGTGAATGAGAGAAATGCAGAACGATTTGCTAAATTAGTGAGATCAAATTCTGTATTGGACTTGGCAAATTTCATTTCACTAGCACTAGATGATTGGCCGGAAAATAGTATCTTTCAGAAAATAGCGGTTACACCACCGGAAGAAGAACTGAACACTTCTGAATACTATTTAGGACTGATGCTACGTATTGCAGAGATAAAGGATATTACTGCAGTAGAAGATGTACTCTTAGAGCGAGATCCGATTTTCCAGAGATATGAGTTGGAACTATGGCGGAGAATAGCTATTGTTTTGACTGATCGGGGAGACACAAATCGCCTTTTTGATAGTAGTGTAAAATATGCTTGCTTTATAAAAGAACTTTCAGGACAGATGATGGTTCGTGACGAGGCAGCAGATGCTATGGAAGCATATTGTGTTGGTCTTCATAATGCAGAAGCTGTTGATGAGTATGCTTTATTTTTGGAAAAGTGTAAAGACTTGGTTCGGCTTTTGGACGGTAACAGACGAATTGCAATGTGTTGCTGTCAAAACTATGGACGATTAATGCACCTACAGCTCTATGAAAATCAAGCGACGGAAATTCAGCAGGAATGGAATTCTATAGTAGAAATTTTGAAGCAATGCAATTATGATGAAGATATATGTAAAACTGCAGTGAGTGCGGCAAACGAATACTTTCATACTCTTATTCAGCGGAAAAAAGATGATGAGTTGGCGAAGTTGGAAGATTCTATGGATCAAGTACATCAAGAAAGTGGTTTGTGCGAAGCGGCGGAGATTGCAGCACTTTGCCTTGCTAATTTGTATAAGAGCGGAGGGCAAAGAAAAATAACGCCAGAGATATACGAAAAGGTAAAAAAGTATTTGAGGAATTTTCCGGAATCTATGCGTATTCGAGCGGCGTTTATAATTACAAGCGAGGCTATATATTCACAATCGGCAGAATATAAACGTGTTCCAGATAGAATTATCAACGATGCAAATAAATGGTCTATGCAGTATCCGAGTGAGATTGAATTTCAAGAAGGGTATTTTGGTTTGCTGTTTTCCAGACTAAAGTATGCTCAGGAGCAGGACATGAGAAATGAGCAAAGAAGGGTGTTTCGGGAGATGAAGAAGGTTGCAGGAAGGGCAAATTATTCAGAATATAATGAACACAATCAACTGATGGATACAGTTGAGATGCTCCAAATAATGTTTGGATATTAACAGAAGACTCTGTCCGGAATTTTCAGCAGCATGAAAAATTAGAAAGCTGAAAGAAAATTTGGAATTATGAAATCTTTTTACAACAAATAATTTGTCCAAGAGCGGTAAGGCTTTATTGCGAGCCTTACCGTTTTTTCTTTTTGCTCTGAATTGTAAAATTTTCAAAACTGTATTCCAAAACGGCCCTGCGGATTCCTATTAGTATAGGGGCATTCAAAATCTTTTGCAAAACGGATTTCCTATAGTTCTATAAGTGGGAAATGAACAAAATCCATGTTCTAAAATTAGGCAGTTCAACAAAATTTGAAAATCTGTATGCCAAACACCCATTTTAGATTGTTATAGGTGTAGGGAAACGTTGAAAAAGTGAATTTTCTTTGAATTTTTAAAAGACCCGGTTTAAAAACATCCCTTTAAGTTTGTATAGGGTGTAAGAACTGTTTTTCCAGACAGACCACTTCTCTATGGTTTCCCTTGTGAAAGTCCCAGACTTCTTAAAAAGTCACATCGCACCTTGAAAATCGCATGAGCCACCCCAGCAGGATACCTCCGGTACTGAATGTGCATTCTGCGCGTCTTACCAGAAAAAACGTCGGAGAGAATCGGGCAGGAACGGGCTGGGACAGAGTGGACGGTAGTTAAGAGCAAGATTCGCCTTTGTATACGAAACCGCTCCTACGGGCGATTTTTCTACGGCGGCATCTTGATGGGGATTGTGCTCCCCATACCCTCACATCGTGCAAAATCACATGATTTTGCCTGTTGGTGGCCTGTCGCAGCAGGTCACAGCCGGAGTGCAGATGCACTGCCGGGAAAATCAAATTCTTGATTTTGGAAAGGAGACCCCATGCCAAGAACGAAGAAAAAAGTGAAATCTATCGTAAAGACAAAAGTAATCTCCGCACGAGTTACAGAAACAGTACATGAACTTTTACACCGGCAGGCAGAAGATGCCGGGATGACCCTCTCTCAATTTGTAGCGCAGATGCTGATGAAAGGCCGCGTGAATACCTCGTATGTGTTCTATGTCCACCCGGATGAGATCGAAGCCATCACACGGGAGTTTGCCGCCATCGGGAATAATCTGAACCAGATCGCGGCGTTCTTCAACAGTGGGGGTCTTCCATCACATGTCATGTGTGAAAACATCAACCATGCGATTTCCTGCATTTTTGAAATGCGGGAGCAGGTCGCAGAAATGGCAGGAAAGAACTATGGCAATCTTAAAGCACATCGCAAGTAAGAGTTCCAACTATGGTGCTGCGCTGGAGTACCTGATTTTCAAGCATGACGAACTTCGGAAAACTCTGATCCTTGACCAAAACGGAAATCGTATCATGCGAGATGAGTATTATCTGGACGGTCTGAACTGTGAACCTTATTCCTTCGATGCGGCCTGCCAGCAACTGAACCGCGAATATCAGAAGAACAAAAACAAGGATGAAATTAAATCGCACCATTACATCATCAGCTTTGATCCACGGGACAGCGCAGAAAATTGTTTGACGGGGAAACGGGCACAGGAGCTTGGGCTGGAATACGCAAAAGCAAATTTTCCTGGGCATCAGGCTTTGGTCTGTACGCACATGGACGGTCATAATGGCAGCGGCAATATTCATGTACATATCGTAATCAACAGTTTGCGAAAACTGGATGTGTCTAAGCAGCCCTTTATGGAGCGGCCCATTGACTGCAAGGCAGGGTACAAGCACCATGTGACGAACGAGTACCTGAAACACCTGCAGAAATCCCTCATGGATTTGTGCCGCTGCGAATTTCTGCATCAGGTCGATTTACTGTCACCATCCAGAATGGGCGTGACCGAGGCAGAGTATTGGGCACAGCGGCGGCTGGATGAGAAAAAGCAAGAAATCGAAAAGGAAGGATTTACGCCCAACCCGACAAAGTTTCAAACACAGAAACAGCTTATCCGGGATGCCGTTGCCGCTGCTCGTGAGAGAGCAATCTCGTATGAGGACTTTCAAAATATCTTGCAGGATGAATATGACATTTTTGTCAAAACACAACGTGGACGTTACAGCTATCTGCCGCCGGAACGGAACAAGTTTATATCGGAACGTTCTTTAGGGGACAGCTGCAAAAGAGAATGTCTGGAAGGATTCTTTGTTCAGAACGTAGAGAGAAATGTGCGGTACAAGGAAGACCCGATGCTGATCTTTACGACCAGAACCAGACTGCGGCTCGTTGTGGACCTGCAGGAGAATGTCAAGGCACAGGAAAGTATGGCCTATGCGCTAAAGGTCAAAATCAGCAATTTGCAGAAAATGGCCGAAACGCTGGTATGGGTGCAGGAAAACAACATCAACGACCTGGCAGAACTGAACGATCTGTGTAAGACAGCACAGGCCAATGCGCAGGCTGCGTATGAACGGCTGTCACAGGCAGAGGATGAACTGTACAAAACCAATGAGCAGATTCATTATGCGGGACAGTACCTTTCCACCAAAGAGGTCCAGCAGCAATTTACGAAAGCAATTTTCAAGAAAAAATTCCGCGCAGAGCATTCCAAGGAATTGGATGCCTATGTGGAATCCGTGAAATACTTCCGGGAAGAAAATGATGGAAAGCTGCCATCGCTGAAATCCTTGAAAAAACGGAAAGAAGAACTGACGCAAGAAATCGCAGAGAGGAAAAAGGCATATGCTCCCCTGAGGAAAGAATCCAGGCGTCTGGAAATTGCATCGGATAATGTGTACAGCATCTTCCGAAAAACCAATGAGATGAAATCCGACCTTGCATGGAAACGCGAGTGGGAGGCCAAAGTCCGCGAAAAGGCAAGGCAGGAGCAGGCTCGACAGGAACAGCGCGAGCGTCAACCGAAACGCAAGAAGCGCAGCTACGATACGAGCCTGTAAGCAACAGGGTCTTCCACCCCGCACCCCGGAACCCTGCCGGATGCGTAAGCCCGTGCAGGACTTTCCCATTCGGCAGGGACTTTTGAAAACGATTAGGAGGAAGTTTGAGTAAAGAGTACATCAAGGCACAAACACCACTGCCCGCTTATTTCCCTTATCCGAAATTTCTGCTGCAGATGAGCCTTTCCCATACGGCACGATTGACGTATGTTTTGCTGCTGGACCGCATGACCCTTTCGCAGAAGAACGGCTGGGTGGATGTGCAGGGCCGGGCATATGTGCTCTATCCGTTGGCAGGGCTGGCGGAAGATCTTCAGAGCAGCATTTCCAGTGTCACCCGTGCCCTGCGGGAACTGGAAGCCGCACGGCTGATCGAACGGCGGTCCAATGGCTTTTCCAAGCCAAACCAGGTGTTCCTAAGCTTCCCATCTACTGCGCAGAAATGCACAGTCGAGATGGTCAAAAATGAGCAGCCTGATTGCTCAAAGGTGAGCAATACGATTGCGCAAAACTGCACACCTAACCAAATAAATAAGAACAACCTAAGATTGAACCAACTGAGTAGAACCAAAGAAGCATATGGGCGTTATCGGAATGTCTATCTGGAAGATTATTCAGAACTGAAAATGGAAATTGCAGAGTTGGATTCCCTGATTGATGACCTTTCAATCTATATGCAGTCTACAGGAAAGAAGTACGCAGACCATGCGGCGACCCTGCGCAGTTGGTCAGCACGAAAGAGAAAGCAACAGAAACCGGGAACAGGCATCCCGGACTATACCTACAACGAGGAGGAAAGTTTATGACGGAAACGATCCAGACAGCGATGGACAGGCTTATGACGATCTCTGTGGAACCGCAGGACTATGTTGCAGAAGATGGGCTGCTGTACTGCGGCAGCTGCAAAACTCCCAAGGAAGCGTTCTTTCCGAATGGCAAAAAACTGTTTGGGCGTGACCGCCATCCGGCTGAATGCCGGTGCAGGCAGGCTACAAGGGAAAAGCAAGAGAAAGAAGAACGTGCAAGGCTGCATTACGAGAAAGTGCAGCGGCTGAAGCTGCAGGGCTTTACCGACTGGGCGATGCAGCACTGGACATTTGAAAACGATCATGGGCAGAACCCACAGATGCATCTGGCGCAGCGGTATGTGGACTATTGGCCGGAAATGCGGGGAAAGAATGTGGGCCTGCTGCTCTGGGGCGGTGTTGGTACAGGCAAGAGTTTTATGGCGGGTTGCATTGCCAATGCCCTGATGGAACAGGAAGTGGCCGTCTGCATGACGAATTTTGCACGAATCATGAATGAACTGAATAACGCCTTTTCCGGGCGGAATGAAGTCGTGGACAGGCTCTGCGGCTATCCGTTGCTTGTTATTGATGATTTCGGCGTGGAGCGCGGCACGGAATATGCGCTGGAGCAGATTTATAACATCATCGACAGTCGTTACCGCAGCAGGAAACCACTGATCGTTACCACGAACCTGACCCTGACGGAGTTGAAGAACCCGCAGGATACCGCACACGCCCGTATCTATGACCGTCTGCTGGAACTGTGTACCCCGATTGCCTGCACAGGCCCCAGCATGAGAAAGGATATAGGACAGGCAAAATTGAACTTGCTGAAAACACTTCTGGCTTGAATGGGAGGAACGCGATTGCAAGAAAACGGCAGAATGAATTGGCTGGAGCAGATCCACCAGATGAAGAACCGGGATATCCGCACGATAGAACAGCATGAACTGCAGGAACTGCCGCAGGATGCAGTGGAACACAGATTGCCGCAGGAGGAAAGGCTGAAAAATCTGCTGGATAAGGTCGGAAATCCTTATTGCTATCTGGACAGCGGAATTATTGTGAAGCTGAATTTCGCACCAAGAGGGGGCAGCACACTGTCTGAGCGCGTTGGCAGATGCTTTCAGTCTGCCAGCTGAAAAGGCAGAGAAGACTTCGGCAAGCTGCTGAAAAATCAAGCAGAAAGATTTCGCACTTTAATGCGATAAAGGACTGGACAAAGGATGATGATTCTGGTAAGCTGTTTGTGGGTAAGAAAATAGGAATGTGCCAACTGAGCAGAATTTGCTCGGTGGGCTTGTTCTACATAGAAAATGTGGAGCCTTTCGCTTCTCTGACGAACAGTATTGCCGATTCGTTAAGGAGGTGGAAGGCTTTTGTTATACCCTGATATAAATTCGCGGAAGAGAACACAGCAAAATTCAACTCGTTATCGTACAGCTTTGTATTTGCGTTTATCCCGTGAAGATGGCGATAAGACAGAGAGCGACAGTATTGCAAACCAGCGCACCCTGCTGGAAGCCTATACTGCAGACCACCCGGAACTGTGCATCGTGGATGAGTTTGTGGATGATGGCTACTCCGGCTCAAACTTTGAACGGCCTGCGTTCCAAAGGCTGTTTCGGGAACTGGAGCAGGGGACCATCAACTGTGTTCTGGTGAAAGATCTGTCCCGCTTTGGACGAAATTACATTGAAGTGGGGCGTTATCTGGAACGTATTTTCCCGGTCATGCGGGTCCGGCTGATTGCAGTGACGGACAACTGTGACAGTCAATCTGCGTGGAAGACCAGCGATTCCATCATGGTCCCAATGCGGAATCTGCTCAACGATGCCTACTGCCGGGATATTTCCGTCAAAATCAAGAGCCAGCTTGCGGTCAAGCGGAAACGCGGTGATTTTGTGGGAAGTTTTGCAGCCTATGGATACCAGAAGGATCCCAGCAATCATACCAAGCTGATTGTGGACGAACTGGCAGCGGAAACAGTGCAAGATATTTTCCGCTGGAAGATCAGTGGCATGAATAATCAGAGCATCGCAGACCGATTGAATGCGAAAAAGGTGCCGTCCCCGGCTGCACGAAAGTTGCAGAGCGGTGCAAAGCTGAGCCTGCATTTCCGCAAGAGCGATGAGCCGCCGTGGTCTGCCAAGGCAGTGGACCGCATTCTGCACAACGAGGTCTATATCGGAAAACTGGTGCAGGGAAAGACAAGGAGACTGGACTATCGCTCCAAAAAGAAAATGAATGTGCCGATGCGGGACTGGACAATCGTGGACAATACCCATGAAGCAATCATTTCGGCAGAGCAGTTTGAACTGGTGCAGCGGATTCTGGAAACCGAAACTCGCAGACCGAACGATGCCGAAACGGTGGCCCTGTTTGCAGGATTTCTTTACTGTGGGGACTGCGGCAGCCGGCTGGTACGCAGGTCGGCCAGCTATAAGGGAAAGCGGTATATCTATTATCAGTGCTCCGGCAGCAAACAGAACAAAGGCAGTTGCACGAGCCATAATCTGCGGGATGAAAAACTCTATAACGTCGTGCGGAACGCGCTTCAGATGCAGATCCAGATTGTGATGGAGGAAGCGGAATTTGTGAAAAGCATCCGGCAGGCCCAGCAGGAACCCTACCGTGTGCGGCGCATTGAACGGCAGATTCGGCAGCTGACTGCAGAAAAGGCCCATACACAGGGCATTAAGGAAAAGCTGTACGGGGATTATGCAGACGAAATCCTCACACGGGAGGATTTTCTGAACTACAACGAACTGTACAGCAAGCGGATTGAAGAGTATAACCGCAAAATCACAGAACTGGAAGCAGAACGGCAAAACCTACAGACTGCTCCAAACGCTTATCCGTTTCTGGATGTGTACCGTAAGTATCGGAAATTGGAAGAAATCACCCGTCCGATGGTCGTGGAACTGATTGAGAAAATCGAAGTGTATGAGGGCAATCGGGTAGAAATTACGTTCCGATTCCAGGATGAAATTGCGGACCTGCTGGAAGAACTGCATCAAAAGCAGATGGGGCAGCGTGAAGTGTCTGCTTAAAAGGAGGCTGTGACTTATGGCAAGAGTAAGCAAGAAGGTAAGTGCGGCGCAGCGGGAAGCGGAAAACGCACCGCACCGTATCTGGAAAACCGCAATTTACGCACGATTGTCTGATTTCGATGATGTACTTCGGGATACGGAATCGCTGGAAGTGCAGATTTCTTACATCAAGGAGTATATCAACCACCGGGATGATTTGATGCTGCTGGATGTATTTGCGGACAAGCGGTGTACAGGGATGAACTTTGACCGCCCGGAATTTGAACGGTTGCTGAAAGCGTTGCAGGAGCGGAAAATCAACTGCATCGTGGTAAAGGACTTCTCGCGATTGGGCCGCAATTTCGTGGAAACAGGTCAGTATCTGGAACAGGTGTTTCCGCTGTTCGGCGTAAGATTTATTGCCATCAACGATAACTATGACAGCCTGAACAACCAGAGCCGGGACGGGATGTTGGTGCCGATCAAGGGCATGATCAATGAAATGTACTCGAAAGATCTGTCCCAGAAAATCCAGTCGTGCTTTCGCTCCAAGGAAGCACGGGGAGAAATCTATACCCCGGTTCCGTTCGGCTACAAAAAGGATCAGAAGAATCATTTGATTCTGGATGAGGAAGTCAGCGATGTGGTGATGCAGATTTTCCGCTGGAAGAAATCCGGCATGAAAGAGTACGAGATTGCAAAGAGACTGTCCGCACAGGGAATCCCGACACCCTTTACGCGCCGATGCCAGTTGGGTTATATGAGAAATACCTCACTGGTAAAGGACCATGCATGGCAGCCGACTTTTGTGACAAAGGTGCTGGAAAATCCAGTTTATACGGGGACCATGGTCTATAACCGCATTGCCTACGATGAAACGTATCGGAAAATCGGAGAAAATCCACGGGAAAACTGGCGCATGGTGCCGGACAGCCACCCGGCGATTATCAGCTGGGAATTGTTTGATGAGATTTCTGCATTGCGTGAAGCCGAGCAAGCGGTCAGGGAGGAACGGAAAAAGTGGTGCAGACAGCGCAGAAAGAACAATCCGAACATTTTCAAAGGCAGAATCTTTTGCAAAGAGTGCGGAGAAAAGCTGGTTTGCCATTGGCAAAGGGATGGTTCGCTGTATTTTCACTGTAAATTTTGCCATGTTTCCATCTCAGAGAAAGACCTCTGGAACTGCATCAATCAGGAGCTGCATCAGCGGTTAGAAGAACGTAAGAACTTGAAAAAGCTGATGCAGAAGAATTCGGGGAAAAGCGGCCTTGAAACGAAGAAAGCGGCATTGAACCGTGAAATGGAACGGCTGACGGGCAACATCGTTCGACTGGAATCACAGAAGCGCAGCGGCTATGAGCAGTATGTTCTCGGAAAACTTTCAAAAGAGAAGTTTCTGGAATTGAAGCAGGGGGTGGAAAATGAAATCGTAACACTGAAACAGACAAAAGCTGAAAAAGAGAAAGAACTGGCCGTTGTTCAAGAAGAATTGCTGAAGAAAAAGCAGATCGCAGGCAGCACAGAGGTCCTTTTAACGGCAGACAATCTGCAGCAGTATGTAAAGAAAGTCGAAGTAGGCCGCAGGAAAATCACTTACACAGAATTTTCACTGTAATGAAAAAAGGAGAACAGACAATGAAAGAGAAAATCTACGATGCCCGGACAGGGATGGAATATGCTTTGGTTGACGATTATTACCTGCCAGCCTTGAAACTGTCACGGACTCGTCCGATTGGCCGCTGGGGGATGCTGCACAAGGCGTACCTGAAACTGCGAAAACCAGCCTATTACCAGAGCTTGCTGCTGAGCGGAAAACTGGATACTGTTTTAGCAAATGTGGAAGAGCAGGCAGTGGAACGATATGAGGTTTTGATCGAGCAGCTGAGCCGGCGGGAGGGCATATCGGAAAAACTGAAAGAAGAAAATCAGATGGAGTGGGTACGCCGTATGAGAAATCTGGAAAATCGTGCAGCAGAAATCGTAAAGACAGAATTGATCTACACGTTTGAAAGGCGGTGAACAGCAGATGATTGGAACCTATTACCGGCTTTCTCTTGCGGACGAGGATGTGGGTGCTGATAAGGCTGAGAGCAACAGCATTCAGGGTCAGCGCGGACTGGTAGAGGGGTACATCATGGCTCGCCCGGAACTGGCTGCAGAGCCGCGACAGGAGTATGTGGATGATGGCTATTCCGGCATATCCACAAGCCGCCCGGCGTTCCAGCAGCTGATTCAGGACGCACAGGATGGCAAGATAAAAACAATCATCGTAAAGGACTTTTCACGGTTTGCCCGTGATTACATTGAGGCAGGCGATTATATGGAGCGCATCTTCCCGCTGCTGGGCGTTCGCTTTATCTCTGTCAACGATGAGTATGACAGTGGAATGCAGGCTGGGAACGATGTGCGCGGACTGGAAGTAGCCATCAAGAACATCATCAACGCATCCTACAGCCGGGACCTCTCCGCTAAAATCGCAGCAGCAGACCATGTGATGCAGAAAAAAGGAATGTATCTCGGAGGATACCGCCCGTTTGGATTCCTGCCGGACCCGAGCGATTGCCATAAGCTGATCCTCGACCCGGTAGCCAGTCGATATGTGCGGTTGATCTTTGAACTGGCATTGCAGGGCAACAGAACAGGCACCATCGCAAAAATCCTGAATGAAAAGCAGATCCCGACCCCGGCAGCATATCATGTGGCGGAAAACCATGTGTACAGTGAGCAGAAAGCATGGGATCTGCAGCGCAGCCATTGGACAAGTGGAACGGTTTACCATGTTCTGAAAAATGAGAAGTATAAGGGAACCTATGTGGGCGCGAAATTCATTATGCCGGTTCCCTGTAAGCATCGGGTTCTGCGCGCTCCTTTGGAACAGCAGGTACGAATTGAGGATAGCCATGCCGCCATTGTGACCCCGGAGGAATTTGAACAGGCACAAATGGTCATCATGCTGCAGCATGGGAAGCACCAGGCCGGGAACTACACAAAACGCCAGTATCCCTTGAAAGGCAAGGTCTACTGCGGCTACTGCCAGAAACTGATGAAATATCGTGTTCTCAAGAAGCTTGGCCCCTCGTTTAACTGCAGATTCTCAGCCACAGCGGTGGACAGCCCTTGCAAGCGAATCCCGATCTCTGAGGAATTGCTGGAAGAGATTGTCCGAAACGCACTGACAGTGCAGATAAAGCAGGCGGAGCATGTACTGAAAATCCTGCACGAACGGGAACGCAAAGCGTTGATTAGCTTTTCCGCACTGGAACGGCAGGAAGAAAAGCTGAGTGCAGAAAAGGCAGAGATTGTAAAACAGCGCGTTGCACTGTATGAGCAATACGCCGACGGGAATATGAGTAAGGAAGAGTTCATCCGGCAGAGAGATGCCTACAGAGCGCAGGAAGATGAAAAGATGGAGCAGATTCAACGATTTCGTACCGAGAAAAATCAAATTTTCCTGCCAGTAAGGAAAGATGCTGATAATTTGCAGACTGTCGTAAGTGCAGCAGAAGAAGCAGGCGATGTGATGCACTTATCACAGAATGTGGTAGAAACCTTTATTGACCGCATTGAGGTTTTCAACGATAAGCGCGTGAAAATTCATTTTACATTTGAAGATGTGCTAAAAAGTTACGAAACAGGGTGAGAAATGATATTTGCGTTTTTGAAAGGTTCATGCTACAATAACTATAGAAGGGAGTGTGGAGGAAATGGTTCTCCAGTACTATGTAGTAGAAAATACGACCGGAAAACAAATTGAAATCGATATTGAATCGGCAACTAACGAAGACCTGACCTCTACAAAGGAAAAGTGGCAATCTGATTGGACGAGTGAATTTATCCGCGACCCAAAGCTAGAGAAGTATGCGGCGAAAACAGATGCTGGCGAAATTGTAGCATTGGGTGCATATCGAGAAGATGATCATGGGATATCGGTTTTTATCGCTAATATTGAAGCACATCCTGAGAGTAATCCGACAATTAGCACAGTGCGGAAATACGCAGGCATTGGCCGAATGATGATTGCTTATGGTATTCAATTGTCAATTGATAGTGGGCATGGCGGCATTGTTACCTTTGAAGCAAAAACAGATGAACTGTATGATCACTACATCAAAGATTTTCATGCAGTTCCGATTTTTCAGCCACATTCGGGAGGCCCCAAGCTGCTTATGCTAGCTGATGAAGGCGCACAAGAAATTTTCAGTACCTACTTATCTTAAAGATTGGAGGGTTCAGTATGAAAGATCAAGAACTTGAACTGCAGGTTGCTCCTATGAGCAATGATACAATGGAATATTTGAATGTTTTATTTGGCGTATGCAAACGTTTTAAAACAGATTATTACCATGCAACACCGAAGCAGCGTGAATTTATTGATGCAGTGGCTACGCACGAGTACCAGCTGATGAAGGCCCATGAGAAAGGACTGAGCCGAGGTTCTGTTCCTCCTTTTATGGGAATGAAGCGGAGTGAACGCAGCAATAATATGCCTGCTTGACGGTAAGAGAATAAGAAAAATGCCCGCATAAACCACAGACAGCATTCAGGAAAATCAAGAGGTGTCTGTAAATTTATGCGGGATTTGTTATTTTATAATTTTAACGTAAAAATATAAATACAAAGAAGAAGGCATTGCGATAGGAAGAAACAATATGAAAATTCAAAAAAAGTATAACAGAAAGGCAAACATGGAAAAATATGACTACATGTTTAGGCTGTTTGCAATTTTGACATAACTTCCATTTTATATGATTATAAGCCGCAAAACTTAAAAAAGCGATTCATTGTATTGTAGGCGGTACGGAATGCCTGCATGGTTTGGTCATCGATTTCCCAGTTCTCAGGGTATGTTATTGTGTTTTCTGGGTCATAATGATCTGCATCGGTTCTGCCTGCGTTTAGGTCTTCCATACACGATATGAATTTTTCCTTAGATATATTTATTGAAGTAAAACGCAAACCAAGTTGAGGCCAGTTTTCGCTGATTAAAATTTTCAACTTAGAAAAATAAAAATCGAATTTTTTGTGATCAAAGAAATCGGGAAAACTACAAGAGCTTGGAAGAATGCCAACGTGCGGTTTTAAGATGCATTTGCCATGAGTGTCAAAAAACAATGCGCGTCCAATCTCAGGAGTACTGGCGTAAGTATAGTAATTTAAAATATACTGCTTTAGCTTCTTTTCACACACAGCAATACAGTCTTGAATATAGCGTCTGCGTTCATTGTTATCCATGTCTTCTGGAGATTTTGTTTCGGTTTTACAAATATGGTCACGGATTATTCCAATACAAAAAGATATATATCCTGTATGAATATCGTGCTCAATTAGTCCATACTTTTGGAGATGATCAATAGATATGATGTCATCACCAGAAACGGAATTGTATTTTTCGGGGCTAAGGGCCATTTTTTTAAGAAGAGAATATTCAGAACGATATATGCTTAAATGCTGAAGGATGGTTTCACATAAATGAACTCCGGCGGAAGATGTTTGAAATTGGCGCATGAGGTTATCACAAGTTGCTTTACTGACCTCAAATACATGCGTGGATTCTCGCTGCGATTTTACATTATCAAATATGTAGGAACAGAATTGACGAATGGCCCACGGCTGTCCTCCAAAAGCATTGTTGATACGTCCATAAACATAGGAAAACGCGATATTGCTATATTTCCCAAGGGTGTTAATCATTTCCTTGGTTTGGTCATCAGTAAATGCAGGAAGATAAGTGTTTCCGCTTTCAGAACAATTCATAATCCGGCCATACATAGGATTATCACACTGCTCTCCGTTAAAGGCTAAGTTGCTGACCTCATTTATGGTCGAATTGACACCACATACCACTATTGGACAGGCACATCCGCGCAATGCAGACCAGAAACCCTTGTATGCATCTAAACTTTTCCATGTTTCAGAAGTGGCAGTGTTGTAAGTGATAAGTTCAATTTCGTCTAATGCAATAACAAATAATTTATCTCCACGGTACCGACGAATATCATCAATGAAGCAGGCAACACCGCGTTTTTCATAATCATCATCATTACTTGTTAAATTTAAACGGTCATGGAATTGGGACAGGGATTCATCATCACAGCGGGTGGTCTCTAACATACGCGCCCTTACTTGACAAGCAATTTCAAACAAGACGTTCTTCCACGATGAAAATGTTTCGTAGGTTCTAGATTCAACTAAAACATATGGAGTTTCTTCTCGGTCTAAACGACGCAAAACTGCATTAAGAACAGATGTTTTTCCGCTACGTCGCAAACCAAAAATACCAGAGTTACTACCTTGATGAATTCTTGCAACTACTGCATCTGCAATTTTACCACGATCTCCAAATAGTAAATTATCGTCATCAATTGCATCGTTTTCACCGAGCATATTGTTTTCAAAGTAGTATTCTCCAAATCGATTAAGCATGCAATCTGTTAGTTCTTTAGTATTTTTACATGCTAAAAGCTCTTCAAAAGAGAAGGGGATTACAGAAGCGCGAGGCTCTCCTTTTATACTATCTACTTTTGCACGCAGTTCACTAGCATTACTAATTAGAATGTAGAAATTCACCAACGGGCGACGCTCAATTAACTCCCGACGCTTGCGAAGTTCTCTTTCTACTTTTAGTGTTTTCTGTTGCCAGCTCTTATCATCAAAGTGTGAGAAAACGATTAGAAATTCTCCACTTTCACGCACATATTGCTTAAAGGTTTCTGTTACACTTGCCAAACAGAACTGATACAGACTGGATTGATCCATATAATGATGTCCGATTCTTGTGATAAGGAGAACTTGCTTTAACTTCTGAATGACCTCAAGTTCTCCAGAGTTTGGCTTGAGATGATCCTCGGCTGCTCTACTTAAATCTAGGCGGCGAGAAAGTCCAGGAGCTGCAAACTCTGTTAAATTATGCTCTTCAACATGCTTCTCCAATTTCATATGGATGACTTTATCACAATTGGGGGTAATTACAAAACTAACCTCGTCACCAATAGAAAAATCATCCATCCTACTTTTTGAAATTAGGCTATCTTGATTGAAGTAATAACTATTCTTATCTTTGGCATGGATGACACCGTGGCGGCCTTTTTGGGGATCAGATAGGTACAGTTCAGCAATCGTTCCGAGCATTGATATCACCTCTTCAAAATATTTGATAACATGATTATATCGAATTGGCATTGGTTTGTAAATGTTTTGTGCGGAGATGTCTTGAATTTGCCCGTTGAGCAGGTACTCTAAAGAAACAAATAGTAGCTGTGCTTAGAACTCATCCTAAAAAAATGCGAATAAAAAGCTCGCATAAACCACAGACAGCACCCAAGATGATTCGAGGGTGCGTCTGCGGCTTATGCGAGCCTTTTTGTTTTGTGATTTTAATTACGGATGGATGTTAAATTCCAAGGCTGACAAGAGTGGCCTTTAACTCCCTCGCCGTGCGGATAATGATTTCCTGCTCAGTTTCGTTGCAGTCCAATAACAGACGATGCAATTCGGTGTTGGAAGTTGAAACGGAATAGTGAAGACTGTCTAGCAACAAATCATCAACGGAAATGCAGAGGGCGTCGGCAATATCGACCAGAGTGGCAACGCTGGGGTGTTCTGTGCCTTTTTCAATTTTGGCCAGAAATTCACGACTGCGATTGATTTTAGAGGCTAAGGCTTCCTGGGTGATATTACCACACTGCATTCTGAAATAACCAATACGTTTTCCCAAAGCAACATAATTGACGGACATAAGTAAATCTTCCTTTCGAATGCCCGCATAAGAGTACTTTTATTATCTGGCCTATGGAAAAACGAATCAAGAAGAACGAAAAGAGCAGCCAACATAGAAGTCAGAATTTTAGTTTTTCCCCTCTAGCGGAGATGGCTTCTGAGGCCAAAATGTGACCCAGTAGGTCACATTTTAAGGAACAAGTGACCTGCTGGGTCACAGAAAAATTATCTGACAGGTGTATAATAAAACCATAAAATTGAACAGCACGATAATGTGAGTGAGAACGAAGTGAAAAAGTTACTGACGCTGTACAACGGGGTTCAGTTAACGGATGTACTTTCATTTGTATAGAGAAAATGATGAAAATGTGGCTCAGAATTTGGCGTGGCCACCCCTAGCGGTCGTGTGTTCTGAGGCAATTTTGTGAAGTGTTACATCACAATTTGCTGCACATGTGAAGTGCCACTTCACAGAAAAAATCATCTGATAAGAGTATAATAAAAGCATGAAATCAAGCTGCGAAAATAAAGTGGGGAAAACGAAATGGAACGGCTGCTGACACTGTATAGCGAAGTTCAGTCAACGGATGTACGGTGGCTGTGGTATCCCTTTATTGCAATCGGGAAAATCACACTTCTGCAGGGTGATCCCGGCGATGGAAAATCTACCATGATGATGAATCTGATTGCGGAACTTTCAACAGGAGGTAAGACCCCGGACGGATGCAAAATTGGTGCGCCGCAAAAAGTGATTTATCAGTGCTCAGAGGATGGTGTTTCAGACACGATTAAGCCCCGTTTGGAACGCTGCGGAGCAGACTGCCGGAAGATTGCCTTCATCAATGAAGAGGTTTATAACGGCCTCACATTGGATGATGAGCGCATCCGTCAGGCAATCATTGAATTTCGGCCTCGATTGGTCGTGATCGATCCGATTCAGGCTTATCTTGGCAGCGATTCGGATTTGCAAATCGCAGGCAGAGCGCGGAAACTCATGCGCCGCCTTGGAATGTGGGCTGCTGGTTACGACTGCGCTATCGTTCTGATTGGACACCTCAACAAAAAAGAAGGCTCCAAAGGGCTGTACCGCAGCCTTGGCAGTATTGATGTTGTGGCAGCAGCACGAAGCGTCCTGCAGGTGGAGCGAGATACCGAGAATCCTGATATAAGAATCGTACATCAAATCAAAAACAGTCTTGCGCCTACGGCAGAAGACATCCGCTTTTCCATTTCTGCCGACAAGGGCTTTCGATGGCTGGAATGCAGGCCACAGCTTTTTGAAAAACAACAGCCGGACGCCGAACCTAAATTTGATACAGAGCAACAGAAAGCTGCCTATTGGATCAAGCATTTCCTTGAAAAAGGCGATATGAGCGCAAATGAAATTTATTGCCGTCTGGACAATGAGGGTGTCAGCAAACGAGTGGCGCGGATGGTAAAAACGGAAATGGGAATCCACTGCTACCAGAAGAAGCGGAGATGGTATTGGAGTGTTCAGCTGGAAGAAGGAGCTATGAATGGACCGCAAGTATAAGGTTGGTGGCTATGTGAAACTTGCAAAACTGTGGGAACGCTCTAAGGATGCAGCAGTAGCCTATCACAGTTCCTACTATGCTGAAAAGTTTAAGGATGATGCGGATAAAAGGCTGGTTGGTGTCTATATTGACATCACAGGGAATAAGGAAATTTATAAACGCCCGGAAATGGTGCATCTGCTCAAAGATTGCAAAAAGGGTGCCGTCAATCTGATTTTTTCACAGACAAGGGCCTACCTTGCAGCGAATACCTGTGATTTCTGTTTTCTGCTGAAATATCTGTTTGATTTGCCGATGCGGGTGGACATTGTTACAGATGATGACGACCAGAGAATTGACACGATTCTTGATGTTGAGAATCAGCGCCAGAACCTGAAAGAATTGGCCGAAAAATATACATCAATCCGAAGGAAAGATTATCTTGAGTGGAGAATCCGACTGGAAGATGAAATGATAAAGGCTGAAGAAAAATGAACGTAGAACATATCCCAGCAGAAGATGTGGACATGCTGCCGTGTGGAGCAGACTGGCAGAGTAGGCATTTGGAGTCCGAAAAGAGAAAAGCTGAAATTCGGGACAGAATCCATAAGCAGGCAGAACAGGGCCAGAAAACGGCAAAAGACTACTTTCGTCCGGCGAAACCGACACCGTCAATTTACGACAGCGACCTGAAGCGTGTAGCGGTTTATGCCCGTGTCAGCACTTCCAGCGAAGAACAGATTTCTTCCATTGAAAACCAGACTCTATATTACACCAAAAAGATTGCAGAAACGGAAAACTGGAATTTGCAGGATATTTACAGCGATGAAGGAAAATCGGGTACTTCACTGCGGAAACGGGATGCGTTTAAGCGCATGATGCGGGATGCCAAAGACCAGAAGATGGATTTGATTATCTGTGCCAGCATTTCACGTTTTGCCCGGAATTTTTCGGATTGCATGACACAGATCGCAGCTTTGAAAACTATGCATCCTGCACATCCCATCGGTGTGTACTTTGAAACAGAGAATATCTACACGCTGAATCCAAGTAGCCAATACAGCCTTGACATTCAGGCGCTTCTGGCGGACTGGGAATCGGGCAATAAGAGCCGCCGCATGATCCTTTCGTATGACCAGCGCATTATGACAGGCCAGTACCCGGTGGCCGACCTGATGGGGTATCGGCATACCAAAGATGGACAGTTGGTAATTGAGCCGGAAGAAGCAAAGACGGTACGTTTTATCTTTCTGGCATTTATTCAGGGCTATGATTACGAACAGATTGCAATGATTCTGACACAGAAGAAGCGCAGCACCCTGCGCGGCAGGCAGGAGTGGAATGGCATGATGGTGGCTAACATCATGAAAAACGAACGTCGCTGGGGTGATCTGGAAGCTCGGAAGAGCATTGTGGTGGACTACAAGTTGGGCAAGGTCACAAAGAATAATGGGAATCGCTGCTCTGCCTATGTCCCGGAACATCACGAAGCAATTGTTTCGCCGGAGATTGCACGGGCTGCACATCTTGTGGCATCCAGCAGCAAAAAGTGCGGTGTGCAGGATATTGTGGTAATCCGGCAGGGAGCATTGAAAGGCTTTGTGGGTGTCCATCCGAACTGGAACGGTATCAATGCCGAAAGCATCCGCAGCCTTTGCCTGAGCACCTATCTGCCGGAAGAGGTGGCGAAACTGAACAAGATGGCAGAAATGCGGTCTGGAAAGAAGTTGGATATGGCATTGCCATCTGATTATTTGACGGTATCTGGCATATGTTTTATCAATCAAAGCAGCCCGGTTATGACGATTTCTAAAAATGGAATCCGTTTCAGCAAGGCTTGCCACACCCGGCTGGACAACTGCGAATATGTGGAACTGCTCTATCATCCGATTCTGCAGGTCGTGATTTTGCGAAAGAGCGATCATGGCTCTTCAACGGCGATGTACTGGCAAGATGACAATGACGTTCATAGTGCTTTTTCAGCCAGAGCATTTTCTGGACTGGTCTTCCAAACATTGAACTGGAAAAGGAATTGCCGCTATCAGTGCCGTGGTATCTGCCAGGAACGGGAAAACGCAAAATTCCTGCTCTTTGAGTTGGATGAGTCTCGGATTTTGATTGGGAAAAATCATTATGAACAGGCTGATGGATACTCGATGAACCTGGAATGCCGGCTGTATCGGCATAAGTGGGTTCAGGGCATTACGGCCCGTGATGTGATGGAATTCGGCCAAGTCGTAGAAAATCCCATGATTGGTGCAATTCCAAGCAGAAATGAAGTTCAACGTGAACTGGATGATCTTTTGATGTCGATGTAGGAGGAACTTATAGAATGGAAGAAAAAAGCAGGGCGCAGGAACTGAGCGTTCGGGAAATCTCCTTGATTCGTGAACTTGCACAGATACGGAAAGAACATAAAAGAGAGCTGGAGTACGAAAAGTTCGATGGCTATGAACTTCCGCCGCGCACCCAGTTTTCCATGCTGAATAAACCTGCAGTGAGCATAAAATATGGTGTTATGAAATTTAATATGGCGTGCATTCGGCTTTTTGAAGGAATCAAGTATGTCCTTCCGATTTTGCACCCCAATAAGAAGCGGCTTGCGTTGATTATGTGCCCGGAAGAGGACAGTGCGTCTGTTGAATGGGCACGACAGAAAGACGAAAACTGGGTGAATAAGGATATTACATCATTGGAATTTGTGGAAAATATCTTCAGGCTCATGAACTGGAATCGGGAATGCCGTTATAAAGTGCTTGGACGGGTGGCTAATTCAGATCAGGGTCTTTGTATGTTGTTTGATTTGGAAGAAGCAATCATGTTCACCCCGAAGCCACAGGAATATACGGACCCGCTTACTGGCGAAATGAAGAAAAAACAGATGAAATTCTTCCCGGATACTTATAGAAATCGCATCGGAAAATCTTATAATGACTACATTGCAGATCATCAGATGAACATGTTTGAGGATTTTATTGGATATCAGGGGTCAGCAGTATTGGATGAGCCAGTACGGGAGGAAGATTCATTTTCAAAAGAGTCGATGTCCCAAGAAAGCGAAATCTCTGAAAATATATTACTGCCGGATTTAGCAAAACAGTCTGAAAGTATAGAACAGCAGAGCGGTGAGATTGCTGAGAGAGGAATGCCAACATGAGTTCTGAGCGAATTATGAATTTGCTGGTGACGATTCCGGCGGAAAGTCGGAGAATGAATGTGGGGAAAGATGTTATCCGTATTCTTGGAAGTCCGGCCTATATCTGCATTTTGCAGAGGAAAGATCGGCAGTCTATTGCAATTACGCCATGTGCTGCCGAACATCCAATGTCCTTTAAGGTCCCGGACAGGCTGCTGACCGACGGACAGTGCCGGATGATGATTAACGGAATACAGTTCATTCAGGCGTTGCTGGAGGCAAATGGTCTGGCAGCAGGAAAAGACCATCAGTTTAAAGGACGGTATGATGCCGAGAAAAATGCAGTTATCATTTCGCTTGAAAAAGATGAACAAAGTGCCCTCTCGCCTCAAAAGTGTACAACTTGACATCACGTCCACTTGGTCGTATAATACGTCCAAATGGACGTGATGAAGGGAGCCGATATTATGCGTGCCGGAATTTTAGATGGCTTTCAAACGATAATTCCAACAGCGGCAGCCGTCTTATTGAAAAAACGACAAATGTTAAGGATGACGCAACAAGAGATTGCTGATCGCGCAAAAATAACGTTGCGTCAATATCAAAGGTTGGAATCTGGGGAAAGAAGTATTTTGACCTGTTCTTTTGGCTTGGCGTGTCGAGTAATTGAAGCTCTTGATATGGATGTTTCTAAATTCTATCATGGTGACTATTACCTTGAAGAAGAAGTGAAGACAATGAGAGGCAAAGGGATTGCCAGCAGAAAAAAGTCATCGATTTAAAGGACGGCATGATGTCAAGAAAGAGCAATATGGACAAATCTATGTTGAAAAGTTTACATCTGCCAGCTTGATATGCACGGCGTTTTATGGTAAGATGAAAGTACAATAGGGAGATTATGAAGCTCGGAGAGAGACGGTGAGGCCGATGGAAGATAACAGGATGGTTAGTTTCTCACTGGGAGGAATGGCCTTTGAATACGATGATAATAAAAATCAGATAAATATTAAAAAACACGGAATTTCATTTAAGAGTGCAGCGCGTATCTTCTTTGACTATGACCGAATCGAGTTTTATGATGAGGATCATAGCTATGACGAAGATCGATATAACACCATAGGCGATACTTCTGCTGGACGGATTTCTCAAAAAACAGAGGGTGCATTGATTGGCAATATAGACCAGTTCATCGGAAAGGTGAATGAAATACTATTTGTTGTATATACTGAACGAGTAAGAATTGAAGAAAGCGGTACAAAAACAGATGTGACAAGATTGATTTCGGCACGAATGGCTACCGAATTTGAAAGGGGGCTTTATTATGGTAAAAACGAGTGAAATGTCTATGGAACTGAAACAGGAACTTGCATTTACAAAAGAAGAACTCGCAGAACTGGAAGCGGCAAAGAAAATGCCAATCACGTTTGATGCGGATTGCCCTGAAACCACACCTGAGCGGGCGGTTAAATTTAGAAGAGTTAATCCGCCGCGTAACAGAATGGATGCCCATGGAGCATAATCATAATCAAGAAAAGAACGTATAGAGCACAAGTAAGCCCTACAAGGCTCAGATCGGTTCGGAACCGACTGAAACCCTTGTAGGGCTTATTTTTTTGTAAATTTTTTTTTGTTCCTTGCTTGACAACCGCATAGGGTCAACCAAGAAAACCTACGATAACTAAATGGTTTTGACAGCTTGAGTTGTCCTTCAAATGTTTTATTTGTTGAAAAACTGCAAGATGCGGAAAATCCGGGGTTATATGTAGGAGGCTTTTTGGAAAGCTCTGTTTTGACCCACAAAAGGAGCAGCAAATAAAAATTGAAGGAGAGTTCAAGCCTACGGTGGATTGCCTTTGTGCGACCCGCCGTAGGTTTGTTTTTATCCATAAGGGAATAGATGCAACATGCGTATTTCCATGGCCACACGGTTGGCGGCACTAACCCGTCTTTGATTGAAGCTCTCGGCAGCACGGATCTGAATCTGTTGGTTGATGTTGGGTTCAATAAAGAAGTAGCAGAGGATTGCGCTTTGTATTGGAGCCGCAAGCCGGGCAGTCTTGCGAAGCTCATTGATAAGGCAGACCAAATGAGTGCGGATGAAATTGCAGAGATGGGCCTGAGAGCCAAAAAGCGTGTGGCAGAAGAGTACACATGGGATAAGATCTGCGGACAGTATGAAAATGTATTTGTGGGGAAAATAAACAATGGGTGATAAAGAACGATTCCGCAATACACTGAAGCGACTCAAGAGTGGTTCCAATATAGCACGGTATAATAACAATCTGTACTTTAACACAGAATGATGACGAGCAAAGAGTGTGGGCTATTTGCAGAGAGTTCTGGGGAAACAATGAGGCCCCTTTGAATATAGAAAATTATGATGTGAAGGATTTGGACGCGGCTTATGCAAAGAGACTGCTAAATGAGTTAGAGTCACTTTTGGATAAGTTGGGATGGGCAAAAGAGTAACTGTATTGCCCTCACCCCGATGCAGTGCTATACTTAAGTCAAATTTACTACAGAAATGAGGTTATCCACGATGCCCAGAACCAAAGGTAGCAAAAACAAACCGAAAATCACCAACGACTTTGCATCTCAGATTGCAGAAAAGCAGTCCGCAAAGAAAGCCGCTGCCGCTGAAATTTCATCTATCACTGCGAACATTGATGCACTGAAAGCAGACCTGAAAACCAAGAAGGCAGAGCTGAAATCTATCGACAAGGAAATCGCCAGAATCGAAGCTAAAAAGGTCAAAGCTGAAACTAAGGCAGCGGAATCGGCAAAGAAGGCTGAAGCCGAGGACGTGCTGAAAAAGCTGCTGGCCAGCGGCGTGAGTGCAGACGAGATCCTCGCAAAACTGAAATAAACTTTTCAAAATTCTAAACCGTGTGGGTGTGGCTACAAAATCTCATCCATACGGTTTTATAATAGAACAATTGTTTTATATCGAACAATAATATACCTGTTTTTATTCCATAGTCCAAAATCACTTCCGGTGAAATTTCAGCAAAAGAACAGCATGGGGGAGCACAGGCAAAGTAGGGACTGAGCAAATAAACAGCAATGACCATCACAGACAAGAAGCTATCAAGGCAATCAGCACATCAAAAACGGCTTCAATCGCTTCAAAATTTATTCTTCAAAAATCAGAGGAAATCCATCACTCAATTCCGTCCATCAATGCCCCATCAACCCATCATCCAACCCCTCATCACACCCACCCGGAGGAGCGCATCTGGGCAGGGCGAACGCCCCCGGCGGCAGCCCCGGGTCCCGGACGCTCCGAGGAGTGGCACACTAAGTCACATGAAAATATATGTGCATAAAAAGAAATAGAGTGAATGTGATAATTCTAAAACACAAAATCGCGAAAGAACTTGAAAATAACGCCTAAACGTGGTATAATTTTGGTACGAACAAGCCGGTTTTGGTACGACAACGGTATGCTGTGGTACTGTAACTGTTGTTTCGAAATTATGAACGATCACAAAAAATCGTGAAAATTTAGCGTAGCTACGACGACACCTATCAGGTTCAGGTCGTGTCTTGGTACGACAACGAGAACTCCTACACCTCTCAGATGGTCCGTACCATTAAGTACTTCGCTGAGAACTGCTAATCACAGCTCTACGTTCAAAAGTGCTTGAGGTGCCGTGCTGAATAACGGCTGATACCGGCTTTGCTGGTGTGAATATGCTGTGATCGGTATGACAACAGGATAATGAGTTCAACACCCTTCCTTTTGCGGGTTTCCGTGAGAGGAAGGGTGTTTTTGTGTGTCTGCAGGGAGAAAATCTGCAGAAAGGGTGATTTGCTTCAAGAATTGTGCTATACTAAATTCACAGTGTCCCTGATTCGATGCACTATGCGGATGACAATGCTTTTTTGTAGGTAGCATCGTGCGACGGGGAAAAGCATATACACTATTAAAAGTTCACTTTTGGGAACGAGGTAATCAAGAAATGGGAAAGTACTTTGGAACTGATGGCTTCCGTGGTGAAGCTGGTATTGATCTGACTGCCGACCACGCCTACAAGGTTGGCCGCTTCCTTGGCTGGTATTATAATATGCTCCGCAAGCGCAACGGCAACAGCGAGCCTGCCCGTATTGTTATCGGCAAGGACACCCGCCGCAGCTCCTATATGTTTGAATATAGTCTTGTCGCTGGCCTGACCGCTTCCGGCGCAGACGCCTACCTGCTGCACGTCACTACTACGCCGTCTGTGGCTTACATTGCCCGCGTGGACGATTTCGATTGCGGCATCATGATTTCTGCCAGCCACAACCCCTACTACGATAACGGTATCAAGCTGATCGACTGCTACGGCGAGAAAATGCCCGAAGAGACTCTGCTGCTGGTGGAGGACTACATCGACGGCAAACTCCATGGGCTGTTCTACCGATTTGGCTTGATCGATGTGCTGGACAAGGTTAAGGAGAAGATGACGAAGCGATAAGAACACGAGATATATTTTGTTTTAAGATGGAATGTGATATAATAAAACTGGCGGT
>OHWF01000165.1_pt1 | contig 45355 bp, 40 predicted proteins | sample 1579681 | NCBI WGS metagenome assembly OHWF01 (sample SAMEA3882554, study PRJEB24775) | human gut metagenome | biome: human-associated habitat; feature: intestine environment; material: feces | place: Netherlands | collected 2009/2010 | reverse complement strand
GCGTCTTATATCCCCATAGCTGAAGCAAGGGGTTTTACGACGCATTGGATAATAATAAATTGTATCTGCTGCCAGATTGTAGTTTTTATCTGTTTTGGACAAATTTAACATAGACTCAAGAGTAAATTTAACTATACCTCTATATGTTTTCTTATCCAACTTTTCCATTTGCTTCACCTCCACTTTATTCTAAAACCCTTTCTTTGTTTTCATTATATCACCACATCTGTTCTTCGTCAATAAAAATAATCTATTTTCAGATTACTTTTTATCTTCTGTATTGTACATTTTTGTTTATAATATAGCATTTTCCTCAACAAAAAAAGATATTGACATTAATCTATTATCAGATTATAATTAAAGAAAAAGCACAGCAGAAGAGAGGAGTTTTTATATTGATTCATTATAAGATAAACATCTTGGAAGAATTAAAGAAAAAAGGATATAGTTCAACTCGGATACACAAAGAACACCTTTTGTCTGACCAGACAGTTCAGAGTATTCGAGAGGGAAAAAATATTTCTCTTGCGACCTTAAACAAGATTTGTATCATGCTCAAAGTGCAGCCAGGCGATCTGATTGAAGTGGTTCCGACAAACGATGAAATTTTAAAATACTATTAATAAATAGCACGCCGGGAATCATAATTTTAGTCCCGGGCTGCCCGTCAAGAGTGTAATACATATGTAATACGTTATAGTGTATTACATCGCAATTGACATTAGCCATGTGACATGCTATATTCGAAAATTGAGGTGGTTAAAACCCGTTTCCTTCCGGATTGATGGAAATGTGAAAGAAAAATTCCGGGAAATCGCAGAGGCAACCGGAAATAATCAGCAGGAAACCATGCAGCTGCTGATAAATGCATACTACATGCAAGAACGAAAAGTGGACCTGCCGGAGCATAAGGCTTCCATTGAAAAATTTGAGCAGTGTGCCACAAACATGATTCAAATGTTCACGGATGCTCTGCAAACTAATCATGATCTGCGCGAATCCGTGCTGCAGGAATTTTCCGCAACGATGGACAGTAAAGACAAAGTAATACAAAATCTACAGGATCAAATGGCAGAATTAAAGGCTGCAAAAGAAAATGCTGAAAAAACTGCAACCGCTTCTGCACAAGCAGCTGGTCAGGCTCTCAAGGATTTGGCTGCTGCTGAGGAAAGGGCCGAATCTTCCAGCCAGTTGGCTGCCGAGAAGGAAAAAACAATCTCTACCCTGGCTGAAAAGTTATCTTCTGCAGAAGAGAAGGGCAAGAAATACGACGGTCTTTACGAGTCAAAAAAAACTGCGCAAGAGCAGATACATGCTTTAGAACGTACCATTAAAGAACTTGAGAAAGATCATGCAACAGAAAAGCGTGAGCTGCAATCAGAAGCAGAGCAAAAACTTTCCGCTGCGCAAAAAGATGCTGCTTTAGAAACATTAAATGCAGTTGCTGCAAAGGAAAGGGAAATGAACGGGCAATTGCTGCAGCTGGAACGTGAAAACGCTAAACTGCAGGCAAAAATCGAATTACTGGAAGCAAGATTGCAACAGCAGCCATAATAAGAAAGAAGGAAATGAACAGATGCAGACTCTTACAAACGGACAAAAACAGGCTCTTTTAGAATCCCAAAATGGACATAATATTTTTATTTCCGGAGGTGGAGGTGTAGGAAAAAGTTATATATCACAAATTATCGTAGATGAACTCCAAGCTACCGGAAAAACTGTATTAATTACAGCTTCAACAGGAAAAGCTGCCATGCTCATCAACGGTGTTACATGCCACCGTGCCTTTCGCATCCCAATCCGTATGACCTGGTCTGCAACTCCCAAGATTACGCCAAAAGATCCTATTTATGAGTCAGATGTGATCTTGATTGATGAAGTGTCCATGCTCCGGATCGACGCATTTGACTTTATATGCAAGTCGATACAGAAAGTAAACAAAATCAGAAAAAGCAGTATTTATCTGGCCAATCCCAAAAACAAACATCGTGATCCTATCCAGCTGATCGTCATTGGCGATTTCGGACAGCTGCCGCCGGTAATTGTGCATACGAACGATGGAAGACCGGATGAAGGTGATCTTATGTCACAACACTACGGATTCCCCGTCAAATCTGGTTATGCCTTTCTTGCCCCTGGATGGAAGGAATGTAACTTTGTCAAATGTGAATTAACAGAGGTTATGCGACAATCCAATAAGGATATGATACATGCCCTGCAGGGAATTCGTCTAGGTGATCGATCTTTCCTGCCGTATTTTACTGAAAATTCAAGGAAGAAACCCTTTTCTGACTCCGATGAGGCTATATGTCTCTGTGGAAGGAACAAAACTGCTGACCAAATTAACGCCGCAAAAATTGCGAAGCTTCCTGGAAAAGCACGCACTTATCAGGCACAAATTGCCGGTGATGTATCCGCTCAGGATAAACCGGCACCAGATCAGCTGCATTTAAAGAAAAATGTTCGTGTTATCATGCTGCAGAACACGGATAAATACCGGAACGGAAGCAGCGCCATCGTAACCAGTCTTGGGAATGATGAGATTACAGTTAAAATTGACGAAAGCGATGAATTGGTAACCGTTCCATATGCCAACTGGGATGTAGAACGTTATGCCGTTGATCCTAGCACAAACAAAGTCACAAAGGAAATCATTGGTACTTTCCGGCAGCTTCCAGTCCGACCAGGATATGCAATAACAATCCATAAATCTCAAGGGCAAAGTCTGGATAAAGTTACTCTCAAATTAGGGAATAGGTGGCCTGAAATTTTTTCTTGTGGGCAGCTTTATGTAGCCTTATCCAGGGCTACTTCCATGGATGGGCTTTATATTGATGGAAGTCTTGAGAAAATAAAGGTACTTGCCTCTGAGGATTTTTTAAATTTTCAAAATAATGCCTTAGATACCTGCGTGAATAGCACAAATTCGGAAGAAATTCCTGTATCCGAAGAACAGCCGGAAGACACAACGAAGGAACCTTCCGCTTCTGACGGTCGTACAATTTCTATTAAGTGTCCAGCACATGCAGCAAAAGCAATTTTTTCTTTTGCGCAGGCACTTACTCCGGATACAAAACTGGTTGACAGCGTACTGATCCTTCCGGAAGAATATAAGCAAGCCGTCAAAACCTTCATAGAGGTGATTTTGTAAACGTACAACATACACTTTTTCAAATGTCAAAAGGACAGATCTGTTGAAAACGGATGTGTCCTTTTGACATTTCCACCCGCCAGGGTTATGTTTTTTGCGCGATAAATCAAATTTTCTCTTGATTTATTGCGCATTTTATCATATAATATTAATAGAAAAGTTAATAAAAAATTATTAAGAAAATTATTATGTTTCCTAGACTGTCTATTTTATTGGTTCCAGAAGGAACCGGAAGGGAGATAACATGAAAGTAATCGCAGTCGATAACTACAAAGGAGGGGTTGGAAAAACCACAACGGTCATTAATCTGGCTTACAACCTTTCCGCATTGGGAAAAAGAGTGCTGATGGTTGATGCTGACCCGCAGTCCAATACAACCTATGTTTACAACAGAGTCAACGAAAATTCCAAAACATTGCTGGATATTTTCCATGGTGTAAAAACAGAAAGATGCATTTACAGAACGAATTATCCAAATCTTGATCTTATCAAGGCCTCTCCCCGGATGGAGGAGGCAGATGGACTTCCAGTTATTATCAAAGAAGCTTTGCACCAAGTAGAAGATCGATACAATTATGCAATCATTGACTGCCATCCTTCCATGCAGCTGCCAACGATTGCCGCACTGGTTGCAGCAGATGAACTTCTGATTCCATATGAACCGGATGCTTTTGGAAAAACTGGCCTAAACTTTCTATCTGATTACATCGCACAGATTCAGGAATATTACAATCCGGATCTTACATACCATGTATTTATTTCGAAATATGCCGGCCGTAAATCTCAGATAGAAGAAATACGCGACCTGGTAGAGAAATACCAGTTTCCACTGCTCACTACTGTTATCAGTAACCGAGCTGCTGTGAATTCAGCGAATAAGGCAAGAAAACCACTGGCAAAACACCGCAGAACCGATGCATCAACAAAAGATTACGAGGATCTTACAAAAGAAGTTCTGGCATTAATGGAATAGGAGAAATAAAAATATGGCAGATTTAAATGCGATTCTTAAGAATAAAATGGGCCTGTCTGTAGAACAGGCAAAAAAAAGCAAGATTCTGGCTTCTCTTTCCGGATCTTACCGGCAGAATATGAAATCAATTCATTATTCCCAGCTGGTTCCAAGCACTAACCAGTTCTATACAGAAAAGGAACTGGAAGATCTGGCAGATATTATCCAAATTTTGGGCGGGGTTGCCCAGAACCTTCTGGTCCGAAAGAAGGATGCAGAACAGTATGAAATTCTGGCCGGACACCGCAGGTGGCGGGCCAGCCAGATCGTTGTGCAGCGTGGCTTTCCAGAATATGCTTATCTTCCGTGTTTAGTTATAGAGTGCAACGATGATGTTGCAGAGCTGCTTCTGATCCTGACAAATTCATCTGCCCGAAATGACTTAAACGGGTATGAACAGATGATGCAGGTAGTCAGACTGAAGGAACTCCTGCCAAAAATCAATAAAGATGAAACACTGAAGGGAAGAATACTGCGGAAAGAAATCGCTCTGTCCACAAAACGGAGTGAATCAACCGTTCAGAACTTAATGTTTACGGCAAAACATCTGTCAGAAGATGGAATGCTGGCATTCAAAGGAGAAAAGCTGACACCTGCAGCTGCATTGTATCTGGCCAAGCAATCGAAAGAAGATCAGAAAGATCTTATTCAGAAGGAATTTTTTACCGTATCTGCAATGAAAGGATACCTGTCCAGTAAGAAACCTGTTCAGCAATCCTCCATTTCAGGAAAAGAGCAACCTTCCATTCAACGACAAAAAATCGAACAAGAAGTCCCTGCCGAAAATTTCGTTTCATATACGCAAGAACCAGAAAAACCAGAGAAAAAAGCCGAAAAAACACCGTCGGTCACACAATCATCGAAAACTTTTTCAAAAGAAAAAATTCTCTTTGCCAGTGCCGATCACGAGAGAAAATATCATGAAACTTTAGAAAAAGTTTCAGTTCCGGATGCAGCCGTCGAGGCCTTATGCTATTGCTTATGCTTAAGTCCAAATATAAGGGATGGATTGGAAAACTTTTTCGACTTTCATACCATGCAGCCAAAACCTGAATGTCTGAAAAATGATGCACTTACAGAAGATGATGAAAAAGCAATCAAGATTGCATTCAATTTATTTTCGGGTGATACCCCAACTATTAATAACTATGAAGATTCCAACAATCAGGTAAAAGAATGTAAAAGCTATACGGTAACAGATCTGTTTTGCAGCTCTTATGCACCATATTTTTGGCAGGCAATCCAGATCCGTTATCCGGAATATACCAAGTAATATAGCAAATTGGAAAAAATCATGGAAGGAGTGTTTTAACATTGGCTGAAAAAGATTTTTCAAAAGAAGCAAAAACTACAGATGAAACAAAATTCGATGTATCAAAGATATTTTCTACTCCGCCAGAGAAACCGAAAACAATAATAAAGAGTTTTAATCTAAAAGAAGAAAATGTGAAAAAATTAGAGAAAATCGCACAGGCTCAGAATATGTCCCTTTCGAAGGTACTGAATGAAATTCTTTCTAATATTGTAATTTGACATTCCTATTGTATCACCGAAAGAAATATGTGTGTATATCAAACATCAAGATAGAGACAGACTATGGAACTGGATTTTCTGTAAATAATATAATATATAAACACGTTTACAACGTTTATACGTTTAAGCAAAAGAATCCAGCAACCATGCGGATTTTCAGTGCCGAAAAAACACCTTTTCTTACTTTGAAGTTTATTTGATAGACGGAAATATTAGGTTTGTGAAAAAAAAGAAGTGTATGAATACGAAATTAGGTTGTGTTTGTGACTGAAGGAAAAAGGCAGTCGGTAAAAACCACCTTTTGATAGTTATTTGATGCATATATAATATAAATTATTTTAAATAATTATAATACTTATATTTAGAGGGCCGGAAACCCGCATGGTTACTCACTTTTTGGCACTAAAAAACCACCTTTAGATAGTCAATCGACCACCTTTTGATAGTTTTAAAACCACCTTTTGATAGCTAAAAAACCACCTTTAGATAGTTATAAAAATGTGGATAAGTATCGCAAAAACCACCTACTTGTAAAAGGGTGGTTTTTGTGATATAATCAAATACAATTTTACGAGGAAAGGTAATATATATGGGGAAAAAGAAAGATTATCAGCTGAATGGACAGCTCTGTTTTGATTTTAATACAAATACAGAACATTATGTTGTACAATCAAATGAATTGCTGGAAGGAAAACAAAATTTGAAACTCAATTCAGCAAAAATAGTAAGAGCATTAATAATGCAAATTAAACCAGACGATGAAGAATTAAAGTCTTATTTCATTTCGGTACAGGAGCTTGCAAAAATGTTACATATCAGTGCAGCTAATCTATACCGGGATATGGATACGATCACAGATGATATTTTAACAAATCATGTAGCAATAAAAGATTATCAACAAGGAAAATTCTTGAAAATACAATGGGTAACAGCATGTGCTTATGAAAAAGGAGTCGGATTGGCCGTAAAAATGAATCCATTATTAAAACCTTTTTTATTGGGATTGCAAGAGAGGTATACTCAATACCAGCTGGAAAATATACTTGCTATGAAATCAGTGTACGCAATCAGAATATATGAACTTTTAATGAAAGAACAAATGACAAGATTCATACCTGCAGATGGAGTATCCGTTATATTGGCAATCAAGACAATACGTGAAGCATGTGATTGTGAAACTAAATATGAAAAGATCAGCCAATTTAAAAGCAAGGTTATAGATATAGCAGTAAAAGAAATATGTCGGTGCACATCATATACTGTAAGCTACGAATGTTTAAAAAAGGGAAGAAGCATAGAGGCATTCAGATTTCATCTCAATTCAAAGTATAATAAAATATATTGAGTATGTTGAATTCTTTTGGATTTCTATTTCTGATTCTCCTAAAAAGGCCAATACATGTGATTAGGCCCAAATTTGGCATAGCACTATTTTACGAATTACAACGGTTTTCCTTCTACACATACTGTATATTCACAGCTGTGAAGTAGGGTAAGACCATATGCACAATCTTTGGCATATATTTTGTTATTCTGTATCAGATTTTTTTCTTCTGATATTTCTGGTCTATATTTTCTTACGATTTCCCAAAATTGCTTTTCCATTTCTTCAAGCTCTTCAGGAGTAAGTTTTGCATCATCCATAATTTCACCTTCTTTCTTTCAAAAACCCCGATGTGATAGAGAAACATCGGGGTTAGGGTAAGTATGTACTTTCGAAAGACAGTATAACATCAATGAAACCAAATTGCAATCTTCCAGAAACTGGAATTTTGTGATATACTTTGAAAGCTACCGCCCCTAGACAGGTAAAGAAAGGGGGTGCGTTATCAGTGAATTTTGTTTCATCTTTTCTGCTTTCTGTATTGGCAAGTGTAATTGCATATTATATTTGCAAATGGCTGGACAGAAAATAGCAGTCGGTAGTCAGCCTAAGGTATAAGCCACCTTTCCAGAAATGGCATAGAAAACCCCAGAGATGGCAGTCTCTGGGGTTTTTGTTACGTTACAGCAAATATTTATTTCATCTTTTCGCCTATCGGCATTATATCATATGCAACTCCGGAATGCAATATTCCCAAATTGAAAAAATTATGATATACTTTATCAGTTGTCGCACCCAATCTGGCAACAGAAAGGGGGTGAACCGCTTGGATTTGATAACTTCTTTCTTGGTTTCTGTTATGGCAGGTGTAGTCAGCTACTACATATGCAAATGGTTAGACAGAAATGACAGTGACAACTAGCCTAAAGAAAGCCCCAGAGGTTGCGACTCTGGGGCTTTCGCTTTGTGTACCACTTGGATACAACTTCTTTCTTAGCTATTGCCATTATAGCATATGCAGCTCCGGAATGCAATATTCCCAAAACGAAAATCTTATGATATACTTATGGCTCTTTAGCACCCAAGGGAAAATGGCTTATTGTGGCATCTCTGCCACTCTATTTATCCCTGTAATGCGTTCCGCACTGGATAATTTCCATGCTGTCTCCGTCTATCTTAAACACTATCCTGTTTTTCTCGTCAATGTGAACGCTCCAATATCCTGCAAGGTTTCCGCTTAGCGGTTCTGGCTTTCCTGTGCATTGGTACCCGTTCCGGTCGATATCGGTCAAAAGCCTGTTGATTTTCTTTAGGGTTTTCTTATCCTGTGTCTGCCAGTAGAGATACTCTTCCCACGCTTCATCCTGCCATAGTTTTCTCATTATTCCACCTCTACCAGCTCATGCTCTTTCAAGGTGCTCTTGCCAGAACGTATGTCCGCTACACGTCTTTCCAGTTCTTCCATGTTCTCCTTGCTGTAAAAAGGGTCTGCTGACAGTTCAAATGGAATACGGTTTTCCCTTACAACTGTTTTCAGAAAAATGTTGATTGCGGTAGACATGCTCAAACCGATGTCATTTAACGTCCTTTCCGCACTGCTTTTCAAATTATCATCTACACGTAAATTAATCTGTGCCATAAATATCGCTCCTTTCTTTTTTTATTATACAGCAAATGTATATATTATGCAAGCACTTTTATATATATTTGCTTTCGCTTCCGCCACTTGTATACTGTCGGCTTGCTTGATCCAGTATCTCGTATGCAGTCAGCTTTCTTTCCGCTTTGTTAAAACGGAATAAAAATCCCCGTGAGCTGGTACCTCACGGGGATTTTGTTGACTTTTGCAATCCGTTTATTTCATTTGCCTATCGGCATTATAGTATATGCAGCTCCGGAATGCAATATTCCAAAATCCATATTTTTATGATATAATCTGAAAGCTACCGCCCCTAGACAGGTAAGGGAAGGGGGTGTGTCATTCATGAATTTAATCTTTTCATTTATTTTTTCTGTTCTGGCAAGTATAGTTGCCTACTATATTTGTAAATGGCTGGACAGAAAGTAGTAGCTGGTAGCCAGCCTAGGGCTTAATCCACCCTTCCAAAACGGACAGAAAGCCCCGGAGGTGCAACTCCGGGGCTTTTGCTGTATCAATCATGAATACATCTCTTCATTTATTGCCTATCGGCATTATAGCATATGCAGCTCCGGAATGCAATATTCCAAAATTGAAAAAATTGTGATATACTTCATCAGTTGTCGCACCCAATCTGGCAACAGAAGGGGGGTGTACTCGTGGAGATTATTATATCCTTTTTGGTTTCCGTTGTGGCAGGCGTAACCAGCTACTACATCTGCAAATGGTTAGACGGAAACAACAGTGACAACTAGCCTAAAGAAAGCCCCGGAGGTGACGCTCCGGGGCTTTCGCTTTGTGTACCCGTGGGTACTATATCCTTTTTAGCTATCGCCATTATAGCATATGCAGTTCCGGAATGCAATATACGTAAATCGGGATTTTACGACATAAGAAAAATTGACCGCTGCAGCGTGGATCAGCGATGAAAAGCATCCTTTACGACACACAAAAGTCTGAAAATTCCAAAAATTACCAGCACAAATTTACCAATTTTTGTAATATAATAACCTCTCAGGCGTATAAGACAGGAGGTGAGACTATTGAAAAAAAATATGTTTTTTACAAACCAGGTAACATATATGCATTATACTACAGGAAAGAAAACACGTTATATTACAACAAAAACTTTACATGTGGTACAAAAATTATTTATCTGATCTAATAAAAAAGAGCAGGGTTCACACCAATAGTGAATCCCTGCTTTTTTTAATCAAAGTTTTCAGTTTTATAAAGTTTTTCTAGTTCCATAACACTTTGGGGAGGATTTTCGTTATCTTTATTTGATGCATTTTTATATAAGTCTATCATGTGCTGCAACGATTCCCAGTCTTTTTCATCAAATAGGGCAAAAGTTTTAAAAATATTTTTTGCAAATTCGTTTTCTCCTGACATTATACGTTCGATAAGTTCACTAAACTCAATCTTATTATTTTCATATATTTCGCCTTCATTGTTTAAAAGCCATTCTTCACGAACATTGAATTCGCTACAGATTAATTTGTATAGCGATAATTTTTGATCTGGTCTGGCGAGAGAATTTAGTTCAATATTTTTTATAACAGTACGAGTTACACCTAAATGCTCCGCAAACTCCGTTTGCGTCATTTTCAAGATATTTTTTCTCAAAAATCTTATTCGTTCATATACTTCCATAATGTAAACTCCTTTCAATGGATCTCTATTTTTAGTATATAACCGCAAAATGTCCCGGTCAAGACAAAAATAGATATATTTTTTTGAAAAAGGTCTTGACTAGGACAATACAAAGAATTACAATGTACTCATAAGGACAAAAAAAACCTTAAAATGTCCTAATTAGGACAAAAAAAGGAGGCGGATTCATGAAAGATATAAAAAAAGAAATGATTGAAAAATCGGCTGAAGATTTTCAAAAGTTAAATGAAGATAGCAAAATGTTCATCCTAGGATATATGGTAGGAATACAGCAAGAACGTCTAAAACAAAATCCAGATGACAAGATTAAAGAAAAGTAATGAAATCCGGGGGTAGTAATGAGGGAATATACCGATCAAGAAATCTGCCAAATTATTCAAGACTACGATCGCATTATTCAAGAGCTACGATATGGCGTAGAAGCCTTTGTCCGTGAATTAGTGAGTTTGGATTCTAATGATGACTGGCTTTGCAGCCTTCTGGCGCTACAGCATTCGGGAACCGGGAGTGCGACAACTCATTCGAGTTTACATGATCTGAGCGATTTGCTGAAAAATAAAAAATTTAAAGGAATGGAATACGCCAGCGAACTGCAAAAGGGAATCAACGAAAAGCTGGAAGCAATTGACGGTATACAAAAAATACATAGATGTTATATGTGCCTACCGCGTAAAGAACATGAAATTTTGCAGCTCTTGTATGAAAAATCCATATCTTGGAACGAAGTCGCGAAAGCATTACAAATTACTTTGCAAACGGTCAAGAGAAGGCGAAAACATGCATTGAATATGATCCATTCCATGTACCATTCAAATTTGGATGTGCATGAATTGATTAATAGTAATTGGATAAAAGCAGATAAGTAAATTTTTTATTGGTTCCATTTGAGAACCCGAAAGGAGAAAACATGAAAACAATCGCAGTTGACAACTACAAGGGCGGTGTTGGAAAGACCACAACTGTTATAAACCTGGCTTACAACCTTTCCGCAAAAGGAAAAAGAGTTTTGATGGTTGATACTGATCCGCAGGCCAATGCGACCTACATTTACAGCAAGGTCAACGAAAGCACCAGAACTCTGCTGGATATTTTTCATGGTAAAAAAACAATAAGTTGTATTTACCGGACAAAATATCCAAATCTTGATCTGATTAAAGGATCGCCCAGAATGGAAGAAGCAGATGGACTTCCACTTATTATCAAAGAAGCTTTGAAACAAGTAGAAGATCGATACGATTATGCAATCATTGACTGCCATCCTTCCATGCAGCTGCCAACGATTGCCGCACTGGTTGCTGCGGATGAACTTCTGATTCCATATGAGCCGGACGTTTTTGGAAAAACAGGGTTAAACTTCCTTTCCGATTACATTGCACAGATCCAGGAAATCTATAACCCAGGTCTTACATATCATGTTTTCATCGCAAAATATGCGGAACGCAAATCGCAGCTTGAAGAAATTTATGATCTGATCGAAAGATACCAGTTCCCAATGCTGGAAACAGTGGTCAGAAACCGTGTTTCTGTAAATTCTGCCAATAAGGCAAGAAAACCGTTGGCGAGACACCGCAGATTTGATGCGGCAACAAAAGACTACGAAGATCTTACAAAAGAAGTTCTGGCATTGATGGAATAAGGGAGGCAGAAAATTGGCAAATTTGAATGCAATCCTAAAGAATAAAATGGGGTTGTCTGCAGAGCAGGCAAAGAAAAGCAAAGTTCTGGCATCTCTCTCTGGATCTTACCGACAGAACATGAAATCAATTCATTATACGCAATTGGTTTCAAACATTAATCAGTTTTACAGTGAAAAAGAACTGGAAAATCTGGCAGATGTTATCCAGATTTTGGGCGGGGTTGCCCAGAACCTTCTGGTCCGGAAAAAGGATGCAGAACAGTATGAAATTCTGGCCGGACACCGCAGATGGCGGGCCAGTCAAATCGTAGTGCAACGTGGCTTTCCGGAATATGCTTACCTTCCATGTCTTGTGATAGAATGTAATGATGATGTTGCAGAGCTGCTTCTGATCCTGACAAATTCATCCGCTCGAAATGATTTAAATGGGTATGAACAGATGATGCAGGTAGTCAGACTGAAGGAACTCCTGCCAAAAATCAATAAAGATGAAACACTGAAGGGAAGAATACTGCGGAAAGAAATCGCTCTGTCCACAAAACGGAGTGAATCAACCGTTCAGAACTTAATGTTTACGGCAAAGCATCTGTCAGAAGATGGAATGCAGGCATTCAGAGAAGAAAAACTGACACCTGCAGCTGCATTGTATCTGGCCAAGCAGTCGAAAGAAGATCAGAAAGATCTTGTTCAGAAGGAATTTTTCACCGTGGCTGCAATGGAAGGTTATCTCGCAAGCAAATCCGTGACACAGGAAATACCTTCTAAACAGCCCACAAAAGAAGGAAAAAGAAACCCAAACCTCAAGCCGTGCAAAACAGGACTGAGCAAATCAGGCGCGTGTGGTTCTGCAGCGTATTGTGAAGCACCATACTCATGCTGCAAAGAATGTAAAAAAGAATGTTCTTTGCGTTGTGGCTGGATTCGGGAAGAAATAGATGATATTCCGGAGAAACATCAAGGTCCGGAACCATATGTTGCGGTACCTGCAGAAAAAACAGAATCTAAAAGACAAGTAGAAAATCTTTCTGATTTTCCGGAAGAAGGAATTCGTTTTACGAGTTCAGAACACAAAAAAGCATATTACGATAGTCTGCAGAAATTTTATGCACCAGATCCCGCAGATAAAGCATTATGCTACTGCATCAATTTGATGCAGAGTACCAGAAGTCATGTAACAGAAATATTCGATTTTGAACAGAAATGTTTAAAAACGGAATGCTTGAAAGCCGGATGGCAGACAAGCAGTAGTGAAAAGGCAATCCGAATGGCATTCAATCTGTTTTCCGGGGAGATACCTACCGTGGACTATGAGGACAAAGTAGATAACCAGTTGAAAGAATGTCAAAACTATACAGTAAATGAACTGTTTTACAGCTCTTTTGCTCCTTATTTCTGGCAGGCGATCCAGATCCGTTATCCAGAATACACTAAATAAAAAGACAGATCAGTATTCTTGCTTAAACCACATAAGAAACATTCATCTATTTAAGCCGATTTTATAGAGATCATCATTTATATCGACTACGATTTGTTTGCTGTAGGGGTTCTAATCACGAAAGAATGAGAAACCTGATTAATGGAAGAGCTAAAAAATAGAAGGGGAAATATATGCGGAAAAAATATTTATGGAAAAAGGCAATACAAAAATCCTGCAATGCAACAGAAGGAATCGATAGCTCGTTTGCCAACTATCTTATAAAAAGTGCAAGTATAAAAAGGCACTTCTATTGGATCAACGGAAAAAAATCATTGGATAACTTATATCGGAGCTTCGTTATTACAATAGCATTTGAGCTACACATGTTTAATACAAAAGAAGTTGCATGGTCATTGGCATTTGCTATTCTGGATAACTGGTTTGAACTAAATAACATAGATTCTCAAGAAATACGTAGTCAAGTAAATACAGAAGAGCTTAGTAGTGTATTGAATAGCAAAATAAAATTATACAGGGAATATTTTTTACTATATGACGATCCCATTGGCAAAGATCTTATTAGAGTTCATTTTCCATATCCGTTCGGCAAGCTTTATGTAGATGTCAAAGTTAATCTGTCTCGCGGAACAGAGTATGGTTTTTTTAGATCAGGTTTTTCTTACTATAAGGTGGAAGGTCAGAGTGAACAAGCAACAACTTTGATCGCTGTTGTTGGTGATCGGGAAGTTTACAAATTTGGTTGTTACAGTTTTTCGTGGATTTTAACACATTTCCGACTTATAAAATCAATAAAGGTATATAAAGAAACAGAAAGTATATTGAATCAGGATGAAAATGACGGGGACAATGAAAGCAAAAAGAAGGAGTGAACTTGAAAATACTTAATAAATGTCCAATATGTGGAGGAAAACTTGAGTATAACACCTTATGCCAATACACGAATGTGTATTACGTTGAAAAAAATGGGGATCTAACGAAACAAAGAAAAGAAGATAATGGACCTATGGACTGCAGTTTTTTTTTGCATAAATAGTGACTTTTTGACAGATTGTGAATTGAATGTGACCGTTCCAAAAGATAGTAAAATAATAATTTCTCAAATTAACGGTCGTTATTATATTTTGTAAAAGGGAAAGAAATAAACTTAAGGAAAGGAATGTATATTATGAACAAAGTATGGGAAATTGGAAGACTAACAAAGGAGCCAGAGATACGTTACACTTCAAAAAAGAATGGAAATGGTGAAGAGGAATCTACCGTAACAGCAAGCTATACACTTGCTGTTGCAAGAGGATACCGGCATGAGGATGGACAGCAGGACGCAGATTTTTTCCGCTGCGTTGCCTTTGGAAAGAACGCTGAGTTTGCGGAAAAATACCTTTATAAGGGAACTAAGATCGCTATTTCCGGACATTTGCATTCTGGCAGTTACACAAACAAAGACGGGGTTAAAGTTTATACTGTGAACATTATTGTTGAACAGCATGAATTTGCGGAAAGCAAACGGGATCAGACTCCTGGCGGAAATGCCGGAGAGATAGATATGGATACAGAATTTCTTGATATTTCGAAAATGTCGGAAGAAGAACTTCCATTTCGATAAACGAGGGGTTAAAAATGGACATTGAGAAAAAAATTCGGAAACTGCTGGCTCTGTCAGAAAGTCCAAACGAATTCGAAGCCCAGGCTGCACTTTTAAAAGCCCGGCAGCTTATGGCAGAGTATAAATTAACCGAAGCAGAGCTGCATGAGGGAAATAAGAAAGTCAAAACAATCAAAACATCTATTTCCTGCACAAAACAAACAAATTTTTGGATATTCACTTTATCTACCGTTATTGGTGAAAATTACTGTTGCCAGGCTGTACATGAAAGAGCAAAACACTCAAAAACATATTTTATTGGATTCGTTGGACTCGAAGAAGATGTGAGTATATGTGTAAATATTTTTACATATGCAGTGGACTGCATTTTAACACAGATACAAAATTTGAAACAGACATACTGTAATTTATCGCTTGGTGCGCAAAAAAAAATAACCAATGGATATGGAGCCGGTTTTTGTGAAGGGGTAAGAGAAGCATTTTCAAAGCAGGATCAAGAAAAGGAAAAAGAATGGAGTCTGATACTACGGTTACCGAAAGAAGTCATAGATTTTTGCGACAAATTTGATACGGCTCAAGGTAATATGTATGATACACCGATAGACTTCAGGAAATTCTCATCTGGATATTTAGATGGAAAATGTTTTGGAGAACAGAAACGGTTACAGCCTGCACGACATACCGGCACAATTTAATGAGATTTTGGAGGATTGAAATATGTCATATTACTGATATTTATGAAAAACAAAAAGACTACAGCGTGCTTAAGAACGAGGAAAAATATATGATAGAAAAAGTATACGATGATAATACGTTATCATTCAAAGAAAAAGGATTGTATACAGCAATCTACCTGAACGAAACCATGAACGTGGATCAGTTAGTGGAATCTGGAAAAGATAAAGCAGATGCTGTACGATCCGGTTTAAAAAAACTGATCGAAAAGCAATACATAAAAAAAAGTGTTGTCCGGGAAAAAAACGGAAATTTCGTTACGGTATATTACCAGGCAATTGAGTAAAATGCATCATACATCTTGCGGAAGCACAGTGACCACGTAGAAAAATGGATAACCCCAGTTGTAAACGTGTCAGAGCTTGCAGAATGGACAAAACTGCCTGGTATGGTAAAAGTACCAGGCAGACAAAAAAATCAAAATAAGGGTGTAAATTGTGACGCAGTGACGAAAATGAGGCTACGGATCGCAAAAGGCTAGAAACAGGAGGTTTTTACTATGGCAGTCTACAAAAGAATCCAAAAAATAGATGGTTATACGATGATGTCAAATTATCATTTACGCGACATGAATCTTTCCCTAAAGGCAAGCGGATTGCTGTCTTTGGTATTATCCCTTCCTGCAGACTGGAAATATTCGGTATCCGGTTTGACAGCTATCGTAAAAGAGGGAAAGAGTGCAGTCATGTCTGCGCTGAAAGAGTTAGAGGAGAATGGATATCTGAGTAGAATGGAATATAGGGAGAATGGAAGATTTCAGGGTGTGGAATACATTTTTCTGGAGTATCCTGGCCAGTTAGAAGATATGGAAAATCCAAATGGCCATGAACAGATCATTCAGAAAATGCAGCGAGAAGTAGCCGAACGAATGCAGGAAGGAATGAAAGAAGAAAAAAGTACGTCTCAGAAAACAAGCAGAAATGAGGAATTACAAAAATTAAAAAAAGTCCATTCAGAAAAGCAGGAACAACCAGAGAAGCAAGATGAAAAAGACTTACAATCCCAGCATTTATCGAAAGAAAATCCATGTCTGGATTTTACGGAAATGGAAAACCGGTATACGAAAAATCCAGATCCGGTACAGCCATATCAGGATTTTACGGAAACCGATTTTCCGTATACGGATTTTCAACCACAAATAATTAAAGATATACCAATTAAAGAAAATGATATAGATAATCATATCATATCCTATCAATCAAAGATGAATAATATAAAGCGGGGAACAAAAAGAGATGGGATGGATATGATGGATCGGATATCTGCCTACCGGGAACTGATTCGGAAAAATATTGATTACGAGAACTACCCGCCGATCTATAACAAGCAGGAAGTGGATGAACTGGTCGATCTGATTGTAGAAACCCTAATGCTGCCGGATACAGGAACAATCCGGATTGGAGGAAAGGAACGTCCTGTTCCGATTGTAAAAAGCATGTTCCTGAAGCTGGATAAAGATCACATCTGTTATATCCTGAAGTGCCTGCACAATACGGAAAAGAAAATCGGGAATATTAAGGCGTATCTTTTGACGGCACTGTATAATGCGCCAATGACCATCCAGAATTATTATACCAATCTGGCTAATTGTGATTTGGCACCGGATAACAGGCAAAAGTAAAACGAAAGGAAGAGAAATATGGGAAAAGGAAAAAGAGTAAAAATGGCCGTATCAAAAAAACAGCCAGAGAAAAAAAGGCAGAAAAAGAAAAGCAGCTTGTGGATCATAGTGTTGATTGCTGTTATTTTGCTGATTCTTGTTGGAGTCGTATTTTTGGTACTGCCAAAATTTCGAAAAGAAGCTGCACCGGAAAAACCGGAAACGATCAAGGTGGAAGCTGCAGAGAAAAGCTATGCTGCCGGAAGTAGGATTTCAGAAAAAAATTTCCGCGTATACGGAATATCCGGGAAACAGAAACAGCTTCTGGATGCAGATACATACAGCGTGTCACCGGCTAAAGTGCCGGCACATGGCCACAGTGTTACCGTAGAGGTTTCCTCCAAGGCATATCCGGATATCAAGGCAGAGATAACAGTGCTTATTGACCGTGATGAAAGTGTTAGGTATAAAATCGGCAGAGAAAATCCAGATGATGTGGAGGCTATCCTGTATTCCAACGGGGATCTAGAAATATCCGGAAAAGGAAGCGTCCGGAATTTCAATTCAAATTCTGCGCCATGGAAGAAATATCCTGTTCAACGGCTGACCTGGATTGATCCGGAGGCAGAAGTGGAAAGCATGGACTACTGGTTTACAGGAAATGACGAATACCTGGAAACATTGTGCCGCATCCCGGATACAGTGAGAAGCATGGTGGAAACATTCAAGAATGCTACGGCGATGACCAGTATGCCGGATATGTCTGGTGCGGTCCGGCTGGAAGATATTACATCCTGCGCAGAAGGGTGTATCGCACTGGAAAAGGCCATGGAACTTCCAGGAAATATAAAACAGGCAAAAAAAGCATTTTACGGTGATACGGCACTGATCGAGGGAGCCGATACAACAGCCTGTATGCAGCTGGAGAACATGGATTCCATGTATTACGGCTGTGTGGCTCTGGCATCTGTCCAGATTCCGGACAGTGCGAAAGAACTTTCGAATATCTGCAATGGCTGCGTCAACCTGAAAGAAGTACATATCCCATCGTCTGCACAGAAAATGAACAGCAGTTTTTTCGGATGTACCGCACTGGAATCCATAACCGGTGAAATCCCATCTTCCTGTACGGATAGCGGGAACCTGTTTTCCGGCTGTAAGTTCCTGAGTGGAACACTTACCGTTTCCTGTACATCCAAGACAACCCTTTCAAGCTCGTTTTCGGACGCTGCAACGGCTGGAACAGGACTTACGATCATTTTACGGTACGATGCAGAAAAATCGCAGGAAACGGCCAATACGGGCTTCTACGGGGGAACAAAAAGTGCAGATGAAATCCTGAACGCATTAAAGGCATCTATGGAAGCCGCATTCAGCAGCGGAAGCCATATTACAATAACAACAAATGCAAATAAAACAGAGGGGTGATTAGAATGTAATAAAAATGCAATATGAAAAATAGCAAAAGACTCTTGTAATTACGGAATTGGAAAGGTAATATGATAATATGATCCAAAGAAATAAAAAAGGGGGAGAAACCATATGGACATGAAAGAGCTTCGAAAAAATGCAGAAAAAGTAATAGCAGAACGTTTTCCGAATTTCAATTTTTCCACACTGGACTGGGGAGAGCTTGATCCATTCTATCTGGAGCATCCGGAAGAAATACCGATTGAGCATGAGTTTGTTGGCTACCGGCAGGATGGTGATGTAGCGGAAGATTACCAGGGAAATCTGTATCTGATTCTTTGTGATCCAGGAATCCACCCGATCGGAAGTGTATGCATGGAACAGTCCGAACTGGACGATGCCGTAAAACTTGGAAAACGGGAAGATTATACCGGGGAACTTCTGGAAGAAATTCCGGAGTAAAAAGTGAAATAACAAAACAAGGAATCCCGTGTCAAACATTGACATGGAATTCAAACAGAAAAATCGGTGTCAATGTTTGACACGGACGGAGGAAAAAGTATGAGAAAAAGAATCGCAATGGTACTTCTTGGCCTGAGCCTGGCAGTAGGTACACCGGCCGCAACAAATATGTTCCCAACAGTTTCTGCCCAGACAGTACAGGCAGCTGGAAAAACCGGATGGACGCAGGAGTCCGGAACCTGGTATTTTTATAAAGACGGTGTAAAACAGACCGGCTGGCAGACCTGGGACGGAAAAAAATATTATCTGAATGCAGACGGAACCATGAAAGCAAATGAGTGGATGATTGATACGGATGGATCGGTTTACTACTTCCGCAGCTGGGGTGGAGCTTACCTGAACTGCAAGGCAAGAATCAACGGCAGAAGTTATACATTCGGTGCAGACAGTAAGGTACAGGGTTCCCAGTGGGTTGTAAAAGGTGGAAAATGGTATCTGGTGAAAGACGGAAAAATTGCAACGGGCTGGCAGACCTGGGATGGAAATAAATACTACATGAATAGTGATGGAAGTATGCGCTCCAATGAGTGGAGACTGGATGATACAGGGAAAATCCGCTATCTGTGCAGCTGGGGCGGCGCATATAAGAACAGATCTGCCAAAATCAACGGACGCTCCTACACTTTTGATGGTAATGCTAATGTAACCAACATGCAGTGGATCGTGATGGATGGACAGTGGAAACTGGCAAAAGATGGAAAAATTGCAACGGGCTGGCAGACCTGGGACAATAACCGTTACTATCTGAACGCAGACGGAACCATGAAAGCAAATGAATCTTTCACGGACGGGGGAAAAACCTATTTCTTCTGCAGCTGGGGCGGAGCTTATAAAAACTGCTGGCAGACCTGGAACGGAAAAAAATATTACCTGCATGATAACGGTGCAGCCTATCAGAATGAGTGGCTGAAAACCGGAGGAAAATGGTACTGGTTCCAGGCAGACAGCACCATGGCAGTGAACACAAGCTTTACATACAAAGATAACCTGTATTTTGTGGACGGAAACGGAGTTATGCTTTCCGGATGCTGGAAAGAAGAAAACGGAGCAAAATACTATATCCGGAGCTGGGGCGGAGCCTGCAAGGATATGCAGATGAAAATTTCCGGAAAGACATATTATTTCCGATCAGACTGTAAGATGGTAACGGATCAGACGGTAAACGGAAATTACTACGGAAAAGACGGTGCGCTTACAACAAAACCAGCAGCAAAACCGACAGAAACACCGAAACCAACGGAGACACCAAAACCGACGGAAACGCCAAAACCAACGGAAACGCCAAAACCAACGGAAACGCCGAAACCAACGGAAACGCCGAAACCAACGGAAACGCCGAAACCAACAGAGACACCGAAACCAACAGAAATACCAGTTGTAAAAGCGGAAAACATTTATATCAGCCAAAGCAGTGGGAAATTAACTGCAGTCGGCGAAACACTTCAGTTAACAGCAAAAGTTATTCCTGAAAACGCAACAGATAAATCGGTAACGTGGAGTTCTGATGATGAATCTGTGGCAACAGTAGATCAGAACGGTCTTGTAACAGCAGTTGGTCGTGGATCTACATATATTGTGGCTCATGCAAATGGTGGGGATGAATATGCAACAACATCTATCCCTGTTCAAGTAAAGATCCCCTACACCAATGAAGAGGCTCTTGGAATGACCGTTTACGATCAGGAAGTTTCCAGAAAGATTTTCGACCTGGTAAATGAAGAACGTGTCAAAGAAGGACATGCAGCTATGATTTGGGATGAAAAACATTGTTATCCGAGAAGCGTTGCCGCTGCCGGATACCACATCATGAGATCAATCACACAGCCAGGATACGGAACTTCTGATAATCTGGCCCTGCATGGTGGCAGACAGAACGGCTGCGGCGGTGGTCTGTCATATACAGATTCCGATGATCTTGCCCGCCAGATCTTCAACCTTTGGATGTCCTCTCCAGGTCATAAAGCAAACCAGATGGATGATTATAATGCATATGGAGCAATCGCTGTAATGTATGGACAACCGCAGGAGTATAACGGAAGAAAAATTGTGAATTTCTCAGCTGTATTCTCATTTGCAAATCAGGATCTTGACTTTCCAGCTACTTGGGAGAATCAAGATATGGGAATGGGCGAAGTCCTTGGTATGACAGAGAACGATTATAATTTGATCACAAACTACTTTATCCGATAAAAAAAGAATCCCCTCTCGTAGACGAATTACGAGAGGGGATTTGTATGTCGAAGAGGTAGTAAAATAGTCGATGGTATGTTATACTGAATCTAATCAGGTCAGAACGTGATAGGGATAGTCAGGTGGTTGTCTTTTCTGGAAACAGAAAGGGGGTAATGCCAATGAATACAATGGAAGTGTTGACGCTTTTATTGGTTGTCTTAGAGGCATTGTCCCACATAGATAACCATCGCAAGTAGAAAGAAGGCTATTCCCTACCGCAAATAGGGGATAGCCTATGTCTCTTGTTGCTCTTTGTAATAATTTAGATTATTTCAGAAAGGCAACCACCGACACTGGTATATCCTTGATTGCTTCTGATTTGATTATAAGCTGCCGGACGAAAAAAGTCAAGCAGCATGGGGGATGCGCAGAACTTTGCGCATCCCTTTTTCGAAAGAAAGGTGAAAAAATGAATACTACGAAAAAAATAATAAACAGGATTGTAGTGTGTGGAGCTATGATTGCCATAGGCATTAATACATATGATCTGTAGAAAATAAGAAGCCAAGGCAGCGTTTTTGAAACGATATTTCAGATTCGCTAATTTTTTTATAAAATTTTTCGAGAAAATGTACCCTTTTTAGATGAAAATGTACCCTTTTTCAAAGAAATGTACCCTTTTCTGAAAAAATGTACCCTTGCACGTCATCAAAAGGTATGCTATGTTATACTTGCAAAAGAAGGAAAACAGAAGGGACAGCAGGTAGGACAAAAAAATCTTTCAATTGCTCGTGTCAATGATTGACACGGAAAAAAGAAAAATGGGCTTTCATGCATCAGAACATGGTTTTCATGGGCTGGTGTATTTTTTATGCCCATTTTTAGGGGGTGACGCCGTTGCACGGAAAAAGTGGCAACAAAAAGTAAAAAAGGAGAGAGAGGAAAAATGAAAACAAAAGTAATACACGCATTCCTATGGATTCTGGTTTGTATGGTGCTTGGTATTACCTGTTATCAGTGCCGTGATTTAAGGGGTTATGTGATTCTGTCAGGTTCTATGGAACCTGTGATTCCCACAGGATCAGTGGCAGTTGTGGATTCATCGAAGAGGGATGTACGTCCAGGAAATATTGCTACGTTTGAGAGGCACGGGGATCTGGTGACTCACCGGATTTTGTCAAAAACAGAAGAGGGATACCAGACAAAAGGGGATGCAAACACAGATCCGGATTCCGGAACCATTCCGGCAGAAAACATTCGCGGAACATATCTGTTCTGCATTCCATATTTGGGCTACGGATTCATGTGGGCTAAAAACCACATGTTTTTAACCGTAGGTTTTCTGGCGCTGTTTATGCTTCTGGTTTTCTATTTTCCGGAGAAAAGACCTGAACCAAAGGAACGGGAACAGGTAAAAAAAACAAAAAGAAAAAAAGGAGAATTACGATTATGACAAAGAAAAAAGTAGCAGCATTTTTTACAGCAGCAGCACTATGCGGCGCACTGGCCGTTGGATCATCCATGGCATATCTGACAGATCATGATTCTGTAACCAACAAATTTTCTGTAGGTAAAGTAGACATCGTTGGCCATGAGCCGAACTACACACCGGATAATGATGGAAAAACCAACAATATCGTTCCGACCCAGGTAATCAAAAAAGACCCGCAGATCGAAAATGTTGGAAAAAATGATGCTTATGTATATCTGGATGTTTCTATCCCGATTGCAAAGGTGATTACTGTTAATGCTGCAGGTAACCGTTTGAATGGAGGCGTTGCAAAAGATACAGAGCTGTTCTCCATGAACAATGTTTCTAAGAAATGGACTCTGATGTACAACAAGCGTGTAGGAGATAATATGGTTTACACCTACAGCTATAACGAAATACTTGCACCGGGAAAAACAACAGATCCGATCTTTACAAGCCTGACAGCTGCCAATATTGTAGAGGGACAGCTGGATGGAAAAGATCTGAATGTGCCGGTACATTACTATGCAATCCAGGAACTCAACACCGGAGAAGGAACCACGATTCCACAGAAAGCAGCTTCCGCATGGAAAAAATATGAACTGCAGAACCAGGGCCAGGCAGGACAGATCACGACTCCGCAGTCTGACGAAAGCGGAAATAATGGGGTTACAACCGTTGATGGAAACGGAAATGCAGCATCGGATGAAAACAAAACAAATACCCCAGATGATGTTCAGGTTGAGCCGGAACAGGATGGAAACAACACTTTATCATAAGAATACTTTTCAGAACAGTCCGGAAAGCCATCCGGACTGTTCTGAAAAAGAAGGGAAAACAGCATGAAAAAAAAGAAAAAACGAATGCTGTCAATTGCCGGAATGTGCTGCTGCGGTTTTCTTGCAGCAGCCACCGCAATATCGGGATCTTCTGCTTACCAGACGGACCATGATGAAGTAGTAAACATTATCAGGACTGGAAATAACACCATTATTCCGGATGAGGATTTTCCGACACCGACACCGGTTCCATCCAGCGGATCAGTAGTAAAAAAAGTCAGGGCAAAAAATACAGGAGATGTACCTTGCTATGTCCGGGCATATATTACATGCAGTGAACCTGTAAAAGAGTTCACGGGACTTGATACCACAAACTGGGTTAAGGGAAATGATGGCTATTACTATTACAAAAAAGCTGTTCCGGTTGGAGGAACAACAACTTATCTGTTTACGGGGGTTACTGTTGCAGATGAATATGAGCAGGATAACCTGGAAGTAACAGTTTACGAGGAATCCGTTCAGACAACAGATGGTCAGAAGGAATACACTTCTTATCAGGACGCATGGAAACGGTTTGGAGGAGGTGGCCAGTAATGAAAAGGAAAATTGCAATAGCAGCCGGAATTCTGGTCACGGCAGTAAGTACCATCAGTGGATCATATGCTTACTATCAGGACAGCGTTACCGTTACAAACCACATCAGTACCGGTGATGTAAACATTGGAATCCAGGAATACGAAAAAGATGGTGATACGGAAAAAGTTTATGCAGGACCGGCAGAGGGAATTGTTCTTCCTTCCCAGACCATTTCGAAAATTCCGAGAATCACAAATTACGCAGAAACCTGCTATATCCGGGTGAAAACCACTTATTCCGGAGAGGCAGCGGACTCCGTGTCAAACATTGACACGGGAACGGAAAATTCAGAAACGGTGTCAAACATTGACACGAAAAGGCAGGATGAAAATCCAGAAACCACGGAAACGCCGAACGCAACAGAAGAAACAACACCAGCACAGGTAGAACCAGAGGAACCGGATACAACGCCGGAACCTACGGAAACACCTTCTGATGACCAGAACGGCGAAACATCTGTGGAGTATGTCTTAAGTGATGAAGAGCTGGATGGAATTTCCGATGCCTGGGTAAAACAGGGAGAGTATTATTACTATACGAAGCCACTGAAAAACGGAGAATCCGCAGACTTTTTCCAAAACGTAACGATTCCTGCAGCGTGGACATCAAAAGCACAGGACAGGGTTCTTGGACTTACCGTTACAGCAGAAGCGGTGCAGGCGGCAAACTTTACACCGGATTTTAATTCGGAAGCCCCATGGGGCGATACGGAAATTGAACAGTGCGTACATGAGAAGGATAACAGCATCACAGAAGTGACAAAACAGTATACCGCTATGTCCGTCACTTATGAAGGGGCTGCTAGAAATCTGGTGGCTTCGCCGGAGGATTTCTTTAAGAATTTACAGACGGCAATGCCTGGCGATACGATCAGTGATAGTTTTCAGCTTTCCAATACAACAGCAACCAGTGCCGAATTTTTCTTTCATACGGAAACGCCTGGAAATTTAACGGATGAAGAACTGGATCTTTTGAAACAGTTTAAATTGACGATCACACAAAATGGAAAAACTCTGTATGATGGTGATTTGCAGGCGGCATCCCTGAATCAGGAAATCAGCCTAGGAACACTGGAAACAGGGAAAAATTCGCGGGTACAGTTTACGCTGCAGTTACCGGCAGAACTGAAAAATGCATATGCAAAACGGGAAAGCATGGTAAACTGGATTTTCCGTGTACAGGGTGCTGAAGAACCGGGCAAAAACGAACCGTCTCCTGCCATTTCGCAGACTACGGCACCAAAAACCGGTCTTGCAGATCCATACGTTTTTGTTCCTCTTGGAATTGCGGCGGTAACGGCTCTTGGAACCGTGAAACTGTCCCGTAAAGAAAAGAAAGAGAGGAGGAAGAAACTGTGAAACGATGGAAAAAGGCACTGTCAGGGCTGCTTATGGCAGCCTTGATGGTAACTGGAATTTCTTTCCCGGAAAATGTTTTTGCTGTCAGCACAGGCATGGATGGGTTACCATCTGTAGTTAATTCTGGTATTGGAAAAATTGTAAACAAAGATTCTGTTATTGATGGATCTTATAACTTTACACCAGTCATTGGATCAGAAACAAAAATTACATTTGGATGCAGTGATAGAAGTGGATCATGGGATAACTATTTTTGCCAAAATGCAGAAAGATATGCGAAAGCATGCTCTTCGTGGTGGAAACTGGCTGATACATCGAGGTGGTCAAATATACGTTCCTTTGTTCCATATGAGAACTTAAAAGGAAAGATGTATGCAGAGTACACCAATGTGGGTAATGCCAATGGCTTACCAGTTACCATGCGGATCTGGTTTTTGGACTGGCAGAATACTGATATCAGCGGGTATCCGGGATATGAAGATGTAGACAATGTTGTTGTTTCTGTAGACAATACAAAAGGCGGTGCAACTCCTGTCATTGATATTAAAGGCTTGAAATGGATTAAGGTAAGATTTTCATATTACGATGAAAATGGAAATCCACTTAAGGTTAAGGGACATTTCACTTTATCTGATCTGGACTATTCCCAGGGATTTTATATTGATGGAAAAGTCGATGGCATTTATGTCACGAAGGAAGCTGATGATCGTCTAATCTATGATGCAAGAACGGATGCAATCTGGTCAGCAAAAAAGGGTTCAAATGCAGATGATGGTACTTCACCGGATAACCCGGAAGGATGGGTTACTTACACATATGAAGGCGATTCTCAGACTATGGTCTTTTATAATGGAGGAACCATACAAAATGTGGACGGTCCAGGTAAGGGACTTACCACAGTGCAATCATATCCAAAAGATTTTACATTTACTGGTGGGGATGCCATATTTAATGGATGGAAAGGATCAAGCCGGACCGAGGCAACAGATTGGCACGTATGGAATACTTCTGAGTTTGGCTACACCTCGGAAATGGTTATGGGACAGACTAGAAATGTAGATCTTGTTATCAAAAAGAAAGATGCAACAACTGCAGAAGCTTTGAAAGGTGCAGAGTTCACTGTTTATAAGATGCAAGGTGGCCAATGGGTTACATACACAAAGGCAACATGGAACGATCAGTATAAAAAATATATGGCACTGAATCTTAAAGAAACGGATACAGAGAATCGTAGTTTCAAAGTAGTGGAAACAAAAAATCCTGCAGGATATACCGGAACTTGGGAACAAGAGTTTACGGCAGAAAAAGAAGGTGTTGTCACCTTAACTCTGGATGTTACAAATGCCAGAAAAACCGGTCAGATCACGATCACAAAAACCGGTGAGAACAATAAAAAACTTTCCGGTGCGGTATTTGAAATCAAAGCTGCAAAGGATATTAAGACAGCCGGAGGCACAACCCTGGTTGCTGCCAATACGGTAGTTGATACCGTAACTACAGATGGCAATGGATCAGCAGCCAGCAAACAGCTGGAACTTGGTCAGTACATTGTCAAAGAAATAACAGCCCCGGATGGATACGTCCTGGATACTACAGAACATGCAGTTACCCTGGATGATAGCCATACCAGCGTCAATGTAGCTGTACAGAACCAGAAAAATGCGCTTGTTCTGCAGAAAGTAAGCAAAAACGATGGCACAGTCATGGAAGGTGTTACGTTCCATATCTGGAATGATGACAAGAGCTATGATAAAACGCAGAAAACAGATAGCAATGGACGGATCACGATTGATGGTGTGAAGGATGGAACCTGGCATTACCAGGAAACGGCAACCAAAGATGGATACGTACTGGATAATGCAGTGAAAGATTTCACAGTATCCGACGGAAAAGTCAATGGGCAGTCAAACCTGACAATCACGGTAGAAAATGATTATACAAAACTGGATCTTGCAAAAGTAGATTCCGGTACCGGAGAGAACATTTCCGGAGCGAAACTTTCTCTTCTGGATAGCAATGGCCGTCTGGTAGAAAGCTGGACATCCGGAAGCACACCGCACCGGATCGAAAAACTGAAACCGGGTCAGTATACTTTACGTGAGGATCAGGCCCCGGATCATTATAAACTTGCTGATCCAATTACCTTTACGCTGGAAAGCAAAGCAGATACGCAGACTATCACCATGAAGGATATGCGCTATGCAGACCTTACCATAGTAAAGAAAATTAAAGCAAGCGATATTACCTGGGCGCACGGAAACCCAACCTTTATCTTTACCGTAAAAGGAAAAGATATTAATGGAAAAGACCGTACCTTCCAGAATTATGTAGAGTTCACGGAGAATTATGTAAATTCACATACAGATGGACAGGGCTATGTAGAACTTTCTGCCACCTGGAACAAAATCCCGGTAGGAGAGGACTACACCGTAACAGAACAGGATGTGCTGCGGTATCATCTGGTGAACGTTACCGGAACAGAGAATGTAAAGATTTCAAAATTACAGGAACCGGCGAAGGGCGTTGCTCCGGATAAAATTTTCTCCGTACATGCAAATTTAAAGGCGAAACCAACCGGTACATCCATCACATTTGAAAACCAGAAAGATGACTGGGGAACTACAACGCATGATACTTCTGTTAAGAATATCATTCCGTTAAAGTAGCCAGCAAAACCGGATTTATACCCGTGTCAATGTTTGACACGGGTATTTCATTAAAGAACAGGGAGGCGTGAAAATGCGAAAAGCTGCTGGGTGTGTCCTGCTGGCAATTTTATGTCTGCTGGGTGCGTCTTATCTTCCACGGATTTTGCAGGAAGCACAAACCGACCGGGAACAGCAGAACCTTATCAGTGGCTATATCCAAAACCCGGATACAACAGATGAAGAAAACACAGAATCAACTACAGATGAACCGGAAGAGGAAACAGATCCGAATATGGAAAGAATAGTTGATTTTCAGAATTTACAGCAGATCAATCCTGAGATTTTGGCATGGATCACAGTTCCCGGAACACCCATTGATTATCCGGTTGCTTTAGGAGAGGACAACAGTTATTACCTGAACCATACCGTAACAGGAGAAAGCAATATTCTTGGTTCCATTTTTGCAACTGCCGGAACAGATTTCGAAGAAAGCCACATTATTTTATATGGGCATAACATGGCATCCGGGAAAATGTTTGGAAGCCTGAAAAAGTACCATGATAAGGATTTCCGAAACGCTTATCCTTATGTATATGTTTACACGCCGGAAACTACTTATACCTGCGCAATATACAGCGTATACAGCACCCGGTACGACAGTGATGTTTTTACTCTGGGATATAAAGGTGACAGCGAGGAATGGAAACAGTGGATTGCAGAAACCGTACAGAATGCGGAATATGATTGTAATATTGCCCCGACCGGAAAGGAGAAAGTTTTTACTTTATCCACCTGCGTAGGTGATGGCTCCAGTCCTTACAGATTGGTTATACACGCCGTTACGGTTGCCCAGAAAGAGGTCGCGAATGCGGAAAAGGAAGCGTCTTAAAGCAAAAGTAAGAGCCAGAATTTGTATGATTTTGGCTTGCCTGCTGCTCTGCGGAACCGGAGTTTCCTTATGGAATGGAAAACGGGCTGAAAAATCCGTGTCAAACATTGACACGGGACAGAAAAGCAGCAAAACGGTGTCAAACATTGACACGGGTACGGAAAACCACCAGGCGGTGTCAAACGTTGACACGGATACGGAAAATCCCAAAGCGGTGTCAAACGTTGACACGAGTACGGAAAAGCCACAAGCGGTGTCAAACGTTGACACGGGTACGGAAAAGCCACAAGCGGTGTCAAACGTTGACACCGATATGGAAACCACAAAACAGGTGTCAAACATTGACACAGATACAGAAGGTATGATTTTAAAGGCTGATCCGGTGGATACGGCAGATAGGAATCATATCTGTTTTTTTGCCGTTTTTTTTATCGGCAGTTGGAGTGTATTGATGTTTCTTACTGCAATACGAAAAAAGAGTAAGAAAGATATTGGGCTAAGCGCCCGAAGAAAGGATACGTCATGGATGAAAATACATTAAGTATGGCCGAAAAAATGAATCAGCTGTATCAGGAACGAGAAGAGCAATATAAAAAACGTGAAAAGCTGTTCGATGACCGTTCCAAGCAGCTGCAGTCTCTTGCAAATGCATTGGAAAAGCAGAAAAATAGCCAGGAACAGAAAGCAACAGATCTGGATAACCGGGAAAAAGAACTGGACCAGATCCAGGATGCTCTTGCAGCTAAAGTAGAGGACATGGAAAAACAGGAAACTGCTTTAAAAAACTGGGAACAGGAAACAAAAGAATCCCTGGCGAAAGCAAAGCAGGAACAGGAAAATGAGCTGATTAAGAAACGGCAGGAACTGCAAATGGAAAAGCTGCAGGCACAGAACTTAAGTATTGAGCTGCAGGCAGAGAGGGATAACCTCAAGATGATGCAGGAAAATTTAAAACTGTATCCGGATATGTCACTTCCAACGGATAAGGAAACAGAACTGCAGGCGAAAATTGAAACATTGCAGAGCCGTCTTTCCATGGCAGAAAAAGAACGTGATTCCAAAACGGAACAGATGGAAAAATTACAGAAAGATTTTGATGCAAAGGAAGCTGAACTTGCGAACCTGCAGTTAAAAGCAGAGGATAGCAGCACTGATCCGGAAGTAGAAGAAAAGTTGCGAAAACGGAATGGAGAACTCCAAGGAAAAGTCATTGAACTAAATAAGCAGGTAAAATCTTTGCAGAGAGATCTGGATGATCAGGCAAAAGACAAGGAAGAATTACAGAGACAGCTGGAAGAAAACAGTAATCAGCCGGAAAGCCACGATTTAAGTGCAGAAGAACTGCAGAATTACTTGCTGACACTGCCAGAGTTCGAAAATGTGACAACCCGCCATAATACGGATGGAATTATTGTAGATGCGGTATGTGGCGAAAAGAATTATCATTTCCGCTTTGATTCCCTTCCATGCTATGAAATCAGTGTTCCACGCCGCGAAACCAAGAACTTAAAAGAAGTCATCTACCAGATGAACGCAGAAATGCCGGAATATAAGGCATCTTATGATGAATACGAAAAAGCGGCAGTTCTGACCGGATGGTATGACAGAAGAATTTCGGCAGAGGAGCTGGTAGAACTTGCGGTAGATGCATCACGGAATTTCAAGTAAAGGAGATCGGCCATGGAAAGTATAAAGTCATTTTTGGGAAATCCATATTACTTGATGACCGCGGTGCTTGCGATCGCAGCGTTTGGTTTTGCAGCAACAGCTGGAATCAGTTTAATACAAGAGCGAAAACAGAAAAAGGAAGAAACTCAAGAAGAGCCGTTGGAAAAAAAGCTTGGGGTTGATACCAAAAAGCTGAAAAATGTTTTAAATGTTCCAGATTTAAAACGAAAAAAGAATATACCTGTCATAGAAGAGGAAAAAACGGAAAATGCGCCGGAAGAACTTCCGAATGATAAAGAAGAAGTTCCCGTGTCAAACATTGACACGGAACCGGAAGTGTTAAACCCGGCTGATGTGGCAGAATTTAAAAGCCGGATGATAGAACATTTCCGGCGAAAAGACACACTGCAGCAATCCCTTTTAGAATTGCAGGAACTTTATGAAAATGGTCCGATTCTGGAAAGGATTGAAAAGGCACTTACGTACAGCCAGCGCAGCCGTTACCGGGATTTTGAGACAACCCTTGACATTTTATTTGAGGGCATGGATGCAGAAACCCTGCGGGATGATTTACTGCGGATGGAAGTTCTGCGATACCGGAGGCTGCCTTACCGTCAAGAAAATACAACTGGCAATCTGGTATAAGGAGGGCAAACATGAATCAGATTAAAATCCAGGGTGTTTGCACCTGCGTCCCACAATTTTCCTATGAAAAAGACAGGAGAGGGAGATCAGTTCCAACATGCCGGTACATCCTGGCCGTGCAGCGACCGAAAAGTTCTTACTCCGATTACATGTACTGTGTTGCCTTTGGAGAACGGGCAATGATAGCATTTCAGAAAATAAAAAAAGGAACGACAGTGTTTGTCCAGGGACATCTTCATACAGAGGAAGGCCGGGATGCCAACAATCAAAAAGTATATTTCGTTACTGTGACGGTAGATTATCAGCAGATAATTGAAAAACAAGAATTTAATGGACTGGAATTGTGTACTGGATTGCCCCAGTTTCCGGTTCTGAAACAGGAAGAAAAAGGAGGAAAATAGAGAATGCCGATTCAGTATATTATCCCGATTATAGCGGTGGTAGGATGTGTTATTGCATTTTTAATTGGAAGATTTCACAAACATGATGATGATGACGATTAAAAAATGTCGTGTGAAGGATTGACACGAAAGAACAAACGAAAATAAGACCTGCACCAAAATTTGGTGCGGGCTATTTTTAGATCAAAAAGAGGTAAAAGATATGAAAAAGCCAATCGAAGTAAAAAAGAAACTGAAAAAAGTCACGGAATATACGGCTTGCTTTGCGTTTTTGATGTTCCTGCAGGGAGTAGGTGCGCCAATGGTTTTTGCAGATGCAACGGCCGCAATAAATGCGAAATTTGAAATTTTATGGAATCTGATCAGCGCTGTGGTACAATCTGTGGGTGGTGTTATTTTATTATGGCACGCATTTGAATTTGGAGCTTCCATGCAGGCACAGGAAGGCGGAGGTGCTATTACAAGATCTTTAAAAGGGGTTGGCGGTGCGTTAGTTATGCTGGTTGCTCCGGTAATTACAACTGCTCTGAAGGGATAATGAAAAGGGAGGGAATATCCTCCTTTTTCTTATGGAGAAAATATGATAAATGAGATATTAGATTTTTTCAAAACGGTTTTTTCGGGAAGTGGTTTCTTTTCCCTTGGGTGCAATGTTTGGAATTCATTAATTGCATATGCGTTTGATATGCTGCAAACGAATCCAAAAAGTTTGGCAGATGGTGAACTTTGGGATGAAGCATACCGGATTTTCCTGGCACTACAGATTCTAGGTGCGACACTTGTAAGTGTTTTCTTTATGATTAATTTTTTCAAAGAAACAACGGATATTAAACACGGAATGACCATGGAAGCAAGCATCCAGTTTTTTATCAAGCTGGCACTTGTGGATGCTGTTTTTTTAAATCTCACGAATATCCTCGTTTTTTTGATTGAAATTGAACAAGCATTTTTTGGGATTATTGTTCCGGAAGATGCCGCTTCACTGGTTATAAGAGTAGGGGATGACTGGGAAATGAGTGGATCCGGACTTATTTTTGGAAATCTGTTTGGCCTTGTGTTTTTGTTTATCTGCCTGGGTGGCGCAGTTATTACATTATGGACGGTTTATAGGGTTTTCCTTAAATTGTTTTTTTATATGGCTGTTGCACCACTTGCACTTTCCACTTATGCAGGCCCACATGAAATTGGACATACCGGATCAAGCTGGGTCCGTACATTTCTTTGTGCATTGTTTGAAATGACAGGAATCATGCTAATGATGCGACTTGGAACAATTTTAATAAATGCTGGTGGGCTGTTCCCTACTGCATCAGAAGATATATTGGGCGGAATGTTGGGATCACAAGGATGGGAAGGACTTCAAGCTATTCTTGGTATCCTTATTATAACGGGATCAGTATCTGGTACGGATGCGATGGTTCGAAGAGCATTTGGATTTTAATAGTAGGAAGGACATAGCTTATGGTAAACATGAATGAAGATTTTGGTGCATATAAGGATAGCATCTGGAAAGGACTTACAGCAAGAGAGTTAGGTGTGATGGCCGTTTCTGCTGTCTCCTGTGGTATTATCATTATCTTGTTGTATTTTATACTTGGATGGAACTTATATATATCATTTTTGATTGGAACTGCTGTTGCTGCAGCTATCATTTTCAGTCAGGTATGGAAGTCACGTAGCGGGCTTTCTGCAATAGAGTTTTACCGGGCAAGAAAATACAGAAAGTCCACAGCCAAACTTGTTTGGAAAAGTGACGAATATAACCAGGCAAGAAAAAATTATTTGAAAAAAGAAAAATAATGATCGGGAAAAATCCCGACTTTTTTATATACTTGGAAAGGATGGAACAGAATGGGATTTTTTTCGAATGAGGAATTTATCCGATATAAAAAATGTACACAGCCAGTTTACCAGACACCGGCCAGTATTCAACAAATGCTGGATATTGCAGGTGTACACGAAAATGGAATATTTGAAATAGAACCGAATAACGGGGCAGGGAAAAAGCGGAGAAAATTTGATCGTGTGTATTCTTTTTCAGACTTAAACTATGTGGATCAGGACAAGCAGCAAAAAGACGGCATCCTGTTTCAACTACGGAAATTTCTAAATTCCATGGACACAGATTTCAAGATCACAATACAGTGTGAACCACGGGACGTAACAAATTTCCAGAAATCTCTGTTGCAGGATGAAAATAAAAGTGAGTATCCAGAGCTGGCCCGCTACAATAACGAAATGATTAAAAAATCTCTTGAAAAGGGACAGGAAAACGTTCGAAAACAGCGTTATTTGACTGTGAGTGCAAATTGCCGGTCAATAGAAGAAGCGGAAGGATGGTTTGATACATTCGAGCATACAGCACTTCCAATCTTTTATGCAATGGGTTCGGAATTGGTTCCTTTAAACGCTGTGCAGCGGTTTCAGAAAATCAGAAATTACTTTTTCACAGATGATGGAGAGGAAAGTTTTATTCTCCCGTTTCAGGATATGGTACAGGCCGGAAGAGATTTTCGCAATTCAATCCTTCCACATTCTGTGCGGAATCACAAAAGCTACATGGAATTTGATGAAGAGTGTATGCGGATTCTTTTTGCTGCGGTTCTGCCAACCAGATTGAATGAAGAAAAGTTGATTTTTGAACTGACAGATTTTCCGTTTTATACCTGCCTTACCATAGATACGGCATATATCCCACGGGAAGTGTTACGTGGAAAAATCAGCAACACGAATTTCTACAATGAAAATGCGATCGGGCAGGAAGTACAGGCCAATGCAAGTATGGGTAACTTCTATAGTGAGCCGTCCTATGCAAAGAAAAAGAAGCAGGCCAATCTGAAAAAATATATGGATCAGATCGAGGAAGATGATGAAAATGGCTTCTATGTAGGAATCCTGTTGGCAGTGCGTGGAGCAAATAAAGAGGAACTGGATGCAAACACGGCAGAAGTCAGACGCCGCTGCCGGAAACATTCTATACAGATTGTTCCTTACTACGATCAGCAAATTCAGGCACTGAATACGTTGCTTCCGATCGGAGCGAGGCGTGTAAATAATATGCGTTCCGTCCTGACAAGTTCTTATCTGGCATTCCAGCCATTCTATTCCTGGGATCTGATCCAGCCTGGCGGAACATGGTATGGTATAAATAAAAAAACCAGAAATCCGATCATTGGAAACCGAAAGACATTGAAAAACAGTAATGGTGTTATTTTTGGCCACACTGGTTCTGGAAAGTCCATGCTGCTGAAAATTACGGAAATCGGACAAACATTGATTAACAGTACAGATGATATTTTCCTGATTGATCCGCAGAATGAGATGAAGGGAATCACCCAGAGATTCCGCGGTCAGTATTTTGATCTTTCTGATCCGGATCTGCGCCTGAACCCTCTTGAGATTCCGGAATCTTTGCTGCAAAAGAATGCAAAGGGCCGTGAAGAATATATCCTTTCCCAGCTGCAGTATATGGAAGCATTTCTGTACAGTATCATGACCGGTATACGTCCAAACGGTATCCATAAATCGTTGATTTACCGGTGCGTTGAGGAATTATATCAGAATACGTTTTCAAAAAAGAAACCGATATCCCCGGTGCTTTCTGATTTGGAAGCAATTTTCCAGAAACAGCGGGAACCGGAAGCGCGTGATTTGTATGGATCACTGGAGGCTTATACAAAGCATAGCTTTTTGACATTGGAAGGACAAAGTACACTGTCTACCAGCAGCCGGTTTGTTGCATTTGGAATGAAAAATATCCCTGAATTGATGTGGGAACCGCTGATGATAACAATCATGCATGTTTTAACGCAGCGTTTTTCCTACAACGTTGAACAGCAAAGGGCAACGCATTTTATCGTTGACGAGGCTCAATATGTCTGCCGCCATGAGACAAGTTGTAATGAGCTGGAAAAGGCGTATCTGACGTACCGTAAACTTGGTGGTATCTGTACGATCTGTCTGCAGAACGTTTCAGCAGCAACGGCCAACCGGAAAATTATGGAGATTGTATCAAACTCCGATTTCAAGGTGCTGCTTGACCAAGCCGGTGATGATCGGAACGAATTGCTGCAGATTATGGAGTTATCACAGAAAGAGTTTGAAGCGCTTTCTGATCCGACACCGGGCCAGAGTTTGATTGTCTGGGGCGGGCATATTTTGCAGTGTGATTCGACGATTAGCCGGGACAATCCGCTGTATCATTTCTACAGTACAAACTTCCATGAAGCCGCTGCCGAAAATCGGAACGTATTTTACAGCCAGGAAGCGGATCAAGATGAACATGAAGATGATCTGGAATCCGTGTCAAAGATTGACACGGATGAAAACAGAGACTCGGTGTCAACATTTGACACTGATCCAGACAAAGAGTCTGTTGAGCTTTTAAATGGCGAAGTAGAAGAGCCAATCAGTGAAGAAGAGCTGTTCATGTACCATAAAGTACAAGAAGCTGACGAATGTGATGAATGGCTGGATTGCTATGGTGCCGGAATTTTATGCGGTGTTTCCAATAAACAGGCAGAAGAGATACTGGAATCTCTTGTGAAAAAAGGATATATCGAAAAGATCCAAGGTTGTTACCGTATGCCGGAAAACTAAAGGAAGGATAACGCATGACACCAAAAGACAAGCACACGGAAGTTGCATGGCAGGCAAAACAGCGGGAAGTTAAAACAGGATCTGTGGAAAAGACGGTACACAGTGCTACTTCTGCAATCTATACTGCGTCAGAGATACGATCTGTTATGAGCCACTCTGAAACGCAGGAAATAACAGGAAACCATATTACGCGGGAACAACAGCTGCAAAATATGCGTCTGGCGACGCAGAAATATTTGCAGCCGGAAAATCAAGTAAATACACAAAGTATCTTGCCGGAAAACACTGGACATACGGAACAGGCTGCTGTACAACCGGAAATCCTGTGGTATAAGAATGAATCAAATTATGTACCGGAACAGCCTGTATATAATGGCTCCAGTGAAAAATATGAGGCGAAAGCTGCACAGTTCCATGCACCTGTTTCAGAGACGTATAAAATACCAGAAAAACCGGACAGACAAGTTGCCCGGGAACAGCAGTTGAAAAGTATACGACTGGCAACACAGAAATATGTGCAAACAGAAGCGGGACGTTCCCATGCAGAAGAGAAGCAACAAACAACCCATTTTATTTTAAAAAGTACAGGTTCAGAACGGGAAGATAATATTGAGGCTGCATCAGAGAATCGGATTCAGGAAAATCACGGTAAAAAATATGCTGCAGCCAAGATGAGAGCTTCCATCCCGAATACTGAACAGCTGGAAATGTCGGAAAATAATGACATAAAAGAAGAAAAACGACAAAGTATGCGTCTGGCCATGTGGAAATATCTGCGGCGGCAAGATACAGAAAACACACAGGGCATTGGAATAGAGGAGAAGCGAAACGGAAATCCGTTGTCTGGAAAACCGACACTTTTTCAACAAGAAGAGGAAGAAAGTAATACGGATGAGAGAGAAAAAAAGAAGGATTTCAGCCGAAAATATACGATTGGCAGGATACAATCATCCACAGTACAAGATTCTAAAGGGGAAGAATTATCATCCAACCAGAGTAAAACTTTCAGACAGCAGCATCAAAGTTTGAATACTGCATCCATGCTGCATGGTATGACAGCAGCGAATGTAGAAAAAGAGGTTGAAGATGATGAGCCGGACTCCCAGAATGATTTAAAAAAATCAAAAACACTTATATATCTGACAAAATTAAAAAAGAATCGAAAAAAAGAAAAAATCACGAGTAAAAATACTTCGGAAGATAGTGAAATTTCAGAAGAATCTTCAACAGAAGAGAAAAAGGAAACTCTTGGTGAAGATGAGGAGAAAACGTCCAATCAGAAGAAGGAAATAAAAAATAAGGAACATACAGAAAAAACATCTGAAAAAAATCCGGCAGAAGATAAAGATAGGCAGGAAATAAAACCGTCCCAGGCGGTAGAGGAATGGAATAAAGAAATGGATCATGCTGAGGAAGAGGACTCAGAGGATGATTCCGGAAGTAAAAAACGGAAAGCCAAAAAGAAAAATCGGAAAGAAAGTGATACAGAAAAGTCAGGAAAGAATGAAAAAGATTCTAATGACCGCAAAAGAAAAAAGGATGAAAAAAGTTCTCGTAAAGAGGGAAAAATTAGAGCATCCTTAAAATGGTTTCGGAGAACAAAGAACTTCCATACAACCGTTCAATCCCTCCGGTTATCCGGGAACGAAGAAGAGATAAAAAAAAGGGCTGATTATCAACAGCGGATGCTACTTCGGCATGGAGTCATTAATACGGCGAAAATATCCGCAGGCATCATTAAAATTATAGCATCCAATGTTTTTTTGCTGCTTCCTATTATTTCGCTTTTTCTTCTTTTGAGTCTTCTGTTTCTTGGGGTAAAGGCTGAACGTCAAAGTGCTTCTTCCGCTTATGATGGAGCCTGTTATCTGGCGGCAAAATATGAATCCGGCGGAAACCCGGATCAGGTTGGTGGCGATGGCGGAAATGCATGTGGTGAATTTCAGTTCGACAATCGTTATGAGCTTGGGCCGTTTGTTCGGTGGTGCTATGAAAAAGATCCAACTACATATGGTCCGTTTGAACCATATCTTGGCATGACCACAGAACTAAAAAATAACGCCGGATTTTACGGGGCATGGCATTCGATCTGCATAGAACATAAGATTGCATTTGAGGCAGCCCAGTGCGAATACGTCTATACACAAACACTGCAGCCACTTCTTACATCACTGACAGAATATTATGGTTTTGATTTTACAAACGCGTCTGATGCTTTGAAAGGCTGCGTTCTTTCTTTTGGCAACAGAGATGGAAAATATGTTGTAAGCCTGAAAAGATATTTTGATGGAACAACATCTGCATCAACGGACCGGGAAATTATTGAAAGGGCATATGATGCCATGATCGCCCGCAGACCGAACGTATCCAGGTGGAGCTATGAGAAAGCGGATTGCCTGGCGCAGCTTGATGGGACGCTTGACATTTATGCACCATCCGAAAATGGTGCCGGTGGGATTGACTGGTCCTGGAAAAAAAGCATAGGTGCCGGAGAGTCCGGAAATGCTGCCGTGCAGGCAGCTCTGAATGCTGTAGGAAGTGGTTATTCCCAAAGCAGAAGAGATGATCCGGGATGGTATGATTGTTCTTCCCTGGTTTACCGGAGTTATGCTGCAGCTGGTATTACTTATCTGAATGGAATGGATGCAGCAAGCGAAGCAGAATGCCTGGTAAACAAAGGAATGACTGTCAGCTATGGTGAACTGCAGCCGGGAGACTTGATCTTTTATTCTTATTCGGCCAACGGAAAATACAGGAATATATCCCATGTTGCCATATATCTTGGAAATGGTGAAATGGTTCATGCTGCAGATGAATCCAGAGGGGTATGTAAACAGGCAATGTCACAATCAAATCTTTCGCCGCAATTATATTGTCGGCCACAATAGTAGAAGGAAAATAAGATGGATAAATATGAATACATAGTGAATCTTGCAGAAAAAACAGCTAAAAGGGTTTCACAGAACCGGGAATCCTGGATGAAGTTCCTGACCTCCGCTGCACGGATTTATAAATATCCGTTTAAAGAACAGCTTCTGATTTATGCACAGAATCCGGATGCAACAGCGTGTGCTTCCATCGAGATATGGAATAAACGTATGAACTGCTGGGTAAATAAAGGATCTTCAGGAATTGCACTTCCGGATGATACTGCAACATACGGTCATAAGCTTAAATATGTATTTGATGTTTCGAATGTTCATGCTGTAAAGCCAAATGGACGTTATCCGAAGGCGTGGAAACTGCGGGAAGAACATAAAAGTGATGTACTGCATAGGCTCGAACAAATATATGGCAGTACAGACAGCACAAAACCCTTTGAAGAAAGAATTATTGAAATTTCAGATCAGCTCGCGGCGGATGCCTATACAGAACTTCAAATTGATTATCCGGATTTACAGGATAGGATAGGATTTGATAAACTGAGCGAACAGGACTTTGCTCTTTGCTTAAAAAAACTTATATCGGAAAGTGTTTCTTTTACAATTTTATCGGCCTGTGAAATAGAAATTTCCGATCATGAATTTTCATTTGATTATATCAATCAGTTTGTTTCTATTAAAACATTGTCAGTATTAGGAACAAAAATTAATGATTCTGCCAGAGGTGTTCTTGCAGAAATCGGAAAAACAGTACGCATTTATGATAAACTTCGCGAGAAAGAACAGGAAAAAGAAATCTCCAAAAAAGAACTTGCAAATGCACCACAACCGCGATATAATGCTTTAAAGCGTGAAAGTTTGCAAGAGGGTAATTCCAAAGATAAAGATAATATTGAAGGAGGAAAACAAAATGGACCTGGAATACGAACAGATGGGAGATTATCTGATTCCGAAACTGAAAGCAAATCCGGAACCGGAGGGAATGGTAACGAAATACGGACTTCTGAGGGACAAATTTCTGAGGGAGAGATACGATGGGGCGAGAACAGCAATGTTTCTGGAAGGAACGCTGAAAGCACATCTTCTCGAGATTCAGGAACAGGCAAGAGAGAGGATGGAAGTCCTGACATCCCAGATGGCGGAGAAAGAAGGAGTAAACGAACAGCTCAAAGCACAGGATCAGATGCTTTGGGTGAAGAAGATGAACAGCATCCAGAGCCGGGCGGAGGAAGTCGTACTGAAAGAACTGATTTACAGCCGACCAATTTTGTAAAACCAGAGGAATCATACACACAATTAAGTCTGTTTCCATCAGCAGAGGAACAGAGAGGATCAATTACAGCAGCGGAAGCAAGTAAAAAATATACTATGCCCGCTGCTTTCTATTTGCCGGAAACCGATCTTGAAGTAATCATCCGAAGTGGTGGCGGGCAAAAAGATAGCCGGAAACGGATTTACGCCAAATATACCGAAGGAAAAAGTACCGATGAAATAATTGCTTTCCTGAAAAAAGAATATAGTCAGGTCGGCAAAGGTTTTGAATTACACGGTCATCCAATATCTGTATGGTTTGATGAAAACGGAATGACTGCCGGTTATGGTATGCAGGCAGCGGAATCTGTAGTTACAACATTAAGCTGGGATCAAATCGAAAAGTACATTCACGCCATGATTACGTATGGCTTGTATATGGATGCGAACGAGGCAGCACTCGTAGACAAAACAGAGATGGAGAGGGTATCTTATCAGATCGGCTATTTTCTCCGTGATTGGATAGATGATGTACCGGAAGAACTTAACAGTATAGAAAAAATAGAAACTCTTCTTTCTACGCATGAAGGAAGAGAACAGCTGGAAAGCTTTTTGGAAGATGTCGATGCACGGATTTCCTATGGAGAATTAAAGCCGAAAACTGTGAAATCTCCAGGATATCTATTATCCGAAATCGCGGATCTTGACAGGGAGAGAATTCATTTTCCACTTCATGATACGGTAGATGTCAGACAGGAAGATTTCATCACACAGGACGAAATCGACTATGCCCTTTGCATTGGAAGTGGTTTTGCAGATGGAAAATTTCGAATCTACGAATATTTCATGGACCTGCATAACCAGAAAGAAAATGCAGACTTTCTGAAAAAAGAATATGGGATTGGTGGCCAATCCGGTGCGTTACCTGGCAATAGTAGTTCCAACAGTGAACATGATGCGAAAGGTATTCTCCTGGAGAAAGGAAGCCTTTTAAATCCATATACAAAAGTCCTTTTAAATTGGAATGTCGTAGAAGAAAGAATCTGCGAGCTGATTTATGCAGACAAATACTTTTCACCACAGGAAAAAGAAGAGTATAAGAATTATAAAAAAGAACAGGAAAAAAAGGCAAAAGAAGCCGAAATTACCCGGCTGAATAACGGAATCCGGTTAGAGTGCAAACAGGAGATCGAAAAACAGATTGCCGAAAAATACAATGGATTTTCCGTTCCACAAAATACGGTATCTGAAATTGTAGAAAAATACGGCATAGACTGTGTACAATTTGTTTTGGCCAATACCATTGTGCAGGCATGGAAGGAAGGTCGGTTTTCTCTAAGAAACAAAGAATGGGCGAGTTCCATCCTTACAGAAGGAGAATGGAGCAATACACTGATCTTAAACACCCACCCAACTATTTTGGATGGATTTACAAACCAAGTCAGAAACCTGCAGCATGAAAAAGAACAGGTAGTACAGGAACAGCTTACACTGGATGGCCATCTCTGCATTCTGATTGACCAGTGGGAATCTGGAAACGTTAAATATCTGATCGGAAATTGTGTTGATGATCCGGACTTTTATTATGTTCAGTGTAAAAATCGAGTCTTTGAATTTGACCATAAGCCAGATAAAGTTGAAGTAGAGGACTATTATATCGACATTCTTGCTGAAGAAGACATTGATCGACATGAAGCGGAAGTTGGTGCCAAACTTGATGGGGAAGAACTGCAACGGTTATCCTGGCAGGTGGTACATGAGGCAGATGATGCGTTTGGAAATCCAACAAAATGGAGCGCAAGGCTTTTTTCGGATGTCTTTTTGTGGATCAACAAAGGAAATGCCGTATATTCCATTTATGATGCAGAAGGTTATCCGCCATTGGAAACTTTTGAATCTTTGGAAGATGCCATGGCATGGGCCGATGAACTTGCTGCAGATGGAAGAGACATTGAAAATTCTATTCCAGACGAAACGACGCCAGATACCGAAGAAAAACAAGAAGAAAGTAAAGCTGCACCGGATAAAAGTGCAGCTTCCAATTTTCAGATCAGTGATGACCATTTGGGGGAAGGATCTCCAAAAGAGAAATTCAGAAGGAATCTTGCTGCCATTGTGCTGCTTAACCGGATCGAATCGGAAAACAGATACGCTACAGCAGAAGAACAGCAGGTTCTCAGTCAATATATTGGATGGGGTGGACTGGCGGATGCCTTTGACGAAAGCAAACCAAACTGGTCTGAAGAATATCAGCAATTAAAGGCTGCATTATCGCCGGATGAATACCGTATGGCCAGGGAAAGCACTTTAAACGCACATTATACCAGTCCAGTGATTATCCGGCGAATTTACAGTGCTTTGGAACGAATGGGTTTTTCCAAAGGAAACGTTCTGGAACCGGCAATGGGAGTTGGAAACTTTTTGGGCATGATGCCGGACTCCATGAAAGAAAGCAACTTATATGGAGTTGAACTGGACAGTATTTCCGGACGGATTGCCAAACAGCTGTATCCACATGCCAACATACAGATATGTGGTTTTGAAAAAACTACATATCCAGATAACTTTTTTGATCTTGCCATTGGAAATGTTCCGTTTGGACAATACAAGGTGGTAGATAAGAAATACGATCGGAACAAATTCCTGATCCATGATTACTTCTTTGCAAAAACACTGGATAAAGTACGTCCCGGTGGTATTGTTGCCTTTATCACAAGCAAAGGAACACTGGACAAGTCCAATCCGGAAGTGCGGAAATACCTGGCACAACGGGCCGAGTTACTTGGTGCTGTCAGGCTTCCAAATAAAGCCTTTAAATCGAATGCAGGAACAGAAGTAACATCCGATATTTTGTTTTTGAAAAAACGGGATCATATGATTGTTTCTGATCCGGATTGGGTCTATCTTGGAAAAGATGGATCAGACATTACCATGAACAATTATTTTGTTGAACATCCAGAACAAATTGTTGGAAAAATGGAAATGGTATCCGGTCCTTATGGAATGGAAAGTACCTGCACAGCAGATGATTCGCAACCGTTTGAAGAACAATTACAGGAGTCTCTGCAAAATATCAATGGAGAATTTGATGCGATTGATCCGGAAGAGATTCTTACGGAGGACTTAGAAGAGCTACTTTCTGCAGATCCGAACGTCAAAAATTATAGCTTTACGGTTGTTGGAAAGGAAATTTATTACCGGGAAAATTCTGTTATGCGTCCTGTTGACGTTTCGGCCACAGCAAAAGAGCGGATCAAGGGAATGATCGGCATCCGGGATTGTACTCGTGCGTTAATTAATTTGCAGCTGAATGAGTATTCCGATGCAGACATTAAACAAAAGCAGGAAGAACTGAGTGCGTTGTATGATGGATATACAGCAAAATTCGGTATACTGAATTCGCGTGCAAACAGAATCGCATTTGATCAGGATTCCAGTTATTCTCTGATTTGCTCATTAGAAAACCTTGATGAAGAAGGAAATTTCAAGGAAAAGGCTGCTATATTCCAAAAGCGTACAATTAAGCAGGAGAAAGTTGTTACAAGCGTTGACACAGCCAGTGAAGCATTGACCGTATCTCTTTCAGAAAAGGCTGTTGTTGATCTTCCGTATATGAGTGAACTTTCCGGAAAAGATACCAAAGAAATTGTGGAAGAACTTCGCGGTGTCATATTTGAAGACCCAATCACCGGAAAATGGGAGACTGCAGATGAATATTTAAGCGGTAATGTCCGGGAAAAACTCAAAATTGCAACATCTTACGCAGAAACAAAACCTGAGTTTAGCATTAATGTGCAGGCACTTAAACAGATACAGCCCCAAAATCTCGATGCCTCAGAGATAGAGATCAGGATTGGTGCCACATGGATTGATCCGAAGTATATAGATGACTTCATGGGGGAAGTCTTTCAAACACCACATTATCTATTAGATCCTGGTGCTGTAAAAACAAGTTTTTCGAATATAACAAGTACATGGAACATTGCCGGAAAAAATGCTGAAACTCCCCGCTCTTTTGCAAATACCACATTTGGAACCACAAGAGTAACTGCGTATAAGTTGCTGGAAGATACCTTAAATTTGAAAGACATAAAAATTTATGATACCTTTGATGAAAGGAGGGTACTGAATAAGGAAGAAACGACTATTGCAAGTCAAAAGCAGGAAAACATAAAAGAAGCGTTTAAAGACTGGATATTCCGTGATCCGGAACGAAGACAGAAGATTGTAGAAACGTATAACGAACTATTCAATTCTGTTCGTCCACGGGAATATGAAGGCTCTCATTTGACATTTCCTGGCATGACGCCAGATATTGAATTAAAGCCGCACCAGAAAAATGCAATAGCCCATATTTTATACGGCAACAATACATTACTTGCCCAGTGTGTTGGTGCTGGAAAGACATTTGAAATGATTGCTGCAGCGATGGAGAGCAAAAGACTCGGTTTATGCCAGAAATCATTATTTGTTGTCCCAAATCACCTCGTAGAACAATGGGCTTCTGATTTCCTACGGTTATATCCGGGGGCAAACATCCTTGCGGCCCGGAAAAAAGATTTTGAACCGGCAAACCGGCAAAAATTCTGTTCCAGAATTGCTACCGGAGATTATGATGCAGTTATTATCCAATGCGTCGTAAAACCCCTTGCTTCAGCTATGGGGATATAAGACGC
>OHWF01000083.1_pt1 | contig 66997 bp, 51 predicted proteins | sample 1579681 | NCBI WGS metagenome assembly OHWF01 (sample SAMEA3882554, study PRJEB24775) | human gut metagenome | biome: human-associated habitat; feature: intestine environment; material: feces | place: Netherlands | collected 2009/2010 | reverse complement strand
TGGGATTATCATCCCACTTTTATGCTCATATCGGGGCGGGTCCCAAGGTCTTTCACCCACCTATGAGCAAGCTCATGTGGGTTTAGACCTTTTGACCCTGGTATCATACTATATTACCATAATATTAAGCTTCTGATGCTTCGCCATCCTCATCAGTATCAGTATCTGTCTCTGCATATGTCTGCTCTGTTACGCTTACAATAACCTTCTCTAATACATCAGGTGATATTGATACATCTTTGTCCTTAGCAATATCAAGGTCTCCTACCTTAATACTGTCGCCCGGCTTAAGTTCTCCTATATCAACGCTTACCTTTTCAACAAGTGCTGATTTAGTTGCCTTATATGGAATTTCCTCCATATGCTGTTCAACAACCCCCTGTACCTTGTCGTGATTAACTAATACTATCTCTGCAACTGAGTGAACCTTTTCTCCTTCTGTAAGTACCTGGAAATCAATCTCTAATGTCTGTCGCTTGATTGGGTCGTAATCAACTTCCTTTACAAGAACATCATAATCTGTTGTATCGATTGTAAGCTTTGCCTCACTACCTTTGTTGCAGACTGATAAGAAACGCTCTGCTTCTTTCTTCTCAATCTTTACCGGTATTGATTCTGCAAGGCTTCTTCCAAATACATTGCCAGTTACATAACCTTCCCTTCTTAATTTCTTTGCCTTGTCATCCATGCTTCTTTTTTCAGCTTTTAAAGTATTCATTTATCTTTTCCTCCAAAAATCTGATTTGCTTAGCAAGCCTTCAACAAAGAGGTTCTGTTAAGTTTATCTATTCTTTATTACGATTTGTATTATAGTCCTTTGCAATTAAACAGATTAACCAAATTTTCAAGTTTTTTTTGTGCAATCATTACATATTTTCATTATAGTATTTTAACACAATCACTTTACATATTCAGATTTTAAATTATTTTATTACGAACATTGCGTGCCGGTATACCGATTTTATATTTATTTTATTGATTTTAATATAATAATCGTCTATTATATATCAGTAAATTGTATTTTTTATGTTTTTTTTAATTTATTTTAAAAGTCCATTTATAAATTTATTATCGTAACTTTTTATTCAGGCATTTATACAACGGAGGAATCTATGCAGCTTATGTCATCATTGCAGCTTGAGGCTTATAATTACATTAAGAATTTAATTCTTACTCACCAGCTCGATGTCAACACACTTTACTCAGAAACTAAATTATCCAAAGAACTCGGCATATCAAGAACACCTATGAGAGAGGCTCTGCAATGCTTAAGCCAGGATGGTTATATCACAGTTATTCCAAGCAAAGGCTTTCGCATAAGACAGTTAAGCCAGAAAGATATGAGGGAAACTATCCAGATAAGATGTGCCATTGAAGGATTTTGTACACAATGCCTGGCTAAAGAATATCAGACTGCTAAAGGTCAGAATACAATACAGAAGCTTGGTGAAATTCTCAAACATCAGAAAGAAGCACTTGCTCTTGATGATAACTACGAAAGCTTTATCAATTACGACCATGAGTTTCACCTGCTCTTAGTTAATTACATTGAGAATGAGGAGATTAATCATATGTTCCAAAAGCTTATGTATCTTATCCGACTTACAACACAGTCAGCACTTGAGGTTGAAGGCCGTATTAATGGAACAATAGATGAACATTCTGAATACTTTGAGAACCTGAAAACTGGCAATGGCAATGAGGCATACAGAATCCTTATCGACCATCTTATGATGCCTCTTAATATCGTCAGGACAGAACTTTAATTTATGGAGAATATAGTCAAACAAAACCGCTTGCAACTAATGTTTATCATTAATTACAAGCGGTCTTTTTATATACTCATAAAGTATTTAATTAAATTGACAATCGTCTGTTATATCCAGAATTATTAATTATAACTGAGGACCAGCAGCTACTAAAGCCTTACCAGCTTCGTTGCCTGTATACTTAACGAAGTTCTTGTTAAATCTTTCAGCAAGATCCTTAGCCTTTGTCTCCCATTCAGAAACATCAGCATATGTATCTCTAGGATCAAGGATACCTGAATCAACACCTGGAAGTTCTGTAGGTACTTCAAAGTTGAACATAGGAATTGTCTTTGTAGGAGCTGTCTTAATAGCACCTGAAAGGATAGCATCGATGATACCACGAGTATCCTTAATAGAAATTCTCTTACCTGTTCCGTTCCAGCCTGTGTTAACTAAGTAAGCCTTAGCTCCGCTCTTTTCCATCTTCTTAACAAGCTCAGCAGCATACTTTGTAGGATGAAGCTCAAGGAATGCCTGTCCGAAGCAAGCTGAGAATGTAGGTGTAGGCTCTGTGATACCTCTTTCTGTACCAGCAAGCTTAGCAGTAAATCCTGAAAGGAAGTAGTACTGTGTCTGCTCTGGAGTAAGAATAGATACTGGAGGAAGTACACCAAATGCATCAGCTGAAAGGAAGATAACATTCTTAGCAGCTGGAGCTGAAGATATAGGTCTTACAATATTCTTAATATGGTCAATTGGATAAGATACACGAGTATTCTCTGTTACGCTCTTATCAGCAAAGTCAATCTTACCATTCTCATCAAGAGTAACGTTCTCAAGAAGAGCATTTCTCTTAATAGCATTGTAGATATCTGGCTCTGAATCCTTATCAAGGTTGATAACCTTAGCGTAGCATCCACCTTCAAAGTTGAATACACCATTGTCATCCCAGCCGTGTTCATCATCACCGATAAGAAGTCTCTTAGGATCTGTAGAAAGAGTTGTCTTACCAGTTCCTGAAAGACCAAAGAAGATAGCTGTGTTCTCACCATTCATATCTGTGTTAGCTGAGCAGTGCATTGAAGCCATTCCCTTAAGTGGAAGGTAGTAGTTCATCATAGAGAACATACCCTTCTTCATCTCTCCACCATACCATGTGTTGATGATTACCTGCTCGTGGCTTGTGATGTTGAATGCTACACATGTCTCTGAGTTAAGACCTAATTCTGCGTAATTCTCAACCTTAGCCTTAGAAGCGTTATATACTACGAAATCTGGCTCGAAGTTCTCAAGTTCTTCTGCTGTTGGCTTAATGAACATGTTAGTTACGAAATGTGCCTGCCATGCTACTTCTACGATAAAACGAACAGCCATTCTTGTATCCTTATTAGCACCACAGAATGCATCTACTACGAAAAGTCTCTTGTTGCAGAGTTCTTTCTTAGCAATATCCTTAACCTTAGCCCATACATCTTCTGACATTGGGTGGTTATCATTCTTGTACTCATCTGAAGTCCACCATACTGTGTCCTTAGAATTCTCATCTACTACAATGTACTTATCCTTAGGAGAACGACCTGTATAGATACCTGTCATAACATTAACAGCACCAAGTTCGCTTTCCTTTCCTACTTCGTAACCCTCGTTAGAAGCCTTTGTTTCTTCTTCGAATAATAATTCATAAGAAGGATTGTGAATAATCTCTGTAGCGCCTGTAATACCATACTTGCTTAAATCAACGTTTGCCATTTTACATTAAACCTCTTTTCTTAAATTGTAGCACCAATAGGGCTTGTATGCCCTTTGGCAGATTACAGAAAATGGATTTAACCAAATTCTTCTGTTAGTATACATAATCAGCCTGCAAAAAGCAACCTTTTAATTGTTAAGTTTTTAACTTTTTATATCAATAATTCCTAATATTTATGTTAAATTCCAATTAAATATCATTACTATTTTACATATAACCGTATTTATACATATATCTGTATTATATATGCCGTATTCCTACACATATGTGTATTATTATCTATATCTATATTCTTACACATAACCGTATTTCTTGTGGTTTATTATTATGAATATAAGGCTTACGAACAATGCCAGAAGTTCTGCCGCTATAACAGCCATCCATATTCCATTAATTCCAAGTATAAGCGGAAGTATCATAATCATCGCTATCTGGAATACGAACATTCTAAGAAATGATACTGCCGCCGATACCACACCATTATTAAGTGCAGTAAAGAATGACGAAGTAAATATATTAAGTCCATTGAAAAGATATGCTACTGAATATATTCTTATAGCAAGCGTTGTAAGCTCAAGCAGTTCCTTATCGTAGCTTACAAATATTCCTGCAAGATATTTTGCAAGCACCTCAGCAAGTCCGGTCATAACTAAGGACGCCACAATAATAAGCGTTATGCTTTTCCTGAACAGATTTTTAAGTTCTTTTTTATTGCCTGAACCATAATGATAGCTTATTACTGGTGCTGAACCTACCGCATAACCAAGATATGTTCCTGAGAATATAAATCCAACATACATAATTATTCCGTATGCAACAACACCATTTGTACCTATATACTTCATAAGCTGCATATTATAAAGCATATTTACAAGTGACATCGACATATTGGTAACCATCTCTGATGAGCCGTTAATGCAGGTCTTTATTATTATATCTTTGTTAAAACGCGCCTTCTGCAATTTAAGCACGTCACTTTTATCACTAAGGAAATATATTATCGGTATTATCGAACCAACTATCTGGCTTATTCCTGTTGCAAGTGCCGCACCAAATACGCCAAGCTTTAATACATATATGAACAGGAAATCCAAAAACATATTCGTAAATCCTGCAAGCAGTGAAACTCCAAGTCCAAGCTTTGGCTTTTCAGCCACAACAAGAAAGCTCTGGAAAGCATTTTGCAAGAATAATGCTGTAAGCATAACAAGCAGTGTTCTTCCGTATATTACACAATCATCAGCGATACTTCCCCTTGCACCAAGTGCCGCAGCTATAGGACGTATAAATATAATTCCGATTGCTGACAGTGCAACACCTGACACTATGCAAAGGTATATAAGCATAGAAAAATATTCTCTTGCCTTTTCTTTCTTGCCCTCTCCAAGTGTCTTTGATACGATGGCACTTCCTCCCGTACCAATCATAAATCCAACCGAGCCAAGTATCATTACAACCGGCATTATAAGATTAACTGCCGCAAATGCATCACTTCCTACAAAGTTGGATACAAATACTCCATCGACAACACCATATATTGATGTAAATATCATCATAATAATTGTAGGTAATGTAAATTTAATAAGCTTACCGTATGAAAAATGGTCTGATAATTTTATCTTCACTTTAATTCTCCTTGATGTTCTCTAATTCTTTATACTCTCTATAAGGCTCTCAAGCTTCTTCATATGCTTATATGTTGTTTCAAACATAACCTCAATCTCCCTGCTGTCCAATTGCTCAAAAGACTGCTTTTCTGCCTCTATTACAGGTTTAATAATCTTTTCCGCTAGCAGTTGTCCTTCTTTGGTAAAATGTATCTGCTTCTCTTTCTTATTATCATTAGACGGCTCTAATATTATAAGTCCATTTTTTTCCATAGTCTTAAGTGAGGAATTAACGGTCTGTGCACTGTAGAACCACTCCTCACATATATTCTTCTGTGTTATCCCCTCACCATAATAATATACAGAATACATTATCCAGAAAGCTGTATCTGATATGCCATTCTTCGCCGCATAATCGTGGTATATAACATTGGTTTCTTTACATACCTGATTAAACATCTGAAGATTTTTTGATATGTTCTTCATTCTAACTCCTTCTTAAATTATACCTGCTATCCAATTCTGCTTATTTTTTATTTTTAACTTTTCAATTTTATCCGTTCCTAATAGTTTATTCCGAAATCGGACTATTGCATCTTACTCCGATTTCGGAATAAAGTCAAGCTGCCAGCTTAACACCCTGTAATTTCGTATAAATTTCGATTACTGCTGTATACATAAAGCTATAAACATAACATAATTAAAAAAGACTTTTTAATTATTACCAGCCATATGAACCAGTCACACGGCTGCGTTAATAATTAAAAAGTCCTATTAATCTTACTAATATTATTGAATTTTAATACTATTAAATCATATAATATTATCAATGTCCTAAGCATTATTATACATTTTACGCCTTAATGCCATACTTCTCCTCAAAATCCCCGACAGTAATCGGCTTTGAGAAGTAATAACCCTGAAACCAGTCACAATTCATCTTGGCAAGCATAGAAAGCTGGTCAACATTCTCAACACCCTCCGTTATTACGTCCATTCCTATATCGTGTGAAAGACTTATAATCGACCTTAATATCTGCTCTCCACGCTCCTCGTGGCTTGACTTCTTAAGGAATACCCTGTCTATCTTGATAACATCAGCACACACATCTTTAAGGAAATTAAAAGAAGAATATCCGCTTCCAAAATCATCTATCTCTATTATAAAGCCCTCATCGTGAAGTCTTTCTATAGTCTTATGTGCCGCCTGCTTATCCTCTGATAACGCTGTTTCTGTTATCTCAATGTGAAGCTTATCTGTATCTATACCATACTTACTTACAAGATTTTTGAAAGTCTGGTATACATCAATATGATAGAAATCCTTTGCTGATATATTAACCGATATATAATAATTATAACCAGAGTCTTTCCATATCTTAAGCTGCTTAGCAGCTTCCTCCCATATGTAGTTATCCAGCCTGTATATAAGTCCTGCATCTTCAAAGCACTCTATAAATGCACCTGGCATAATAAGTCCCATATTAGGATGATTCCATCTTATAAGTGCCTCTGCTCCAAGCATATTGCCATCCTTATCCGTCTGTGGCTGTAAATACATACAGAACTGGTTCTCATTAAGTGCTGTCTCGAACTCACCTATAAGCTGCTGTTTAAATATGTCATTCCTATATGAATTCTCATCATAATAAAGAATATAATTGCTCATATTACCTTTACTCTTCATAATCACAAGAGATACCTTGTCTACCATCTGTCTTATCGTTTCATTGACATCTTTTATGTAATATACTCCAAGATATATATGAAGCCTGAAATTCTTGTTGGAATACCTGTCACTAAGCAGCTTTATCATATCAGAAAATTCTTTCTCAGACAGATACTCCTTAGGAATAACCATAGCAATTATGTCACCATTAAGTCTTCCAAGAACTGAATTACCTTTCATCTTCTGCCTGATAATATTAACTTCATCTATTAATATCTTATCTGCAATATTCTCACCATATATTTCATTAATAAGCTTAAAACTCTTAATATCTGATAATATAAGGCAATACTCTGTATCAGTATGCTCCTTTATGAGCTTCTGTGCATTCTTGTAAAACCCATACCTGTTATACGCCTTGGTAAGTGAATCGTAATTAAGCCTGTATTCAAGCTTGGCATATACAGCGGCATTCTCTCTTGTAGTACCAAGATAACTCCCCAGTGCCGCAAGTAGTCTGATTACGTCCTTTGCATCCTTTATATTAGGATTATCAACACCTATAAACCCTTTTAATGTATTGCTTAATATTATTGGAAACACTATAAGTGTATGTATATACTGAGGCTTTAATATTTCATATTCAACAGGCATAGTCTCTTTTACATTTTCCAAATCTTCAATAAATATACTCTCACCACTTGAAAGCTTTGGTATCCAATACGGCATATCCTCTGCTCTCAAATTCTGAAGTTGATTAATCTGTGGTTCAATACCTTCATTACACCACTCATATGTGTTATAATAACAACCGTCTTTTTCATCAACTATATATGCTCTGTCAGCTTTCGTAAAATGTCCGATTTTTTCAAGAAGATTATTTATTGCTACCTGACATTCCCGTACATTTCTTACCTTTCCAAGTTCTGCCATCTGTGTAAGAATAAAATGTTCTGCCTCAAGTTCTGATTTTAATATTTGATTTTCGTATTGCAAACTTCCATTTTCCATATATTACCCCATTAATTATCAGCTAGTATATCCTTACAAAGTTAATCAACTGCCAGCTTAACAACTTGTTAATTCATAGCCAGCCTGATACCTTCTTCAAGTCTTTTAAGACCGTCCATAAGCACTGCCTTAGGACACGCAATATTTAATCTTAAGAATTGATTGCCATTACCGCCATACACATTGCCTGCTGACAGATATAACCCTGTCCTGTTTCTTATGTATGCCGCTAATTCACTGCTATTATCAGTAATTGCTGAACAATCCAGCCATAAAAGATATGTTGCCTCTGATTGCACAACTTTTATTGATGTAATATTGTCATTGACATACTCGTTAACAATTCTTTTATTATTATAAATGTAACCTCTCAATTCATCAAGCCATTTATCACCATAATTATAAGCTGCTTCTGCTGCCCATACCGCAAACGCGTTAGGCTCTGCAACCTCATCAGTATTAAGTGCTCTCCACACCTTATGCCTTAAATTCTTATGTGGCACAATGACAGCTGCTGTCTGTAGTCCTGCAATATTAAATGTCTTAGTAGGTGCAACACAGGTTATGCTTATATCCCTGCATACATCTGATACAGAAGCAAATGGGATATATTCCTTTCCAGGGTCTGTAAGATCACAATGAATTTCATCAGATACCACTGTTACATAATACCTTGCACACAGCTCACCTATCCTTGATAAATCTTCCTTGCTCCATATCTTTCCTGATGGATTTTGTGGATTGCATAATATCATAAGACTTGTCTGTGGATTGGCTAACTTATTCTTTAGGTCTTCCCAGTCAATGCTGTATTCGCCATTCTCATATCTTAATGGATTTTCAAGCACCCTTCTTCCATTATTGATTATTGAATTAAAAAATATATTATAAACTGGTGTCTGTATAACAACATTTTCATTAGGTGTTGTAAGCTTTCTTACTATGCTTGACACTGATGGTATAACTCCTGTGCAAAATACAAGCCAGTCTTTATCAATATCCCAGTTATGTCTTCTTGACCACCAGCCTGCTACAGCCTCATTCCAGCTTTCCGGTATTATTGAATATCCAAATACTCCGTGCGCCGCTCTCTTATTAACAGCCTCAATTATCTCTGGTGCTGTCTTAAAATCCATATCAGCAACCCACATAGGAAGTTCATTTTCTGCAACATCCCATTTCAAGGACTGCGTATTAGTTCTGTCTATTGGTGTATCAAAATCATACTTATCAGTACATTCCATCGCCTTATCTCTCCATCACTATTATTCTGACATATTCTATCTATTCTGCCATCTTACTTCACCCTTGGTAATAATTGGATATCTTATGAGCTCTGTTCCGTCCAGATTTTCCTTGTGCATATCTACTGCTGTTATCTGATGATTATCATATGTTGTGTAATAATATATTCCCTTTGCCGCATTGCAGCAGGATGTATAAATAGTAATCTCATACTTTCCGTCAGCTACCTCACAACAACCTCTCTGCTGTTCTACCGAACCTAGTATATGAAAGAACTGGCTTACACTTTCTTCCTCTGTATCGCTTGAAATTGCGTTAAGCTTGGTAAATGCTGCTCTTATAAAACGTGACTGGCTTGATAAATCTCCCGGAAGTCCCATAGCTCCCATTCCACGGCTGTAAGCATTTAACTTAAGCTTGTCTGCAAATGTATTATCTGGCTGTCTGCTTGAAAGCCCTGCATAATTATTAAGTGCAAACATCTGCATATCAAATGGAGGATTGTTAGTAAGCACTCCGACCGGATTGTCATATATATGAAGTCCGTCTTTCATCGATTCAACTGTGATTGCTTCATCTTTATCTGCAATTATCCAGTGAAGCTGTGCCGCTGGAAGCTGGCTGCTGAATGGTGTTCCTGTAAGATTAATTCCATCAAGCTTAGCTCTTGCTTCGCTGACTGTCGCACACTGGCTTAATATCCAAGGTATGAACTCAAACTGTGCTATATCCTTCTCACCACATACTGATGCCTTATATGCCGCATTACCAACAAAGTTAAGTCCAGCCATTCCAAGACCTTTTTCATTAACCGCATCATAATAAAGTGGGTATCCTTCTGACACAAATGCCATACCAATTATTGCATAATGGCTTTTAAGCTGTCCTATATGCCTGAAATCAAATATATAATTCCTTGGTGTAACTGTTATCTCTTCACCATATGAGAACTCATAATCAAGAGTTCTTCCAAAATAGAAATCTTTAGTCTTATAAGTAACTGCTGTACACATATATTAAGCCTCCTCTTTTATTCGCAATTTATATATTTTATTGTATACCAATTATATTATCTTCACTCTCCATATAATTACAATTAATATTTTTATATAATATTGTAAATTGTATTTTTAATTATACAACCATTATTCTTCAAAATAAAGCAATTATACAAATCCAATAATTAAATTTACATAAACCATATTATTGACTTTACCTCAAATCTGTAATGATGACATGCTGTTTCATAAGATACATTATATGTATGATTACATTTAATGATGATGTGTCGCCTTTTTATAGATTATATACGATATAAATGCAGTTACCAACTCAGTAACTCCAAATGACCACCACACTCCATTAACCTCATATATCCTGGAAAGAATAAATGCAACTGGAATTATAATAACTGCATATCTGAATACTGATATTACAAGTGATGGAAGTCCTTTTCCCAATCCTTCCAGTGCACCAGAGGCTGTTACAGATACTGACGATACGATAAAGCCTGCACTGATTATTCTAAGTGCCTTGGCACCGGCACTAATTGTATTTGCATTAGTTGTGAATAAGCCTATAAGCTTATCTGGTATTTCAAGGCATATAGCTGTTCCAGCACACATAATTATTAATACTATTATTGTGGCTGTCGAATATATTTTCTTAACCCTCTTATGCTCTCCTGCACCATAATTATATCCGATTAATGGTCTCATTCCCTGAACAACTCCATTGGCAGGCAGATAAAGAAATGTCTGTAACTTGTAATATACACCAAGCACGAATACATATGTCTGTGAAAATGCTGCTAGTATTACATTAAGTGCTGATATTAACAGTGAAGGAAGTGCCATATTAAGACTGGCTGGTATGCCGACCGAATACATTTTCAGACATAATGTTTTCTCTGGCTTCATACATTTTCTTGTAAAACGCACTGGCATAGGTCGTAGTATATATATGATAACATACACAAGAAGGCTTACTGTCTGTCCTATTCCTGTGGCAATTGCCGCTCCTCTTATTCCAAGATCAGGGAATATTCCTATTCCGAATATAAGCATCGGGTCAAGCAGGATATTAGTTATACAGCCACCAAGCATTGCCATCATTGATGCTGTCATTCTTCCAACAGCCTGAAATGTCTTTTCAAACACCAGCTGCCATGCAAGTATTGTTGAAAATGCAAATGCTATATATGAGTATTGAAGTCCTAATTCTACAATACTGCTGTCATTAGTGAACATACAAAGGAATGGCTTTATAAGCATAATACATCCTGCTGTCATTACTATTCCGTGTATTGTCGCAAGTAATATCCCCTGACTTGCGGCTTTGTCTGCCTGTACCTTATCCTGTGCACCCATATAAAATGATATTACTGAATTTATTCCTATTCCAAAACCTATCATTACCGAATTAATAAAGTTCTGCATTGGAAACACAAGCGATATAGCAGTCATCGCGTCTTCGCTTATCTGTGCTACGAAGAAGCTGTCTACAATGTTGTAGAGTGAATTTACAAGCATTGATATAACCATTGGAAGTGCCATAGTTATCAGAAGTTTTAATACGTTTTCTTTCTTCATATAAGTCTGATCCATACTTATCTCCTTATCTTATTGGGGTAAATCCCCTATTTCATAAAAATGAATGTGCTAAACACATTCCTGTGCCTAGTGCGGTCGCTTGCGACCAATTACATCTTCGCACGAGTGTGCATTATTGGCACATAGTGCCTTTTGTGTAATAAGGAATCACGATAGAATTCCCTATTACACAAAAATAGCCACATAGCTGTGATTAACAGCTATGTGGCGAAAAATAGATTCAACTAGAAAAATCCACATATATTTTATAAATTAATTGTAGCTGACAGCCTTTGTTATTGTTATACTTAAGGCTATGATATTATAACATTATGTATTTTTAAATGTCAAACCACTTTAATATGTTTCTTGCAAGTTCTTTATGTCCCTGTTCGCTTAGGTGTTCCCTGTCTATTTCGCTTGGCTGTGCTGCATCTGAGGCTGATAAGAAATCTATTGATTCTTTTTCTGCAATTTTGCTGTATACACCTGCAAGCTTCTTAGATACTTCAACAGAAGCTTCTGAGAACTCAGGGTCGTAGTCCTGCTCCCACACACCTTTTCCAAGATGTATCGGTGATACAAGAAGTATTCTGCTGTGTGGAAGGCAGCTCTTTACCTGATTAATTAATCTCTCCACACCCTGTCCGATAACTTCTGCCGAAGCGTTGTATACTGTCTTGCAGTCATTAGTTCCTAACATTATAATCACATCTGTTACTGGATTGTGCGACTCTAATATTGTTGGAAGGAGTTTGAATGAATTGCGGCCATCTCTTAATGGGTCGTCAAATACTGTTGTTCTTCCACACAATCCTTCCTCTATCACACGATATTCATTATTAAAATGTCTGTTAAGTTCATTATCTAAAATACTTGTCCATCTTACGCCCCAAGGGTAACGCTGGTTAGTCTTAGGGATAAGTCCCCAGGTGTTGGAATCTCCAAAACATAGTATCTGCTTCATATGGTATGCCTCCAATATTATATAAATTTATTGCTTTTGAATTGCATTACACTCTCAAATTGCATTACAGTTGAATTGAATTACAATGAATAGGTTCAAATGACTTATTCAACTTTCAATCAGTATTTACATATAATCATTGTATGTTTGTGGGATTATTGTATATTATTATTGGGGGATTGTAAAATTGATATATTTTATGCCTTGTTATAGTCAAAAACTATAACAAGGCATTTTTCAACAATGACAATATCATTTATGGTTATAAATTATAAAAAGATATTTTTATTGGGTTAATCTGTAAAGTCCTGCCACTGGGACTTTTCAATCGGGCTTGTTACTATACATTCGGGGGCTGGGGACAATATGTGCCTTACCACCTTAAAGATTTGGCCGGCATCACACAGGAGGCTGTCGGCATCTGCGAATTTTACTCTGGTCATTGCATTACATTCTAATAATGCCTGGTCAAGCTTTACAAAGTCTTCTGATATATGTGGCTGGATAGCATTGTAATGCTTTCTTACATATACTGTCTTTATAGATTTATCTGGCATAATTATCTGTAGTTTCATTGGTTTGTCTGACAGTCTGTTAGGTATGTTAAGCACTTCTTCAACGCTGTGAATGTATGTATTACGCTCATTGCCAACTCCTATAAGAAGTATCTTTCCACCACAGTCTTTTAAGCGGTCATAACAGCCGCCCGGTGTACAAGGTGTGTTATTGTATTCTTCACCTGCAAGATATTCTTTGGCACTTACACCTATTCCTGCCATACTGTGTGTTGGGTGAAGTGAACGTATTACCCCATCTCTTTTAAGAAACAGATTAGTAAGTATCCCAACACAGGACGGCGTAACCGCTGGGTCGTATACTGGATTGTCCTCGTTAATATTTTTCCATGTATGGGTTGGAAGCAGTAAAAGTCCGTCCTTAAAATATTCTATTAGGGCATCAAGCACTGTATCTGCCCTGCCTTCTACTTCCCCTATGGATTTCATTGAAGAATGAACAAGTATTGTTTCTTTTCCTGTAAGCCCCATAGCCTTTAAATATTCTTTTAAATCTTCCTTTGTATACATACTAACCCTCACTTCTTGTAATTTAATCCATCATTGATTATATATTGGATAATCATTCTTTGTTTCTTACCTTTTTTCTTACAAATACAAGACATATTGCCTGCATTACAATTGTTATAAACCACGAAGCTGGATACGATATGAATAACTCATACAGACTTCTATGGCTTGGGAATACACCATATATCCACACAAGTCTTGTCCCAACTGTACCTACAATTGAAAGGACCATAGGAACTGCTGAATAACCTACTCCGCGCATAGCTCCTGGAAGCATATCCATAATGCCACACAGAAAATATGGTATTGTCGATATTGAAAGTATCTCCATACCACACTCTATAACCTCACTCTGGTTCGTGTATATACCAAGTATCTGGCGTCCTAAAATGTATGAACCACCACCGATAACTACTGACACTATAACCGAAAGTATCATACAGTCAATTAACACCTTATCCATTCGCTTGAATTTTCTAACGCCATAATTCTGGCTCGTAAAGCTCATACACGCCTGTGTTATTGAGTTGACAGACACATAAAGAAAGCCAAGTATATTATTAGCGGCTGTATAACCTGCCATTGCTATCTCGCCAAATGAATTAACTGATGATTGAAGCAATACATTTGAAAAGTTAATAACAGTACTCTGTATTCCTGCTGGAAGTCCTACACTTAGTATCTGTAAAAGGTAATATTTTCTTATTCTTAAATCCCTTATTCTTAACTTGTAATCTGACTCTGTTGTCATAAGGCATCTTATTACAAGAATACACGATATAAGCTGTGAAGTAACTGTTCCTATAGCAACACCTGCAACACCCATTTTAAATATTATCACAAGCACAAGGTCTAAAACCGCATTGGTAGAACCTGCTATTATAAGATACATAAGTGGTCTTTTCGTGTCACCTACTGCCCTTAATATTGCCGCTCCATAGTTATAAAGCATAAAAAATGGCATACCACAAAAATACAGTCTTAAATACAGTGCTGCCTGTCCAATTACATCATCTGGTGTGTCAATAAGGACAAGTGCCTCTCTTGCGGCAGCAATGCCAATAATGCACATAACAACACCACTTATTGCCGCAAGTGCTATGGCTGTATGGACTGTCTCCGACATTTCTTTAGCTTTGCCTGTTGCATAAAATCTTGCCGCAAGTACATTTGCTCCTAGTGAAACACCTATAAAAAGATTGGTAAACGTACTAATCAGTGCCGTTGTGGAGCCTACCGCGGCAAGTGCAGTACTGCCTGTGAATCTTCCAACAACAATTATATCTACAGCATTAAACATAAGCTGTAACATACCTGAAAGCATTAACGGAAGTGCAAAGGAAATTAGCTTATCCATTAATGTACCATTACACATATCTATTTCATATTTATTATTTTTCACAACTTTATCCTCTTTCTATATATAAACAAGAATGTGCAACGCACATTCTAACACCGAGCACAGCCGCTTACGACATACTACAGCTTCGAGCGAGTGTGCATCATCGGCACATAACATCTGTTAATAATCAGAAAGACATTACTACATTTTATTAGCAGAACTTCTGTTTATTAATGACTACATCCTTAATCGTGTCTGGACGACCGTTTAAAGGTTCAATCTTAGCGAATTCCTTACAGTCTGTACACACAATGCCATCCATATCAATATTTCTGAAGTATGGAACATCTTCTTCATTATCCATAGCTATTGTTTCATTACGGTTAAGCAGGTTGAGTACATAACCCATAGTAAGTATAACTGCCTCACCCTTTATATTAACCATATCGATATTGCGTATTGTGATATTCTCAACAACACCGCCTCTGCCTAGTGCACTCTTTATTCTTACACCTACATCCGTACCTATAAATGTGCAGTTCTCAACAAGTATATCCTTAACACCTCTTGACATTTCACTTCCGATTACGAAACCACCATGTCCTTCATTAACAACACAATCGTGTATATATATATTACTGCAAGGTCCATCTATTGTTCTTGCTATTGCATTCTTGCCTGCTTTGATACATATTGCATCATCACCTGTCTCAAATACACTGTGGTGAATATGGACATTAGTACAAGACTCTACATCAATGCCATCACCATTCTGTGCATAATAAGGATTGCGTACCTTAATATTGTCAATTGTGACATTCTCACAGAAAAATGGATGTATATTCCAGGCTGGTGAATTCATAAATGTTACACCACTTAAAAGTACGTTAGTACAATGACGCAGGCTCACCATTACTGGTCTGTAGAAATCATAATAATCTCTTGCTTCTTCTAAAGCTTCATCTTTATCTGACTGGATATTCTTCTCATTACCAAGAAGGCTTGATTTAGTAGGCATCCATATCTGTGTTTCTTTAGTTTCAAATACGTTATCACTCTTTTTTAGAAGCTGTTCCCACTGTTTATCTGTTACCTTGAACTTCTTAACCGGACGCCATTCATCACCACTTCCGTCAACCATACCCATACCTGTAATTGCAACATTTACCGCATTCTCTGCTGTAATAGGTGATACAGTTCTTATGCATGGCTGTCCCTCATAATTAGTTATAATTAAAGGATAATCTTCTTTGGATTTTATGAACTTAAGAAGTCCCTGACTTTCAATTCTTATGCTTACATCTGATAAAAGACGTATTGGTGCACTTGCCCATATTCCTTTAGGAATTACAATTGTACCACCACCATTTTCTGAAAGTTCTTTTACCTTATCATTAATTACTCTGGCATTATGTCTTCCTGTTTCAATATCAAGCTTTCCGCTTATTGCTCCACAATCACTTAATAATACCTCAAGTCTTTTAAACTGGGGAACAGTTACCTTATAATCTTCTCTATACATTCTTTCTCCATTCTGCCTGTTTCTGGCTTTAACATTTTGACTGCATAAACACTGATTGCATACTATTATATACAATTGTTTACTATTATTTGTTGTTATTTCCTTCTATATTTGATATTAACATTTACAATTAGAGTAATCAATGAAAGGATAATATTCATCGATGCAAAATATCAAATACTGTTATGAAACTTTCTTAAATCCTCTATTTCATCACATAACTCCCTGCTTGAACACGTTGAACAATCCATAACAAGCCCATTGAATATGTGGTTAAGTGAATCAGTTATCTGCTCACATCTGCCTGCATACTGCTTAAGCATTGTATAATCTGCACTACCTGATGTAATAAAGTATATCTTTACAGCCTCAACTTCTTCTCTTGTCTTATAAGCTCTTATAAGCTCTGAACCTATATTAGAAAAGCTTATATTACTATTTACAGCTTCCTTTGATATTCTTACCGGCTCTCTTTCTTTAACTGATGATATTCTCATCATAAATCCATCCGGATATGTATTGTATCTTACATAATCGACAGCTCTCATAACTGCATATAATGCACCTTTTTTAGTGTCATCAAGCACATTTTCCTTAAGCCTTATAAATGTAAGTCTTGCATATGGTATATCTTTGTCAATGCTTGTCATATCATCACCTATAAGATACACTCCGTCTGTATCAACAACAGCTTTATCCGTAGTAAATGCCAATGCACTCACAGCCTCATTCATTCCGCCGCCAAGCTCGTATGCCATATCACTTCTTAGCACAAGCTTTTCTTTATCATTCATCTTCCAGTGTGCATTATTATCAAGCCTTCTGCACTCTCCATATGCCTTTATATTCTGCATTACACAGGCTATATCCTTATCATATAACTTCATACTCATTTATTCTTCTTATCTGCCTCACGTCTGTTCTTTGACCAGTTATAATATGCCGTAAGCGGTTTTATAAGCTTTGAGGCAAATTTCATATCAAGATTAAAGAAATATATAAAAAGGCTGAGTATAAACAGCACCGCAATAACAATCGCTATTATTCCAATTATCTTTAATATTATCATCTGGCCATTCCTTTCTGTCTGGCATATTCAGCCGCTCCTAAAGCACCCATAAGCTGTGGATCTATAGGAAGTTCTACCACCTTAACCTTTAACACCTTCTCTATAGCCTGCTTTAAGCCCTCATTCTTGGCACAGCCGCCTGTAAGTGTAACTGATTCAACAACTCCTGCCTTCTTAGCCATTACAAAACATCTCTTTGCTACCGAAAGCTCAATTCCTGCGGCTATCTCCTCCATTGGCTTTCCTTCTCCTACAAGTGAGATTACCTCACTCTCTGCAAATACAGCACATTGTGCTGTTATAGGGATAACATTTTTAGCTGTTAAAGAAAGCTTGGAGAACTCATCAAGGCTCATCTCAAATGCCCTTGCCATTGACTCAAAAAATCTTCCTGTACCAGCCGCACATTTATCATTCATTGAGAAATTAAGAACTGTTCCATCTGTATCTATAGCAATACCCTTAACGTCCTGCCCACCGATATCTATTATCGCCTTTACATCTGGTGCGGCAACGTGAACACCCATAGCGTGACAGCTTATCTCTGATATGTTCTCGTCAGCAAATGGTACTTTATTACGTCCATAGCCTGTTCCAATAAGATAATCAAGTTCGTCTGCACTATTAAGCCCGTCTACTAAAGCTACAGCCTCATCTAAGCTGTCTTTAGCACTAAGCACTGGATTAATTCTGCTTCTTTTAGTGATATTTGCTGCTATTTTTCCTGTTTCATCTAATATAACGCATTTGGTGTAAGTACTTCCTGCATCACAACCGCCATAATATTTAGCCATATTATTATTCCTTTCTTATCTTTATGAATTCTTACCAGTTCTGTGAGTCGTCAAAATCTTCCAATGTAGGGTCAAGCGGCTCTTCACGGAATACAGTTCTCATATATCTGTTGATTTCTGTCCTCATATCTCTTCTGCTACCGTCCTCAGGACACATAAGATTATGTGTTACCCATATAAGATGTACGCCGTGCTTTCTTGCTTCTTCCTCAAATAAGCCGTGATATCCTGACATTGATTTACAGCCCATATGTACATACATAATAACTATGTCTATATTAAACATCTCACAATAACGCCATAACGCTTCAACACCTGTTTCATAACCGCCATTAGAACGATTACGCATAATCATATTCTCATACAGATATGCAAGGTCAAGCATTGCCTGATGTTTATCCTCTGTATTGACCATCTCTGTTGATACCATACTTAACATATCGGTTATTGTAACTATACCCCAGCAGTTAAGCAGCCATATTGGAAGTGCTGTATAATATGCCGCCTGAACACCCCACGTCATAGCACGGTGTCGGTATTCCCTTGCCGCAAGCTCTTTCTTCTTATAGCCTTCCATAGCCATTCTTGTGAGCTTCTTATCCATATCAAGAAATGCCTGGTTTCTTCCGCCTGCCGCCTGATATACACCATATCTGTAAAGTGCAAGTGTAACACCCATAACCTGCGGATAGTCAGTCTTTGAGATTTCCATCCATTCAAGGAATTCTTCTGTCTCTGCATTGAACCTTTTCATACTTTTAAAGAAAGCATCCCAGTTAAACTTTTCTCCTGTCTGCTCCTCAATAAAATGTATTGCATTGACAACTTCTTCTGCCGCATATTCCTGCACGCTTTCCTGCCTGTGCCTTATAGGGACAGCAAGCTGGAATGTTGGAATCTTAAATGAGCGTGCCTCAATTCCATTTCCCATAAGACTTCCATCACAGGTTGTATTACACTGTACAGCACAACAGCCAATAAGCGGGAAATCGTCTGCAAGTGCAACTCCAAGCTCTGCCGCCGGCATAGGACATACATCTGTCGGAACTCCATATTCGTGTGTTACATCAACATAATAGCTAACTCCATTCTGCGACATCATTGAGCTTGTATACACGGCTGGAACTTCAACTGAAAGCCACACAAGATTAGGAAATCCACCCATAAGTGTACTCATCATATTCTCATCAAAAAGAACAATCTTCTTATTAAGTTCCTTATCATTGCCGATTGCAGGGTCTGCCCTAAATATCTGTCCAAGCATACCACATATATCTGTAACAATAAGTCCCAGTGCCTGATGTGCCATACGAAGCTGTAAGCCTCTCATTCCTTCCGTATGCCTGTCCATAAAATCAGGCAGTGCAAGATAATTAAGCATCCAGCGGTATCTGAAAAAGCCTTTTATATTATTAGGTTTTATTATAAATGTAATCAAAGTTTTCCAATATCCAAGCCACCTTACATAGTCATACCATGTATCTTTGAAACCTCTCCATTCACGTCTTTTCTTAGGTTTCTTACCAGTATAGAACTTACCAAGCGGCTCACTTCCAAGTTTACCTGACATAGCCAATCCTTTCTTAACCATATATCTGTATTTTTATTGTTAATTTCTTAAATGTATTCTTTCAGTCATACATTTACATCTTAATATTTACATCTTATTATTCATTTATTATTTTTTAAGCTTCTTAAGCTCAAGGCTCTCAACAAATGCCTGTATTCGTGTCCTTATCTGTCCCGAATTACCTGCTACATAAGGTCTGTCAATTGATAACACCGGATATCCGTATTCTTCACGCATAATATGAAATGCCGAAGCTCTCTCATATCCCCAGTAATCGCAGAACTTTATCTGCTGGTATATAAGCCCGTCTGCCTTGTATTCTTTGGCAATGCTGTCTACATATTCCTGACGTTCCTTAATCTTAGCTGTATTCATATAACGTGGACATTTGCCCCAGTGCATATACTGCCTGCATATCTGCATAAGTACATCTTCCGTGTCATTAAGAATAATCTCGCTTCTTCCCGGAAGTGAACCAAAACAGAACCTGTCAGCAACAACTAACGCACCAGCCTCCTCACAAAGCTTTATAAGCTCTGGATTATCAATCTCCGAACCTACCATAACAACCTTTGCCCTGTAATTCTTCTTATCATCTGGCTGTCTTGTGCCCAACTCCTTAAGCGTATCCTCCAGCTTTTCAATAAGTGCCTCTTTAGGACAGCAATATGTCGCAAGGCATAACACTGCGAATTCATAGCCTGTTATTCTTGGATTGTCTTCTTTTCTGTAGTCACCAATCTGTGTTATGAGCCTGCTTATCTTATTCTGCAAATCAACTGACTTTCTTAATGCTTCATCTGATATATCAATTCCATACACCTTGTTAAGCGGCTCTAATACATGTGCCCTCATCTGCCTTACATAATGTCTTAATGCTGTTTCATCGTCCTTCATAGGAACATCAGAATATTCCACAAAGAACTTTTCCTTGGAACATAAATTCTGTCTTTCTATATTCTCAACGCACCTGTTCATCTGTGCACACGCATCAGGTGCTATTATGCAGTCAAGAAATTCAAACCCTCCCTCGATTGCTCTTTCAAGTATGGCACGACAGCCCTCACAAAGCATACTGCTCATATAATATGTACCCATCTCTATAGAACCTGTTCTTGGTGCTCTAAGTCTTACCGAGAAACAGCCAGGAAGATTAATTAGTGGCTCTGGAATTTGAAAACAGACTGCTCCAATTGCAATACTGCCTTTATTCTGTGCTTCTCTTACAAGGTCATTATTGACCTCCTCTAATAGTTTCTCAAAATAATATAAATGCTGTAAATCCTTCAAAAATATTCCTCCAATACTATATCAAACCAATATTGCAAAGTGCCTCTGCCGCCCCTGCAACAATTCTGTCATCATCTGAAAGTGTAAGTATATTCTCGCCCTTAATATCTGCCTCTGCCAGTTTCATATCATTTTCAATTACAGATAATAATGGAAGCCCACTTATATCCATAAGTTCTATCACTTTCTTATCCGGTATGCGGTTAACTATAACTCCAGCTTTCTCATACATAACAAGCTCATCTGCAACATTTTTAATAGTCTTAACTACCTGACAGCCTTTCTTGCTTGCATCTGTTACAAGCACAAGATGTGTAACCTTTTCCATAACACGCCTGTTAATCTGCTCAATTCCAGCCTCGCCGTCTATAACCACATAATCAAACTGTTCAGAAAGAAGTGTTATCACCTCTTTAAGATATGAATTAATCCGGCAGTAACAACCAGCCGTTTCCGGTCTTCCTATCGCTATAAATGCATAGCCGTCCTGTTCTTTAATTGCATCATATATCTCATACTTCGCCTCACCTAACAGCTCAACGGCTGACTTGGTATCGCCGTCCTCTACATTTTTAATGACTTCTTTTCTTATATCATCTATTGTCTTGTCCACTTCTATGTTAAGCACTGTAGAAAGTCCAACCGCAGGGTCAGCATCAATCGCCAGTATCTTCTTATCTGGATATTTCTCTACAAGCACTTTAACAAATGCTCCTGCAAGCGAAGTCTTTCCAACGCCGCCCTTACCTGCTACTGCTACTATCTTTGTCATAATAATCCTCTTTTCTGTGCACTATTCTATATAACCTGACTGTGCCTATGCACACTTTTTCTAATTAATTGTTGCTGCCATTCCTTTATGTTCTTTAACAAATGTATCTATCTCATTTACAAATCTCTGTCCATATTTCATCAGTTTATTCTGTCCTACACCTGATACCTCAAGCATTGCTTCTGCATTTAAAGGAAGCTTCTCACACATATCTATAAGTGTCTTATCACTAAATACAATATATGGAGGCATACCTTCTTCCCTTGCTATTATCATTCGCAATGCCTTTAAGCGTTCAAATAACTCATAACCTGCACTTGTAAGTGAATCTGTACTCTTCTTTCCTGTTGATGAACTGCTTCTTTTACCTGCTTTGCCTGTCTGCTTTCTGCCTTTCTTTCCTGAACCTGATAGAAAAGTTTCATCACCAGCCTCATAAGAACTGCCTGTGCTTCTTGTCTTACCTACAAGCTTTGCATTTTTCACTTCCTCGGACTCTTTCATACGCTTTAGATATATATGTGTATTTTCCTGCTTTAAAGGTGTTATATCTCCCATTTTAAGGACACTGTATTCGTCCTGTGTCTGTATTATATAACCGTCTGATATAAGCTGGGCTATAAGCGGTCTTAACTCAGCTTCTTTCATTCCTGCAAGCTTTCCATATGATTTATAATTAACAGCTCCAACCTCTTTAAGCCTTGCCCTGTCAGCTCCAAGCAGAGTTCCTATAACTATGCCCTGTCCAAATCTTCCCTTGGTTTCTGCTATACAGTTAATGACCCATTTTGCCTGCGCTGTCATATCAATTTCTTCATATTCACTATTGCAGTTGCCGCAATTACCACATACTCCGGTTACATTTTCTCCAAAATAATTAAGTATGTAATTTCTTAAACAGCCCGTTGTCTTGCAATACCCCTCCATTACATACAATCTATGCAGGTCACGCTGTTTAATAACGTCTATATCCTCATATTCAACGCCTTCAAATTCTTTCTTATCAAGAAGGAACTTATCTATTATCACATCCTGTGCAGAAAACAGCATTATACACTGTGAGTCCTCTCCATCTCTGCCAGCTCTTCCTGCCTCCTGATAATAATTCTCCATACTCTGTGGCATATTATAATGAATTACATATCTTACATTTGACTTATCTATTCCCATTCCAAATGCATTAGTAGCAACGACCACCAATGACCTGTCATATATGAAATCGTCCTGATTTCTTTTTCTTTCTTCATTGCTAAGTCCCGCGTGGTATCTTGTGACACTTATCCCCATACTGCTTAAGGTTTCATATAAAGTGTCCACATTTTTCCTTGTTGCGCAGTAGATAATTCCACTCTCATCAATATGCTCTTTAACATAATTGCTTATATACCTGTCCCTATTCTTGCCGCTTATATGCTCTACGCTGTAGTAAAGATTTTTCCTGTCAAAGCCAGTAATTACAACCTTAGGATTATCAAGCCTTAATATACACTCTATATCCGTCTTTACTTCGTTGGTTGCTGTCGCTGTAAATGCACTGACAACCGGTCTTGCTGGAAGGCTGTTTATATAATCAACTATCTTTACATAGCTTGGTCTGAAATCCTGTCCCCACTGTGATATACAATGTGCCTCGTCAACCGTCACCATTGATATATCTGCCTGCTTGGAGAACTCACAGAACTTCGCACTTTCAAGCCTTTCTGGTGCAATATATATAATCTTGTATATGCCATTAAGTACCATATTTAATGTGCCGTCTATCTCACTTTCTGAAAGCGTGGAATTGACATATGCCGCATTAATTCCGACATCGTTAAGTGATTTCACCTGATCCTGCATAAGTGAAATCAATGGGGATATTACTACTGTAATTCCTGAAAGCATCATAGCTGGCACTTGATAACAAAGCGACTTTCCTGCTCCTGTCGGCATTATCGCAAGCACATCTTTCTTTTCTAAGATTGCATTAATAATATCTTCCTGCCCAGCCCTAAAGGAATCATATCCAAAATATTCCTTTAATACCTCTTTTGAATCCATCACATATCCCTTTCTTAATATCTATTGCAATATTATCTGCTGTCTGAATAATTACTCTATTATTCAATCCTGTGCAAAAGCCCGTAACACATTCTGACTATAACTTTAATATTAACATATAATCGCCTATTATTCTATCTTAATAATTAATTATCAATAAGCACCAGTCAATTATATCTCCAGACTTCCAATAAACATTACTATCATAATTCCATATAATGATAAATAAATCTGTTATTCATAAGTTAACAAATATCATTTTGCCATAATTTAATTATTATATGTGCTATACTTGTATTAATTAATTCGTGAGTATACAACTTACAGATACGAGGTGGCTATGAATAATACACATACATACTGCAATGCACAGCGCCCAGATGCCAGACAGGGCACTGTAACTACTAATACAGACAATAAACTTATTAACAGACTTGATATAATTGCCAGTTTTAATCCACATTTAACAGATATTAATCCCCAATCTCCACTATCAGTTGGCAATGGGCGGTTCTGCTATACTGCCGACATTACTGGTATGCAGACTTTATATGAGGAATACTCAGCCGAAACTCCACTCTGCACAATGGCTGAATGGGGCTGGCATACTAAGAAAGCTGATAACGAAAAAGGCTTCTATACTTTAGACGATGTCAGAATGACACCATACAATTACTGCAAACGAACTGTCACTTATCCACGTGTAAAATACGAGGGCAATGAAGCCGCCTACGACTGGGTAAGGCAGAACCCTCATAAGTTCAATCTTGCAAAAATCGGACTTTATTTTCATAACGAACCTATTAAAGCTGGCAGCATTTATTGTATAAATCAGACATTAGATATAACAACTGGTATTCTAAAAAGCAGTTTCAGGCTTAATGTTAACAGTAATAACAATGTTCGTACACTTAATAATATTGCCGCTGATAATATAAATACCAATGCTATTATTGATAATCTCGTAACTGTATACACAGTATGCGATGATAATTCTGACACCGTTGCATTTTATATAAGCTCTGGTCTTTTGCAGTGCGGACTTAGCGTTAATATTGCCTTTCCATACGCATCCTGTGATATAACAGGTTCAGACTGGAATAACACTGACGGACACAGCAACTTTCTTAACGCTTCCCATATACACCGGCAGATAGATGATACCGCTTACTATGTCAATTTTAATATAAATGGAACTGGCACCTCACAGCATACTGCTAATAATAGTACAATTACATCTGATTCTAATGTTACTATTAATAAATGTAATAACTCTGCTGCTGCCACTATTAAATCTAACGGTATACACAGCTATAATATTACAACTACTGATGATGAACTTAATATGTCCGTTAATTTCAATAAATCAATATACACACCTGCCACATACGACACAATTGCCGGTAACAGCAGACATTTCTGGCACAACTACTGGACAACTGGAAAGTTTCTTAACTCTGATAATAAAGAGCTTATGCGCCGTGTAATATTATCGCAGTATCTTCTTGTGATTAATGACAGCGGCTATATTCCACCTGCCGAAACTGGTCTTACCTGCAATAGCTGGTATGGCAAGGCGCACCTTGAAATGCACTACTGGCATATGGCGTGGGCTCCTTTATGGGGACACCCTGAACTGCTTACACGAAGCTTTGACTGGTATATTGATATATTAGATGAAGCTAAGAAAAATGCTTCACGCAACGGCTATAAAGGTGCACGCTGGACTAAGATGGTGTCTTACACCGGTTCGGACTGCCCGTCAAAGATTGCACCACTTCTTGTCTGGCAGCAGCCACATATAATCAATATGTTACAAATAGTAATTGATAATAATACCTCTGATGATTTTGACGTTAAGGCATATATGAGCAAATACTGGATACTTGTAAAAGAAACCGCCGTGTTTATAGCTGATTATCTTGTATATGACCCGATGTCCGATATTTACAATATAGAAGCACCTGTAATTCCAGTTCAGGAACGTCATCTGCCAGAGGATACAAGAAATCCTATATTTGAACTTGCATATTTCAGATATGGTCTTTTGATTGCCGCAAAATGGGCTTATGAATTAGGTTTTACTGATGAAGCCAGCCAATGGCACAATATTGCAATGCATATAGCACCACTTCCAATTAATGACGATGTATACATTGCACATAGTAACTGCCCTGATACATTTACTAATAAAGCTATAGACCACCCTCTTATGCTTCAAATCTATGGTATGCTTGACGGCTATGGTGCAGAGGATATTGTCGATAAAGATATCTACCGCAACACCCTTATGAAGGTAATTGATGTGTGGGACTATTCTACATTATGGGGCTGGGATTTTGCTGTTATAGCAATGGCGGCTCATAAGCTTGGACTTGATGACATTGCCTTAGAACAGTTACTTATTAACTCCCCTAAAAATGATTATGTAGAAAGCGGCAACAACAGGCAGAACTCCCGCAAAGATTTACCTTTGTACCTCCCCGGTAATGGAAGCCTGCTTCTTGCCGCCGCCAGAATATTTAATATATAACTTAGAATTATATGCGGATTTTCCTGTAATACAGCCGACAGCCTACATCATTGCCAGGCACAACTGGTATATCATTGGCTATTGGCTGTTATAATACATTTGCCGCTCATAACAGACATATCTTTAGTTCCGTCTATAATCTTTCCGTTAATAAATGCTTTCTGCATAATCAATGCCCTGCCTTATTAATATAATTTAGAACTGCTTCTTACTGGTTCACTTGTAAGATTAACTCCTAATCTGTTAAAAGTCCTGGTATCTGCCTCTGATAACATTACAGATGTATGTACCTGACAGCCCTTAAGATCAGGTATCTGTTCTAATGCTTTCTTGGCATTCTCATTAGCTACAGATGTCATCGCAAGTGCAATAAGAATCTCGTCACTATGAAGTCTTGGGTTTCTGCCGCCAAGATATTTAACTTTAAGCTTCTGGATTGGCTCAATATATTCTGGCTTTATAAGCTTCTCATCGTGCTTGATTCCTGCAAGATACTTAAGTGCATTAAGTATAAGTGCTGAGGACGCTCCAAGAAAATCCGTAGTCTTAGATGTAATAACTGTACCATCATTAAGTTCGATAGCGGCACACGCAACACCAAGCTCCTCTGCTCTCTTCTTAGCTGCAACAGTAACCTTTCTGTCATCTGTTGTAATCTTAGCCTGCTTCATTAAAAGCTCAATCTTATATACTTCGCTCTCAGAAGCTTCTTCCTTTGCCACTCTGTTGACTGCATCATAATATCTTCTTATAATCTCCATTTTGGAAGCTTCACAGCAGGCTTCATCATCAATAATACAATTGCCCGCCATATTAACACCCATATCTGTAGGTGATTTATAATATGTATTCTCACCGTAGATTTCCTCTAATATAGCATTAAGAACAGGATATATCTCTATATCACGATTATAATTAACTGCTGTACTTCCATATGCCTCAAGGTGGAATGGGTCAATCATATTAACATCATTAAGGTCTGCTGTAGCCGCCTCATATGCAAGATTGACAGGGTGCTTAAGTGGAATATTCCATATTGGAAATGTCTCAAATTTAGCATATCCTGCCTTAATTCCTCTCTTATTCTCGTGATATAACTGTGAAAGGCAGGTAGCCATCTTACCACTTCCCGGACCCGGTGCTGTAATTACTACCAATGGTCTTGTTGTTTCTATGTAATCGTTCTTTCCAAAACCTTCTTCACTTACAATCATAGGAATATTAGATGGATATCCGTCTATAACATAATGCTGGTATACCTTTATATTCTTCTTTTCAAGCTTTTCCTTGAACTGTACTGCCGCATTCTGTCCTGTAAATTTAGTGATAACAACACTTCCTACATATAAACCCTTCTTCTCAAATTCGCCAATTAATCTAAGCACGTCTACATCATAAGTAATACCCAAATCTCCACGGACTTTATTCTTCTCAATATCAGCTGCACTTATTACGATTACTATCTCAGCAACATCTGATAGCTGCATAAGCATCTGAAGCTTGCTGTCTGGCTGAAATCCCGGAAGCACTCTTGAAGCGTGGTAATCATCAAATAATTTGCCTCCAAATTCAAGATAAAGCTTGTCACCAAACTTACCAATTCTTTCTTTAATGTGTTCTGACTGAATTTTTAAATATTTGTCATTGTCAAATCCTGTTCTCATAAAACTCCTCATTAATTATTTTAATTATTCCTTCGTTTATTTATTAATATATTAATATTAACATACATTTCAGCACAAATACATATCAACTTTATATTATTTTACTCCGCTTACTTTAGTTGATACTACTGATGTTAAAGGAACCATTTTAACACTCACACTTCCGTCTTTCTTTCTTGTAATTAATGTTCCGCCTCTTTGTGTATACTGCTTCTCAATACCCTTGTATCCAAGGTAATCTATCGACATTCCATAAGTAAGCTGTATACCTTTATACACAAGTGATAATGTATTTAAGTGGTCGTGTCCACAAAACATCCATTTTATTACGCCATTATCAACTGCACTGTTAAAAAATATCCCCTTAAACCTGGATATTCCAAAATGGTCATTCTTCTCGCCAACACTTCCGTGCTTATATATTACATCATTATCACCAAGCTTCATACGCTCATAAGCTTCCTTAAATTCCCTGACAGGCATATGGAAAAAAGCCATTGCCTTGATATTCTCATCTTCATTTTTAAGGCTGGTTAGCTTATTCATACACCATTCAGTCTGATCCTTGTGTATACAATCAAATCCGCTGTAGAACCAGCCTCCATCACCATACATATTAGAGTCAAGCATAACAAGCGGAAGCACAGCTTTATTATTATCATCAACAAGATTAATAAAGAAATTCCCCACTCCGTAAATATATCTGTTACCTTTAGTGAATATACAATATTTTCCCTCAGCAAATATATCAGCAAGCTCGTCCTTATTACAAAATGCACCAAGCTCACAGTCGTGGTTACCAAAGCACAATGTATATGGAATTTTAAATCTGTCCATAAATGCTGTAAGAATTCTTGCCTGTCTTCCATTATTCATAGTTCCAGACTTAGGAAAAAAAGGAAATATAGAATCACCCGTAAGAACAATTAAATCCGGCCTGCTCTTTTTAATAATCTTGGTAACCGCACTAAGTGCAAGCTTATCCTTCTTTCCTGATAATATTCCAAATCCAAGATGAAGGTCTGTAAGTTGTAGAATTTTATAATCTTTATCTGTATCTATGTGAAGATTGAAAGTTTCATTATCTATCTTAGTAAAATTATGAGAATTATACATATATATGTTCCTTTCATTTTCTTAATTATTACAGTTATACATTTAACCACCGTCTTGCTCATTAACTTAATGGTATAAGTGCCCCGACAGCTGATATTATAGTCGATATTACCATAATTATCTGGAATGGGAGTGTGCCTATAACACCACATATCGGACTGCTGCCAGCCTTCTTTCTAGACTTTCCATAGGTAAGTACAAGCATTATGCTCACAAGCACAACAACACCGCTCATAATTCTTGTAAGCACTATAAAGCTGCTCACACCGAATATTGCAAATAATATACATGGAATAGTTGCTATAACCCAGCTTATTCTGTTGCCAATTCCTATCTGTTCGTGAACTACATCTCTTAATGCAAGTGTATTAGACCAGAAGGTTGTAAGCAGTGCAAAAAGTGAGAATATACCAGCAAGTATCATAGCCCACGAACCTATGCTCTCACCTAACTGCATATATGCTAATTCCTTATCAAGTGTTCCCTTAGTTCCAAGAAGCACCGTAAGCGTAACGATAAGCACAAGTATTGATGATAACGCAAAACCTATAAATATTGACTTTCTTATCTTATGTGGGTTGCCATCAAGTCCCTTAACAACCTGTATTACCGCCTGATTAGCTGATGTTGCAAATACAACCATACTATATAAAGCAAGCAGGTTATTAATATGAAATGGTGCTGTATACAAAACATTTAGTGGTCTTGTAAATGTTCCAGCTGTCATAATAACAACTATAACCATAAGAAAACTTACTGCATATTTCTGTGCGATACCTACCGCTTTCATTCCAATAAACACTACACTTCCTGCAATCAGATAATATATAAGCTGTGCCACCCACAGCGGCATATGAAACCAATTAACAAATATCTGTGCACCACCATTAATATTGCCACTGACACCTATCATTATGGCAAGTCCATATACAACAAACATTATCCAGCTGAATACTTTCTTCATTCTTCCCTTAAAAAGCTCTCCTTCAAAGCTTTTAACAAGCTGTACACCTCCATTGTTAAAAGAAAGTTCTGCTATGATAAGATGAAGAATAACATTTACTACATAAGCAAGTCCCACCATCCATACAACATCTAACATACTGTTTCTTGTTGCCAGATATGGAACAGCTATAATTCCTGTACCAATGCTGTTACCCATAATCATACTTATCGCTTCAAAAGTTGTAAGCTGAGCTTCTGAATTAATCGTCTTTGGCATATATTCACCTCTTGCAATTCTCATAATATTAATTAAAACTAAACGGGCTGCTGCACAAACCACAATTCACACAATATGCGAATAAGCAACAGCTTATAAATAACTCATACTGTATTAATTATGTCTGGTGCAACAGCCCTTTCAATCTACTTTGCTGGAATCTGCTTATCCATCTTTAATATGTGGTTCTTTAACCATTCAAGAAGGTAATCAATAAGCTCGAACAGATACTCCTGCTGTCCATCGTCAACTTCTTCCATATTAATCCCTGTAAGTCTGTCAACAAATGACTCGTGTGCAAGCTTCTGAGCTGCTAGTCCCTCGTATCCTATCTTTTCCATATACTCCTCCTCATCTTTAAAATGAAGCTTAGTATAATCTTTTAACTCATTAATTATTGAAACTATATGGTCATACTTATCGTGTAAATAATAGTCATTAATAACTTCATATGTACGCTCTATAATCTCAAATAACTTCTTATGCTCTGCATCTACAAAATCAATATCTGTCTTGTATTCATCTGTAAATTCAAACATACCCTTCTTGGCTGTGCTGACATTTTCAGCTTTCTTAGAATCCTGTGTCTTATGAACAACAGGCTCTAACTTTCCAATCATAATATCACTTCCAAGGATATGGTGGTAAAGCCACTTAGCAAGGAACTTTACAAGCTCAGCTAATTCCTTCCTGCTCTCCTCATCTGTCATATTATCAAAGTCCACTGATTTAACTTTATTAGCAAAGTCTGTATGCTCCTTCTTCTGTCGCATAAGTTCAGGGTCATTAATTGACTCCATATATGATTCCTCGTGTGCAAAATGCTCTGCGGCATAATCAACAAGATGTGCCACAATGCTCTTTACTGTCTTAACATCAACAGCCTGTTCCTCTAATAATGCCTGTGCTTCATTAATTATTTTAAAAAGCTGTTCGTGTTCTTTATCAATTGACTCAATTCCTGTCATACAGTCTTTAGTAAACTTATACATAATATTTCCTCCAATCCTGACATATTCACATAAGTAAATAACAATATGCTTATATATTTCATTCTATTATATATATTACTCAATCTCAATAGTCATTGTGCTATTTTAGCAATAATTACTTATTCTGTGTATGTCTTAATATATAATATGGTGTAAAATCATACTCCAAAGTATCAGGCTTTTCAACCTTTAACACTTCCCATTTTGATATGCAAGGGTGTGTCCTGGCATACAAGTCTTTCCTGTCAGCCTTCTCATATTTAAAGCCGTGTGTAATCATAAAGATATTCCATCTTCTATGCTCTATACGCTCAAGTTCCTCTTTATCAGAAAATGTATATGCCTTCTTGTCACACACAAGCCATTTCTTAATGTCCTGATGAAGCGACTGTGCTATGCTTGATTCACGGTCAAATATGCTCATCTTATGCCAGGCAGCATTAAGCTTTGCCTGACTGCTCTCAACAGCAAGTGCTTCCTCTGATAACACATCTTCTATCTTTAACATAAACTCATCGTTAAGAACCTTACCCTGCTTCTTATATTCATTTATAACATCATAAAGCACATTATATCTATGGTTAAACATCTTAGCTTCATCGACAATATAATGGTCTGTGAGTGACTCATATGAGAATATATCCCTATTCTGTTCAATTGTGAACAAGTTCTTCTCATCATATATCTTGGAAATGTTGTTGCTGTCCTTCATTCTTATAACTACAGGAATGTTAATGCATTTATCGCCCTTCTTATAAAGAAGCTGCTTTAATTCAATAATCGTGTTAGCCATAGAATGTGTATCGCCCATAGCAACTACAAGATATGTAAAAGGCTTATCAGCATTACACTTCTTGAATATTTTATTAAACTGTAATGTTGTAGCATCTGTTTCCCAAAATCTTATTTTTATATGTCCGTCTATTCCAAATCTGTCATTATTCTCCTCAAATGGGAAATTTAACTCATAATATTCTGCTTTCTCACCTATAAATACATCTTCAGCTACAAGCTTTAAGCCATCAAGTGCATCTACACTGAAATTCTTCATAAATGAACCGATTATCGACTTCATATCCTTATCAAATACATCTATACATATATCAGACTCCGCTGATAACACTGCCATATTAATCCCCTGTATAAGCGTACTCTGTCCGAACTCACCAAAGCCTATAATACCAAGATGAACATCATAATCATCACCTGTATTAACCTGATATACTGGATGTTCCTTGAACATTTTATTAACTGCCATTCTGTTTACATCTATTATATTAAGGTCAAAATTCTTCTCATCAAGTCTGTCATAATACTGCTTAATAAGCTGGCTCATTGAGTTATCACTACAGCTTAAATGTATCTGCTTATATGAAGCATTATCTCCTGAGGGCTTCTGCAAGCTGTTGCATATACTTCCTATAACCTTAAGATATTCAATATTCTCCATTGCATTGTCATCACAAAGAATAATATCTGCATATTTAGTTATATCGATTGTCTTCAATATATCTTCAATAGACATATCATCATACTTCTGTCTGTAATTTACGCCTTTATTCATATATTTAAGCTTAGCTTCTTCGGTCATTGCACCTGTCTCTATCGTAGTTATACGGCATTCCTTTGCAAGTCCGCTAATAAACTGCTTCTTATATGTTCCCTCACCTATAAGAAGAATTCTTTTCTTACCACGCTGGCTTAAAAGGCTTCTTACATAGCTTGCCGGCTTGCGGACAAGTATTGCCAAAGCACCTACTGTACATAAAGGTGCTATAATAACTGCTATGCAATACACATATGTAAGAATAATGGTGAACACTCCACCACCCGCAGTCTTAACATATTCAAGTGCATCTGCCTGATCAATATCAGGGTCAATCTTGTATGCCTTAATCGCATTCTGGATATTAAGCATTACCTTAAGAAATGGACTTTCCACACTATGGTAATAGAATATACCCTCAAGTACACATATAACAAACACTGCTATAGCTGTATACCACAAATAATCCTTATATTTATTTCGTTTCATTCTGTCCTCATTTCTTCACACTTTTTATTCATTATTATTAATATAGTAATAGTGCTTGGTTTGTTATATTTATTATATAATTTTGGCTGTTTTTTTACAATATTGATTTAAAAAAGAATGTGCAATGCACATTTCCTCTCCGGGCACAATTAGCTGCGACAAACTACAGCTTCATACAAGTGTGCATCACCGGCACATAAAAAGCCCAGCATATTTTAAGATGTAATGTCAGCTTTCTGACTATACTGCTTAAATATACTGGACTTTTTATGTGTTAATCTAAAAATTTAATGTGTTAATTTAACAGACTGATTTTCACTCTGCCACTTTAATCTTTGCCCTAACGGATTAATCTTTACTCTGACATATCAATTTTTATTTGACTGCATCAAGTAAGTAATTATATCTTTCCATTTTACCATCTAATAAATCAAATATAAATTTCTCTGAGTTGTCTGATACCTGATCATAATCTTTCATACCATCAAACTCACCTTCAAGATAACCTTCCATAAACTTATTCTTATTCTTAAGATTATCTAATACAATATTGTAATTATCTAAATCTATGCAATAACGCATAACTGCCTGAACCTGTGATTCCATATCCTCGATTATCGGAGCAAATTGCTGTTCGGCAACATTATCCCATTCAACGCCCTCAGCTTTAGCGTTACTAAAGCTTCTTCCTATGAATTTACCACCGAATTTTAATACAAGTACAACACCAGCAACGCCTAATACCTTGCCAAGCCAGTCTCCTGATGCAAAGAAATACCATACGCATACTGCTAAAAGTGCAAGCACAATAATAGCTGGAATAAATGCCTTCGTCTTGTTCTTTTTCTTTTCTTTCTTTACAATATCTCTCTGTGAATCTAAATCTTTTCTCATTGACTCAAAGCCTTCAAGTAATTCCTTTATGCTGTCCTCAATATCTTTTTTACCATGTTCTGCACATTTCTTAATAAATGCAGTTACATTATCAATTATTCCTGTTTTATCGGCATCAGAACAATCTAAAGCTCTGCTTATAAAACCATTTCCATAGAAAAATGACTGGCTTCCCATTTCTTTATCATCATCATCAAAATAATTGCCATCACATACGAATAAAGCATACCTGTCAACAGCTTCAAAATCTCCTGTAAGAGCTCTATATAAGCCATACCAGGCCTTTGACTTATCAGGATTTTCTTGTGTTGCTTTATCATAAAGGTCACTGGCTATATCCCAGTCTTTTTTCTTTAAATGCTGTTCGGCTTTTTCAATTATTGCATCAGGATCTATATTATTGCTATTCATAAGCTTACTGATATCATCTTTTAAATCTTGATGCATACTGCTTATATGCTCATCTGTCTTTCTGAATTCCTTTGAATGATTATGTATTAAAAACACATTATCACACGCCATACAAGCATACTTTTCTTCTGTTAACTCTTTAACCTGTTCACTTCCGCAATTTGGGCATTTTATCGCCTTCATATCTTTACTGCTCCTTTGTATTCTTTATTTTTCTTATATCAAGCTGTTTAACAATCTCATTACATTTTGCTTCAAATAAAGTATTATCTGTAATATCTGCTAACTCAGCTATCAACCCTTTAATTCTTAAATTCTCCTCTATAGCCTTTGGAGAACTCACAGGATTTTCATATCTCATTCTCTCGTAAAGCTTGTCTATATTCGCTTTATTGGCTGTATCCTGTACATTAACCCTGCATATTTCCAAATCTTTAATTAATTCTTTAAAATCCTGTATAGATTGCTTCTCTTTATTGTCTACATCTTCTATATACTTATTGCTTCCCCACAAAATCATCTCAAATATTACAAATCCTAACAGTATAGCCGCCTGTATAAGATAAGAATAAATGCTGTATCTTTCTGGAAACTTTGAACAGAATTTAAAAAATACATATAACTGGACTACCATATATGCCACACTGTAATAAAGCATTGGCATCTTTAGTGCTGCTTTTTTCTTATCCTGCTTGTGATACACATACCAGCTAAATACCGGTTGTATCAGTAATGCAATAATACAAAATATATATTTCATCATACATTTCTCCTTGTTCCGCAGTTCATACAAAACTGTGCATTAGCCGGCATAACTGCTCCACATTCCTGACAATACACTTCTTTAGGAGTGACCTTCTCACCACAATTCATACAAAACTTAGCCCCCTGTGGAAGTGGGCTGTTACATTTACTGCACACCAGCGAAGCACCCTGCGTATTCATTGAATCACCCTGTACGCCCATTGTGCCACCCTGCATATTCATTGCTGAATTCTGCATTGTGTTATTGGCATTTACTGCCGCTTCCATATTTCCTTTAAGCATATCGCCCATTGAAAATGCAAGCGGAATCTGTGCCATCATATTAGCTGGATTGCCTGCAAAACCCTCATTTTCTGCAAATGCCTTGCTTACATTAAACTGCTGTTCCTGCTGCCAGTTGTAGCCTTGTATCTCTCGTGATTTTGCAAGTCCCTGTGCCTCAATAACAGCCGCATCCCTGTTACCCATAGCTTCAAAACGCTTCTGTGCCATACTATTATCCAGATTCTTTAACTCAATTAAATCATCTTCATTAATATTAACCGCTGATAAGAAAAAATTAAGAATTTGAATTCCATATTCTGCTATATCATCTCTTATAAGCCCAGCAACATTTTCAGAAATATCATTCAAATGCTGGTTAAATTCATTGTAGCTGTACCTGCTAAGTTCCACTGCTATACAATTCTTAACCCTTGTAACTATCAAATCCTTAAAATATTTCTGGATATTTGCTGTAGACATTTCCTGTTCTGTTCCAACAAGATTAATCAGAAGCTTTCGTCCATCAATTATCTTAAGCCCAAATGAACCACTTGCTCCTGCACTATAACTATAACCATAATTAGGGTCTTTTACTGTAACCTGGCTTGGTGTTCCCCAAGGTATATCCATCATTGTTGCAAGATTAATGAAGTATACTTCTGTGTGAAATGGAGATACTCCACCTGTAACAAGATTTCTAAGCTTTGAAATTAATGGAATATTCTTAGTTTCCAATGTGTAACGTCCAGCCTTGAAACTATCTAATGCCTGTCCATCACTGAAAAAAACTGCTTCCTGTGACTCGTGTACAATAAGCTGTGATAATGTATTAAAATCCTCCGCAGGATGCTTATATATAAGAATGTCATTATCACCTTCATATTTAATAACTTCCTGTATTGCCATTTATTTTCTCCTGTAAAATACGTACTTTTTGCTAAGTATAGCACATAACTTCCATTTTGGATACTATTTTCTTCTATTTTGGATACTTTTTTCTTCCTTATTGGATACAATTTTTAATGTGTGTTAATAAATTTCCAGCCATATTAATATATGGATTTTATAAATCCACCATTATTTACCTATATTTAGTACCTGAGGATTGGAGCTATATGTCAGAACGAATTAACCAGCACTTAAATCCACTTGTTGGAAATAATATAAGAAGACTCCGCAAGGAACGTGGACTGAAAGCAACTGAGGTTATTGCCAAGCTCCAGCTTGAAAATGTCAATGTAACAACCGGCATTTTCAGTAAAGTAGAAAATGGCTACAACAACCCTACAGTTGATATGCTTGTCGCCCTTACCAAAATATTTGAGTGCGATTTCAATGAATTTTTTAAAACAGAGTGAGAACAATTCTACTATATGATTATATATGTGGATTGTTCTCACTTTTTTGTACAGTAACACTCTGCCTTAATAATGGAGCGTGCTCTGTTTCCAAGCTTTGTCTGCACTCTGTCTTCGTACCTTAATCTACGCTCTTCTGTCCTAAATCTTTCTCCTTCTTTAGATACACAACACCGGCATATATACGCTCTATTGGTCTTAACACAGTTTCTATAAATTCTATATCCTCATCTATAATATCTACAAGTTCATTACTACCATCTGATGTGCTTTCTATCTTTAGTACTACAAGATTTCCTGCAAATATTCTCTCAGGCTTTAAACTTTCCAAATCGTTATTACTTATTTTATTGTGAACTGTATTTTTAACATCTGCTGATTTTTTATCTGTTTCATTATTAACTGGAAGTCTGTAAAATGCCCTGTTAAGCGTTCTGCCCTGCACTACTGCATCTTTTTCAGCTATTAGTAACAGACTGTCATTCAGCCACACAATATCAAGTTCATCTGTACCGCAGCCTTCATCAATATTTTTACTGTCAATTCTTCTATCAGCACATTTACATAAGATATATTTTCTTACATATGATAATTTATCGCCTGTCCATTCTGTGTAACCTTTGTATACAACGCCATTCTGTGCACACATATAATATGCCTTTATCATCTTAGTGAGTGTTCTCTTAGAAATCCTTCCATTCATCATCTGATAAATCATCTTGCATATCCTCGTCATATTCTCCTGAATGTGATGGCTTTCCGCCTATCAACTCCTCAGTATTATTATCTGCAGCTGGTCCACAGACACGACCCATAGTGTTGAATACGTCAGCCGTTGTCAGACAGAAATTATTACCTATGCCAGGTATAACCATATTGGTTGTTGCCTGAAAACCGTCAAGGCAATAAGGCTTGGACTTTCCCTCATCAAATACTGTATCTGCAATAATAGAAGTCTTTGGCTGATAGTCATACACTGAAATATCTACATAGCCTTTAGTAAGAAGCATATCCAGAATTCTCTGCACCTCACTATACTGAAGATTTCCGACCAATACAGCATCTTCATTTACTGCAAATACCGATATATCATCATCTCTGCCATCTTTTAACTTAAACAGAATACCTGTTATATCTTCTTTGCTGCTATTTGCCTTTGCTACCATACGCAGTGTATCTCCATTAAATGTAAATCTTTTTTCAACTATTGGTTCTGCCTTTTTAATCTCTCTAACTGCTCCATTGTTTAATTTAACTACCATAATGTCCTCCATTCTTGCGCTGCTTCTAAGCGCATCTCAAGTTTGTGCAAAGCACAAATCCTGCGTGTGAAAAATCTTATTTTTCACACTATCCTCCATTCTTACCTGTTATAACAGGTACTTAAATTGATTATCAGCTATACAGCCTTTATCTTATCTTTAGGAACTCTCTTTCCTATCGACAATTGAAGCATAATAAAAAGCAGCCTGATTTTCCAAGCCGCTTTTTTTAATCTTTAAAATATGCTATTTTACTGTATCTGCAATTTCAAAAAAATTCTTCATCGCATAAATTCACTATCAGAACATTTTCCAATGGGAATTTCTTATAAATTTGTCTATAAATTCAGGCATTGTCATTTTCCTTATATGTCCGCCATCACGAAACCCAACATCGTATTTGTCCATAAATGCCCTGTCGTCTGCCTCACTGCAATCTATATCCGTTATAAACGCTATGCTCTGTGGTCTGTTTCTGTCTTTATCACGATATACATAGACATATAATGGTTTAACATTGTGCATATTGAGCATTTCCCTATATATAACTTCAAGTGTTACATCATTCTCATAGTCAGCTTCTTTGCTTGAAAGCCTGTAATAAGGGCTATTCTCATTCTGGTTCTCAACATAAGTCTTCCAAGTCATAATCCAGTTGCCACGGTAGGTCTTAAGAACCTTAAGTATATCCATCATATGAGCACCGCTAAACTCAAATCTTTTATATTCCCTTATATATTTTGGCATATCTATATAAAGAAACTGCCTGTCAAATTGAAAATCAAGCCCCTGCTTAACTATGCTTGTGGAGATGCTTTCTATATTAAGATAATCAGCTTCTATAAGATGCAAATGTATTTTCTTTACATACATATCAGCAAATTTGCAGAAATCCTCTTTGCTTAATCCACATAACTGCTTTATCCTGCTTCTGGACATTTTCGTATCATCAAGATATGAAGATATATCGTCTACAACAAGCTTTCCGTCTTTATATGAATAAGTCTTCTCAAGCTTAGAATCAAGCCAGTATTCAGTCCGCAGACAATTGCACATAAAATACCTTGCCGCAAGCGTGTATTCATCATAACCTGTTGCACTCCAGTCCTGATATACACTAAACAGTGCAAGCCACTGGTTAATCTTGGATATCAGCACTTCCTTCTGCTTCTCGATACCCATCACTTCTATTGTCTTAGTAAATGCTTTGATGTGCTTGTATACTTTAACTGGTTTTTTCAATGCATTCTGAAACTGCACAAGCTGGTGATAATTCCTGCGTGCTAAAAGAACAATTCTGTTAGAATATCCATTTGCACAAAACAGCGGAACAAGTCCCATTTTGCCAAACATATCAAAAAATGTATCCGTCCTCTGGTCTGCCTGACTTATAATATAATGCAGCATTCCACGGTATATCTCATTACACTCAACCTCAGCATAATTAAGTGGTATATGCAGGTTATGGTAAACCTGCTGTCTAAGCTTCATATCAGGTGAATACATATTCCAATACTGCTCCTTAAAGACGTCCTTAGGAAGTCCCAGATATTCCAGAAGCTGTGTCTGAGTATAAGTGTTATCTTTGCTCGCAAGCTGCTTATATATAATTGAATATACCTGTCTTTTAAGTTCCATTGGGAAATCCGTATATCCTGTATGTCTGCTTCTTAATTCACTTATTGTATTCTTAACATCTTCGTACAAATGTATATTCACCCCTCTGTGTACACACTACTTTAATTGCAGTAATTCGCACTGATTAATTCCTGCATCCCAGAAATGTTCTGTGCTTAAACCTCTGACCTGACATATTATTCCTGAATTCATTGCACCATGTCCGATTATTACAATATTCTTTCCATCCTCAAGCTGTGGTTCTACTACATTTCTAAGAAAGTCGCCTGTTCTTTCAAATAGCTCCTCAATGCTTTCCCCACCTTCAACTGCCTTATACTTTTCTGGTTCTTTAAATAATATATTAATCGGACAATCTAAAGCCCTTGCTGACTGTTCTGTTCCTTCATATATTCCAAAGCTCATCTCAACAAGCCTGTCATCTGTTATAATCGGAATATTGCGGTTTTTTAAAAATATCTCTGCCGTCTGTCTTGCTCTTGCCAATGGAGAACAATAGCATACATCAAGCGGCACATTTTTATAAACCGCTGCTGCCTCTTCCGCCATCTTTCTTCCAGCTGCATTGAGTGGAATATCTGTTCTCCCCTGCAGTTTATTTCTCTCATTCCAATCAGTCCTGCCGTGCCTCATTATGTATAACATTGTACTCTCTCCTTATCTTATGAAGTAGTATTTCGACGAGATGTTATTCTTATATTATAACACCTCATCTCCAGTATTAACAATGTGTTACAGCTCAATCTGAATTATGTATGTTACGCTGTTTCGACTTTCCTGCCTGTGCAGGCAGCATATATCTTATCTATCAACCTGTCACATAACAATGTATACGCCGCTCCTACTACATTTACACCTATTCTAAGTAAAACAGCATATTTAAGTCCGAACAATTCCGCCGCTATTGAAAGTGCGCCAAATGTATTAAACACTGTCTGCCACGAATAACCAGCTGAATATCCGACACCTATTCCACCTATCATACCGATATAAGGATACATCGACTTTGGAAGCACAATATACATAATTGAAAAAATCAGACATCCAACAATGTTAAATGCACCTCTCTTGCCTGCCCGTCCTTCTATATCCTTTGAAAATGGCAGGCACACTGACATGCACGCTATACCTATCCACATTGCTCTTGGCATATTAAGCAGATTCATCACAAGCATTGCACTTGATACTATAAATGTAAGCTTGATATACCATCTGTTTCTTGCCGAATTAATATTGAATTCATAGAATAAATCCTGGAATGTTCTTCGATATGGTCTGTTCTTCTGGTTCTTATAAAAGATAATCATACAAATTACCATACCACAAAGAAGTCCGATAACCCTTAACACATAGTCCTGTCCTGTAACGTCATACCCCTGTAATAACAGATAACCAAGCACAAATGTCGAATGATTATACATAATTACATTATGACAGCCCATTATCATAAGAAGCATTATACATACTATATTAATAAGAAATGCTGCAAATGGTGGCACCATATTACTAAGCCTTGGTCCTGCTATCAATATAGCATATATTCCCATAATTGACAAAAGTCCATGTGATGTCTTTATTCCAAAATCTGCCTGTCTTAACACAAGCACTGCAAGAAGTACTGTAACACCAACAACGCTGTTAGCACTTCCAAGTAACTTACTGAATACTGTAACAACTGCAACACAGAATACCATAACAAGGTAAACCTTGAAATTATATATTAATATATGTTTTCTTTTCTCTTTAGCATCTTTTGTGTTCTTAATAAGCTGTTTAGAGCCTGCAGAACTTAACTGTAATTCCTGATAAAATGTCATAAAACCACTCTGATCCTTTCATCCCCATATATTTATTGAGTTACATTTCATATGATTTGTACTCAATAATCATCTTCTTTTTATAATTTTAATGATGATGAAATAAGATGATAGGGTGGAGTAATATAACACTATTCGTTGTTATTGTCAATTATAAACTTATAACCCTGTCTGCCATCTGTATTGTTGATGTCCTGTGTGCAATCATTTGCTATTTAGTTTCTTCACTTTGCAAAATATCACTTAATATTTTTATCTGCTTTACTATATTATCCTTTATACTGCCCTTAATATAGACATCATTCAAATCATTTTTACTATACTGTAAATATGTATTATTGGTTAATTCTACTAACAAAGCTGTAAAATATCTTTCCCAGCTCATATACATACTGCTGTCCACATAATCCCACGTATTTTGTAATATTGCTGACAAATCTGCATTTTTAATAACACCTGATTTCAATATCAGCCATTCAAATGACTCTGGCAGATATAAATAACAATTATTATTCTGTCTGGCATATAATTCAATCTTTTCTACTTCCGAACCAAATGCAGCTCCATCTGCAACTACAAGTACATTTTTATCTTTTTTCAAATGCTTATATATATTCGATTTTCCATCTGCTGATATACACTGTAAATGTTCTGATGAATATACTTCTTTGAAAAACTGGTATCCTGCCTTGGAGTCTTCTGTTATAATATAATCCACTTTAACGCTTTCATTTACATTAACATTTGTATATATCTTATACATTTCGTTATATACATTTTTTAATGTTCCATATTTACCGGAATTTCTTATGCCATATATCTCATCTACACTATATGGAAGTGTTTCAAGTGTCTCTCTTGTTATTATAACGAAATAATTGTCTGACTTTTTTACTTCTTCTGCAAACTCTACACTTGATACGAACTTATTTCCCTCATCTATAAAAATTATGCTATTCTTCATCTCTGCCAATAAAGCTTTCCAATATCGCCCCTGCAAAATATGACATTCCCTGTCGCATGCTAATCTTATTCCGCTATCAGCTCCATTTTCCTCATACTCTGATATCATATCTGCCAGTGTTGTCTTACCGGTTGCACTATCACCTTTTATTATTGTAATATTACGTTTTACCTCGAAATCATATCTTATTTTCTTATTTTCTACTATTATTCTATACTTTCCTTTCATATATCCCCCTAGACATATGCCATAGCCTCATCTAATAATTCGCTCATATTGTGAACTATCTTTTCTGTATTAAGTACTTTTATGTTAAACCTTCCAGCTCCGAAATCCATCAAATGCCTCAGATTAATAGTTACATCTTCATTTTCAGATATTTTTAGAAGCCACTTTGCACAATTATTACCACAGGTTGAGGCATTAAATATTTTCTCTTTATCATTTATTATTAATATTAAGGTTTTTGTTCCACCAGATAACGCAAGTGGTGATATCTTACCCAACACTGGACTTTCTATAAGATTGCTGTCAATAACTTCTGATTTATCAACATCTTTTATTATATCCCTGACTATAGGTTCTGTTATCCAGTTATCCTCATATGTATTTTTAAAATATACTGCTGTATTATATACAGCTTCTTCCATATCTCCATAATATATATTTAACATATCCTGCCCCTTTCCTATAAATTAAATATATCTCATCAATATATTCTAATTATCACAAAATATATCAATATCAATAATATGCTATATTACTAATAATGTATTATTATATCAAAGCATTTCTATAAAGCAAATAATCTATACTTTAAATTAAGGTATCTACAAGCCTATAACCCTGTCTGCCATCTGTATTGTTGATGTCCTGTGCGCAATCATTATAATTGTCATTCTACCCTTTAAGTTCTGTAATGTTTCGTTTACTGCACGCTCCGACTCATTATCAAGTGCGGAGGTTGCCTCATCCATAAGCATTATCGGAGCATTTTTAAGGATTGCCCTTGCTATGGCTATACGCTGTCTTTGACCACCTGATACAGACATCCCCTTTTCACCAACAACTGTGTCATAACCATCTGTAAATTCTATTATAAACTGGTGAGCATTAGCCATCTTTGCAGCTTTAATAATCTCAGCTTCCGTGGCATCAAGCCTTCCCATTCTTATATTATCCATTATACTCATATTAAAAAGTATTGCATCCTGTGGAACAAGTGCAAAAAAGCTTCTGCCAGCCGACAGACTTATATCATCAAGATTATTGCCACACACTTCAATCATTCCTCTGTCCGGCTTATAAAATCCCATAAGAAGCTTAGAAAGAGTTGTCTTACCTGACCCAGAAGCACCAGTGACAGCCACGAATTCACCTGCCTTTATTCTTTCATTATAATTATCAAGAACAACTACAGGTGCATTATTTTCATCTTTTATATATGAAAATGTTAAATCACTTATATTTACTGAATAATCAATATTATTAAAAATATTATTATGACCGCAAGAGTTATTTATTTCATTATGCAATCTTTCTTTGTTGAATTCCTGATGATTTAACATTTCCTCTTCTGTTTTCTCATCAAGAAACTCGAATATATTCTGCGCATATGTCAGATACGCAATAAGCTCCGGAATATACTTTCCCATTTGCAGGAATTGTCTTGAAAAACGTCCATACATTGTATATATCGCCGCAATAGCACCAAGTGTTGTATAGCCCTTCTGCACGAATAATATTCCAAGTGCCAGAAATACAAGATTACATATAAGGTCAAAGCCTGTATTAGCACATTCAAGCAAAGATGAAAACATATTTCTTTTATCAGACTTTACAGCATACACATCTGCTTCTTCATTGTATCTGTCAACCGTCTTTCTGCCTGCCTCAAACATCCTTACCTGTATAATTCCCTGAATAAGATCTGTTATATGCTTTGTCATTATGCTGTTTGACTCAGACATTTTCTTACTTAAGCTTTTAAGCGGTCCAGTCAGAACCATCGTAACTCCTATCAGCACTGTATTTACAGCCACAAGACAAAGTGTAAGCTGCCAGCTGAGTGCAAACATAGGCACTAAGAATACAACTACCATCATAAATGGCATAACAACTCTTCTGAATCTTGAACCAAATATATCACCCATTCTTCCAAGGTCGAATGATACTTTTGATAACATTTCCCCACTATGGTGATTTTCATAATATTCACAAGGCAGCTTCATTTCGTGACTTAACACCTGTTCGTACAGCTTTCCATATATTCTCTTTGCTTCCACGTTATATCTTATGCAGGCAAATCTATATCCTAACAACACTATCACACCTGTTATGACTATTATTACGACAGAACTTATAAGCCTGTCCCACTCGCCTTTCTGTGCTATGTCAACAACTATCTTCATAAGAAATGCTTCCATAACTGAAAACATTGCAAATGTTATACTCATCCCTAATATTGAACCATAATACATAAAACGTCTTTTTCCCATAGTTCTCATAGTCCGTAAGAATAACTGCCATATTCCGGAATTCTTCTTATTATTATCCTTCTGCGTACATTTCTGCATATACCCCTCCCATATCAAGCAACTTTTTATGAGTTCCAGCCTCAACTATCCTTCCATGCTGAAGTACAATTATCCTGTCGGCATCTTTTATTGTAGACAATCTGTGTGCAATCGTTATGCTTGTTTTTCCTTTGCATAACCTGTCAAGAGCATCCTGTATAAGCTGCTCTGTTCCCTCATCAATAGCAGATGTAGGCTCATCTAACAACAAAATTGGCGTGTCTTTTAATATTGCCCTTGCTATAGCAATACGCTGCCTCTGACCACCTGAAAGCTGGCTTCCACCCTCACTTATCACAGTTTCATATCCGTCAGTAAGTCCTTCTATGAAGTCGTGAATTCTTGCATCCTTACATGCATTAACAACTTCATCGTGAGTTGCATTAATATTTCCATACCTGATATTTTCCTCAATAGTTCCTGGAAATAAAAATGTATCCTGTGAAACAAGCGCCATATTTTCTCTTGCGCTTTCAATATTCCATTCATTAATATCCATTCCGTACAGCTTATATGCTCCGTCACTGGCATGATATAAGCCGCATAACAGTCTGAAAATAGTAGTCTTTCCACCACCTGAGCTTCCGACTATTGCTATATTTTCGCCATTTTTAATCTTAAAGCTGACATCATTAAGAACATTTTCGCCCTCTTTATATGCAAACTTTATATTGTCAAATTCTATGGCATAATCTGAACTATGCCTGTCAGATATATCATTTTCAACATTACTTGTAATGGTCTTATTATGCGATATATCTGATTCTGTCTTGTCACCAAAATGCTCATCTTTAGCCGAAAGTATTCCTTCAAGCCTTCCTATACACACCATACAGCCTGTAGCATCAACTATGGCAAAAGGAATTCCTATAATCGACTCAACAAACTTTTCAAGAATAACGACAAAACCAACAAGTTCTCCAACTGTAAGCTGTCCATTTCTTACAAGCCATATGCTTAAAAATGCACATAATATAGAAGGAATCCATTGTATGAGTCTTCTTATAACTATCGCCGTATTGCTTATGCCTGTTCTTATCTGCTCTGTTTCCACAAGCTCCTCTGATGCATTATGCATTCTGTTTTCAAAATACTTCTGTAATCCAAAGGCTTTTATTATCTGATACCCCATTATAGCTTCATGATCAATCCCAAGCATTGCATCAACCTTTAAACGATATACCTTTGACACATCACGCATTTTCTTCACAAGAATATTTGACAGCCATATTACAAGTGGATAACTCACAACAACTGCAACAAAAAGCACTACATTTATCCTCCGCACATAATTGGCATATATAAGTGCTGCCGTAATATTTGTTATAATTGCTGCAAAATGCTCTGTCAAAAAGTTTTCCGCTTCTGCTATATCAGAATTCACCTTATTAATTATTGTTGCTGTACCTGCATTATCATAATATGAATAATCTATCCGGTATAACTTGCTGCTTATCTGTTTTCTGTATGAATTAATAACCCTTACCGCATATTTAAGTGAAAGCCTGCTTCCTGCAAAGGAAAGTACAAAGCCTGATAATGTCAGATATATAAACTTCTCAATAATACTGCCAATATCAACAGCTTCGCCTGACAGCATATAATCTATGTTGACACTTATTATCTTATTGGCACTCACAATTATCTCATTCACAACAGCATTAAGAAGCAGTGCCATAATTATCAGATACGAATACCTGAGCATATTTTTTATAAAATTATTCGCTTTAAGATTAAACTTCTGATTCATATGTTATCCACCTCTTATTATGATTTAACTATAACTTATTCTTGCACAAAATTTTATTTTTTTCATTAAATATTATTGCTTTTATGACATATAATTTATAAAATTATGCTATGTCAATTATAACTTGGTTAAACCACTCAAGAATGGAGATTACTATGCCTCTTCCACTTAAACCCGGAGAAAATATTTATATAGACCACAAAATAAAAGAAGCAAGCTACACAATGCCAGCAATGCAGGCAGCACATGACCACTACACCATCGGTTATATGGTATCAGGTGATCGAAGATGGATTGCAACTGATAACATACGTGTATGCCACGCCGGCGATTTTGGGATTGCTAAACCTGAGGTTTATCACAGGAACTGTCCTATATCGGATGTTCCTTATGACAGATATGTAATAAAAGTTCGTACAGAAGTATTTGAACCTATTATTGAAATAATCGGACATACTCAATTAGATATTCTTTGTCGCAATTATCTACATTTTACCAAAGCTTCACAGAATGAAATACAAAAAATGTGTGCTGAAATGTTATACGAATACGAACGAAATTCTGACCACTCACAACTGCTTCTTCAGGGAATGTTTTATAAACTATTCTTCTATGTATATGAGCATCACATTTCTAGTGACTCAGATAACAATACTTTATATCTGAAAAGATTCGATGACAGAATTCAGAAGGCTATGATATATGCTGAAAATAATCTTGAATATGGTGCCAGCCTGCAGAATGTGGCAGACTTTGCCTGTCTTTCTCCATCACATTTTTCAAGACTTTTCAAAGCTGTAACTGGTTCATCATATACTGAATATATAACAACGGTCCGATTACAACACGCAAAGATTCTTTTAGAAATCGGGGAAATATCTATAAGTGAGGTTGCAAACAAAGTCGGCATATCTAATGCAAGCTACCTTAGTGCACTGCTTAAGAAGCATTATGGTATCACACCGACACAGATAAAAAGAAATTCTAATTCTGGGAATTTAACGTAATAATTTGACATAAAAATAGAAATAGAGTAATATAATATTATAAAAGATGCTACCGATAGACGGCTTAGTCTTTTCAATAATGATTAAAAAATAACCGCTTAGTTGACCAGACTGGGGCGGTTATTTTTTTGATTTATACACAGAAATGCATATAGAAACTATCGCACAAATAACTAAAGTATAGTTAAATAAATCTGAATATGTAACCATGTCTATCACCTCCCTTCTGAAGAGGTTCAAGACTAAACCGCCTACCGTTATGGCAGCACCCGAATTCTATATTAACACCAAATATCAAATTTTACAAATTATAAAATGACTGTAAGAACTATGAACTATGCTCATATTAGACCTTTTAACCTTGGTATCATTAAATAAATTTAAAATAGCTGATATCTTATAAATGTAACTATCCACATCGTCCAATCTGTAACCTGACTTTGTAAACTGTCACATCTTATATAAGATACCAGCTATTTTTAATTAAATTTCAACTATAATATTCATTTATAACACTTCTATAATTATAGTAATTTTCTTTAAATTAAATTATTTCTTCTATATTATAATGTATTAATCAGAAGTTAAAATCTATCACTTTCCAATACATCTACATTATAACACATCAACCTGCTTAAGCAGCCTTCTCTGAGTTCTTCTCACTCTTTGCATAGCTCTTAGCTGAGTTAACTACAATGATAAGACCAAGTACGATAAGAAGAATTGCTATTATAAGCTGAAGTCCATTTGCTATGAACACCTTACCCCATGTAGTAGTACCTGCTGGGATTGTAACTGATGCTGCGTTCTGGATAGCCTTAACCATAGCGATAAGTCTCTGTACAAGTGCTGTAAATGTTACACAAAGCATAATGATAAGAGGTGGGAAGAGCATCTTGTTGCTGCGTCCTGTAACCTTTAAGAATACGCAGAGTGTTATAAGAACAAGTGCACTTAATAACTGGTTAGCTGAACCAAATAATGGCCAGATGTTAGCATATCCAATCTTTGTAAGTACGAAACCACAAAGAAGTGTTACGATTGTTGAGAAATATGTATTGCAAAGTAACTTTCTCCAGCCTTCTGCATGTTCCATATCATCTACGCTGAAAAGCTCCTGGAAGCTCATACGTCCGATACGTGCAACTGCATCAAGTGATGTAAGGGCAAGTGCTGATACACACATTGTCATAAATACTGTTGCGAAATGTACTGGAACACCAAACATTTCAAAGAAACCAGCTACACCACGGCTGAATATCTGGAATGGAGTACCTGTTGCTGCTGTACCATCAGCGGCTGCGGCTGCACCTGCTACACAAAGAGCAAGAACTGCAAGTAAGCTTTCAAGTACCATAGCACCATAACCAACCTTAAGCATATCCTTCTCATTCTCTACTGTCTTAGAAGATGTACCAGATGAAACAAGGCTGTGGAAACCTGAAACAGCACCACAGGCAACTGTTACAAAAAGGATAGGGAACATTGTTCCAAGCTTTGCATTGTTAAATCCTGTGTATACAGGAAGGTTCATAGATGGATGGGCAACTACAAGACCAAGTGCTGCTCCAACTATCATAGCGATAAACATAAATGTTGTCATATAATCTCTTGGCTGCTTCATAAGCCACATTGGCATAACTGCTGCAAAGAAGATATATACGAATGTGATATAGCTCCATGCATTCTTACCTAAGATAATTGGACAGAAGTTACCAATTACAAATGAAGCAACAATAAATGCAATACCAACTACTGCTTCTTTCCAGCCTGAAAGATTAAACTTCTTCTGGATAAGACCAAATACTACTGCGAATACCATAAACATAATTGATACTGTACCAGCAGAACCATTAGTTGAAGCTGCTGGTGCTAACTGTGATGCTCCATCAACTACTGTATATGCATTAAATGTACCTGCAACCATATCAGCAAATGCTGCAATAACGATAAGTGTAAATAACCAGCAGAAAAGTAAGAAAATCTTACGTCCAAACTTACCGATATATTTCTCAATGATCATACCCATTGACTTACCTTCGTTCTTAACTGAGGCATATAAAGCACCGAAGTCTGTTACAGCACCAAAGAATACACCACCGATAAGAATCCAGAGTAATACTGGTAACCATCCAAATGCTGCTGCCTGAATAGCACCTGTTACAGGACCTGCACCAGCGATTGATGAGAACTGATGACTAAATACAGTCCATCCTTTGGTTGGAACATAATCTTTTCCATCATTGTACTTTACGGCAGGTGTTTCTGCCTTAGGGTCTATACCCCACTTGTTTGCTAACCAACGGCCATATACCATATAGGCACCAAATAATATAACAGCCGCGATTAAAACGATTACTAAAGTGTTCATAATGTCACTCTCCTATATATAATATTAGCTGAGCAAATAAATATTCCCAGCCTATTTCACTAGCCAAATACAATGAACGCAGAAAAACGGAAATTAAAAATAACTAATTCCATAATGCAAAAAACCTTCGCCTCTGCACATATCTTAACGATATCGTACAAAGACGAAGGTAAATTACATTACTTCCGCGTTACCACTTTGCTTGCCGGATAAATCCGACCTCTCTACTGCCACACATATGGCATGCCCTGTTAACGATGGGTACCGGTTCTGACTACTAAATTAATATCTTTCACCAGAACTGCTTGCAGGTGAGGGCTTATCTATTCCTTGCTGCCGTTTCTCATCAACCAACGGCTCTCTGTAGGCGGTGATATAAATAAATCATTTCCTGTTCTTCGCATTTGACTATTGAATTAAGTAATAAGATAATCTCTTCATTTTAATTTGTCAATAAAAAATTTAATTATTTTTTTGTATTTTTAATGTATTTTTTATTTGACTACATTTCTACTATATCTTTACTGTAACATTTATTATGTTCTGAATGTCTTTAAAGCATCTATTGTCTGCTGTATAAGGTCATCCACACTCAAGCCGGGCATATCTGCTCTATTTTGAATAACCTCTCTTGAACAGCCAGCAGCAAAACCTTTGCTCTTGTGATAGTTGTGAATAAAAGGAATATTTGATTTTTTTATAATCACTCTGATGTATATTATATATCATTTTGGTATGGTATATATTTATTTTATATATTAATAAATTACAAACTTTATAATTATATACATATATAAGTATATGAAAATTTAAGATTTTTTTAATATTTACAGCTGGTTTTATTGACACAATTCTTTTATAACATTATAATTATTAGATAAAGATGCGTGGAGATATATAATTTTTCACAAATTAATCTAATTTAAGGAGCGTGATTCCAATGAAAAATATTAAGGTTCGAACAAAGCTTACTATAATTCTGGCTTTAGTAATTGTCCTTGTAACTTCTGAAAGTTTTATTTCTATTAAGAATATGAACCAGTTAAAAGACAAGGCACTTGAAACTATGGACACATCATCAAGACAAAATTATGATGATTCAATTAAAGAGCAGGTTGGTGTTGTCATCTCCCTGTTATCGGAAATCAATAATGAGTATAAGTCTGGTAAATATACTCTTGATGAAGCTAAGAAAATAGCCGCTGATGAAATCCGTCAGATGCGTTATGGCGAAGCTGGATATTTCTGGGTTGACCAGTCCGATGGCAAGAATATTGTTCTGCTTGGAAGTTCAACTGAGGGTACTAATCGTATGAATACTAAAGATGCTGATGGCTACCAGATGGTCAAGGAAATAATACGTGTTGCAGTCCAGGATGGTGGTGGTTATACAGATTATGTATTTCCTAAGGAGGGAGAAACAGAACCTTCACCAAAGCGTTCTTACAGCGAATACTTCAAACCTTTTGACTGGGTTGTTGGTACTGGCAACTATACTGATTACATAGACACTGCTATTGCACAGCAGAATGAGGAATTCACCAGCTATGCTTCAAGCAAAGCTATTTCGCTTATTTTATGCAGCGTATGTATGCTTATTGTTGTTGCTATACTCGTTGCTCTCATCGCAATTGATATTACTAAATCATTAAGAAAAATAAAAGAACAATTCGAAGTAATTGCCGGTGGTAATTTTGCCACAAAAATGCAACAGCCTATGCTTAAGCGTAAGGATGATTTCGGACAGCTAGCCAATGCACTTGAAACTATGCGCGAATCTGTACGAAGCCTGTTAGCTCAGGTAAAAAACGAGGCTGCCAATATTGATAAGGTTGTAGAAACTATCGACACTAATGTATACAATCTTAATGCAGAAATTGAAGACGTATCTGCAACAACAGAAGAGCTTGCTGCAAGTTCAGAGGAAACTGCCGCCTCTGCTGAACAGATTAACGGAATGACACAGCAGATTGAAGAAGCTGCAAGGGAAATTGCCATAAGAGCACAGGATGGTGCAACTGAATCCCAGGACATCCATAAACGTGCTGTAAAGACTAAGGATGATACTGTAGAAAACCGTCAGAAAGTTAAACAGATGATGGCTGACATCAGAGTAAATCTTGAGCAGGCTCTTGAAGATGCCAAAGTAGTTGACCAGATTGGTGTGCTTGCCGACTCTATCCTGAATATTACTGCACAGACCAATCTGCTTGCCCTTAACGCTTCTATTGAAGCTGCAAGAGCTGGTGAGGCTGGTAAAGGCTTTGCGGTTGTTGCAGAGGAAATACGTGTATTAGCTGAACAGTCTAAAGATGCTGTAGCCAACATTCAGGCTGTTACAGAAAATGTAAACAAAGCTGTAGGCAACCTGACAAGCGATTCTAACCGCCTGCTTGATTTCGTTGATACTGATATTGTTGAATGTCTTAACGGATTTGAAAAGATGGCTGATGACTATAATATGGATGCTTCCAACATTAACGATCTTGTATCTGATTTCAGTGCAACATCAGAAGAGCTTGTTGCATCTATAAGCAATATCACTCAGGCGATAGATGGAATCACTTCCGCTTCTAATGACAGTGCAACTGGAACAACCAACATAGCCCAGAAGACAATCGTAATCGTAAAAGGCTCAGAAGCTGTTATGAATGGAGCTAAAACCGCAGAAGCCTCTGCTGCTGAACTTCGTAAAAATGTTAATAACTTTGTTATTGATTAATTTTATATATAGCAGGAATTATGGGTGTGGAAATGTTTGTTTCCACACCTATTTCATTCCTCTGCTTTATTCTTTTATATTTATCCTTAATATACAGATATACCCGGCTCCACAACAATATGAAGCCGGGTATGATTAATTATCTTTAGTTTCTACTTATTACTAATCTTATTATCCTCATCAATGACTTTAGATACTATCTGCCATTTGTCTGATTATAACAATAAGATAAATAACCTCTTTACTTTATACATTCTTCTTTCTTGTTACAGCAGCAATACCTGCTAATGCAATTGCCATCACACACAGAACAGCATACAATGCTATAGGTGTGCTGTCTCCTGTTGCTATGCCGCCTGTTGCTGTATTATCAGCATTATCTGTTGTTACAGCATAATCTGCTATTACAACTGCATATTCAGATGCGTGACTAAAGTTAAGAGATATGTTACCATCTGCATCTATTGCACCTGCATTCTGGAATATCATTCTGCCTGTGCTGTCATAATAATAGAGATTGCCATATTTGCCAGCATATTCACTTCCTATATTGTATGTAAGACTTGCCTTGAATCCAAAATCTCCACTATACGCAAGTGAAATCTGCTTAACTGGATTATTGCCAGCAAGCTCTGATATAACATCATCTGGTATTGCATCAGAGTCTGTATCTACCGAAAGGTTAATATCCTTAAGATTATCAGCCTGAATATTATTACCATTGATAGTCCATTTATAACCATTCATATCAAGAACAATATCAACATCCTTACCCTTGGCTGCTTCTAACACATCCTTTGGCACAACTGTTGCATCTGACATATCAACTGTATAAGTATCTCCAGCCTTGGCAGTAGTAATTGCTGCTACAGCTTCCTGTATCTTATCAGATGATAACTTAGTTCCTTCATTGTTGCCTTTGTTTCCATCAGTTGTTGTCTGATTATTGTTACCACCGGTACTACCATTGTTGTCATCAGTAGGTGGAACAGAATCGTCTACTTCCGCATCTGCCTCGAAATAATAACTTCCAGTATCTGTATTAATGATATATCCATTCTTTATATGACAACAACATCTACCATAAGCTGATTTCAATACATCTAATGTTACTATTCAACAGTTGCTTGCATAGTTGCAATATGGCTGATTTGCAAATTTCAATACATCTAATGTTACTATTCAACTCAGCAGGTAAGTGCAAGTGGTACTGTCGATGAATTTCAATACATCTAATGTTACTATTCAACCTTCGCTTGTTGCTATCTCCCATACTGCTGCCATAAGATTTCAATACATCTAATGTTACTATTCAACGGATATGGGGGTAAGCGTACAGCCAGAGTTCTTTATATTTCAATACATCTAATGTTACTATTCAACTATTACAGCAGCATTTAGAGCATATGATACTCCAGCATTTCAATACATCTAATGTTACTATTCAACTTAATGTGTATAACCCTAAAACTCGCGTAAATACATTTCAATACATCTAATGTTACTATTCAACAAATTTTACGACTACAGTTTATCTCACTTAGTATTATTTCAATACATCTAATGTTACTATTCAACAAGATTGGTATTACAATACTTACACACAAGATTTGTAATTTCAATACATCTAATGTTACTATTCAACTTTGATATAGATAACGCCAGCATTTTGCACCAATCAGATTTCAATACATCTAATGTTACTATTCAACTATAGCTTCTAATTCTGCTATCGTTGGAGATACTTTTATTTCAATACATCTAATGTTACTATTCAACAGGTGTAAAAAATGAGTTATGTGAGTACGTTAGAATAATTTCAATACATCTAATGTTACTATTCAACGGGTACAATGACGTTGGTAAAACAAATTTGTACGAATTTCAATACATCTAATGTTACTATTCAACAAACATTAATCAGCTTAAAATTACCGCTTAAAAATATTTCAATACATCTAATGTTACTATTCAACTTGATGTTATACGATTAAAAGTAAGCGAGTCGATAATTTCAATACATCTAATGTTACTATTCAACTCTGTCCTGTCTTAATCAGATAGATAATTAAAGCAAATTTCAATACATCTAATGTTACTATTCAACAAGCTTATATTCAAATATAATGCCGTCATTGTACTATTTCAATACATCTAATGTTACTATTCAACCACAGGTCTTCCATCACTTGGCTAGGAGGTAGATTAATTTCAATACATCTAATGTTACTATTCAACAATGTTATTAGGTAAAGATTACACACCTTTTACGAGATTTCAATACATCTAATGTTACTATTCAACGAGCGTCTGTATACTTCATAACACTGTTTTGTCACATATTTCAATACATCTAATGTTACTATTCAACTTCTGTTTTTATTTGTTCTGCTGTTTGGTTAATACTATTTCAATACATCTAATGTTACTATTCAACGATGTTCCTGTTGTAGTATTTACAACGTAAATTCCATTTCAATACATCTAATGTTACTATTCAACTTATTACAAGTTATATCTTTAGCACTAATATTCTGATTTCAATACATCTAATGTTACTATTCAACAATTTATCTAATGCCATATTAAGTAAATTTCCAGTATTTCAATACATCTAATGTTACTATTCAACGCTTTTGTAGTCTTGCCTGAAAATGATTTTAGTATATTTCAATACATCTAATGTTACTATTCAACTTATCTCTGGAGACTATAAGAAAGCGTATATCACATTTCAATACATCTAATGTTACTATTCAACGAAAATTGATTGCAAAGACAACCTCGGAAGATATATTTCAATACATCTAATGTTACTATTCAACAGATTAGTGCCAAACGTTGCCCTGAGTTTATGTGGATTTCAATACATCTAATGTTACTATTCAACTTTTCATGTCAAGAGAAACGTGATGGTGTATATTATGATTTCAATACATCTAATGTTACTATTCAACACAACAGATAGAAAAGGCAATCTTATTTTTAATGGATTTCAATACATCTAATGTTACTATTCAACCGAATATGAGAGAGTCCGCTACCTGTACAAGGATAATTTCAATACATCTAATGTTACTATTCAACTTTCCTTTCTTGCCGCTTTCGTGTTATAATCCCCTATTTCAATACATCTAATGTTACTATTCAACAGTTTATTCTTTTAGTATTATTAAGAATTCTATAACATTTCAATACATCTAATGTTACTATTCAACGAATAGGTGCGGCATTTAATAAAGATGTACACCTATTTCAATACATCTAATGTTACTATTCAACTAATACTCTTAAAATAAGATTGCAAGTAAAACCATTTCAATACATCTAATGTTACTATTCAACAGATGCAAACGACTGGCACAACAGAGAAGGAATTGTATTTCAATACATCTAATGTTACTATTCAACACGCAGAAGAAAAGGGGTTAAAGATAAAAGAAACAAATTTCAATACATCTAATGTTACTATTCAACAGAAGCTACAAGAGCATTTATATTCAGAATGTTTATATTTCAATACATCTAATGTTACTATTCAACATTTCCTACAGTGTTCAGATAAATAGAATATAAAGATTTCAATACATCTAATGTTACTATTCAACTGTATTATGCCTCCTGACCGTCTCTTCAAATGGTATATCAAAATAGTACGCATATATATCCATTCCATACAATTCATTTACCGTTTTGAACAAAGGACTATACCACCCATCATACATGATGCCCTCTAAAATAACCACATCACAATGCTCATACCCATATTTCATAAGTTCTATCATAAGTGGTAATGCCTTAGTATCAACGCCATCTTTAACCCACAAGATATTTCTCCTAATCTCATCTTGTGAAATCATCATTGTATTGTATCCAAATTTCTTTTGCAACGCTCTAGCTACTGTTGTTTTTCCACTTCCAGAGTTACCTCTTAATATGATTATCTTTTTCATAATTTCTCCTTAATCTTGCTATTACTCTCTCCACAAATAGAGCCAAACTAGAGCCATTTGATAAAACAAATGCCGGAAACCCGCATAAATACAGGCTTTCGGCATTTCCGTCCGTTATTCAAACTCTTTTTCTGGTTCGATTTTTCATATTACTTTATTGTTATTTCGTTTCTAAACCGTATCATTCTGATACGGTTTTGTGTCTTGTTAATATGGTATCAAAGCTACTGTACCCAAATTGTACCCACCACAAATTCTGGGAACATGCCAGTTAATTCTATCCCTCAACTGACACACATTCTCCCAATTAACTACATTTTTTCTTTTGTTGCTTCCAATAATTTCTTTTGCCATTCAGACAGTTCTTGCTCTCTAAGTGTTAACTGATAATAATTTTTACTCTCTCGTTCGACAAATTTTTCACCAATCACTTCAGCATAGAACACGTCTTGATTTTCATAGTCATAAACGTTCTTTCCATCTGGAAGTTCGCTACTGTGAATACTTCCAAAAATATTCCTATAATCCAAAAGTTTCACCTTTAAATAATTTCCTGCATTATCTGGACCAATAACCGAACAGCGAACGTGTTTTCCTATCAAACCCTCTTCTACACTTTCCTCCTGAGTACTATTTATTATCTGAACGCTTCTATTTAAGGCTCTAAGCCCGTCATAACTAAAGCCTAAAATAAACTTTACCTTCTTATTTACATCTTCAGGTGTTGACTGACTATTTTGCCCAGCAGGCGAAAAGAATACTTCCATATTATAAGCTCTAATCTGTGCACTTCTATCCGATTTGTATTTTGTAATTCTTCCTTCTAAATAATATGCTTCCTTTTCAATTACTTCCAACGATTTTTTATGATATTTACCGTCCACTTGTTCATATGAATTCATTAATCTATTGATTCCTTTTCCAACTCCAAGCCATTCATATATTACTCTATTATTCGGCATATGTGCTGTTTTTGTCTTTAGTTCTTCTTGTAATTCAGGAATAACAGCCTCAGCCCTAGAAGATCCCTCAATAGCCTTAATACACATAAGAACAAAATAATAATAATATGCTTCCAAATTATCACCAATTTGTTTCCATGTAGCTAGCTTTTGTAAAGCATCATCAAGTAGAATATCTGCATTTTCATCATCTAGCTTTCTCAATGCATTGAACCAAATTCGAATATTAGCACCATTATTTGGCTCTTGAATTATATTTTGTTCCATCAAATTTAATATTTCTTTGATTTCTTCTTTATTAATATTATTATTCTGCAAACACTCTTTCTCTTTTGCCCTAGCAATAAATCTTCTAACAACGGGTTTTTGCATCTCTTCAGCCTTATCCAAATATGATTTCCACATGTCAACAGTTGCTTCTATTCCGTAAATCATATCTTGGAGAGAATCCACACATCTTGTCTGTAATCGCACCTTATAAAACTCTGTGTCTTCTTCAACTTGAATTGTTCTAAACCCTTCTAAAAGAGTTAATGCTCTATCATAATATGTCATCATCCAAGATTCTTTATACTGAGCTACAAATGCTTCTGTTGACTTATTATATAATTCTTTACCAAAATCCACTACAGCTATACACATTTCGATATCAGAAACATATCCAGCAGTTTTATTATTTGTACTCCTTACCTTTTCAAATTGTTCACTTGCAAGTGACAAATAATTTTTAATTTCTATTAGTTTTTCTTCTAATAGTTTAGATTCATTAAATCGTTTACATTCCTTCGCTTCTTCATATAGTTTTTGCTCTACAAACTTGCGAATACTCATGCCATATATATGATATAGTAAAGAATCATGTTCCCCTTGCTGTTCTGCCATATTTACAGCTTTTCTTGCCTCACCAATACCTTTCTCATAATTTTTTTCTATATGAGAATAATATCTAGATAAATGCGCTCTAAAGTGAGGTTCATCTGGATAAACTTCAACAAGTTCTTTGAAAACAAGTCCAATGCAATTATATTTTGCATTATCATCCACATTCTCAGGAATCAAATCTTTAATGTATTCTATTACAGGAGCAAACCTACTTTTTACCATGCTCTCTGTATCCCTTAATATTAATAAATTTTTTAATACATCAATAGTAGAGTCTAAATCATACATAATGTTCATTTTAGAATATCTAATAAACGCTCTTAGTAATTGAGACAAATTATCCGCTTTAACTAACAGATTTCCATCTCCATGTATTCTTCTCTCTATTATTGATTCAGCAAATCGTGGATGTCTCATTTTCACATAAGTGTTATGCCCTTTATTATCAAAAACAACAAGATTATCATTTGCCGCATTGTCAAATATTTCATTTTCACTCGTATAAGTGTTCAAAAAACTTATGTCCAAGGACCTATTAGCAAACCAATCTACTAAAGATATATATTCCAGTTTAGTCCGATCATCACTTGATGAATCAATAATAAAATGATTTATATACTGATCAACTCCTTTAAAATCCTCATCAAATGTATACATCGACATAAAGAAGGGATATCTTTCTTTTGGATGTTGTAATAATTTTAAAACTTCTGTTTTTCTTTTTTCTTGCAAATAAGGTTCTAATTTTTCATACATTTCCTTAAATTCGTCATCTTTTAAATACCTCAAAGCATCGTCCGATGAATCATATTTCTTCTTAATTCGGCTAACATAAAGAAAAACATGCGGAATCGCATTTGCCATAAGTTCACCATTAAAACGTTGCAATTCATCATCGCTTATAACAGAACTCTCAACAACAATCAAAACTGACATTCCAACTTTTTTATAAAAATTTATTGCTTGTGTATGTGTAATCCTTTCATTGTAAGAAGTTAAAACTAATACTGGCATCTCTTTACTAAAATCGTATGCCAAGCATCTTGAAAGAGTAGTCCCTCCTGCTCCTGGATCATGATACAATCTTATAATTTTACTAGTCGTTTCATTACAAGCGTTTTGAATATCTCTCCTATATTTTCGATATTGAGTGATTCGATTAATTGCAAATCCATTCTGTGCTCCATACCAGCTAAGATTTCTACCACCCTGATAAAATATCTCACTACTTTTGGCATCTTCTGTCTCCTCAACATCAGCTATTCCTAAGAATGGAATTTCAAAACACGAAAAATCTTCTAAATTAATATCAACTTTCCCCTCCCTTCCGCACACCTGGAATCCTTGGTGAGTACTATTTCTGTGGAACAGAGAAGCAAAATTATTAATCCCCTGTGAAAATTCATACTCAGATAATGGAAACATATCTAATATTGCCTTATAATCATCTTTAATTCCCTCAAACTGTACTTCTGTAGACAGCAAATACAATCTCAGTGCATCTTCATAAATAGCGTCTAGTGCTGTAAGTATTCTATCAACTCTTTTTGCTGGACCATTCAAAATGACTACTTTTAAAGGTTTCGAGAATGCTTCTCTATAATTACAAAGTATATCATTAACTATTGCCCCATATTTTTGATTCCAACGTCTATCCGTGTCGACCAAAGATTCTGAAACACCACTTAATCCATTTGCAAAAAACCAATATGGTTTTTTTGTAGCATTATTAAATATTGTATTCCTTGGATTAGTTACATCGAATGAATTTGGCTGAACTCCATATTCGGTCACATAAGATTTATACAATCCATCATTCTGTGTTTCTTCATCGAAGTCAATTATCAATGACCAGTTAATATATATAAGACGCTTTCTCGCTGAATCATCCAAATTTGTTTTACCACAAATTAAGCAATAATTATATTTGGTAGTATCTCCCCAAAAATCACAAGCTTCCTGCAAATTCATATATTCTGAGGATTGAATTATATTAATTGGTGGATTAGCGTCAATATACGTTAAAATAAATTTTCGTATTTCGGCATACGATTCCTCAAAATAATTCACATTTACATCATTACCAATGTGCTTATTATCATTGTATATTGGCTTCGTATTTCGTTTTATCAATTCAAAATCAATATCGGTATCTTGCATTCTTGGTACTGCATAAATACTCATCTGACTTACTAAATACTTTACATCAACCATCGCTCCACTAAGTTGACGTCCATTTTCTATGATGGATGTCAGGCATCTATACTCCTGCCATCCTATGTTGCCTGAATCATATAGTTCGTTATATTTTCTGTTTAAGTAACATTTTAATCCCAATTCATATGATTGCTGAATCTTATTTCCAGCTGTATTTAGTTCTTTTTGCGCTTCAATGGAATTTCCATCTAATAGCTCTTTATATTTTTTATAATGAGATTGACTCTCGTTAAATAATGAGATAATAACATTTTTATCTTTATAATTATAGTTACGTAACTGTTTAGCCATATAACTTCCTCCCAATATTATTTATCAAACACTTATATCTTCCGGATAATAAGTCATTTCAAACACAAAATCCAACATCAACTTTTACGTCTAAATCATTAGCATAATTCAAAGCAAATTATGATTCTTATCTGTATTATATCAGTCTAAATATGATAATATCTATACTGCTTTTATACCAGAAAGACTTTTATCTACATACTTTGCATGAAGGATAAAACAATCCCTCATCATATCCTATTTGAAATTTAATTACTACAACAAGGATTCCATATAAACCCTTTCTTAAAGTTTCTCTCCCAGCCTGGCTATTGGGAAATTTATTAAACTTGATTCCATTTCAAATTTGATTTTCATATTCTTTTTTGCTGGGGAAAAATAACAATTGCTTTGTATGAACTCTTTTTCGAGTTCATTTTTCTAATCTACTGCTATTGTGTATCGAAACAACATCATATGAGCATAGACTATCTTCTACAGCTAAACTGCTGTCATTTTGTATTCCAAATCACCAATCAAGAAATTTCTATGGTATGTACAATCACAAGCAGAAGAATCAAAGAGAGCAACATTATATGATGTCCTATCAAATGTACTAAAATACTTTACTCCATCATATCCTAAAAATTTTGCAAAATCGCTTATATATTGTGTTGGTAAATAATCTAAATCGCTATCTAATCTACTCATAGGTTTAGCCAAATCATTTTGAATTTGCCGTAACGTACTTTCATTCACCAAATACGCCACTTTATCATTTTCAGTATAAAAAGGCGAGCTGTGAACGATTGAACTTAAATCTAATACCCTCACATTGCGATTGAGTTTGAACGTTGCAATAGTAACATAGTCAAATGCGTGTGCCCTAATTTCTTTCACTGTTGTTTTCTTATGACTACACAAGTACAAACAACTTTGTCCTTTTGAATTAGCTCTTCCCGGCGAAGCGACATCATCTGGTGGTGCCCACATCTCTTTTCTGGAGTATCCTTTCTTACCAGACACACGTGCTCGGTAAAATTTTGTACCTGAAGGAATAATAGCTTCTGTTTCTTTTAAGACAGATTCCAAAATTTCCAAATTAATATATTTACTATGAAATCTATTTTCATTCCTTAAATACTTTTTAAAAACATCCCAACTATACTTTCCCATTATAGAATTGTTGTTTAAGTATGTTTCATCAAACAATTGAGGTATCCCTACTCGTTCCATCGTAATCCTTGAATCCAGATCTAACGCCTCAGATACATACTCGGATACTATTTGTTTGACTTCAAATGGACTTCCAGAAAAGATGCTCCAATCTTTTAACAGTCTATCCTCAACCAGCATTTTTTCATCTTCCGGATATAATTTTGGAAGTTCCGATTCAGGAACATATAATTCCAAAATAGAATCCAACATCTCTTCTACATTCGTTTTATCCGCATCTTGTCCAGAATCATATACCCATGTATTTTTATTTTTGCAAATTGGACAGTCTCCTATATGCCCTACCATTTCTATTGTTGCTCTAATTTCTGTATCTTTAAAACAATCTATACAACAAACCATTTATTTTGCCTCTAAATATTCTCCCATCATTTCTATATGATGCATCAATGAATATTTCTTAATTACCCCTAATCCGGGAAACTTTCCCATATTGTAACATTCAATTAAGCTATTTAGTCCTATTGTTTTTGGAATAACATCAAATTGCTCCCAGCTTATTAAACTATTCATAGCCTCTTCAAATTTTCTTGCCGGATCGGAAATACTTTCATTAGATTCCGATACAAAATGATGTACTCGTAACTCTTCTCTGTTTCCAAAATACATAATATGGATCGCTATTGCTAACGGTGCAAAACCCGACTCCTCAAACTCATTTCCAACCATCGAAAAATCCGAAAATCCAACAAATCCTCTTTTTTTATATACAATATGATTTCTACTAAAAGGTTCATCTGGATTTTCAATATAATCTATATTGCGTTTTGCTTTTCTATAGCCATCTTCCAAAATAATTATATCATCTTCGATAATATCTTCAAAATCTCCGCCTTTGGGAACAACTGTATATTTTCCTGTTATTTTCTCTCCATATTCCTCATAATAATGATAATTTCCTTTTTCAATATTTATCATCACTACATCTTTAACATCAATTTTATTTTCAATAATATCAGAAATAACCTTGCTATCCACTACATAAGCTTTTTGAATACCCGGATCATTCCACACATTTTTATAACCATCTAATGTTTTCTGCAATTTTTCCTTTTTATTTTCATCATTTTCCTTCTCAATGTTCTTTCTCATATCGGTTAATTCTTTACTGAAAGAACCAACTTTAGGATTTCTAATTACAATCACTTTACGATTCATTTCAATAAACTTTGTTAGTGTTGAAAAAAAAGTACTACTAAATTTTACAGGTTCAATAATCGGAATGACTTTTGAACTGAGTTTCCCTGCATCCAAAAGTTCACGCAAACACAATAATTCATTCTGTCTTCCCCTAAGATATGGAAAATACATACTCTATCCCTCCATTCTTTCATTCCAAAATGTGTCTATTTCTTTGTAATCTAAATTGATTTTTTTTGAAAAATACGCATAAAATCTCAATTCATACGGAACCTTCTCTTCTAATTTATTTTCCACAAGCATTAATGTTCTCGCTTTCAGGCATTTCATTACATCTTTTTGTAGAGTAATAATATTTATACGTTTCAACCATTTTTGACACTCTCTATAATATTGAAAACTATTAACTTCCGGGTGCTTATTAAAATGTTTTAACAAAATAGACTCAAATTCCGCTTTACGTAAGACTTGAAACATTGCCTCATATGACAAGTTCTCCTTATTGTAAAAAGCTTTTTTTCTACATATTAGTTTCCCACTTGATGTCAATTCGTATATTCCGACTTTTTGATCTTTCAAAAATTCCTTTACACGTGTCAACTGTTTATTTCCAACTACAACATAAACATAACTGAATACTTTGTAATAATCTTTAATCTGATTTTCTAATCTAATCAGATTATCTAAATCTGTTTTTATTTCATATGCTACTCCTCGACCGTTAATCATGATAAAATCCGCTTTCGAATCACCAATAGGTAATTCTGTAAGTGCCGCTGTATTATACAAATCATGTTTCTTTATCAACAATTGATTAAGAATTGTATTTTTATAATAATATTCATTTCTATACTCACAATCCATAAAATGATATATCTCACTTATTGCCTCTCCGATGGTCGCATTCTCTGTTTTTATATATCTTTTTACACACTTAGAAAAGGATTCCGGAACACTATTTTCACTAATCATTCTATCTAAATATGGCACTGTAAAAATTTTATTAATCATATATGTATCAATTTTCTCCATAGTATCCCCCTTTCCAAAATTTTTTTCTAATTATAACACATTAATTCAACCTACTCAATTACTCGATGATTTTTCTCCATATTCACCTGCTCAATATAATAATCAAGCAATTCATATATCCAATCTTTTAAATTGGAAAAATGATATCCCATCTTCTCAGCCTTGTCTGTATTTATACTGTATTCTGGCTCTCCATTATATGGTGCTTCTTCTCCATTTCCACTTAAAACTGCACATTTTCCTGTCTTTTCTTCAACATAGCCAATCACCTCACGAATCGAAATTGTTCCTGAAGCACTTCCGTTAATTGCACCATTAACATCCTTATCTACTAAATATGCAATAAAATCGCCTGCTTCATCTGAACGGATATAACTCATTTGATAATCTATATTGTCTATATACATTGGTTCTGATTTAATGACATGTTCTACATAGAATAAAAGTCTTTTCGTATAATCATCTTTTCCTATTGCAAATGGATACCTGACAGCAATCCAGTTTTTATCTAAATATTTCTGCCATAATGCATACTCAGCCTGTCTTTTTATCTCCTCATATGGAAATTCCTTTCTACCACACCACACAAAATCCTTTGAATAACCATCAAAATCTGATTCCACCATATTTATATGTTTAGGATTATAAACCGATGTACTCGACATATAAATATATTTATCACAGTCAACATAATCCATAACATACCTGATATCATTAGAACAATATGCAATCTTATCAATAACAACATCAAAATGTTTTCCTTGTAATGCCTCACGCATACTTTCTTCATTTGTTCTTTGGATGGTAATGCGTTCTACTTTGTTTCCATATAAATCTGGTGTTTTGCCTCTTGTTGCTATTGTTACCTTATGTCCTTGTTCTAAAAGCTTATTAACCATATGTATACCAAAATATCTTGTTCCGCCTATTACTAATATTTTCATTTGCATTTCTCCCTTTTCTCTTCTTTCCCATTCCTCAATAAGTTTCGGCTGTATCAACGGATATGTCCAGTTCTCAGGCAACTCATCCATAAGCACAACTTTCTCCATTTCGCTATGTAATTCTTTCGCAAACTCTGTTATCTCTGCAAAGCAAAGCAGTCCAAATGTTTCTTCACCAGTATCATTTACTCTAGTCTTACCTGTCACCGAATATACGCATATTGGTTTTATCTCAAATTTGATAGCCCCAGTCTCTTCCTGCAACTCCCTTTTAGCTGTTTCAAAAATATCCTCTCCAGCTTCTCTATGCCCTCCCGGCACTTCATATGTATCTCTTTCTTTATGTTTGCAAAATACCCACTTGCCGTTACTCTGTGAGATAATTACTGCAAATTTCAATAGTTCATCATTAACTGTATCATAAAATTTTACTTCCATCACATTTTCCCTTCCCATTCCAGCATAAACTCATTCAGAAATTCCTGCATTACAACCTGTCTATGTTCTGCCAGTTTCTTTCCCTCAGTCGTATTCATCATGTCTTTCAACAAGAGCAACTTTTCATAAAAATGATTTATGCTTGTAGAATCTTGATTATTCCAATACTATTCTTTGTTCATTCCCATTTTAGGTTTTATTTCCGGATCATAAATCTTTCTTCCCCTACTACCACCATATGCGAATGTTCTGGCAATTCCAATAGCTCCTATAGCATCCAGTCGGTCTGCATCCTGCACACATTTTCCTTCTATGGTATCAGGTACGACTGAATCAGTTCCTGCAAATGAAACCTCATCTATAATTTTGCATACCGCCTCTATCCTTTTACCATCTATTTTGTTAATTGTCATAAAATCAACTGCATTTTTCTTGGTAACATAAGTGTCCGGAGAAAGCTTAATATCGTCAACATCATGTAACAGAG
>OHWF01000055.1_pt1 | contig 86617 bp, 59 predicted proteins | sample 1579681 | NCBI WGS metagenome assembly OHWF01 (sample SAMEA3882554, study PRJEB24775) | human gut metagenome | biome: human-associated habitat; feature: intestine environment; material: feces | place: Netherlands | collected 2009/2010 | reverse complement strand
CGTGGTATATGCGAAACAAACGGAAATAGTGTGAAAAGAACTGATACATTCCCGTTCCTACGAATATAGCTCCTATTATATAAGTATATATCGTTTGTCCGACTTCCGTTTCTAACCCGAAAGCTACGGAATACCCGGCCAAAAGTCCGGCATCCCATCCCAGAAGATAAGAAGTCTGTGCCGTTCCTCTCTCGCAATGCTCGCAGATACGAATATAAGAAAGCAAATACCGGCTGGTCACAAAACCGAGGCCGCTTCCCAGGCATAAGGCAATACACCATTTCATCCCTTCCATATCACCCCCCAATCCCCATAACGACGCACTTGTCACGAGAGCAACGAATCCTACTGCAAACTCCGTTTGCAACTTTTCCTTAAAAAACAGATGGTGCCCCCATAAGGCCAACCAAAAACCGACAGCCAAAAACAAGTAAAATCCAGCATCCCGGTATTGCCCCAACATCAATCCGGCGGAAAAGGCCACTCCTGTCAGAGGAATAAAGAGCCGGAATCCCCGAGGCAGCCAAAAACGGTCGAATGTACACCACGACGGTTCCAAAGGAGCCCTGAAAGGAACACGCATCGTCAAAACCAACAGGCCGGCGCAAAGCAGAAAAGCCACGGATACTCCGGCAAAAAGGCGTACACCGTAATGCATCGGCACGACAATACCCGACAAAGGACCGAAGACCAAAGCCAAACGAGTGAACCAATAGTAGACATGTGCGGCTTCCGTCCGCTTTTTCGTATCGGACAAATCCAGCAACAAAGTACTCCCCAAAGCGATTTGGAACACACTATATGAAGCCCCCTGCATCATCCTCGCCAGCCACTTCCCCCACTGCGGACCATCGAAAAGAAACGCCACCGTAGCGCATACGATGCCGGCTAATGCCCACAAGGCCACATTCTTCCGCCGGTAAGCATCCAACCAGTAATTGCAGAAAGGTGCAGGTAAACATACGCCCACCCAAAAGAGCAGCACGGATGCACACATTCCTCCTACGTCTTCCCCCGGTATTCGTCCCATACACACGGGAGCGACAGGCAAAAACATATATAAAGAGGTGCATACACAAAAGTTGGCTAAGATGATTTTCAGGAAATCAGCATGCCACAAGGTCTTATGCCCGATACTGGTTTGTGCCACGCCTTAATACTGCTCGTTTTCATCCGGAAACGTCCGGGCTTTTACGTCGCTCACATATTGCCCGATGGCATCAGTCATCACCGTATGCAAATCGGCATAACGTCGGAGGAATTTCGGAGAAAAACCCTTATTCATCCCCAACATGTCGTTGACCACCAAGACCTGTCCGTCTACTTGCGAACCCGCTCCTATACCGATGATAGGGATATGTAATTCTGAGGCTACCCGACCGGCCAATGCAGCCGGTATCTTTTCCAATACGATGGCAAAACAGCCGGCTTCTTCCAGTAAATGCGCATCGGCCACCAGTTTCTCCGCCTCGGCCTCATCTTTGGCACGCACGGCGTATGTGCCGAACTTATTGATACTCTGCGGTGTCAGCCCCAAATGCCCCATAACGGGAATACCGGCCGCCAATATAGCCTTCACCGTATCGATAATTTCCGCCCCGCCTTCCAGTTTCAGAGCGTCGCAGCCGCTTTCCTTCATAATACGGATGGCATTGGTCACTCCTTCCGTGGGATTGACCTGATAAGAACCGAAAGGCATGTCGCATACGACCAATGCCCGTTCCACACCGTGCATCACCGAAGTCGCATGGTATATCATCTGATTCAACGTAATCGGAAGCGTGGTCGTATTGCCCGCCATCACGTTCGACGCAGAATCGCCAATCAGAATCACATCCACTCCGGCACCGTCTACAATACGAGCCATCGTATAGTCGTATGAAGTCAGCATGGCTATTTTCTTTCCCTGCTGTTTCATTTCAATCAGACGATGCGTCGTCACTTTACGCGTATCCTCCACTAAATATCCTGCCATAATACTGTTTTTTAATAAAATCGGCCGCAAAATTAATCATTATTATCCGTTCAGGCGAGCATTTCAAGCAGTTTTTCCACATCGAAGTCCCGAAAATCCGGAATCACCCTGTCGCACAAATCCTGAATCTGCTCCGGCGCATTCGTCGTGGAAAGACCGACCACCTTTATTCCTGCCGCCCGCCCGGCCTTCAGTCCGTTGAAAGAATCTTCAAACACGACGCAGCGCGTCACCGGAAGACCGAACACTTCGGCTCCCAACAGATAACAGTCCGGTTCCGGTTTGGAACGGGAGAAAAATTCCGCCGTCAGGATACGGTCGAAATATGACTTGAATTCCGGATGCGCCCGGTACACGTTCTGCATCTTATCGTCGTTCGAACTGGTTACGACAGCCGTACGGATACCGGCCCGCCGCAGGTCGCGAAGGAAATCTTCCACTCCGGGCACATAGTCGTAGGCCATGTTCCGTTCAAAGTCCTCCAACTCGTTGGCTATCTTGCGCTGCACGTCATCGCATCCGGCAAACCATCGGTCGAAAATCTGCACAAGCGTCTGTCCCTTTATCACGTTCTCAAAATGCTCCACTTCGGGATGGTACGTCTTCCCTTTCATACCCCAAAAGAGTGAATACTGAGACTCGGTGTCGAACACCACTCCGTCCAAATCAAACAAAGCCGCCACCTCTTGGCCTTTACTTAATTCCATCATTTTCTTTCGCCGTTTTTATAATTCAACGGACAAAATTACGGATTTTAATTGGAATATCCGGCAAAAGTCATAATTATCCCATCCCCTACACACAAGGGATTTTGCAAAAACATCTTTCATCCTTCAGACAATACGGTAAGTCACTCATAATATTACAGTTATGAACTGAAGAATGTTTCAGGCATCCTTCAGCCACACGTCATTTCATTCGGCGCAGAACGAAAAATCGTTTGGCCGAGATTGAAAAATCATTCGCCTGAGATTGGAAAATCGTTCGGCTGAGAAAAAAATATTTCATCCCCCAAACGTTTTTCAGTCCCTCGTCAGACGGGATTGAAACATGGCTGAAAGATGAATGAAACATCCTTCAGGTTGTAACCTTTTCGTTTTGAACAATTTATGATATTCACTGAAAGATGAAGGATGATTTGCGAAACTTACAGGAGAGGAAAGACTCTTAAAATTACAGAAAAACTTACGCCCGAAATTCAAAATCGTCTCCCGCAAAGAAACGGATATGCCTTGTTTTTTGTACTTTTGTCTCCGATACCAAGATATACGTCCAAACGATATGGAAGACAAACTGATAGAACTTATCGAAAACAGCATAAAAAAGAACTGGGACCGGAAAGCGTTCACGGATTTCAACGGAGAGAGCTTGCAATACAAGGACGTGGCGCGTAAAATAGCCAAGATGCACCTGCTCTTCGAAGCGGCCGATATCCGGCCCGGCGACAAAATCGCCTTGTGCGGACGCAACAGCGGAAACTGGTGCGTGGCGTTCCTGGCCACCATTACCTACGGCGCCGTCATCGTGCCCATCCTGCACGAGTTCAAGCCGGATAATGTACACCACATCGTCAACCACAGCGAAGCACGTCTGTTGTTCGTGGGCGACCAGGTGTGGGAAAACCTGAACGAGAACCGCATGCCTGCCTTGCAAGGCATCATTTGCGTGAAGGACTTCACGCTCGTAAACAGCCGCTCCGAAAAACTTTCTTTCGCCCGCGAACATCTCAACGCCCTGTTCGGACAGCGTTTTCCCATGATGTTCCTTCGCGAACACGTACATTTCACGCCCGAAAGCTCACCGGAACAGCTCGCCGTCATCAATTATACTTCGGGCACTACGGGATTCTCCAAAGGGGTCATGCTTCCCTACCGCAGCCTCGTGTCCAACGTGTTGTTCTGCAACCGTACCATCGGCATCACGCCCGGCGACAATATCGTATCCATGCTGCCCATGGGACACGTGTTCGGTTTGGTCTACGACTTCCTCTATGGCGTATGTTTCGGCGCCCACCTGTATTTCCTCACGCGCATGCCTTCGCCCAAGGTCATCATGACCACCGTGGCAGAGTTTCATCCCCGCATCATGTCTTGCGTGCCATTGGTCATCGAAAAGATATTCAAGAAAGAAGTCCTTCCGAAAATCGACAGCAAATTGGGCAAGCTGCTTCTGCACATCCCCATCATCAGCGAAAAGATCAAGGAAAAGGCACGCACGGAAAGCCTGCGCCTTTTCGGGGGGAACATCAAGGAAGTCATCATCGGCGGCGCACCGTTCAACGCCGAGGTGGAAGCGTTCGTGCGTTCCATCAATTTCCCCTATTCCATCGCCTACGGCATGACGGAATGCGGCCCCATCATCTGCCACAGCCCGTGGTACGAAACGGCTTATATGTCGTGCGGAAGAGCGGCTGAAGGCATGGAACTGAAAGTGCTGAGTTCCGACCCTGCACGGATTCCCGGCGAACTGGTATGCCGCGGACGCAACACCATGCTGGGCTACTATAAAAACCAGGAAGCCACGGAACAAATATTCGACGCCGACGGCTGGCTGCACACGGGCGACATGGCCGTCATCAACCCGGAAGGCGACGTGTACATCAAAGGACGCTGCAAGAACATGCTGCTCAGTGCAAGCGGACAAAACATTTATCCGGAAGAAATAGAATCGCGGTTGAACAACCTTCCGTACGTCAACGAATCACTGGTCATCATGTGCAATGAGAAACTGGTGGCCCTTGTCTACCCTGATTTGGGCGAAAGCCTGAAAGACGGGTTGGACGACCATGCCCTGTGGCGGCAGATCGACATCTCACGCCAGGAACTGAACAAGGAGCTTCCGCCCTATTCGCAAATCACCAAGGTGGTGCTACAAAACGAAGAGTTTGAAAAGACCGCCAAGAAGAGCATCAAACGCTATCTTTACCAGAACATGAATCCCTGAACGACATGAAATCCAGTCTGACTGTTTACAAGGCATCGGCAGGCTCGGGCAAGACGTTCACCCTGGCCATACAGTACATCAAGACGCTGATCGAACAGGAAAGCCGCCATGCCTACAGCCACATTCTGGCCGTCACTTTCACCAATAAGGCTACGGCCGAAATGAAAGACCGTATCCTCCAGCAACTTTACGGCATCTGGAAAGGGCTTCCGTCCTCTGCCAATTATCTGGAATCCCTCCAAAAAGAGCTCCGGGCGGACGGCATCGAGTTGCCGGAGGAGGAGATTCGCAGCCGTGCCGGCTCGGCCCTATGCCATATCCTGCACGACTATAACCGTTTCCGGGTGGAAACCATCGACTCTTTCTTCCAGTCGGTTCTGAAAAACCTGGCACACGAACTGAGCCTCACGGCCAATCTCAAAGTGGACCTCAACGACAAGGAAGTGCTCCATGCGGCTGTAGACCGCATCATGGAACGCCTTCACCTTACCCCCACCGTCCTGAACTGGATTCTGGAATATGTGGACGATCGCATCTCGAACAACGAGCGGTGGGACATCGCCCGCGAGGTGAAAAGCTTCGCCGCATGGATTTTCAAAGAAGCTTATTTGGCCCGTGAGCACGAAATGCGCGAAGTGTTACGCGAGAACAAACGCATCGGCGAACTCCGCGCCGCGCTCAACTACGAGTTGCACGACGCGTTGGACATCGTGCAGAGCGCGGCGGCCAACTTCCGCGCCGAAATGGAAGCGTGGGGACTCGGCTTCGACCAATTCAGCCGGGGCAGCACGATAGACACCTACCTCCGGCGCATCGAAGACGGCAACATCAGGGCCGAGTTCGGCAGCACGCTCCAAGGTTACACAGAGAATGCGGAAAAAATGCTCCGCAAGGCCGACCGCTCCGTGGCGGCCTTGGTTGAAGCCGCCGCCCACTTCAGCAAACTGTTGACGGAACTGCGCGGCTTCCAGACCGAACAACTCGTACGCCACACCAGTGCGTCGCTGGCACTGAAACACCTCAACCCCTTGCGGCTGTTGGGCGTCATCGACGAGGAGGTCACGGCCTTGAACCACGAGAACAACCGTTTCCTGCTGGCCAAGACCCCTATCCTGCTCCACGAACTGATAGAAGAAAACGATGCTCCGTTCATTTTTGAAAAAATGGGCGCGTTTTTCCACCATGTGATGATAGACGAGTTCCAAGACACTTCCACCATGCAGTGGAAGAACTTCAAAATCCTGCTGTTGGAGAGCATGGCCTCCGGCTTCGGCAACCTGATCGTGGGCGACGTGAAACAAAGCATCTACCGTTGGCGGAACGGAGACTGGACCATCCTGAAAAACATAGGGGAAGAAATGGCCGTGCACCGCCCCGACATAAGGAACCTTGCCATCAACTACCGGAGCGAACGCCGCATCATCGCGTTCAACAATGCCCTGTTCACGGCTGCCGCCGAAGAACTGGACCGGCTTACGCCGGACGCTCCCATCAAGATGGCGGAGGCTTACGGCGACGTGGCCCAACAATGCCGCCCGGACAAAGGAAACGACGGATACGTGCAAATCCGCTTCTTCGATGAAAAAGACAAAGAAGACGACTGGGAAACCCGGATGCTGGACGAACTTTGCGAACAGGTCCGTACCCTGCACGAAGCCGGACTGCCCTACGGGGAGATGGCCATCCTGCTGCGTTACCGTAGGCATGCCGACCCTATCATCCGTCATTTTGCCGAACGTTTCGGCGACCGGGTCAAACTGGTATCGGACGAGGCTTTCCTCTTGTCCAGTTCATTGAGCGTGAACCTGCTCATCGCTGCCATGCGTTACATGGCGGACACGGAAGACCGTGTGTCATTGGCCTTTTTGGCCCTGCACAGCGGAAAGTCGACAGAAGCCGACGTCGACCTGTTGGCTTCCCGTTCCCTCGAAACGTTCCTGCCCGAAACGTATTTGAACCGCATGGAGGAACTGAAAACCCTTCCGCTCTATGAACTTCAGGAGGAGCTTTATAAAATATTCGACCTGGGACGTATTCCCGACGAAGACGCCTACCTGTTCGCTTATTTCGACCAGGTGACCGCTTACCTGCAAGACAACCCTTCCGACCTCCGTTCTTTCCTGACCTATTGGGACGAGACGCTCTCCGGCGCTTCTATCCCGTCCGGTGAAGTGGACGGCATCCGGATTTTCACCGTACACCAGTCCAAGGGATTGCAGTTCCACACGGTATTCGTCCCTTATTGCGACTGGAACATCGAACAAGACACACGGGGCTTCAACCGCCGTAACGACCTGCTGTGGTGCGAAACGCACGAACCGCCCTACGACAGTCTGCCGGTCATCCCCATCACCATTGAAGCTGCCATGCGCGATTCCGTATTCAGCCGGGAATATGAGGAGGAGCACCTGCAACGCCGGGTAGACGCGCTCAACACGCTCTACGTAACCTTCACCCGTGCGGAGAAGAACCTGTTGGCCTGGTGCCGTACGCGCTACACCATGGATGAACGCAGCACGACGGGCGACCTGCTTTACCATGCCTTACCGCGCGCGTTGGACGGCGTTGAAGAGACGGACGGGGAAAACGGAGAAACATCGCTCTTTACTTACGGCGAACCGGTCACATCCTATTCTTCCGGCCGCAAAACCTCCGACAACCGCATGGAAACCGATTACCGCCCGGTACCGGTCGTCATGCACTCCTACGAAGCCCGTATCGACTTCTGCCAATCCAACCGCGCAGAAGAATTCTTAGACGCTTTTTCGGATACGGACAAGCCCCGGCATTCCCGCAACGACAAAAGGCGCATGGGTATCCTCATGCACAAAATATTCTCTACGATCTATACCCGCGACGACGTGGAAAAGGCACTCCGCACTTTGGAAACCGAAGGCCTGATCGGTACACAACCCGAAATGGATGCACTCAAGCAGCAGGTGGAAAAAGCATTTGCCTTGCCCGAAGTGGCCCGTTGGTTCGACGGCACAATGCAGCTTTACAATGAGTGCCCCATCCTGACGCAGGAATACTATGAAGAAACGGGAAAATACGGCACTTACCGCCCCGACCGGGTCATGTTCGGCAAAGACGAAATCACTGTGGTGGACTTCAAATTCGGCCGTCCGCACGACGAATACCGCGACCAGGTGGGAGGCTATATGAAGCAGCTCCGCCTAATGGAACCGGACCGCCGCGTGAAAGGTTACCTGTGGTACATTCTTAACAACCGGCTTGAAGAAGTTCAAGTCTAATCCACCTGTTTTTATGGAAACATTCATCCGACTTATCGCCCAAGACCTCATACACCGTTTCGGCACCAACCTGCGCGACGTTACGGTGGTATTCCCCAACAAACGCGCCGGACTTTTCATGAACCAGCAACTGGCTGCCGTGTCCGGACGGCCGGTATGGGCACCGCGTTACCGTACCATCAGCGAACTGTTCGATTCTTTGTCGGACTTCACCCGTTGCGACGACATTCTCGCGGTATGCGAACTCCACCGCGTCTATGCCGCGCTCGTACCCGACCCGGAATCGCTCGACCGCTTTTACGGTTGGGGCGAAATCATGTTGTCCGACTTCGACGACATCGACAAGCATCTGGCCGACCCTCATAAACTCTTCAGCAACATACAATCCATCAAGGAACTGGACCACAGCGATTTCCTGACACCCCGCCAAGAAGAGGCCCTGAAACATTTTTTCGAGGACTTTTCCATCGAAGGCAACAGTCGGCTGAAAGAGAAGTTCCTCGCCCTGTGGAACCGGATGGACGACATCTATGCCACGTTCAACGCACGGCTGAAAGAAAAAGGAATGCTGTACGAAGGGGCGTTGTATAAAGACGTGGCGGAGCATCTTGCCGAACGCGCCGACCGCATCCCTGCGGACATGACGTATGTCTTTGTGGGCTTCAACGTACTCAACGATGTGGAAAAACGACTGTTCAGTTACTTGCAGGAACGCGGACAAGCCTTTTTTTACTGGGACTATGACGTGATGTACGTCGGCGAGAAAAGCCGTTTTGAGGCCGGAACCTTCATCCGCCAGAACCTGAAAGAGTTCCCCAACGCCTTGGAAGAAACATGCTTCGACAACTTCAAGAACCCGCCGCGCATCGAGTTCATCGCCACGACTTCGGAGAATGCACAGGCACGCTATATTCCCCAATGGCTGGACTCGGCCCTCACGGAACCGGAACAGGACACGGCTATCGTACTTTGCAACGAATCCTTGCTCCAGCCGGTGCTCCATTCGCTGCCCGATGCCACATCGCCACATCCCGTGAAACGCACCAACATCACCATGGGATTCCCCATGACCGACACGCCGGTATACAGTTTCATCAACGCTTTGCTTTCCTTGCAGACCGATGGTTACGACCGCGACCGCCGCTGTTTTCGAGCGGAACAGGAAAAAATCGTGCGCAGCCATCCTTACGCCGCCTTGTTGGAGGAACAGGATATCTTCTGTCCGCATGCGGAAAACCACGCCTTATTGGTCTATATCCGTTCCTTGCTCGAAGGCTTGGCCGCAGCGTTCGGACAACAAAAAGACCGGAAAGACGACGTGTACAGCCAGTTGTACCACGAAGCGCTTTATCGTGCCCATCAGGTCATTAGCCGCTTCATCCGCCTGACGGAAGACCGTACGCTCGACGTACAGCCCTCCACCCTGCGCCGCTTGCTGCGCACCGTGTTGGGCACGACCACCATTCCCTTCCACGGCGAACCGGCTGTAGGCTTGCAGGTCATGGGCGTATTGGAGACGCGTAACCTGAATTTCAGGCATATCCTGATGCTCTCCGTCAATGAAGGGATGTTGCCCAAAGCCGTGAACGACACTTCGTTTATCCCCTACCACCTGCGGGAAGTGTTCGGACTGACCACCATACAACATAAAATAGCCGTATACGCATTCTATTTTTACCGTCTTGTGCAGCGTACGGAACGTATCACATTCATGTACAACATCGCTACCGACGGACTGAACAAAAACGAGATGTCGCGCTTCCTGCGCCAACTGTTGGCCGAAACGGATTTCCCCGTAGAGCTGAAAATCCTGCAATCCGGCCAGGCCGTACCGGCCGACAACGGCATGGAAGCAGCCAAGACACCGGAAGTCATGGACATCCTGCGCCGTAACTATGGCAGCGGCCAACCCGGTTCGCGCCCCCTCTCCCCTTCGGCACTCAACGCTTACATCGACTGTCCGCTCAAATTTTATTACCAACAGGTGGCACGCATACGGCAACCCAAAGACCCACAAAACGGTTTGGACAACGCACTGTTCGGCACCATCTTCCATGAGGCGGCGGAACTCGTCTACCGGAAACTGACCGAACGTAACCCCGTCATCCGTCGTCAGGACATCGAGCGACTGCTGGAGGGTGGGGAAACAACTTTACTTCCTTATATAGAAGCCTCGTTCCTGAAAAACTTCTTTGAAGGACGTGAAGACACGGTGTTCTACAACGGGCAACTGCTCGTAGCACGCAAGGTCATGGCCAGTTACCTGCGCCAACTGCTCGCCCACGACAGCCGCATGGAACAATTCGTATTGGAGGAAATGGAACAGGAACACCACCGAAGTGTGGACATCATATCGGACGGACACCCTCTGTCCATCGACATCGGGGGAAAAATAGACCGCATGGACACGGTCAGGATGCCGGACGAAACCACGGGGCAGGAAGTGGAAACCTTGCGTATCGTGGATTACAAAACGGGCGGCACACCGGAAAAAGCCGTTTCGATGGAACAACTGGTACAACCCGCCGAGCACCGTCCCTCATACATCTTCCAGATATTCCTGTATGCCTGGGTCATGACAGGCGAACAAAAGCGTCCCGTATCCCCGACCCTGTTCTTCGTACACAAATCCAATGCTGAAGATTATGACCCGACCATCGTGTTCAACCGTGAACGGGTGACGGATTTCAGCCGTTTCAAAGAGGATTTCCAAAAGATGCTACAAGGTGTGTTGGAGGAATTGTTCAATCCGGAAATTCCCTTCCGGCAGACTTCCGTACCTAAAATTTGTGCCTACTGCGACTATAAGCTGCTTTGCAGACGGTAGAAAAGTTAAAAAAATCACGCATCCGGCTTGCAGAAATGAAAATAAACCTCTATCTTTGCACCCGATTTAAGGTCGGTTCCGTAGCTCAGTTGGATTAGAGCAACGCCCTTCTAAGGCGTGGGTCTTGGGTTCGAGTCCCAACGGAATCACAGGAAAAAGCCACTTTCGTGGCTTTTTCTGTTTAAAGAACACCCATTCCCTCTTGACAAAAAACTTGCCACCGGAACATGAAACCGCTAATTTTTCTCTCCGGTCCATTCGGAACGTTCATGTCGGGAAATGCCAAACTTGATATTACCCACCGTACCCTTCAGGTTACAATAGCGGCAGAAAGGAGCAGGCTTGCACGTAAAATCCAGTATCTGACCGAAGCTGTCGGCCTGATGTATGTCCATGTAATCGCTTGGTTCGATTGCAAGCTTCGTACCGAACTTTTGGTTGAAATACTTCACATAAGGGATGAGCGAACAAGTATAGAGCTTTCCGTGGTCAAGCGAAATGCAACGGTTGGCACGGGCACAACGCAAAAAGCTGTCCCTTCCGTCTTGCCGCCCTTCGAGATCCAAAGGAACGCAGACCATTGTCTTTTCCACCACATCCGTGTGGCCATAGAATGAGAAAGCTACACCTTTTGACTTCACTAATTCAGCTACCTTATGGTAGTCGAACTTGACAGGATATTTTGTAACCACGATATGCACTTTGTTCCGTCGGCAAGCTTCCCAAAAGCTATCCCCTTGTCTGGGCAGCAACAAACCGTTGCTCACCAAATTGACGGGTGTGTGGGGGAAATACCGGCGTGCCACATCCATGAACATTTCCACTTGAGGATGCAGCAAGGGTTCGCCACCAAGCAGTTGTATTTCCTTGATGCGGTTCTTTGTCCCCATGAGTTGGGCCATTCGGCGACAATCAGCTTCGAACACAGAAAGTTCCGTATAGGTTTCAGGAGCGAGAGGCGAGAAATTGTCACATCCACGGCAGTTCAAATTACAATGATCCACAAGATGGAAATGCAGGATTTCTATCATGTCCTTCCGTTTCATATTCTTACGAGTCCACAAAGCCCATAGCGGAAGGAGTTCCCTCCGCATGAGCACCAACCTATAAGGTACCATTCCTTTAAGCGCATTCAGTATTTTCATCCTTTTTATTTTATTTTGCCTATTCTTACCTTTGGCGGTCCCTCCGTCAGGAGGCATGCCAATACACAAAATAAAGCATTTTTAAGAGCTTGTGCAAGGAAAGATACAAAATCCTCAAAAAAACAGTCACAGACTTGTCACAAAATGCCTATCTTCACGTATTATATATAGAAAGTCACAAAGGATGAATGCAGATTCGTACAAACAGGAGGCCGCACGGCTACGCCCCCGGCTCATCCTCATCGCACGCCGGTACACCGGGAGTGATGAGGAAGGAGAGGACGTTGTACAAGACTGCCTTTTGAAAATATGGATGATGAGGGAAGATTTATCGGTTCCGCTCGATGCCCTGGCTGTGACCATCACCCGGAATCTCTGTATCGACTACTTACGCCAACAGCGTCTGACAGCTCTACCCGAGAATCAGGCTACAGACATTCCGGACATAAAAGACTGTGACGGAGAGCGTATCGAAAGAATGATGAGCATCGTCCGTACGCTGCCCGACATGCAGCAAACCGTACTCCGGCTCCGCCATATAGAGGGTATGGAAATGGCTGAAATCGCCCAACTGACGGGAAGCACGGAAACGGCCGTACGGAAAGCCTTAAGCCGGGCACGGTTGGCCGTAAAGAAACAATATTCAAGGAGGAAAAACGATGACTGAAAGCGAAAACAACAGAATCAAGGAACTTACCGACCGTTTCTTCGAAGGAGAGACCACCGTGGAAGAAGAGCGCGAACTCTATGCACTCTATCTCGAGGAAGATATTCCCGAAGAAATGGAAGAATACAGGGAGATGTTCCGGGACTTTTCGGCCATCATCATGACCGAAGAAGAGAAAAGCCTGCGTCCGTCCACCTCCCATCCGGTACAAGAGACTTTGCCAACAAACACTTACCACCCCACTGTGGTAAAAAGAAAAACAAGGCACAAGCTTTTATGGCCATACATCAGCGGAGTAGCCGCCGTCTTGATTGTCGCCTTCGGTATAAGCCTGAGCCTCAACAGGCAAGAGGAAGTCCGGTTGGCCAAACTATATGGCGGAAGCTACATGATTATAAACGGGACTAAAATCGATAAATTGACGCGGATACATACAGATATCGAACAAGTCCTCTCTGAAGCTGACGAAATGGAACAGACGCTATCGACCGAAACCGTCATAGAAAAGGCGGAACAGGACGTACTGGACGGCATAGACGATGAGGCGGAACGCAAACGCATCCGCAAATTAATGGAATAAAATAAACTGAAAGGAAAAGAGATGAAGAAACTATTGTTCACACTACTGTTCATGACGGGATTCAGCTTGGCAGGGCAGGCCCAAAACAGTATCGACCGCCTGGTAGAGAAACATTCTACCACGGGGGAGTCTGTCTTTACTTCAGCCATAGAACGGGAACCTGCATCTCAAAAGGTCATCAAAGTGGTGAAGATGTTGAAATCCAAACACATGAATGCCTCGCCATTCATAGCAGCCTTTGAAAATGAATCCCGACACGCAAACAGCAAACTGACCCATTCAAAGGATAAGACCACCCTTGTACTCACAACGGAAAGCAAGGACAACGTCAGGATTTATATGCTTAAATATGATCCGAAAAGCAAAATCGGCATAGAAGTAACCATTATCGTAAAACCTAATAAATAATATAAAACGCATTCAAGATGAAAAAGTTAATGACTATTTTGCTTGTTATCACCACTGTTCTCGCAGCAAGCGCACGGAATCAAATGGTGAAAAAGACATTTCGGATAGAGGACTTCAACGCCATCCGCTGTGAATTCGTTGCGGATATTTACTACACGCAAGGCAAATCCTACTCCGTAGAAGCCCAAGCTTCGGAAAAAATCATGAACATGGTAAGTATCCATAAAAAAGGTAATACCCTCGTCATTGCCAAAAAGAAAGGTAACAAGGAAAGTAACAAGAACGAAAAGAGACTACAACTCTACGTCACAGCCCCTGAAATCAATGATTTGCAAATACCCGGCGTGGCAGATTTCCATGCCAAAGAAATGGATGTGGAAGACTTTAGCCTGAACGTCAAGGGAGTATCACGTTTTGAATGCGAAAACCTGACTTGTAAATCTTTCGTTTCTTCCACCCCGGGAGTGAACAAAAGCCATGCCACGATCCATGCCCAAACGGCACGTTTCGATTGCAGCGGAGTAGACAAATCCACACTCTGCATCTATGCAGACGACTTGCATCTGCAAAGCAGTGGCGTAAGCAAGCAAACCGTGGAGTTTAAAGGTAAAAAGGTTGATATTCAGAACTCCGGAGTCGGGACCATACATATTACCATGGAATGTACTTCTTTAAAAGCCCGCAACAGCGGAGTAGGTAAACTTATCCTATCCGGAACAGCAGACCAGACTGAAATAAACTCGAACGGAGTGAACAAAATAGATGCCACTGAATTAAACAAATTCTGATTCCCGAAACCGGATTTCTTCTATTTCGGTATCAAACTTGAAGATTTAGAAAACGACGTTAGGAGCGCAAAGCATGTGGTTTCAGTTTCAATAAGACTAAAATCCACATGCTTTTCTTTTATATTTGTCACATAGAATCAAAACAACGCTTTCATCGTGAAAAATCAAAAAGCCACGAGAATCGTTCAAAAACATCCATTCGGGGGAACGCACACAAATACGGGAATCTCGTGCCTTTAGAAATACGCTCAAAAGACATTCGTCAATCGGCAGTCCAAACGCGGTCGGCCAACCTGAGGTAAGACGTCTCTGACCGATGACCGAAAGACACGGCATAAAGGCGCATGCCCCGTTGCTTCAATTCCTCTACATATTGTACCCACATCGGAGGAAGCGGATCCATCTCAAAATCCGAAAGCCAAAGCAAATCGGCATAACGAAAATCTTCACGCATCAAAGTTTCTACGGATTCTTTCATCGCACAAGTCATATCGGATCCTCCATGAAAGGAGTTGCACAGAAAGGTCTCCAATAAGGCCAAGTCGGAATAGAGGTTATTCAACTCGATGACTTCGGTTTGGTCGGAAAAGAGTATCACGCGACAGGGGCGGCGCAATTTGTCGGCTATCAAAGCTAAACTCAACACTACCGCCTTGGACAATAACTCACGTTGCCCTTCCATCGAAGCAGACGTATCCACACAAACCACAAAAGGGCCATGTTTAGCCCGTTTCTGTAAGTCACGTCCGCTGTACGAAGAAGCTTCGGCATATTCTATCTGCCGGGATACGGCATCGAAGACCGCCAGTTTCTTTTCGATATAACGGCGGTAGAAAATCGGTTCCAAAGCGGCATCCGACAAGAAACAATATTCCATCGGCAGCAGGGCGTTCAGATTGTTCCCTTCCGTAATGCCCACAATGTCGGAGTGCGTGGCAGAGCGTAACAAAGTAACCGGTGTCTTTCCGCTCATGGCTTGATACAAACGCTGCTCATCCGCTTTCTTACGCCCTAAAACGTGATTCAGTTCCTTAATTAATTGGCTTTTACGGATTACCTGCGAAAGCTGTCTGAGCTTCACGCGAAGTTCCGGAGACTGCGTCAACTGAAGCCAGGCTAATCGAGAGGAAGGACCTTCACCCTTTCCTCCCACATTCTGCAACATACCGGCATTGGCCGACACCATACGGTAATAATCTTCACAGAGCCGTTCTATGTGCTGCTTCTGATACGTACGTTCCCGCCCTTCCAACAGCCCCCTCCACTTCTTTATGAAATGTTGGCGGAGAGCCTGCCAGCGACTATCCGTACGAGGATAACGCACTAACTGTTCCATATAATAAGGCGCATCCAATTCGACCGGAACATATAAACGGGCAAAAGCGGAACGAACTTGTTGCAACATGGACAAAAAGTCGGCATCCGAAGCCGCAACGACCTGGTAATAATAGTCCCACTGTTCCCCATAATAGGAATATACGTCTTGTAAACCTGATTTCTTTTTAGCGAAATAGCGCTGTATTTCTTCCTCCATCTCTTCGGGACGGATGACACCGGATGACAAGGCCTCTGCATAAACCTCAGCGGCTATTTCATGCAAACGCCTCAGAAAAAGAGCGGACAACTGGCGCACGCGCTCATATCCCTCATGATAATTTCCTGCCGGCTGCATGGCTCAATTCCTGACTTTCGATTTCCAGAGAGGTTATGTCAGAACGTACACGACGTAAAGCGTTTTTCAATATATCCCTTTGCCTGTCTTGTAAAAACAAATGTGTCTGTACATATTCTGCTTCTTCCTTTTGCCATTGTTCCAGACGGGCCGACACCTCGCCCAATTCGGCCACGATACGTTCGGCCATCGCTGATGAAAAAGTCATCCGAGAAGAAACTTCTGTCTGGGGCACTGCGTTTTCACCGTCCTCCCCTGCCTCACGAAGCAATTCATATTTCCGTCCATTCACCTGCAAACCGGTCGTAGTACGAACCACTTGAAGCAGATCTTTTGGGAAAACATCCGGATGGCGGCTTTTCTCATACTTGCGCAGTATTTGCGCTCCGGTTTTGCGACGGTCTGTAACCAACACAAAAGGTATCGGCTGGTCCGGACTCAACGCTTCGTATTCATTCGTATAAATCAGCACTGTACGTCCAGGATACATGGATTGTATCTGATAGAAAAAAGCCTTGACTACCTTAAAATCCACATGCGTTTCCGAAACACACATCCCCTCTTCTTTCAATGCAGCCAAACGGTCTGACAAGAGGGGGACACCGACATGCTCTTCACAGGCTGCCACAAGAGCGTCGGTCAAGAGGCGCTCCAAAACAATCTCCTGAGCCGGAGTATCCCACACACAGACCTGCAACAGAAGCAAATCTGCCAAATGGACGACGGAACAACCGTTCAAAAAGGCAGAAGTCCGCCACAGATGTACCATCTTCTTCCAACGGCGGTCGGACACATAAAACAGGGACTCTCCTTTTTCTTCTGCCGATACATTGTAAGTCGTCAGAAGCCTACGGAATATATGAACAAATGAAAATACAAAAACCGGTATCTCCACCGCATCTATCCCTTCGGCCCACACACGTAACTCATCGGCAGACAAGCGTATGACATCCGGCACTTCTACCTCGGACTGAACCGTAGAAGAAATCATCAAATTAAAGAGTTCTTTATCGGCAATGCCTCCCACCACACAACGGACAAGGAAACGATCCCACAACGCACTCAGGTTTTCCCCCTCGGCCGGAAGTTCATTGGAAGCAGCGACCACCAACTTCAGCGGAAGCCTCATTTCTTCTTTGCCGTTCAGATATACTTTTTCATTCAACACCGTAAGCAAAGCATTCTGAATGCTGGGTCCGGCTTTCCATATCTCATCCAAGAAAACGACATCGGCTGTGGGCAAATACCCTTCGGTCATTCTCATATAACGGTCTTCGTCCTTCAGGGCAGAAACAGACACCGGTCCGAATATCTCATCCGGCGTACTGAAACGGGACATCAGATATTCAAAAGAACGACCGTTCCGGAAAGCCGATTTCAGTCTCCGGGCTATCATACTCTTTGCTGTTCCGGGAGGGCCGAGCAGGAAAATACTCTCACCGGCAACTGCCGCCAAAAGGGACAGGGAAAGCACATGTTCTTTCTCAAAAAGTCCCTTCCCTAAAACTTCCAACAACTGGGCGATACGCTTCTTATCCATCATCCGGGCGACCCTTTCTTTCTATTCTTTCAGAAAACGGCGATAAAATATCATATCGAAAATACACTCAGCCACCAGAAACATCAAAAAAAGCAAAGCCGTAAACAAGGGTTGTGCAGACAAGAAAAAACTGATACATCCTCCGGCAAGCAACGATATGCCGACACGCCACAGGATACCATGGCGATAATACCGTAATATATTCCGGCTATCTTCCAAAGCCTCCCTTGAAACTAAAAAGAATTGCAGCATCTCCCACAAAAAGAAGAATCCCACAATAAAATAAAGAGGCAAAGATTCAAGATAGCTGAGAGGATAAAGCACAAGACGCACCGCCACGGAAAGAATCAGCAAAAAGCTCAACAGGGCGACTTGTATCAACGTAAAAGACAGTATTTTCCTCTTAAATAACGTATTGTTTATCTGCATATTATTTTGTTCTATCTCTTATCTGATAAACGAATCAATAAAAAAGTAAACTCCAAGGCCGGCAAGCCACCCCACCATAACCTTGCCGGATATGTGACGGAAATACCACCAAATGGAAACGTTCTCACTTTTCATCAACGCATATCCGGCAGTGGAACCGATGGAAAGCAAACAGCCGCCGATTCCTCCGCTATAAGCTACTAATTGCCAATACTGACCATTCAGCGCGAATGAACGAAGGTATTCCGGATCCATACCGGGAATGCTTTCCGTCATCCCTACCACATCATACATGGATATGCTGGTCAGCACAAGTGCCACGTTATCCAAAAAGGCGGAAATTCCTCCTAATATCAAACTGTATACGTAGATATTATGAATATATTGGTCGCACCATACGGCAACCGTATAGAGTGCCCCCGTCTCTTGAATGGCGGAAATAGCCATGCTTACGCCTATAAAAAATAAAATAGTCTGGATACTCTCTGCCTGCATGAAGCGTGGTGTAGGGCGGAAAAAAGGTTGGTCGGATTTGATCAACCGCCGATTGCACAACTCGTTTACGACACTGAAAAGTGCCAATACACACAACGCTCCGACAAAAGGAGGCAACTTGGTCAGATTGTGAAACGTTGGAATAAACCATAGCCCTCCAATCCCCACGAACAGCATCAGAATACGCTGCCAACGCGTCAAAGTCGTATCATCCCCGCGATAGCGGATACGAGGCGTATTAATATCCATCTGTTCCGGCAACTTGCGGGAAATCAAATAAGTGGGAATAGCCACGGCTACAATGGACGGCAAGAACATGGCACCCGAAAAACTGGACGGTGTGACCGCTCCCTTGACCCACAGCATCAAAGTAGACACATCGCCGATTACCGTAAGACAACCTCCGGCATTGGCCGCAATTACAATGACCGCCCCATAATACATGCGGAAACGACTCCCCGGCAACAACTGACGCACGATGGCAAACATCATCAAAGCCGTGGTCAGGTTGTCGAGATTGGCCGACAAGACATAGGTTATGAAAGCCACCATCCACAGAAGACGCTTGCTATTACGGGTCGTAATCCACTCGCTGATGAAATCAAAACAACCGTTCGTATTCAACAAATCGACAATAGACATCGTAGCCAAGAGGTAAAGCACGATCTGACAAATATCCGCTACGTGACCGATAAAAATATAATTGGCAATAAAATTCTTAAGAGAAGTAACGTTAGAGACATTTCCGCCTAAGAAATCAGCATATTCCTCCGCGTACATCATTTCTACATACTGTTTTCCCGCCACCATGTAGAGTGTCCAAACAATAACTCCGAGAAACATCGCCACAGCGGCTTTATTGATATTGGTGATATGCTCTGTTGCAATAGCACAATATCCCAAGAGCAAAACAATGGCGATTATTACGGTCATGGAAGATAGCTGATAAGAGAGCGACAAACGGGACTCGAACCCGCGACCCTCGGCTTGGGAAGCCAATGCTCTACCAACTGAGCTATTGTCGCAAATCGGATACAAAGGTATATCTTTTCTTGAAAAAAACACTCCGTATCCGGATTTCTTATTTACGTATTAATATACTTTAACTTTGCTTGCCAGGGCTTTGCATTTATTCCTTAATGCTTCCTGGTCGGCATCCAACTTGTCCCAGCAAACCACCACTCCCATACGGCGCCCTATATGGGCTTCGGGCTTCCCGAAAATACGCAGATAAGTGTTCGTTGCCGCACAGACCTCTTCCTCGCCGGAATACTTCGGTGCTCCGTGGCTTTCCACTTCCGACAGGATGACCGCACTGGCTCCCATTCGTTCTTGTGTAATTTCCGGTATCGGCAAACCTAAAACGGCACGGCAGTGCAATTCGAATTCCGAAAGATTTTGTGTGCCTGCCAAAGTCACCATTCCCGTATCGTGCGGACGAGGACTCAACTCGGAGAATATCACGCCGTCTTTATGGCTCAGGAAGAATTCAACTCCCCAAATCCCCGCACCGGTCAGGGCACGCGTGATTTTCTCTGCCATATCCTGCGCATCTTTCAGCATTTCGGGAGAAATAGCAGCCGGTTGGAAACTTTCACGGTAATCTCCTCCTTTTTGCACGTGACCGATAGGCTGACAGAACAAAGTAGGCCCGTTCTGTTGGGTCACTGTCAGCAGCGTAATTTCACTGTCGAAAGGAATAAACTGCTCTACAATGACTTCTTTCACATCGCCACGTGCCCCCGCGCATGCATACTCCCAGGCGTGTGCCAAATCCGCAGGACTGTCCACCTTGCTCTGCCCGTGTCCGGAAGAACTCATCAAAGGCTTGATAATGCAGGGGAAGCCTATCACATCGGCCGCAGCCTTCAACTCATCGAAAGTTTTGGCATAACGATAATCCGCCGTTTTCAATCCAAGTTCCGTATGAGCCAACTCTCGGATTTCTTTTCGGTTCATGGTGAAATTCACAGCCCGGGCACTCGGTACGACCTGAATGCCCATCTTCTCGCAATCATACAGTTTCTCCGTACGGATGGCTTCTATTTCGGGGACGATAATGTCCGGTTTATGCTTTTCCACCACGGCCATCAACGTATCCCCGTCAAGCATGTGGAAGACCTCGCACTCGTCTGCTACTTGCATAGCCGGTGCATGTGCATACGAATCGCAAGCAATTACATATTGCCCTTTGCGTTGGCACGCAATGACAAACTCTTTTCCTAATTCTCCGGAGCCTAACAATAAAATCTTTTTCGTCATAAGAATATCTTAATTATGTACCGACAACCTATCGTTGTTACTGGTGTTGCTCACGCAAAAGGTCGTTCACCGTTTTCGCCGGATTGAACGTACTCAGGGGCACTTCCACAAACACCGTATTCCAATCGCTCATAGCCCCATTCCACAGGCCGGGCAACTCCAAAGCCTTGAGTTCTTTTCCGTTTTTACTTTTATAAGAAATGAATCCCGTATTACGGTCCACATAATCGGGCAGATTGAACTTGTTTCCTTTATAATCCTTCACTGCACAAACCAAATCTACGGGATTGAAATGCGTCCCGTTCTTGAACATGGCCACATATTCCGGATTCCGGGTATCAATCTGACTGCTTTCAAGAATTTGCAACGAAACCGTCCCGTCGCTGTTGTAAGCCAAGAAAGGACCGCCGCCAGGCTCTCCCACATTTTTCACCACGCCGCAGACACGCATCGGACGGTTCAACTTTTTACGCAAATAAATCACGAGTTCCGCATCTTCCAGTTCTTTCACATCCTCACGACGGCAGAAGAGCGTCTGTTGGACGAAGCGGATGATTTCTTCGATATCCGCATGGCTATAGTCCCCACTGTCTAATTTACGCAAATAAGCAAAGGCTTTCTGTTGCAACTCTACCAGAATACCGGCCAGCACCTGCTTGTAAGTAACCGTATCCCCTTTCAAACGATCCGGCACCACATTATCTATATTCTTCACGAAAACGACATCGGCCTGCAAGTCATTCAAATTTTCGATAAGCGCACCGTGCCCGCCGGGGCGGAACAAAAGCTTACCGTCCACACGGAACGGTTCATTGTCCATCGTGGCCGCCAAAGTATCCGTGGCCGGTTTCTGTTCGGAGAATGTGACATGGAACGTCACCCCGTATGCTCTTTCATACATCGGAAGCTTTTCTTCCACCAATGCCTTGAACAAAGCTTTGTGCTCCGCACTCACCGTAAAATGAACTTCAGCCTTTCCTTTGCTGGCAGCATACAAAGCCGCTTCTACCAAATGTTCCTCCAACGGAGTGCGCGAACCGTTCTCATACCGGTGAAACGTAAGCAATCCTTTAGGCAACTGGCCGTAATTCAAACCTTCCGGACGAAGCATGTTCGCCACAACCTTTTTATATTGGCCGGATGCCACCAAACCGTCAATCCCGCGACCTTCATTTTTCATGCAAACCGCATCCAATTCATCGTAGAATGCAAAATCACGAATCGCCGCAAAAAAAGTTTTTTCGAAATCAGTGGTCGGCACATCGTATTCCGCATCCAGAAATTCAAACATATTCTTAAACATACGGCTGGCTGCCCCCGAAGCCGGAACAAACTTGCTTATCGCTTTTCCTTCTTCCTTATAAGCCTTCCACACTTCCTCATAATGCCTGCATTCTTCTGCCGAAGGAGCCAAAATACCATGAGCCAACGAAGCGGCCGCTTTCAACTTCAAAAATGGAAATCCTTTCTTAAAAGTCTGCAACTGAGCCTCTATTTGCTCTTCCGTAATCCCCTTTCCGGCCAATAAGACCTTGTCTTCTGCTGTCAACATATTATATAATCGTTTTAAACCTTCCCTAAAAAACATTCAAATATAGGCTTTTTTAAGCAAACGGGTAAACGTTTCAGCAAAAAAGTACTACCTTTGAAGAAAAATAGCGGATTATGGAACAGAATGCTTTTTTCTCCGCACAAGAAAAAGTGCGACTTGCACAGCTATATAGGGAGCTTCTCAAACTTTCCGGCAATATACTTTATCCTGACGACTGCAAAAAGCTGAAAACTTATTTGCTTGAGGCGGCACGCCGTAACCTTATTCAAAGAAACGTGTTCGGCATGAACCCTATCCTCAATGACATGGAAACAGCCTTAATCGTAGCCTCTGAAATCGGACTGACGCGCGGAGCCATTCTTGGTATCATGGTACATACTTGCGTACGTTGCGGCTACTGCACGCCGGAAGATGTGGAAAGAGAATTCGGAGTGGATGTGGCCGGTATCATCAAGGGCCTGAACCGCATTTTGGAACTGTATGAGAAGAATCCAAGCGTAGAAAGCGAGAACTTCAGAAGCTTATTGCTCTCTTTTGCCGAAGACATGCGTGTGGTTCTCATTATGATAGCCAACCGCGTGAACATCATGCGCAAAATCAAAGACACGGAAAACGAGGAAGCTCGGCGCAAGGTGTCGGAAGAGGCTGCTTACTTATACGCTCCGTTGGCTCACAAATTAGGGTTATACCGCCTGAAAAGCGAACTGGAAGACTTGTCGCTGAAATACCTGGAACACGATGCCTACTATTTAATAAAAGAAAAACTGAACGCCACTAAAAAATCGCGTGACGAATATATCGAAAAGTTCATCCGTCCTATCGACGAAAAACTGAAGAAGGCCGGTCTGAAATTCCACATGAAAGGGCGTACCAAAAGCATACACTCCATCTGGCAGAAGATGAAGAAGCAGCATTGCGGAGTGGAAGGCATTTACGACTTGTTTGCCATCCGCATCATTCTGGATTCCGCCCTCGAAAAAGAAAAGATGGAATGCTGGCAGGTTTATTCCATCATCACGGACATGTATCAGCCCAACCCCAAACGGTTGAGGGATTGGTTGTCCATCCCCAAAAGCAACGGTTACGAAAGCTTGCATATCACGGTCCTCGGGCCGGAGAACAAATGGGTGGAAGTGCAAATCCGAACCGAACGAATGGACGAAATAGCCGAACGAGGATTGGCCGCGCATTGGAGATACAAAGGTATTAAAAGCGGAGAAAGCGGAGTGGACGAATGGCTCAACAACATACGCAGCGCGTTGGAGAACAACGACGACCTCCAACTCATGGACCAGTTCAAAATGGATCTGTATGAAGATGAAGTTTTCGTGTTCACCCCGAAGGGGGACCTGTTCAAGTTTCCCAAAGGTGCCACTGTACTGGATTTTGCCTATACCATCCACACCAATGTGGGCGACCATTGTATCGGTGCCAAAATCAACGAAAAGAATGCCCCACTCCGCCAAAAACTGAACAGCGGCGACCAAGTGGAAATCCTGACTGCCAACAACCAGTCGCCCAAACAGGATTGGCTGAATTTCGTCGTAACAGGAAAGGCACGGGCCAAAATCCGTCAGGCTCTCAAAGAAATGCAAGCCAAGCAAGGGGCTTTTGCCAAAGAGTTATTGGAACGCAAATTCAAAAACCGAAAGATAGAATACGACGAGCCGACCATGATGCACGTCATCAAAAAGCTCGGATTCAAAGTCGTGACGGACTTTTATAAAAGTCTGGCCGACGAAACGACGGACGTCAACGAAGTGCTCGACTTATACACTGAACAACAAAAAATAGAGGCCGGGCTGGCAGAACACACTCCGGCTCCCAGTGCAGAGAACTATAATATCCCGTCGGAAGCCGAACTCAAGGCTAAAACGAACGACGATGTGTTGGTCATAGACCAAAACTTAAAGGGACTGGATTTCTCTTTGGCCAAATGTTGCCAACCGATATACGGGGACGATGTGTTCGGCTTCGTCACAGTGAACGGCGGCATTAAAATACATCGCCAAGACTGCCCTAACGCCCAAGAACTCCGTAAGCGGTTCGGATACCGTATCGTCAAAGCCCGATGGGCCGGCAAACGAGGCAGCCAATACCCTATCATGCTCAAGGTCATCGGCAACGACGATTTGGGCATCGTAAACAACATCACGTCCATCATCAGCAAGGAGGAGAAGATTTCATTACGAAGTATCAGCATCGACTCCCACGACGGCCTGTTCTCCGGCACACTGACCGTCATGCTCGATGACACAAGTAAACTGCAACTGTTGGAAAAGAAATTGAAAACCATAAAAGGTGTGAAACAAGTGTCCCGCAACTAAAGCGGACACTTGTTTCACACCTTATCTTTACCCCTCAATCTCGGCCAACTCCAACCAACGCATGGACTTTTCGTCCAATTCGTCGTTGAGGAGGGACAGGCGCTTGGACTTATCCGTCAATTCTTCTACAGACAGTGCCCCGCTACACAAAGCTTCCTCTATGTTTTTCTTTTCCGATTCGAGTGCGGCGATATCTTGCTCCAACAGTTCCATCTCCCGACGTTCCTTAAACGTCATTTTACGCTTTTGTTCTCCATGAGCCGAACGGGAAGTCTTTTGTACCGGCGGCTCTTTTGTTTTCGAGGACAGGTCTTTTTGTTGTTCGCGCTCAAACTTTTGTTTTTCTTCCTGCCATTCCCGATACTGAGTGTAGTTGCCCGGAAAGTCACGCACATCGCCCTGCCCCTGAAATACCAAAAGATGATCCACCACCTTGTCCATAAAATAACGGTCGTGACTCACCACAATCACGCAACCTTTGAAATTCCGCAAATATTCCTCCAACACCTGTAACGTGACAATGTCCAAATCGTTGGTAGGCTCGTCCAACACCAGGAAGTTCGGATTCTGCATCAACACGGTGCAAAGATACAGGCGGCGGCGCTCTCCTCCGCTCAATTTATACACGTAGTTTTGCTGGTCTTTGGGCGAAAACATGAAATGCTGCAAAAATTGCATGGCCGACAGATGCCGTCCTCCCCCAAGGTCGATATATTCGGCAATGCTCCTCACCGCGTCGATGACTTTCATTTGTTCGTTGAAAACCATCCCGTCTTGCGAATAATACCCGAACTTCACTGTCTCGCCCACAACGACCCGTCCGCTGTCCGGCTTCACCAAACCCAGCAGAATCTTGATGAAGGTAGACTTGCCGGTGCCGTTATTCCCTACGATACCCATTTTCTCATACCGCGAGAAAGTATAAAAGAAATCTTTCAGGATGACTTTATCCGGTCCGTAACTTTTGCTAATGTAGTCGGCCTCGAAGATTTTGCTGCCGATATAAGACGATTTCACCTCCAACGACACGCTCTGTTCCACCGTTTTACGTTTTGCCACTTTCTCCAGTTCGTAAAACGCTTCCTCACGATAACGCGCCTTATGCCCTCGGGCGCAAGGCATGCGGCGCATCCAGTCCAATTCCGTACGATAAAGGTTGTTGGCACGCGCCACCTCGGCATTCGATGCGTCGATACGTTCCTGACGTTTCTGCAAATAATAGCTATAGTTCCCTTTGTAAGTATATACGGTACAGTCGTCCAGTTCCAATATGACGGAACAAACCCGATCCAGAAAATAACGGTCGTGTGTCACCATCAGCAGACTCAACTTGGAACGTTTCAGATAACCTTCAAGCCACTCTATCATTTCCAAGTCAAGATGATTGGTCGGCTCGTCCAGAATCAGCAAATCCGGTTCGGTAATCAGCACATTGGCCAAGGCCACCCGTTTAAGTTGCCCGCCCGACAGCGTGGAAATCTTCTGATTGAAAGAATGGATTTTCAACTGCGACAGGATTTGCTTCGCCCGGTTCTCGTAGTCCCAGGCTTTTTCCCTCTCCATCCGGTCGAGAATCTCTTCCAAACGAGGGTTTCCGGGCGTATTCATACAATTTTCATATTCCCGTATCAAATTGGTCACGGCATTGCCATGGCTGAAACAAGCCTCGATGACCGTCAAATCAGGCGGATAAGAAGGCGCCTGTTCCAGATAGCCCACATTCAAGTCGCGGCGGAACACCACGCTTCCTTCGTCATATCCGTCTTTTCCTCCTATTATATTTAATAAAGTCGACTTACCGGTTCCGTTCTTGGCAATCAAACCTACCCGTTGCCCTTCGGCAATGCCGAAAGAAATATGTTCAAACAACACGCGGTCACCTATACGCTTGGTCAAACCGTCTACCTGTAAATAAGGATTCACTAAAGCCATATTCCATCCATACAAATTGCCCGCGAATATAACGATTAATTATGAAACCCGCAAAAAGAAACTTCAAAGTGGAAAACTTTCTGTTTTCAGTGAAAAAAAATGGGAAAGATGCGTGTTTTTTAGAAATTATTCATTACTTTTGCACCAACAAAATGCAAGATGACTGTAATCACACAGTATTCTTTCTTTAATCACAACAAAGAAAATCCAATCAAAAGAATCCTACTTTTATTCTACAGATGAACTCTGTACAATACAAGAAAAGTACAACACATACTTACATATGCATAAGAAAAGTGAATTAGAAGCCATGTCTCAGGAAGAACTGATAGACATAGCAAAGAATTTAGGAATCCCCTCACCTAATGAAGGAGACCGTATGGGGCTGATCTATCAAATCATAGACGAAGAGTCCATATTGTCCGCCTCACAAAAAGCCACTACAACGAAAACACCGCGCAAACGCGTCAGAGTGAGCAAGAAAGAAACCGACCGCGTATATAGTGCCTCACAAGGCAACGGCGAGAACTTCGATATGAAGAAAAAGGAAGCCGCCCGCGATAATAAAGAAGAGGCAACGGAACTGAAAAATGAAAAAACAACTCCCGTAATCAGTCCCGAATTGGCAGACCTGCCGGTGGAAGCCATCGTGGAAAAAGAAATATCTGACAATACAATAGAAAACAATGCAGAAGCTCTTTCCGCCCCGGCTCCCAAAAAGAGAGGACGGAAATCAAAAGCCGAAAAAGCGGCATTGGAAGCTGCTGCAAAATTAGCAGAGGAACAAGCCACTGTTTTGTCGGACGAAGCAAAGCAGCTTCCGGTTATGGACGAACCTATCACCGACGTTCCGTTGGAAATCTTGCAGGACATTCCGGCTCAGTCCGCGGAAACAATTGACGATGTGACAGAAGCCGAGGTTCCGGAAATCACGGAAAAAACAGAATCTGTGGCACCTTCTACTGAAAATTTCTTCTCTGTAGACGAAAATGATTTTGTCGTGGTGGAAGACATCCCCATCATCCCGACAGAACCGGCCATGGATGAAACGTACATGACCTACCCCAGCCAACAACCGGACATTACATCTCACGGACTTCCCGATACCTATTCGTACGAAGCGACAGAAAACGCCCCGGAAAAGGAAATAGTACTTTCTAAAGGCACCGAACCGGCATACGATTTCGGAGACATTCTGACGGGCGAAGGAGTTTTGGAAATCATGCAGGACGGATACGGCTTCCTGCGCTCCAGCGACTATAATTACCTGTCTTCTCCGGACGACATCTACGTAAGCACTTCACAAATCAAATTGTTCGGCCTTAAAACCGGTGATGTGGTAGAAGGCCCCGTACGTCCTCCGAAACCCGGCGAAAAGTATTTCCCGCTCATCCGAGTGACGAAAATCAACGGTTGCGCTCCCAGCGACGTGAGAGATCGAGTGCCTTTCGAACATCTCACTCCGCTTTTCCCCGACGAAAAGTTCAAACTTTGTAAAGGACATAACGACAATCTTTCTACACGTATCGTAGACTTGTTTGCCCCCATCGGTAAAGGACAACGCGCCTTATTGGTGGCACAACCTAAAACGGGTAAGACCATCCTGATGAAGGATATTGCCAACGCTATCGCCGCCAACCACCCGGAAGCGTACCTCATCATGCTGTTGATTGACGAACGTCCGGAAGAAGTAACGGACATGGCACGCACCGTCAACGCCGAAGTCATAGCCTCCACGTTCGACGAACCTGCGGAACGCCACGTGAAGATAGCCGGCATCGTACTGGAAAAGGCCAAGAGAATGGTAGAATGCGGACACGACGTGGTCATCTTCCTCGACTCCATCACGCGACTGGCACGCGCTTACAATACGGTTTCTCCCGCCAGCGGAAAGGTTCTCTCCGGAGGTGTGGATGCCAACGCACTGCACAAGCCGAAACGTTTCTTCGGAGCAGCCCGTAACATCGAAAACGGCGGTTCGCTGACCATTATAGCCACCGCACTGATAGACACCGGTAGTAAAATGGACGAAGTCATCTTCGAGGAGTTTAAGGGTACGGGAAATATGGAGCTCCAGCTCGACCGTTCGCTGAGCAACAAGCGTATCTTCCCGGCGGTCAACATCGTAGCTTCGAGCACAAGACGCGACGATCTGTTGCATGACAAACAGACTCTGGATCGCATGTGGGTACTGCGCAAGATTCTTGCGGACATGAACCCGATAGAAGCCATGACGTTCTTGAAAGACCGGATTGAACCGACTAAGAACAACGAAGAGTTCCTGATGAGCATGAATTCATAAAGCCTGAATCCTCGCACGAGGTCTATATCCGGCTTACAAATATAAGCGTTCCATCGTCTCCTTCTTTTCCGAAGACGATGGAACGCTTTTTATAAAAATCCAATCCAACAAGCTCTTAGATATTGAAAGGACTGTCAACGTTTCGACCTCAAGCGGTATTGCTGGGGCGACATGTGTTTCAAACGCTTGAAAAAACGTCCGAAATAAGACTGGTCGGGGAATCCGAGACTGACACTGATATCCTGTATGCTCGAATTGTTTTTATCCAATAACTTCATAGCCTCGTGCATAAGGGTTTCGTCGATAATCTGTTTGGGCGTACGTCCGATCATCCCTTTCGAGACCTGAGTAAGATATTTGGACGAAATACAAAGTTTACCGGCATAAAACTGCACTTCGTGCTCACGCGTCAGATGTTCATGAAGTAACTCCATAAAGTTCCGGAACAACTCCCGGGAACGGGAAGAGTCCAAAGACAAATTCTCCAGACGTGCAGCCCCGCACATTTCGTAAGCTCCATACACCAGGCCATTCACTAAACTCAGTACTAATTCACGCGTGTATTCCCTGCCGTAATCCGCAACCGCAAAACGAAACAATTCCCGAAAATGCTCCACCAGTTTCCGGTTTTCCGCATCCAATCCCCAAATCACTTGTGTAAACAAAAGTAATAGAAAACGAGGCTCCATACGTTCCGTACTGTCCCGAAGCATAGAAGGCGGAAAGGCCATCAACGAAACTGAAAAATCCGTCGTGGAACGCAACTTCTTCAGCGGTAACTCAGGCCGCATGAAAAGTATCTGGTTCCGTTCCAAAGTATACTCATTTTCCCCCACGAAAACAGAAGCCTTCCCTCTCTCCACCATTACAAGTAAACACTTGTCTAAAGTCAACTCATTCTCTACCGCCCAATTCAAGGAAGTCCTAAAATAAAAACACTCCTGCGCCAACAACGAACGTACGTTTTCTTCCATAAAGAGATTATTTCGTTAATAGAAATCAAAATTAAGTAGAATATTCCTAAAATGCAAGGTTACTTCCCAAAATGAACAAAACAAAGGTACTTTTAACAAGCGTATACTCGCACAGTTTGTGTATTTTTGCACCGTTTTTGAGATTATTATTTTATTTATTAATTATGAATAGAGGTATTAAGACTGTTGCAACGACAGCATTTTGTTGCTTAGTTGCGTTAACTGGTTGCAATAAGCAACAACAAGCAATGGACACGGGTTCTTACAAGACAATGACTGTAAAAACCGATTCCATAGTATTACAATCACTTTACAGTGCAAGAATTGAAGGACGTCAGGATGTAGAGATATATCCGCAAGTCAGTGGAACGCTCCAACGTCTGTGCGTGCAGGAAGGCGACCGTGTCAAGAAAGGACAAACGTTGTTTATCATCGACCAGGTGCCTTACCAAGCCGCGTTGAACACGGCCGAAGCCAACCTGAAAGCAGCAGAAGCAGCAGAAGCTACAGCCGATTTGACATTCAAGAGCACCAAGCGCCTGTTCGATCAGAAAGTCGTTTCCGATTTCGATTTACAGAAAGCTCAAAATAGCTTATTGAGTGCAAAAGCATCCGTAGCTCAAATGAAAGCACAAGTTGTAAATGCAAGAAACAACTTGTCTTATACCGTAGTAAAAAGCCCGGCCGACGGCGTGGTAGGCCAGCTTCCTTACCGTCAGGGCGCATTGGTCAGCAGTTCTATCCCGCAGCCTTTGACCACCGTATCCGACAACAGCGAGCTGTATGTTTACTTCTCCGTCAACGAAGACGACTTGCTCAACATGACCCGTCAATACGGTTCGTTGGAAGAGGCAGCCAAAAAGATGCCGGCCGTGAAATTGATTCTGAACGACGGTAGCGTCCTGCCGGACAGCGGTCGCGTGGAATCCATCAGCGGAGTAATCAACACCAGCACGGGTACGGCCCAGGTTCGTGCTACATTCCCCAATGCTTCTCACCTGTTACACAGCGGAGCCAACGGTAATGTAGAAGTACCGGTATATTACAAGGACGTGATTGTCATCCCGCAGGCCGCCACATTCGAACTTCAGGACAAGGTCTTGGTCTATAAGGTCGTAGACGGAAAAGCCCAAAGTGCTAATATCGAGGTGGCTCCCAACAACAATGGTACGGAATACATTGTAACCCAAGGTTTGAACGTGGGCGATGTCATCATTGCCGAAGGTGCCGGTCTGGTACGCGAAGGTACACCTGTGGGTACAGCACAAGGTGCACAAAATCAAGGTAAATAGTGAATTCTAATTTAAGTAAAAACAATGAAAGGTAACATATTTATAAAACGCCCGGTGATGGCTTTCTCCATCTCCATCCTCATTCTTATCGTAGGATTTATTTCACTGGGCACCCTGCCGATTGAGCAGTACCCGGACATTGCTCCTCCGACCGTACGTGTCTCGGCCACCTATACGGGAGCCAGCGCAGACGCTGTGATGAAGAGTGTGATCCAACCTCTGGAAGAGGCAATCAATGGTGTGGAAAACATGACTTACATGCAGTCTACTGCCACGAACTCCGGTTCTGCCGATATATCTATTTACTTCAAACAAGGGACAGACCCCGACATGGCTGCGGTGAACGTTCAAAACCGTGTGAGCAAGGCTCAAGGTTTGTTACCGGTAGAAGTAACGCAAATCGGTGTGACGACCACCAAACGCCAAACCAGTTTCTTGCAAATCGGTTCGTTATACAGCCCCAACAATCGTTATGACAAGACATTCATTGCCAACTACCTTGACATCAACGTAGTGCCCCGTATCAAACGTGTAGAGGGTGTGGGAGACGTGATGGCCATGGGTGACACGTACAGTATGCGTATTTGGCTGAAGCCGGATGTCATGGCGCAATACGGCCTTGTCCCCACCGACATTACCTCTGCCTTGGGCGAACAGAACTTGGAATCTCCAACCGGTTCATTGGGTGAGAACTCAACGAATACGTTCCAGTTCACCATGAAATATAAAGGACGTCTGACCGATATCAGTCAATTCGAAGATATCGTAGTCCGTTCTTTACCCGACGGTAATATCTTACGCGTAAAAGACGTGGCTCGCGTAGAACTCGGCACTCAGTCATACGCTTTCGACAGTAACGTAGACGGGCATCCGAGTTGTACCTTTATGGTGTTCCAGGTTGCCGGTTCAAACGCCACGGAGGTAAATGCGGAAATCTCCAAATTGTTGTCTGAGATTAACGAAGAACTTCCTGAAGGTCTGGAATTCATGACAATGATGAGTTCCAATGACTTCTTGTTTGCTTCTATCCATGAAGTGGTTGAGACATTGATTGTCGCCATCATCCTCGTTATTTTGGTGGTATATTTCTTCTTGCAGGACTTCAAGAGTACGCTGATTCCATCCATCTCCATCATCGTTTCATTGGTGGGAACCTTTGCGGCCATGCAAATTGCAGGTTTCAGTATTAACATCCTGACACTATTCGCACTCGTGTTGGTCATCGGTACGGTGGTGGACGACTCCATTGTGGTGGTCGAAGCCGTACAATCCAAATTCGATGTCGGATATACATCGCCCTATCTGGCCACCAAAGATGCATTGTCTGATGTTACCATGGCCGTTATCACTTGTACCCTTGTGTTCATGGCTGTGTTTATCCCTGTGACCTTCATGGGCGGTACGTCCGGTATCTTCTACACTCAATTCGGTGTGACCATGGCCGTAGCCGTAGGTATTTCATGTCTGAATGCCTTGACGTTGTGTCCGGCGCTATGTGCTATGTGGATGCGTCCTGCGAGCGGCAAGAAAGGCAAAAGAAGTATTAACGGTATCGTAAAAGCCGCCTACAATGCTTCGTTCAATGCCATGATGAGCAAATACAAGAATGGAGTCATGTTCTTCATTCATCATCGTTGGATTTCATGGGGCTCGCTTGTTGTTTCATGCGTGCTGTTAGTGTACTTTATGAAGACAACCAAAACGGCATTGGTTCCTCAGGAAGACCAGGGTACGATGATGGTCAATGTCAGCATGTCGCCGGGTAGCAGTTTGGCTACGACCAACAAGACAATGGCCAAGATAGAAAACATCATCAAGCAAATTCCGGAAGTAGACCATTATTCAAAGATTTCCGGTTACGGCTTCATCGCCGGTCAAGGTACGTCTTACGGTTCTTTCATCATTCGTTTGAAAGACTGGAGCGAACGTACAGGCAAGGGACAGGATGCCACTTCCGTCATGAATAAACTGAACTTCATGCTGCAAAGCATCAAAGAGGCACAATCCTTCACGTTCCAGCCGGGTATGATTCCGGGATACGGTATGGGTAACAGTATCGAATTGCAGCTCCAAGACCGCGTGGGCGGCGACCTGACTTCATTCTATCAGAATACCATGAAGTTCATCGGCGCATTGAACCAACGTCCTGAAGTAGCCATGGCATATACGACCTTCAACCCGAACTTCCCCCAATATGCTATCGACATAGATGCGGCGAAATGTAAACGTGCAGGAATCTCTCCGTCTGAAGTGTTAAGCGTATTAGGCGGTTATTGCGGTGGTATTTATGCATCCAACTTCAACTTGTTCTCTAAGGTATACCGTATCATGATTCAGGCTGACCCGAAATATCGTTTGGATGAAAAGTCGCTGAACAACATCTTTGTACGGGTGAACGGTGAAATGGCTCCTATCAGCCAATTCCTCAGTGTCAAGAAGACCATGGGACCTGAAGTCACCAACCGGTTCAACCTGTTCGATGCCATTGCCTGCAACGTAAACCCGGCTCCGGGTTATTCTTCGGGCCAGACCATGCAAGCCATTGAAGAAGTATTCGCACAGACCATGCCCAACCGTTATAATTATGAATACGGCGGCATCTCACGTGAAGAGAAAGAAACAGCCGGTTCCAACGACACGGTCTTCATCTACGTGTTCTGTATCGTGTTGATTTTCTTAATTCTGTCGTGTCTGTACGAAAGTTTCTTAGTTCCGATGGCCGTTATCCTCTCCGTACCGTGCGGTTTGATGGGTTCGTTCCTCTTCGCATGGCTCTTCGGTCTGGAAAACAACATCTATCTGCAAACCGGTGTGATTATGTTGATTGGTCTGTTGGCTAAGACAGCTATCCTTATCACAGAGTATGCCACGGAACGTCGCCGAAAGGGAATGGGCATCATCGAAGCAGCCTACTCTGCAGCCCAAGTACGTTTCCGCCCGATTTTGATGACGGTGTTGACCATGATCTTCGGTATGTTGCCTTTGATGTTCGCCACAGGTGCCGGAGCCAACGGTAACAGTTCTCTGGGTACGGGTGTTGTCGGCGGTATGTTAATCGGTACTTTGGCGCTACTCTTCATTACTCCTGTATTCTTTATCGTATTCCAATACTTGCAAGAAAAGGTTCGTCCGCCTTTGCATGAAGAAGCAGACGCCCAAGTATTAGCAGAACGCCAAAAGAGTTTAGAAGAACGCAGTGCATTTAAAAGCGAAAAAGACGAACAATGAAAAAGATAATTATGACCATGACCACGGCTGCTCTGTTGAGCAGTTGCGGTCTATACAAAAGCTACGAACGCCCGGCCGACATTCAGACTGACGGTCTGTACCGCAGCGACAACACTCAAAGCGGCGACTCATTGGGCTTAGCCTCATTCGCATGGAGAGAAATCTTCACGGATCCCCAACTGCAGACTCTGATTGAAAGAGGGTTGGCACAAAACACGAACTTACGTAGTGCCCAACTGCAAATCGAACAGTCCGAAGCCTCGCTGAAGGCTGCCAAATGGGCTTATATCCCCAGCCTCGCTTTCGCTCCGCAAGGTTCGTTGGCCGGTGTGGATTGGGGAAAAGCCACACAAACTTATACCATTCCGGTATCAGCCTCTTGGCAAATAGACATCTTCGGAAGCCTGCACAATGCCAAAAAGCGTGCACAAGCCCAACTTGAAAACAGCCAGGCTTACAAACAGGCCGTACAGTCTCAGTTGATTGCGGCAATCGCCAACTATTACTACTCGCTGGCCATGCTGAAAGACCAGTTAGCCGTCAGTCAGGAAACGGAAAAACTGTGGAAGGAGAACGTCGAAACCACCCGTGCCTTGATGAATGCCGGTCAAAGCAACATGGCAGCCGTGTCGCAGACTGAAGCCAACTACTATAGCATTTGCACGCAAATCACGGACTTGAAACAGCAAATCAGTGATTTGGAAAATGAGTTCTCTGCCCTGTTGGGTGAAGCTCCGCAAAAGTATGCCATCGGCTCTATGAACAATTGGAAGGTTCCGGCCCGCATGTCGGCCGGTATTCCGGCTGCCGCACTGGCCAACCGTCCGGACGTGAAGCAGGCTGAAACCCAGTTGGCCGTAGCATATTACGCCACCAACGAATCGCGTGCCGCTTTCTACCCGGGCTTGAACTTAAGCGGTGCTATAGGCTGGACGAACGACCTCGGTACCTTACCGGTCAATCCGGGCAAATGGATATGGAATGCCATGGCGTCGCTGACACAACCCATTTTCCAGAACGGAAAGTTGCGTGCACAATATAAAATCTCAAAAGCACAGCAGGAACAGGCCAAGCTTTCATTCCAGCAGACTTTATTGGATGCCGGAACGGAAGTCAATGCAGCCTTGACCAAAATACAGGCCACAGGAGAAAAAGACGGTTTGTACACCAAACAGATTGCTTCTTTGGAAACGGCTGTAAAAAGCACGCAAGCATTGATGATGAACTCGTCGACCAACTACCTGCAGGTGTTGACAGCCCAACAGACCTTGCTGACGGCACAGATGTCGCAAATCAGCAACAAATTCAGCCAAATACAGGCTGCCATCGAGCTGTATCAGGCTTTAGGCGGAGGCTACGACGAATAAAGTAACTACCTCTTTTTATAAACCAAGCGAAGACGGCTTCCGGCAAATTTTCCGGAGGCCGTCTTCCTTTCCACATGTATCCCGCCCATCCAAGGCATACGGCAGAAGCTACGGGACGGAGATGTCCGCACAAAGACGCAGGCTGTCATCTTGTCAACAGAATGTCGTATTTTACCATCTTCCTGACTGAAAAAAGCCGGATTCCCCAACCCACACTTTCGCATACGACATCCATTCAAGAAGGATTCAGGGCTATTTTGAATACACTTATTTGCCATTCTGGCGGAAACTTGAACCAAATTAAGCAAAATTAAGAATCAATCTCAGCCAAACTTTTTTTCATTTGGAGCAAAATAACATTTTTTTCTCCTCTTATTGTTCAGACGACATCCTCAAACGGCCATGAACGGCAACAGAAAACGAGGTAACGATATGCCGCAGACGGCCGTTTTTCTTCTATTCGATGACTCTCCACCTTCAATACCCCAGTGTCAAATGGTCTGGCCAACCCATCTTTGTACTTACGACTTCTCCCCCAACGAACGCCGACCGCACTTTCCCGCCCGACATAATGGGAGCCTCGTCCACCCTATCGCTTCCAAATCGTTTTCTTCCCACCGCATGAGAATCGCATATTTCTGTAAACCGTCGCATCCACGTGCAAATAAACGATTCCTGCAGGACATGGAATGACATTCTGACAATCTGTCCGGCTCCTTTTGCAATACCCCGCACGGTTCAAGGAAGCACAAAAAATCCCGATAGCCTCTTGCTATCGGGATTACTGTATACTTCCACCGTTCCTGTCAGAAAGGCAGGTCGTCTTTAGAATCTCCTGCCGAAAAATCAACAGGCGCCGCATCCGAAACCGGAGGGAAAGGCACCGGTCCTGCGGGAGATTCGGCCGGAGCTGTCGCACGCTCCACTTTCCAAGCACGAATACTATTGTACCACCGGCCATTATATTCACGCGCATCTATATCGAAAGACACGGTAAGCTGGTCGCCGATCTTAATGGCGAACTGTGCAATCTTATCTGCGCCGAAAACGTCAAAACACATTTTTCTGGGATATTGCTCCTGAGTTTCCAACACATATTCCTGTACTTTCCACTCCGAACCGGTACGCTGAGAAACGCCACCCCGCTCAGGTAACACAGCAATAATTTTTCCTGTAATTTCCATATTTCTACATTAACTGTTTAGTGATGCGAAATTACAACTTATTTTCTACTTTCTCGAATTTTAAATTATTTTTTTTGTTCCGTTCTACTTAAATATGTAAATTTGCTGAATATAATTCTAAAAATACCACATTATGAGATTTATCGTATCAAGCTCTGCACTTTTCAATCGCTTGCAGACGATTGGACGCGTCATAAATTCAAAGAATACGCTCCCTATCTTGGATTGTTTCTTATTTGAAATCCAAGATAATATACTCACCATTACGGCCTCGGACAGCGAAACGACGCTAATCACCAACCTGAAACTTGTGGAAAGCGATGCCAATGCCCGTTTCTGCATCAACGCCAAAACCATCCAGGACTCCATGAAAGAAATTGCGGAACAGCCTCTTTCTTTCGATATCAATCCGGACAACATGGAAATCACGGCCAACTACCAGAACGGACGTTTCAATATCGTGGGACAAAGCGCCGACGAATACCCGGAAATGAACCTCCCGCAGGAGGACATGAATGCCCTCATCATACCGGCCGAAACGATGCTCAACGGCATAAACCGTTGCCTGTTCGCCACGGCCGACGACGAATTGCGTCCGGTGATGAACGGGGTATATTTCGATATCCAAGCCGACAACCTGACTTTTGTCTCTACCGACGGGCACAAATTGGTACGCAACAGAAACTACGGTATCAAAGACCATCAGCCCGCAGCCTTTATCCTTCCCAAGAAGCCGGCTACGATTCTGAAAAACCTCTTACCGAAGGAATCGGATGACGTCACGTTGAAATTCAATGAGCGTAATGCCTACATTACCATGGAATCTTCCCGACTCATCTGCCGACTTATCGAAGGACGCTATCCGAACTATAACTCTGTCATTCCGCAAAACAACCCCTACCGGGTTACGGTGGACCGCCTTACTTTGCTGAGCGCCCTGAAACGCGTATTGATATTCTCCAACCAAAGCAGCGCTTTGATCAAGTTGCATCTGGAAAGCAATCAGTTGGTAGTCTCCGGACAAGACATAGACTACTCCACCTCGGCCGAGGAACGCGTGCCCTGCGAATACGGAGACTCTCCGATGAATATCGGTTTCAAGGGTACGTTCCTCATCGACATACTGAACAATATGGGGGGAGAAAACGTCATCATCGAGCTGGCCGACCCGAGCCGGGCCGGAGTAATCGTCCCGGCAGAGCAGGAAGAAAACGAAGACCTGCTGATGCTGCTGATGCCTATGATGCTGAACGACTAAAAGAATAAAAATGAAATTAAACCTGAACAATCCCGTCGTTTTCTTCGATCTGGAAACCACGGGAATCAATATCACCACCGACCGTATCGTAGAATTATGCTACATCAAAGTGTACCCTAACGGCAATGAAGAATCCAAAAGCATGCGAATCAATCCGGAGATGCACATTCCGGAAAGTTCTTCGGCCATACACGGCATCTATGATGAAGACGTGGCAGACTGTCCTACGTTCAAGCAAGTAGCCCGGGAACTGGCCAATACCATCAAGGGTTGCGACTTCGCCGGATTCAATTCCAACCGTTTCGACGTACCGATGCTGGTCGAAGAATTTCTGCGGGCGGGCATAGACATCGACATCCGCAAGCGTAAATTCATCGACGTACAAAACATTTACCATAAGCTCGAACGCCGGACGTTGAGTGCCGCATACAAGTTCTATTGCGGAAAGGATTTGGAAAACGCCCACTCTGCTTTGGCCGACACACGGGCTACATACGAAGTCCTGATGGCACAACTGGACCACTATCCTGAAGACTTGAAAAACGACGTGGCATTCCTGTCCGATTTTTCCAGGATGACGGATAACGTGGATTTTGCCGGACGCATGGTTTATGATGAAAATCGTGATGTCGTGTTCAACTTCGGCAAATACAAAGGAAAAAAAGTCACCGACGTATTACGTACGGATCCCGGATATTACAGTTGGATTCTGCAAGGTGACTTCGCACGCAACACCAAGCAGATTTTAACCCAGATACGTTTGGATATGAACAAGGCATAAACCGGCATGGAAACATTAAGAGGTAAGAAAATCGTATTGGGAATCACGGGAAGCATCGCGGCTTACAAAGCCTGCTATCTCATCCGGGGATTGATTAAAAGGGGAGCTGAAGTGCAAGTGGTCATCACTCCGGCGGGCAAGGAATTCATCACGCCCGTCACCCTCTCCGCACTAACCAGCAAGCCGGTGGTCAGCGAATTCTTTTCCGGACGCGACGGGAGTTGGCACAGCCATGTCGCACTCGGGCTTTGGGCCGATGCCATGGTGATTGCACCGGCTACGGCCTCGTCTATCGGCAAGATGGCTCATGGCATAGCCGACAATATGCTCATCACGACCTACCTGTCCATGAAAGCTCCCGTTTTCGTAGCTCCGGCAATGGATTTGGACATGTTCGCCCATCCCTCCACACAGCAAAACCTCGAACGCCTCCGCAGTTACGGCAACCACATCATTGAGCCTGCCAGCGGGGAATTGGCCAGCCACTTGGAGGGTAAAGGACGCATGGAGGAACCTGAAAATATTATCAAGGTTCTGGAAGACTACTTTTCCGGCGGACAAGACTTGCAGGGGAAAAGAATCCTGATTACAGCAGGCCCCACGTATGAAAAGATAGACCCCGTAAGGTTTATCGGCAACTATTCATCGGGCAAGATGGGAATCGCCTTAGCCGAGGCTTGTGCCCGACGCGGCGCGGAAGTCATGTTGGTTTGCGGTCCGACGTCTCTTGGCACCACGCAGGCGGGCATCCGGCGAATCGACGTGGAATCGGCCGAAGACATGTTCCGCGAGGCCACGGCACATTTCCCGGAATCGGATGCTGCCATCTTATGTGCAGCCGTGGCCGACTTCACGCCTGCGCAAGCTTCCGACCGCAAAATCAAACGTGAAGCCGATGACCTCGTCCTGCGTCTGAAACCGACACGCGACATAGCCCAAACGCTCGGCCAGATGAAACGTGAGGGACAGAAACTCATAGGCTTTGCCCTCGAAACCCATGACGAGACGGCGCATGCGCACGAAAAACTGGAACGGAAGAATTTCGACTTCATCGTGCTCAATTCGCTGAACGACCCAGGGGCGGGCTTCCGTCATGACACGAATAAAATAACCATTATCAGCCGGACCGATTCCGTGGTCTATCCGCTGAAAAGCAAAAAAGAAGTGGCGGCCGACATTGTCGACCGGCTCGTGTCTTCTTTCTAACGCCGGATGAATATGCATGACGTACGCAGACATATAGCCTCCTGTCTTAAATTCATGGCCCTGACGGCATGTTTTCACATTGCAGCCCCGGCTGTGGCACAGGAACTCAATGCCAAAGTGACCATCAACCGTTCCCAAATCTCCAACACGACGGACGCTGTCTTCGAGGCGTTGCAGAACTCCCTGACGGCTTTCATCAACGAGAGGCAATGGACCGGGATGACATACGAAGAAGAAGAACGCATCAACTGTACTTTCAGTATCACGCTGAAAACCTACAGCGAAACGGACAATTCATTTACTGGGTCGATACAGGTGCAGAGTACTCGTCCGGTGTATGACTCCAACTATTCAACGACGGTGTTTAATTTTCAGGATGAGAATTTCAACTTTACTTTCCAGCAATTCGACCAACTGGAATTCCGCCCGGAACAAGTGGACAACAACCTTACGGCTGTCATTGCCTACTATGCCTACCTCATCATCGGCATGGACATGGATACGATGGCACCGCTCGGCGGTTCCGACATCCTGCAAATGGCCATGGACGTAGCCAATAATTCGCAAAACCTGGGCTATGCCGGATGGAAAGCTTTCGAAAACGACCGCAACCGCTTTGCCATTATCAACGACTATCTGGACGGGGCCATGGAACCGCTCCGGCAACTGGAATACAAATACCACCGTCTGGGATTGGACCGCATGACGGAAAATACCGATACGGCACGCATGGCCATCACGGAATCCATAGAAATGCTCAAACAAGCCCGCGACCAGAAAAGCATGAGCGCGCTCCCCGTCATATTCACCGACATCAAACGGGATGAATTAGTCAGCATTTACAGCGGAAAGGGTACGGCGGAAGAACGTGAGAAAGTATATAATATCGTGTTCGCCATCAACGCTTCACAAAGTAATTATTGGGAAAAACTCAGAAAATAAGGATATGCTGAAATCTTTATTCATTCAGAACTACGCATTAATAGACACATTAGACATCAGGTTCGAGCCGGGATTTTCCGTCATTACCGGAGAAACCGGTGCCGGAAAGTCCATTATCCTCGGTGCAATCGGCCTGCTGCTCGGTCAGCGCGCAGACAGTAAATCCATAAAAAACGGCATGTCGAAATGCGTCATCGAAGCCGTTTTCGACCTGAGTGCCTACGGCATGCAGGAGTTCTTCGAACGCAACGATTTGGAGTTCGACGGAAAAGAATGTATCGTCCGCCGTGAAATCACGGCATCCGGCAAGAGTCGGGCGTTCATCAACGATACGCCCGCTCCCGTGAGCCAACTCAAGGAATTGGGGGAAATGCTCATCGATGTGCATTCCCAACACCAAAACTTGTTGCTGAACAAAGAGAACTTCCAACTGAACGTCATCGACATCCTGGCCGGAGACAAGGATGAACTGCAACAGTATAAAAGACTGTACACAGCTTACAGGCAAGCGGAAAAGGAGTTGCAGCAGGCACGGCAAGCCGCAGAACAAGCCCGTACGGAAGAAGACTATATCACATTCCAACTGGAGCAATTAGAGAATGCCGCATTGAAAACCGGAGAACAGGAAGTTCTGGAGCAAGAGGCCGAAACACTGACACATGCCGAAGAAATCAAACAGGCTTTGTATCAAGCGGAAAACCTTTTGGACAATGAACAAAACGGTATCGTCAACGTCTTGAAAGAAACAACCCATCTCTTGGACAATATAGGAAAAGTTTATCCCGACGGCAATGAACTGGCATCACGTATGGAGTCATGTTACATCGAGTTGAAAGACCTTGCCGGCGAGATTGCCGGACGAACGGAACAGGTCGAGTTCAATCCGGAACGTCTGGAATACGTCAACGAACGGCTCAACACCATCTATGACTTGCAACAGAAACACCGTGTGGACACGTTGGAAGACCTTCTGCGAATAGAGGAGGAATACCGCGAAAAACTCAACGCCATCACACACAGCGACGAACATATACATGCCTTGCAACAGCAATGCGACCAAGCCCTTGAGTCTATGAAGAAACAAGCCGGAAGGCTGACCTCGCTACGGCAAAAGGCGGCCTCGGTCGTGGAAAGGCAGATGAAAGAAAAGCTCATCCCGTTGGGCATCCCGAATGTCCAATTCAAAGTGGAACTCACTCCCAAAGAAGTACCGGACGAGACGGGAACCGACAAAATCAACTTCCTTTTCAGTGCCAACAAAAACGGCCAGTTGCAACCTATCTCCCAAGTGGCATCGGGGGGTGAAATCGCACGCGTCATGCTCTCGCTGAAAGCCATGATTTCCGGGGCGGTCAAACTACCTACCATCATTTTCGACGAAATAGATACCGGCGTCTCCGGCAGCATCGCCGAGAAGATGGCGCATATCATGCAGGAAATGGGGGCACTCAACCGACAAGTCATCAGCATCACCCATCTGCCCCAAATCGCGGCTCTCGGCAGCACGCACTACAAAGTTTACAAGGAAGACCACGCGGAGGGTACCAGCAGCCATATCGTCCAACTGGACGAAAAAGGACGCGTGGAGGAAATCGCCCACATGTTGAGCGGCACCACACTGACCGATGCGGCCATCAATAACGCTAAAGAATTGCTTAACCAATCCTATAGAAAATGAAAAAGATCATATTTATATTGACTTGCCTGTCTACTTTGGGCGGCCATTTGGTTGCCCAAAATCCCAAATGGTTCAAAAAGGCAGCAAAAGCACAAATCAGCATCGTGACCATGAATGAAAAAGGAGACATGCTGCAATCCGGCAGCGGCTTTTTCATCGACAAGAACGGAACCGCTTTAGCCGATTACCAACTGTTCAAACAAGCCAGCAAAGCCAAAGTCGTCAGTGGGGAAGGAAAGGAATACGAAGTGGAAGCTATCGTGGGAGTCAGCTCATTATACGATTTGGTAAAGTTCCGGGTAAAAACCGACAAGGAGACCCCGGCACTGACCATTTCAGACCGTATAGGCGTGAAACATGAACACGTCTACGTCCTACCCTACCCGACAAAAGAAAACAAAATGTGTGTAAACGACACGTTGCACGACATTCAGAAATTCAACGAGAAATACGGTTACTACACCTTAGGTCGGCCATTGGACGAAAAGTACTTGAACAGTCCGGTCATGGATGAAGAAGGCGAAGTATTGGGAATGATACAGCGGAAAGCCAACGCCTCCGCCACAACGTCCTACGCCGTCAGTGTCGCATACGGCAACACACTTTGCACCAACGGCATGTCTTCGGCCGATAATGACTTAAATGCCATCCACATCCGTAAGGCACTGCCGGCCGATGAAGCGGATATACGCACGTTCCTGTTCATGACGGCCTCCCGTTCGGACTCCGCCACCTATAACCAGTACCTGAACGACTATGCGGAACAATTTCCCAAAAGCAGCGAACCCTACACCCAACGGGCTGATTTCTACATGGCACACGGCAACTATGCAGCCGCTGAAGAAGATATGAATGCAGCCATGGACGTGGCCGAGAAAAAAGACGAAGTGTACTATGCTTTCAGCAAACTGCTATACGAATTGAACTTGAAACCCGGTTACACGGTGTATAAAGACTGGGACATGAACAAATCGCTCTCACTCGCCGGAGAAGCCTACAAGCAAAATCCTCTCCCCCTCTATACACTTCAGGAGGGCAATACGCTCTATGCACTCAAAGACTACGAAAAGGCCTTCGAAAAATACTTGTCCTTGACGGGAACCAATATGCGTTCGGCCAACCTGTTCCTCTACGCCGCCCAATGCAAACGGATGGCAGGAGCCGATACGCTACAGATACTGGCATTGCAAGACAGTGCCGTGGCATGTTTCAGCAAACCTTATTTAAAAGATGCGGCACCGGCATTGTTGGAGCGATCCAACACTTTGCTCGCCTTGGGCCGCTACCGGGATGCTATTTTGGATCTGAATGAATACGAGCATTTAATGAGCGATGAACTCACAGCCTACTTCTACTACCGTCGCGAACAGGCAGAAATGCAATGCCGCATGTTCCAACAAGCCGTCGACGATATCGACCGGGCCATACGCATGGAACCCAAAGAACCGTTATATCATGCCGAACGGGCCGTGGTCTATTACCGTATCGGGGAATTTGCGGAGGCACTCTCTTCCGCAAAAAAGAGCGCGGAACTGAATCCCGAGTTCGGAGATGCCTACCGCTTGATGGGCATTTGCCAACTCAAATTGAACCAACGTGAAGAAGGTCTGGCCCATCTGAAGAAAGCCGACGAATTGGGAGACGAATCTGCACAAGCCATCCTGCAAAGCGAAGAAGCCGGGGATGGGGAAAAGCCCTAAGCCAGCACCTTAATGCAGTAACCTTTCATAAAAAATGAGACTATGAATATTCAAAAGTTATCTTACGTTTTTCTGCTATGCTTCTCCGTCTTCGCTTTCACGGGCTGCGAAGACGATGAAAACGGCGGCCACCCCCAAACCGTAGGGGCATACGGCTCAATCCCAACAGAAGCCCTGAACAAGATGCATTGGAGGTGGGGTATCGCCAGCCGCATCAACGATGAGACAAGTGCCACTTTCGTGTGTAACCGCGACAGCCTGGGGGGGAGGCTATGTGGCCGCCTTCTCTGTAAATGGCTTCAACTCGCACACCACGCTTACGTTTTTCGTGGATGACCGGTTCGATGTAACGACATTTTTAATGGGCACATCTTCCGAATACAATGCCAATGCTTATATCGTACAACAAAAAGGAGTGAACATCTACCTGACAGGGACTGCGAACGGAAATACAAAGCACCGTACCTACGCCCTACAGTCCCCATACGGAAACAGTCAGACCTCCTCCGACCCCTTCTCCGCCGTGGCCTCTTCTATCCTTTCGTTCAGTCAGAACATAGATTTCTTATCGGAAAACCTCAAATCGTACGGGAGAGATTTCATCGGCAAGGTTGCTTCTGGCGATTATGCGGGTCAGCCTGTTTACGACGGACAAGCCTTGTTCCCTGAATATGATGCCGTATGCAACTTAAACCATCTGGAAACTATCCGCAGGCTGATTACAGGCGAAAGCGCCGTCTATTTGGACAGCTCTGAAAATTTGTATGGGAAAGGCCCGGACGGCAAAAACTACGTCACGGTCTACACCCGCACCAATGCCCCCACCGAAACGTTCAACCGTAATCCGGAAGAGGGAGAATACGGTGCAACCAAAGCCCTCAAACTATATTGCGGACTGCTTATCGGACAGCACAACGTACTGGGACCGGGCAATGCCCTTTACGACCTCAAGGGCGAAGAACTCTTGTCTGGCCACGAGCAATCCCAGACTTTCGAACTACCCGACCTTGCCCCCGGCATTTATTATGTGCGTCCCTATCTCATCGCAGAAGATGAACTTCAGGCACAGACGACAGGCAAAGCTAATCCACGCTTGCTACTCTATGCAGAAGACACAAGAGCATACTTGACTTTGGATGCCCATTTAGGCGAGATAGAAATGACAGACTGCTACTACGTGGCCAACTCAGGTGTGCAGGCAGACCTGAGTATTTCCGTATCCGTCCCTCTGATTCCGGACATCCCTTTGTCTTTCAATAACGCTTTCACCCACAGTTCGTGGGGGATTGCCCTCCGTTACGCACACAATGACTTCAGCGAAACTGACATCTTTGGCCGTACGGATGCCTTCAACGGTATTATAGAGACTTCCGCACATCCTTCTACTCCAGACTTCCAAATCGACCGCGAGAACTTCATAGCCAAAGCCGATGTCGAGGCCGTACTCTACTGCCATGCGGGCAATGAACGTATCATACTTGACAACAAACCTTTCACTGTAGTGTATGACAAGAAGCCCGAACTGCGCTTCACCAGTGCGGAATTGGTACAAGGCTTCTACCCACAGGGAGATCAAACAGAGATGGAAGATGCCATCCGTTCAGAACAAATCATATCCGGAGCTTTCTGGTTTGAAAGCGATATAAAGTTCATGGAAGAGAATGGCAACCAAAGCAAAGAAATGGGTTCGCTTTATCGGCAAGACTTCCGCGAACCAGGAATAGAGACAGACTTCTACCGACACTACGCTACTTATAACTTCAAAACGAAAAAAAGATATATAGAAACAATAGTCAACGGCCAACCTTTCCGCTCGAACGCACTGTACTATACATGGTCGGACGACGGCAGCCGAATCATCCGTGTGGAAGTAGGCAAATAATCCCCTAATGATATATCTCCTCTACCAAACGATTTTTGCGACTCACATTGTTTGCCAGGAAATTTCCATTTTCCTGGCAAACTGTATTTTATAGCCTTAGTCCGCACCGACCAAAAGGTTAATAAAGCAAAAATACATCCCTTTTCTAAACATTTAGTTATTCTTCTAAGAAATCAGAAGTATCTTTGCCGATATCGCTTCGCATAGAGGATTCTGAAATAATTGCCATTATGTCATACTTTTTATTTTTCTCAATCCCTACTTCCCGACAAGGATGGACAGTACACCCCTTCTGAAGAGAGGCAAATCCCGACCGTACCATACAATCAAAAATATACATTCAGCATAAGATACAAATAGGCCTTCTCATCCTTGCTGTTATGATGTTCCAACTCAAACTGTATCTTATCCTCACGAGCCAACCAGCCAATGGCACTGCCCAGTTCGGCATCATTCAATCCTAAGATGTCTTTTATCTCCGAATACTCCCAACGACGTTGTTCGTCACTGCTCAATAGACGCCATACCCTACCCGCATTTTCACCGATAATATGCTTATCCATAAATTGCAATATATTTAGCTGTTTACCTATTAAATTGTCGTACAAATGTAATAAATCAGTGACTAATTATTTACCCCCCCCGAATAATTAACTCATATTAACATGTTATAAACTAAAAATACGCCGATAAAAGGAAAAACTCTTATCGACGTATTTATCCGGACGGGATGCAGAGACTCTATCGTCCTTCTTTATTCCCAAAAGGCGGCTTACTTCTTATCCGTTCCTATCCAAGTCCATTTATGCCAGATACGCTCCAAAGGCCCTTGTTTATACTTGGACAGCCACCATTTGCAAAACCATACTTGCAGCAGGAACGTGAAAACTCCAATCAACAAACTCACCGCATATCCGCAATAAGGAGCAAGATAAAGACCGAACGGGAAATAAATGACCGCTCCTATTATAGACTGGCTTATATAATTGGTAAGACTCATCTTTCCATAAAAACGCAGATTGCCAACCGCGTCGCTGAACCTCCTGTTTTGGTAAAGGAGCACGAAAGATGCTATCAGTATCAGCGTGAAAGCCAATTTCTGCCACATGTCAAATGCAGTACCCACGGTTTGCTGTACGATAGCGTCCTGTCCCATAACCAGTTCCTTCAACGTATATAAAGGCGCAAAGGAAAGAGCGGAAACAATCAATATCTTTACCCACAGATGAAGGTTCTTTTCGGATGACACAAAAAGCCGTTTTCTTCCGATGTAAAAGCCCAACAGGAACAGCCCTGCCGTCTGGAAAAAACGCCCGGCATTCACGGCCCACAACAAACTGGCCTTTTGCCCCAACGTAATGTTGCACCCAATGAAATCCCAAAAGTCCCCGGATTTCGTGTATTCCGCCACTTCCGCATACATTTCGCCCACCTTGAGATCAGGCAAGCGGTGAGCCGGGTTGGCCAAAGCGGCCAGATAGTGGTACCATTCAACCGGCTGCAACAAAAATATGATGGCGGCAATCAAAATAGCCTTGTCACGCCAGTTACGCGTAAAGAACAAGACCAGACTCACCACAACGAACAGCAACAAGACATCGCCGGCCGGAAAGAATGCGGCATTCAACGTGGCAAAACCTACCAACAGCACCATGCGCCACAGGAAACGGTAACCGAAGTCTTTCCCCTGCCGCTTTTGATTCTGCGTTTGAATATAAAAAGTAAAACCAAACAAAAGGGCAAAGATGGCGTATGCCTTACCTGCAAAAAGGCTAAACACCACATTCAAAACTCCTTGGTCCAGAACCTCCAACCACTCCGGTGAATCTGCCGGATAAACAGGGAAAATAAAATGTTCCAAGTTATGGACCAGAATAATAGCCATTACGGCAAAACCACGTAGGGCGTCCACGACCTCTATACGCGTTTTTTGAAGAGGATTTTGTTCCATATATTATTTATTGACGTCACAAATATAAGGAAAAAACACTCTTCCACCTCATGGAAGTTATCAAATCCGCCTTTTTATTCGATTATTCCAGCGATATTCCGTAACTTTGCAGCGTTTTTCACAAACACCCCCAAACAGGATGAAAATCAGAACCATTATTTGTTTTATCTTTTCCATTTTAGGATTGTTGGCACTTGTCGCATACTTTTTTCCGGAAGACGGTATCGCCGTAGGCAGTGTGCGGATGAAGTTTCCCTCTCTGACAGAAGTCCTTCAAACGGAAGAAGAAAAAGAAACGCTCCCGACCGACACCGTATCAACTGACACCCTCAGCACGGAAGAACTGCTGCAAATGCGCATGGACGCACTCAAAGCGGAAAAAGAAAGCGAGTTCATGACCTATTGCGAGACGAACGCCGCACGCATTTATATGCCGGGAGACAACATAGATTATTTGGACCCGTTTTTCGATGCGCTCGAAGCTGCACGCGAACGCCCCGTCCGCATCATGCACTACGGCGATTCGCAGTTGGAAGGCGACCGTATCTCGTCCGTCTTGCGCGAAGCGTTCCAAGAACGGTTCGGTGGAAGTGGCGTGGGGTTGGCACCGGCCGTACAAACTGTCCCGACCTACACGTTATCACAATCCGTATCGCCGGAAGGGCTATCCCGACACATCGTCTATGGCCCCAAGGATATGCGGCTCGAAAGCAAGGCATACGGAGTCATGGGACAAACGGCCACACTCGACGGGCCGACCACATTCCGGTTTTCCACGCGCGACCGCCAGCACTTTCCGCACGCTTCCCGCTTCGGTCAAATCACACTCCTGACCAGTGCCCCAGTAAAAGCGGCAGCGGTGACCGGAACCGACACCCTCATCCTGAACGAAACGCAACTCAACGACCGGTTTTACTGCTATTCCCGTAATTTCAGCAGTCCCCGCACTACGGTCAGCCTTACGGTCGACGGACAAGCCGATGTGTACGGAGTGATGCTCGACGGGCAAACGGGCGTTTCGCTCGACAACATTCCCATGCGCGGCTGCTCCGGCACGATATTCACCGGTATTCATTCATCCACGCTGTCCCCGTTCTTCGGACGCGAAAACGTCCGGCTCATCATCCTGCAATATGGCGGAAATTCCGTTCCTTACCTGAAAGGAAAAGAAGGTATCGACAATTACATGTCCGGCCTGAAACGACAGATCGAATATCTACGGAAACTGGCCCCCGACGCTTGTTTCCTCTTCATCGGCCCGTCGGACATGTCCACTTCCATAGACGGCGAAATGCAGACTTACCCCATCCTGCCCCGTCTGGTAGAAGCCATGAAAGCCATGGCGGAAGAATGCGGCATAGCCTATTGGGACCTTTATGCCGCCATGGGCGGACGAGGCTCCATGATGAAGTGGGTGGACGCTTATCTGGCCGGACCGGACTACGTGCATTTCACTCCCAAAGGTGCCCGCCACGTAGGCAACATCCTCTATGAAACGCTTGAATTTTACCATAAATTCTATCGTTTCCGCACAGGAAAAGACAAACTGAAACTCAGTGCGGACAGTACGGAACTGATGGTAGATACCACACAGGTCCCGTCCGTCCAGGCTACGCACACCGACACGGTGTCCCATGATTCACTGAACCCCTAATTTTATCTTCAATATCCCTCCGAAAGACATGAAGAAATACAGGATATTATCCGGGCTTTTAGCGGCCTTTGCCCTACTGGTTGGCTGCCACGCCCATGAAAAGAATGATTCCGTACGCCGCGAAGCTGCGTTACGCCCTCTCCCCGATTACCCGTTCATCCGATACGGAGACAACACGTTGCAATTCCCATCCGGACGAGCCGACTTCGACACACTCTATCACAAAATGGATAGCTTGCTATCCACCGGCAAAGGCAAAATAAACATCCTCCACATCGGGGGCAGCCACATACAGGCCGGATACCTGAGCCACCGGTTGCGGATGAACTTTTCCACCTTGGGCGATTCGGTAATGACCGCCCGGGGCGTGGTATTCCCTTTCCGCATCCTGCGGACGAACGCTCCCCAAAACTACCGTATCGGTTTTACCGGAACATGGGAAAGTTGCCGGTGCATCAAGCCCAACGGCACTGATACCCTCGGACTGACCGGAGCCGCAGTCAGCACCGGCGACCCTTCCGCCAGCCTGACGCTCCGGCTCAATCCGGGCGATACGTCCGCCTGGCATTTCACACGACTGCGCATACTGGGCTATGCCAACGACACCACGGCATATCCCTACGCCATACATCGCGGAGACACCCTCCTCCCGCAACATGACGCTGCCACGCACAGTTTCCTGATACACTACCCCGAAGCCTGCGACACGGCGGACATACGCATCCACACCGGAGAGGGCGGACGTTTCACGCTGACAGGCATCTTACCGGAAAACGACCGGGACGGACTGGTCTATCATGCCGTAGGGATTAACGGGGCCGACGTACCGGCCTGGCTGCGTTGCCGCCATCTGCCCGAAGACCTGAAACTTATCCGGCCGGATCTTGCCATTTTCGGCATCGGCATCAACGACGCCAACGTACCGCCGCAGAAATTCGACCCGGAACAGTTCAAAGCGCATTACCGCGAACTTATCGCCCTGTTCAAATCCGCGAATCCGCATTGCGCTTTGCTTTTCGTGACCAACAACGACTGCCTGCTCAACCTTGGGAGAAGGCACGGCAAGCGTACCAATCCCAACACGGCGCGCGTGGCCAAGGCATTCAAAGAACTGGCCGCCGAGACTGGCGGTGCCGTATGGGACCAATATCATATCATGGGCGGTTCGCGCTCTTCCGCCTTGTGGCGCGGCAAGCGGTTGATGCGCCCCGACCGTATCCACTTCACCGCCGAGGGATACCACCTCATAGGCGACATACTCTACAATGCAATCATAACCGACTATTTACAAGCTGATGGAAATTAAAGAAAACCTACTCGTGCTGTGGCATTATATAGAAAGTGTATTCGCGTTCGACCCGAACAGTCCGCTGTTGTTCACGCAATTCCAGTTTTGGGCCTTTTTTGCCATTGTCTTCGCCGTTTTCGCGCTTTTCCGCAACAAACGGCTGCTTCGTAACACTTACCTGTTTTTCATCAGCGTTTTGTTCTACTACAAAACGAGCGGACTGTTTTTCGGCCTGCTCCTGTTCGTGACGTGCAGCGACTTTCTTATCGCCCGGCTCATCTACCACGTGCAGAAGCGTTGGCAAAAGCGGGCTTTCCTCATCCTGAGCGTCGCCATCGACCTGTCCATCTTGTGCTACTTCAAGTATGCCTACTTCTTCGCGGACTTGGTGAATACCGTATGCGGCACCTCCTTCCAAGTGACCAACCTGCTGGCGGCCGAGGGCAACCGTTTGCTCGGCCAGCCGTTCTTCAGCGTAGACCGCATCATCCTGCCTGTGGGAATCTCCTTTTACACGTTCCAAATCATCAGCTATACGGCCGACGTGTATCGCGGGTTGGTGAAACCGGTGCGCAACCTGTTCGATTTCGGTTTCTACGTCACGTTCTTCCCCCAACTGGTGGCCGGCCCTATCGTAAAAGCCAGCGACTTCATCCCGCAACTCTACCGCAAGTACTGCCTGAGCCGCCTGCAATTCGGCATGGCCGTGTTCTGGATACTCAACGGCCTGCTCAAGAAAATCATCCTGAGCGACTACCTCGCGGTGAACTTCATCGACCGTGTGTTCGACAACCCCATGCTTTTCTCCGGTTTTGAGAACCTCATGGCCCTCTTTGCCTACAGCCTGCAAGTATATGCCGATTTTTCGGGCTATACGGACATTGCCATCGGTCTCTCGCTGCTCATGGGATTCTATCTGCCGCGTAATTTCAACTCACCGTACAAAGCCCCGAATTGCAGCAACTTCTGGAAACGCTGGCACATCTCGTTGTCGCGCTGGTTGCAGAATTACCTGTACATCCCCTTGGGCGGAAACCGCAACGCCACCTTTGGCACGTATTTCTGGATACTGACCATTATGTTCGTGGCCCTTATCCTCTCGGGCAACCTTTATGTGGCCGGAGGCGTACTGGTGCTCGGTGCCGTTGTCGTCACGGTGGGACTGCGCTGTCCGGACCGCCGCAAAAAGATATGGGCCAACCTGAACTCGATGATTACCATGCTGCTCGGCGGCCTGTGGCACGGGGCAAGCTGCAATTTCATGATATGGGGCGGACTGAACGGCGTGGGCATGATTGTCTACAAGTTCTGGAGAGACTTCCGGCCGGTGGTCCGTACGCTCTGGTCGTTGCTCATCTTGTCCGTAACGGGAGCGTTATATGTCTTTGCCCCCGCGCCTATATGGAACCTGCTGCTCGTCTTCATGCTGTTCATCACGGCCAGTGCTATTATCAAATGGCTGTATGCGCTGAGCGGCTTGCGTTGGCGCTTTTCAGGGTTAGGGCACGCATGGGCCGTGGGCGTCACCTTCGTATTCATCACCTTCACGCGCCTGTTCTTCCGTTCGGGTTCTAATCTCGACCCGGCCATTGCCAACGAAACGGCATGGCGCATCGCCACGGAGATGGTGAACCAAATGGGGACGGCATGGAACGCCAACGTGGGCGATATTATTCTGGCCTACGACAAGGTGTTTGCCCTCTTCGCCTTAGGCATGGTCATACATTGGTTGCCGGACAACTGGAAACGCCGTTATCGCATTTGGTTTGCACGCATGCCGTTGCCGTTGATGGCCGCAGTTGTCGTACTGACCGTTTTCATCGCTTACCAGTTCGTCACGGCGGAAATGCAACCGTTCATCTATTTCCAATTCTAAGAAGGGCCGCTTCGGCTTTTCCCCTCCGTCCGATGCCGTGCGCACCTGGAGCCGCACCGCTTTGCGATACTGTCAAAATGACAATCCGCACCCGGCAAGATTCCGCCATTTGTACCCCGAAGCGGAAGCTTTTGGAAATATACGATTCTCGCCACGTGGGGAGAAAACGGTTTGTCACCCATTCAGGACCTATACTTTCAAAAAGCCAAACGAAAAGCCATGACTTGCGCCTACGCTTCAACGCAGAGCAAGCCAATCCCGGATTTACACAACGATTTGACAGTCGAATCCCGTAAACCCAAGGAGGCGAAATAGAGAAAAAAGAGCCCGTATCGACATCTCGTCTCCACGTTTTCAGGTCTTTTTTCAGACAACGTGAGGAAGTGAATTATACGAGATGCGGACAAAAAAAGTGTTTTTTCAGCCGAACGATTTTTCGTTCGACTGAGATTGATGCCCCTTTTTGCTGAACAAAGATAAAAATCAAGCCTGATTTGCAAAAAAATGTATTCAAAACCTTCGTTTGAACTGCACGGATAGAGGGAAAAAGAAGATTGGCTTGTTCATTTAAATCCTATTTTTCTGTCATTTTGAAAGCGAAATATCGGATTTCGCAAACAAAACATCAACATAGAAACCAGTATGGCCTCCCTTCCGATTGGATATAAAAATTTGCGGCAAATCCATCATGTACCCATGGAATCTGCCGCAAATTACTATGAAAAAGAATGTATTCTTTACTCTACTATCCGCCGAAGTTATCGTACATGATAGATTCAGGATCTACACCCAGACCGTCGAGCATGCCGACCACAGCCTTCGACATCGGCCCGGGACCGCACATGTAATATTCGATGTCCTCGGGCGCATCGTGATTCTTCAGGTAGGTCTCATACATCACGTTATGCACAAAACCCGGAGTGTACTTCACGCCTGCTGCGTCTGCGGCAGGATCCGGACGGTCCAAAGCCAAATGGAAATGGAAATTCGGGAAATCCTTTTCCAAGCCTAAGAAGTCCTCCAGATAGAACACTTCGTTCAACGCGCGCGCACCATAGAAATAGTGCATCTCGCGATCCGTCGTATGCAACGTCTTCGTCATGTGCATGATTTGCGCACGCAACGGAGCCATACCGGCACCACCGCCGACCCAAATCATTTCTTTCTTGCTGTCGAAATGCGGATGGAAGTCGCCGTAAGGGCCGCTCATCGTCACCTTGTCACCCGGTTTCAGCGTGAAGATGTAAGAAGAAGCAATACCCGGGTTCACATCCATGAAACCGCTACGGTCGGCCTTGAAAGGAGGCGTAGCAATACGTACGGTCAACATGAACACGTCGCCCTCAGCCGGGTAGTTGGCCATAGAGTAGGCACGCACAGTCGGTTCCGGATTAACACACTTCAACGGGAAAAGACCGAACTTCTGCCATGCCGGCAAGTATTCGTCGCCGATAAGGCTCTTGTCGATATCCTTGTCGTAATCCATCGTAAATGCAGGTATCTTGATCTGGGCGTATGAACCGGGGATAAAGTCCATGTGTGCCCCAGCCGGAAGCTGCACCTTGAACTCCTTGATGAACGTAGCCACATTCTTGTTGCTGATCACCGTACATTCGTACTCCTTCACACCCATGACAGACTCGGGCACCTTAATCTTCAAATCACCTTTCACCTTGCACTGGCAACCCAAACGCCAATGGTCTTTGATTTGTTTGCGGGTAAACTGTCCCTTTTCTGAGTCCAGAATCTCACCGCCTCCTTCTACCACCTGACATTTGCACTGTCCGCAAGAACCTTTACCACCGCAGGCAGAAGACAGGTAAATCCCTTCGGAAGCCAAAGTGGAAAGCACACTTCCGCCTTGTGCCACGGAAATCGTCTTATCCCCGTTGATGGTAATATTCACGTTTCCGCTCGGAGACAAATACTTCTTGGCTACCAACAAAATAACCACCAAGAGGAGAATTGTGACGAGGAATACGCCAATGCTCGCTAAAATAAAATTCATATCCATTGTTCTATTCCTTTCCTTTTAAATACTTAAACCTGAGAAACACATAAAGGCCATGGCCATCAGACCTACCGTGATGAAGGTGATACCCAATCCCTGCAAGGGTTTGGGCACGTCGGTATAAGCCATCTTCTCACGGATGGCAGCCAAAGACACAATGGCCAACAGCCAACCGATACCGGAACCCAAAGCGTATGCCAAGGAATCCCATACGCTGGAGATAGCCTGCGTGCTGGTGGCCGGATCCATGGAAATTCTCTGCTGCATGAACAGTGAGGCACCCATGATGGCACAGTTCACGGCAATCAAAGGGAGGAAGATACCCAATGCGGCATAAAGCGAAGGAGAAAAACGCTCCACCACCATCTCTACCAACTGCACGATACCGGCAATCACGGCTATGAAAAGGATAAACGCCAAATAAGTCAAATCCATACCGAGGATACCGTCTTCAGCCAATACTTTGGTCTGCAACAGATAGTCCACCGGCACCGTCACGCAAAGCACGAAGGTTACGGCAACGCCCAACCCCAATGCTGTCTTTACATTCTTAGATACGGCCAAGTAAGAACACATACCCAAGAAGAAAGCGAAAATCATGTTGTCCACAAAAATAGAACGGACAAACAAACTTAACATATGTTCCATATTCTTTTTTCTTTCTATTTATGGTTATGATTCTATTACTTTTTCTCTTTCCTTTCATTGTAAGCCCGGTGAGCCCAAATGAAACATCCCAAAAGAATCAACGCCATGGCCGGCATGGTCATCATACCATTGTTCATATAGCCCATGTCGTAAAAGCTCTGCGGGATAATCTGGAAGCCCATCAGGGAACCGTTTCCGAAGAATTCGCGTACCGTGCCCACCAGCACCAACACATAAGCATAGCCCAAACCGTTACCGATACCGTCGAGGAAACTTTCCCACGGGCCGTTCATCATGGCAAAAGCCTCCAAACGTCCCATCAGAATACAGTTGGTGATAATCAGACCGACATACACGGACAACTGTACGCTCACATCGTAAGCAAAAGCCTTCAGCACCATACTTACAATGGTTACCAAAGCAGCCACGACGACCAACTGGACGATGATACGGATACGGTTAGGAATCGTCTTACGTATCAAAGATATAATCAGATTGGAAAAAGCCGTAATCACTGTTACCGAAAGCCCCATGACAATGGCCGGCTCCATTTGTGAAGTGACAGCCAAGGCGGAACAGATACCGAGCACCTGAACCGCAATCGGGTTGTTGAGGTTAAGGGGAGACGAGAATACTTCTCCATTCTCTTTAGAAAATAACTTACTCATATCTTACCTCCTTTATTCATTAGTATTTAAAAAAGTCATATAACGTGAAATACAGTCATGAAGCATGTTGTTCACACCGTCCGAAGTCAAGGTGGCGCCGGTGATGGCATCGCAACGGCTGTCATCAGAAAGTCCGTTCACGACTTTGCCTTTCTTCACCACGCTGATGGCTACGGCAGACTTGTCGTCATTCATCAGCTTCTTACCCTCGAACTGCTTCTGGAATTTATCGTATTCCGTAATGATAGAACCCAGACCGGCCGTCTCGCCCTTATGGGTAAAATATACTCCATAAATGGTGTTCTTATCGGCATTTAAAGCCACATATCCCCAAATCGCATCCCACAGACCTTTACCTGTCACAGGAATGACATATTTGGTTTCTCCGTTCACCTTACATACGTACAGCGGGAGGTTGCTGTCCGAGATGTTTTTGTCTTCTACGGCAAAACCGTCCGCATCCTTGGAAGCACCATCTTTCACCACGTTGCCGTCCTTGTCGATGATTTCATCGGCCACTACGACCTCGTCGTATGTTTTTTCCACTTCGGTTTTCTCCACATCACGAAGATTCAAAGCAGCCAAAATCTGACTTTTCTTGTCGATACGTACGTTAGCCATCGACTGCGGTTCCAAAACCTTGGAAACGAAAGCCAACAAGAAAGCTACGATAACGACCACAATACATGAATATATAATGGTATAAGTATTACCGTCGGTGTTCAGCCCTTTCTTCGCCGGTTTCTCCGTTCCTCCGGCCTCCACGATTTCTTCAAACTCAGAAGCTGGAGCCTGACACACGGGGCACTTTTCAGGCGCAGCGTCACCCTCATGGATGTAACCGCACACTTTACATTTGAATTTCTTTGTAGCCATAGTTCCTTTATTATTTTTTAATTGCACGTTTAGCCCGCTTGTCGATATTACTCTGGATGACATAATAGTCGATCAGCGGAGCAAACAAGTTCATCAACAAGATGGCGAGCATCATACCTTCGGGATAACCCGGATTCAACACACGAATAATAATAGCCATGGCACCGATGAGGAAACCGTAAATGTATTTACCGGTCTCAGTGCGTGCCGAAGTCACGGGGTCGGTAGCCATGAACACGGCGCCGAAACAGAAGCCGCCCAATACCAGATGCTGGTACCAAGGCATAGCCGCACCGGCGTTACCTTCCATCCCACTGACATTGAAAATCCAAGCCATGAGTGCACCTCCGACAAACACGCTGAACATCGTCTTCCAACTGGCAATACCCGTCCACAAAAGAATCACTGCACCGATAGCTATGGCTATCACGCTGGTCTCACCGATAGAACCGGGAATCAAACCGATAACCTGATCGCAAGAGAAAGCCGGCACCGTACCGGTAGCCGCTTCTCCTAAAGGAGTGGCCATCGTAAACGTATCAGGCAAATCATTTCCCAAACCGCAAATGCTTTCCTTAGCCACCCAGCAAGCATCGCCGCTCATTGCCGTAGGATAGGCAAAGAACAGGAACGCACGGGTAATCAAAGCGACATTGAAAATGTTCATACCCGTACCTCCGAAAATTTCCTTGGCGAAAATTACGGCAAAAGCACAAGCTATCGCGATAATCCACAACGGACAATCAACCGGCACGATCATCGGAACCAGGATACCCGTTACCAGATAACCTTCCTGAATCTCCTCGTGCTTCCATTGGGCTACGATGAACTCGATGCCCAAACCCACCACGTAGGACACGATGATCTTAGGCAACACGGCCAACAAACCGAAACCGAACATTTCCCAGAATGTCCCGTCCACTCCGGCGGCCGCATAATTCTGATACCCGATGTTGTACATACCGAACAACAAAGCCGGTAACAACGCTATAACCACAAAAATCATGATACGCTTGCTGTCTATCGCATCATGTACGTTCACTCCCGACTTCGACGTGGTATTCGGCACGAACAGGAAAGTCTCGAAACCGTCAAACACAGAACGAAATGCGTGAAGCTTGCCGCCCTCTTCAAAGTTCGGCTTTATCTTATCAAGATATTTTCTTAACGCGTTCATTATTTAAATCATTTAAACCTGTGATGAAATTAATTAAGCCATCTCCTTGCGAAGCATATCCAAGCCTTCACGGACGATGCGCTGCACCTCCAGTTTGGAAGAGTCTACGAACTCACACAAGGCAAAGTCCTCCGGAGCCACCTCATAGATGCCCAAAGCTTCCATGCGGTCTATGTCGCCGGCGATAATGGCTTTTACCAACTGTTCGGGGAAGATGTCCATCGGGAATACACGGTCGTATTCGCCCGACATGATCATGTGGCGTTCTCCGCCTTTCACACGAGCGTCAAGCGCATACTCCTTCTTGCCCATCAACCAACTCATGTAAGCACGGCTGGAAGAGTAATCGTTGAAACGCGGCATGATCCAACCGAAAATCTCGTGCACATCGTCTCCTTCGGGAATCACGTTCACTTCCGTCACATGGGCACCCAAGAAGCCTTCGGCCGAGGTCTTCACGCCGGTCATCACATTGCCGTTTATCATACGCAGGCTCTTGCCCGTCGTCACGTTACCTTCGATTAAGGTGCTCAGTTGCTGTCCTATCGTCATTTTGCAATAGGCCGGCTTCTTCACTTCCGAACCGGCAAATGCAATTACACGGGTAAAGTCCAAACGTCCTGTATTCAACAAATGACCGATGAAAATTACCTCTTCCGCACCAAGCGTCCAAACGACTTCACCCTTGTTTATAGGAGAAATGTGGTTGATTTGCACGCCTACGTTTCCGGCCGGCGCCGGTCCGTCGAAAAAGTTTATTTCCACGTTCTTGGCTGCAGTCAACGCCGTAGCCGTCTGCTTCGAGCTTACGCCCAAGTAAGTTTTCGCCATTTTGGCCAAGGCATCGAGTCCGGCCTGGAAATCAGCCTCACGTCCCCGCAACACATATTCGAAATCGGCTGCAAGCGGCATGGAGTTGAAAGCGGAAACAAAGATAGCTTTCGGAGTGTCGGACGGATTTGCCGTCACGTCGTAGGGACGTTGCCTGAAGAAACCGAACAAGCCCGATTCCAAAAGAAGGTTTTTCACCTCCTGAGCTGTCATCTGACCCACATTCTTCTTGCCAAAATCCACATACTGCTGCTCCGCATCGGCTTCTACACGCACGCTCAACACTTTGCGACGGTCGCCACGCTCCACCATGGTTACCCGTCCGCTCACGGGAGAGACAAACTTGATTTCAGGATGGTTCTTGTCCACAAACAAGCTATCCCCGACCTTCACCACGTCGTTCTCTTTGACTACTACCTTGGGCTTCATTCCCGTAAAGTCGTCCGGCACCAATGCATAGACAGCCGGTTTCTTCACCTGAAACTCCTCCTTGGCAGCTTTACCCTTGAGATTCACGTCAAGGCCCTTACGTAATTTAATTACATTTGCCATTATTATAGGATTAAATAAACTGGTTTTAATTAAAACGTCGCAAAATTACATTAAAAATATGACAAAGTGAAGAATTCTAAAAAGAAAATAGTAATTTTGTCGCATAAATAAGGGTCATATTAAAAGATTAAGGAAAATATTCAGAGTACTCGCAGGTATAGTCGTGGGCTTCTACCTGTTGTCGGTTGCGCTACTCCACGTTCCGGCAGTGCAAAGAGGTGTCACGTTCCTCATCTCGGAAGCATTGAAAGATATTTTACATACAGAGCTTTCTATCGGCCGGGTGGACTTGGGATATTTCAACCGTATCATTCTCGACGACGTACGCATTAAAGACCAGAAGAAAAAGGATTTGCTGAAAGCAGCCCGCCTGTCGGCCAAAATAGAATTGACCTCATTGTTACACGGCAAAATATCCATTTCAAATGTCCAACTCTACGGATTCGACATCCATCTCTACCAAGGCAGAGAGAGAGAAAAGCCGAACTTCCAGTTTCTCATAGACGCTTTCGCGAAAAAAGACAGTCTGCCTTCCAACCCGAACCTTCGCATCAATTCCGTACTTGTCCGGCGGGGTAAACTGTCGTGGCACCGTTATGACAAGTCTCCTACTCCCGGCCGTTTTAATCCGGACCACATCGTGTTGGACAAAATCAGTGCCACGCTTTCACTGAAAAGCTATACGGTGGACTCCTTGAACCTGAACGTCAAGAAGTTCTCCTTTGAAGAACACTCCGGCCTACAGCTTAAACAACTGTCTTTCAAGATTACGGCCAACCGGGAAAAAGCACAGCTCGACCATTTTACCATCGAGCTGCCCCATTCCCGGTTAGCCCTCCATCCGGTCACTATGAGCTACCGCCATATAAAAGAAGGGAACGGAAAAGGGCGGTATCAGGATTTCACGTTTCAAGGCAGCATCGAGCAGGGAACATTCTCTTTCGCCGACTTCATCCCCTTTTACCCCAAATCAGTTCAAAACCATGTACTTGAAGAGCTACCGACGTTAGCTGCCGAAGCGCAGTTCAGCGGAAACCTCAAACAAATCCTGATAGACCAGTTCGCACTTTACACACCCGACCGGAGCATGGTGCTCGAAGCCCCATTGACTATCCGTCACCTCGAAAATCCGGCCCAACGAACGATAAAAGCCGACATCCGGAACCTGCGAATCACCCCGGCCGGCCTCAAGCAACTGTCTGAATGGACTTCAAACGACAAGATTTCCATTTCACCTTATTTACAGGCTATCGGTACATTAGAAGTCACAGGTGCCCTGTCCTATCGTTCCCAGTATCTCAAAAGCCATCTTAATTTACATACCGATTTAGGTTCCATGACCCTGTCCGGCTCTTTCGCCAAAGGAAACGAAATCGAAGCGGAAGTGCACACTCCCGGATTCCAACTCGGCAAACTGACGGGACGGGAAGAGCAATTCGGCGAAACGGCCTTCGACTTATCGGGCAAGGGACTCCTGCGCTCCGGTGCCTATCCTGCCCTTTCGCTTCAAGGAACCATCGGCCGCCTGTCTTATAACCATTACGACTACCACGACATCACAGTCGACGTGGATTACCGAAAAGGAGGATTCGCCGGCAATGTAAACATCAACGACCCTCACCTTGCGCTTACGACGAAAGGAGAAGTCAACTTACATTCATCCACACCTTATATTAAAGCGGAAGCTTCCGTCCGCCATTTCGCCCCGCACGCTCTCGCCCTCACACCCCGATATGCCGGAACGGTGTTCCAAGGCGACATACAGGCCGACTTCAGGGGCAACAACATTGAAAATATGGAAGGGCTCGTCTGCCTGAACGGTTTCCGCATGTCTACATCGGAGGAAGACTATACCACGGGACCGATATGTTTTAAGGCAACCTACGGACAAGGCAAGCGCAATCTCTCGCTCCACAGCGATTTCCTGCGTGCAGAAATGGAGGGAGATTTCAGGCTCGGCACGTTAATCGCCCACAGCCGGAAACTGCTCCATGCCTATATCCCGTCTTTCGTCAAAGCACCTCAACTTAAAAAAGACACGCCGGACGAAGTGGCCTTGTACATGCACATCGACCATACGGAGCCTATTGAAAAGATTTTCGGCATCCCCTTGCAAATCCCGAAAGCCGGACACATCAACGGTTATTTCAACAGCCGTACCGAGGAACTGGACTTCAATGCGTCCATCCCGTCGTTCAACTACAACGGGCAGCAATTGGACGACATACGGATTCTGGCCGGCCGTGTCAACGATTCCCTCACCTGTACCGTCGATTTCAAAAAGCAAATCGGCAAAGCCCCCGTGGACTTCAGACTGTTGGCCCGCGCCGCCCATGACAATGTCTACACAGGACTGAATTGGACCAACCACGCCGAAAAAATCTATCAAGGTTCCATCTCGGCCGACACCCGGTTTACCCGAAACGAAGAAAAGAAGATGCTCACCGACATCGAATTTCATCCCTCGCAAATCATCGTCAACGACTCGGTCTGGAACGTACATGCCTCCAGCGTACATGCCGCGCCGGGCTTGGTCAACATCAACGGATTCGCCATCGAACAAGGTGACCGTCACCTGATTCTCAACGGTAACGTATCGGGCAACCCGGGCGATTCCTTGACGGTCGATCTGAAAGACATCAATCTGGAATACATCTTCAACATCATTAATTTCCACACCGTGGATTTTGCCGGACAAGCCACCGGACGGGCCTACGCAGCCAACCTGATGAAAAGCCCCGAAGTGGATGCCCACCTCCATGTACGGAACTTCACTTTCAACCAAGCTTATTTGGGCGAAATGAACTTGCACGGTGGTTGGGAGAAGGAGAAAAATGCAATTTTCCTGCACGCACGCATGGCAGACCCGGCCCACAGCAGCATGACCAGTGTGGACGGAGACATCCGAATCGGTGCCGCCCCCAAGGGAGGCCTCGACCTGATGATTCGTACCGAAAACATAGACCTGGCTTTTCTGAACCACTACACAGACGGCATATTCACCGGTTTGCACGGACGAGCGTCGGGATGGACCCGCGTATTCGGTCCGTTCAAAGGTATCAATCTGGAAGGCGACATGCTGGTCAGCGAGGGAGGAATGAAAGTCAACGCAACCAAAGTGGACTACCGCCTCGTCAACGACTCCGTCATTCTGCGCCCGGACAACATTTATTTCCGTAATGCCATGGTTTACGACCGGCAAGGCACTCCCGGCAAAGACGAGCACTACGCCGTAGTCAACGGTGTGCTCCAACATTCCAACCTCTCCCACATGCGTTTCGATTTCGACATCGACGCCTACAACATTCTGGGGTATGACGTCAAGGATTTCGGAGACGAAGTGTTCTGCGGAACGGCATACGCCACCGGAAAAATCGGGTTCAACGGACAGCCGGGTAACCTGAACATCAACATCGACGCCCGCCCCGAAGAAAACACCATGTTCGTCTACAACCTGTCCTCTCCTACGACTTTGACAGACAACCAGTTTATCACCTACAAGACCCATCAGGACAGTATCGACGGACATTCCCACTCCCCAAGCGGCACCCCTCTTCCGGAGCCGGAATCGGACATGCGTATCAATTTCCGCCTCAACCTGACACCGGAAGCCACCATGAAGATTCTTATGGACCCGAAAGCCGGTGACTACATCGCCTTGAACGGACACGGAAACATCCGCGCCAACTATTATAATAAAGGAGACTTCACCATGTATGGCACGTACACCATAGACCATGGCATCTATAAGCTCTCGTTGCAGGACGTTATTCGCAAGGACTTTATTTTCAATCCCGGCGGTACCATCGTATTCGGCGGTCCGCCCGTCCAAGCCGACCTCAACCTGCAAGCCGTCTACACCGTACCCTCCGTATCGCTGAACGACCTGAGCGCACGCTCCACCTTCAGCCAAAACAACGTACGCGTGAACTGCCTGATGAATCTCGGCGGAAAGGCACAGTCTCCTCAAATCAGTTTCGACTTCGACCTGCCCAACGTCAATGAAGACGAGAAACAGATGGTGCGCAGCCTCATCAGCACGGAAGAAGAAAAAAACATGCAGGTGATTTACCTCCTCGGTATCGGGCGTTTCTACACTTACGATTACAGCAACACGGAACAAAGCCAATCCTCCGTGGCCATGAAGTCATTGTTGTCCTCTACTCTGAGCGGGCAACTCAACCAGATGCTTTCCACGCTGCTCGGCAACAACAGTAACTGGAACATCGGGACGAACCTCAGCACCGGCGAAACGGGATGGAGCGACATGGACGTAGAAGGACTGCTCTCCGGACGGCTGCTCAACAACCGCCTGCTCATCAACGGAAATTTCGGTTACCGAGACAACAGCACCAATCCGAACGGTAACTTCATCGGCGACTTCGACCTGCAGTGGCTGTTGACCCCAAGCGGAAACGTAAGCCTGAAAGCATACAGCAAAACCAACGACCGCTACTTCACCAAATCGTCGCTGACCACTCAAGGTGTCGGAATCGGACTGAAACGGGATTTCAACACGTGGCGGGACGTATTTCGGGTATTCATTCCCAAAAAGCGGAGGAAGAACCCGTAAATACCGTTCCTCTCTTTTCACTCACAACATACTAAAAACAAAGCGTATGGGAAACAAAGAATTTATGCGCAAAGCCATTGAGCTTTCAGTAGAAAACGTAAAAAACGGCGGCGGCCCGTTCGGCGCCGTCATCGTAAAAGGAGATGAAATCGTCGCAACCGGAGTAAACCGGGTGACTGCCCACAACGACCCGACGGCTCATGCGGAAGTCAGCGCCATTCGCGAAGCCTGCCGCCGACTGGGCACCTTCGACCTTAGCGGTTGCGAAATATACACATCCTGCGAGCCTTGCCCGATGTGTCTCGGTGCCATATACTGGGCGCACCTCGACAAAATATACTACGGTAACAATAAGGACGACGCAGCCGACATCGGATTCGACGATTCCTTTATCTACGAAGAACTGGCTCTCCCCCGTCAAAACCGCAAGAAAGCCATGGAAGAACTGCTGCCCGAAGAAGCCATCGCAGCCTTCGACCTGTGGCGCAACACGACAGACAAGACTGAATATTAAACCTCTATCATTTCAGTCCATTGCCGCAGGGCATCCCCCCTCCTGTGGAAAATCCAAAGTTCCCTGTAACGGCCTTTGGATTTTTCACTATTTTTATCCGCATAAAAAATTTCCTTATCTTTTTCATCTTATTAGAGAAAAAATGTTTAATTTTGCCGATGTGATGTAGACCGGAGCGTCGGGACGCATCCTCTTTGTGGATACAAAATTGCATTTACTGCATATTCTTATCAATGTTGAAACCTGAGAAATTTCAAAAACAAGTCTGATGAGAAAGTGCGGGTGGATGCCTGTGTTATGCGCAGGCTTCCATTCCCGTTTTTCCAGACTTAGGGTTTTCTCAGGACCTCAACATTAGAAAAACGGGATGGAAGCTGCGCAATATTTATATCAAGTATTGCCTTCTACTCTTAATCCCTTTTTCTCCACAAATATATAACGGGCAATAAATGATGGAATATAAATCAAATCAGCATAGACAAATGGCTAAAGTCAAAAACATCCTTTCACAAATATTCTTTCCCAAAAGGCTAGAATCATCCTCCCACGAATCGTATTCCGGTTCATGCGGAGATCATGCTCAATGGAGCCTGAATCCGGAAAACGGAGAACTACGCATCACCGGCACAGGCCCCCTTTACGATTTCTTCGGTGAAAAAGAAGTTCCGTGGGAAAGCCATCTGAACCATATCCGGAAAGTGGTCGTCGCCCACGGTATCACTTACATCGGCTTCCAGGCCTTCAGTTACTGCAAGTCGCTGTCGAGTGTCCAACTTCCGGACACACTGACAGGCATAGGACAGCACGCCTTCGCCTATTGTAAAAGTCTGACCTCCGTTCTTCTGCCCGAAGGAGTGAAACACATCAAGGACTACGCTTTTGCGCATTGCTACCACTTGCAGGAACTCACCCTGCCCGCCACACTCAAAAGTATAGGTAAAGCCGCTTTCTGCTCTTGCCACGGCCTTACCCGTATATCCATACCCGACAATGCCATCCTGCTGGGAAGCCAAGTGTTTGCCGATTGTAAAAGCCTGACGGAAGTAAAGCTCCCCGAGGGACTGCTGCAACTCAAAAGCAACAGTTTTACCGGCTGTATTTCCCTCCCTTCTGTTTCGCTGCCCTCCTCCGTGGTCTATCTCGGCAATTCCGCATTCGAAGGATGCAACAGCTTTACACGAATCGACATTCCGGACAAAATCGTCCATATCGGCGACCGCGTTTTCGCCGACTGCCATGCGTTGGAACAAATAACCATTCCTCACTCCGTACATCATTTAGGCAAACACATATTCTCAGGCTGCCGCTCGCTAAAGACTCTGACCGTCCCTTTTCCGGCTTGCGGCACTCCGGCCACCTTCTCCAACTTCGGCGAACTCTTCGGGACTACCCCCGACATCGAGATGCGGAAAATAAGCCAGGATAACGAAACGGGAAAGGAAACAAACTATTACCTTCCCCACAGCCTTTCCATCCTGCGTATATTGGAGGGATGCGAAGTCATTCCGTCCAAATGCCTCATGAATTGCTTCGTACTGAAAGAACTCCACCTTCCGTCTTCACTTTATATGATGGGCGAAAAAGCCGTTTACGGCTGTGCCGGCCTGAAAACCATTTATTGCCAAGCTGCGGAACCGGCCTCCATCCATGCCGACACCTTCGGAGGCATCAGGTTCAACGTTTGCCGGCTCCACGTCCCGCAAGGTTCTACAGAGAAATACAAACAAGACAAGCACTGGAAATACTTCTCACAAATAGAAGAATACGGAACAACCTTACAGGCGATGAACCGGAGTTGAATCTGTGTCTATCTTTTTCCTTTCGTCCAGACCCGTAAAAAGGAGAAACACAGACCATCTTCCATACTACTGATTTTCAATCAAATAACAACATAAAATTTGCCTCAGCAGAACAGAAAATATTTCTGCGCCGAATGAAAAATCATTTGGCTGAGATTGAAAAATCAATCTCAGCCAAACGTTTTTACGACCTCCTGACGTTCGTACGGGAACCTCTTGCGCCCTACTGTTTATAAAGAATTATGCACATTCACATATTCTATACCTAAACAAAAACACATATTATAATCCGTCCTGATTACCATATATATTACTGTTTGGCACTTCTTATTTCCAATTTCTTGACAGAACTACAAATATGCACTTGAAATATTTCATAGAGGTAAATAAATGGAATAAACAAAAAATCGCAAAGAAAAACCATACTTCAAAAGCTAATGCAAACTTTTTTATGTATAAATATTTTTCAAATAATTAATTTACAACAAATTAAAGCGCACCAAGAAAATGAAAATGCAAACTAAAATATTTGGTTTTATCTTTCCAAATAGATTATATTTGCTATCGAAGTAATCCATTAAAATTGAAAAGATATGCATATGAGTTTTAAAAATTATTACCGTTACGTTTTCATCATGACAAGTTTGATTTTTTTCCTTATCGCCTGCACCCGGCAACAAAAGGATATAGTAATAAAAACAGATTTCCATTCTGCCATACAGATGAGCAAAAAGCAGAACCGGGTTCTCTGTATAGTTCTATTAGATACGGCACAAACAACATCCAAAATCTACCTGCAACGTTTGGAGGAAATGCAAATCCCGGCGTTATTCAATCTCATTTATACCGATCTTACAAAAAGCACCCTTTATGAACAATGGCTCTACTCCAACGCTACGCCTGTAACATGCATCTTTTCCCCGGACGGCCGACTGGTAGATGTCATCCCCGGTGCGTCACGTAAGTGTTTCCATTGCATAAACGAAGTCGTACGAACTAAAAAAATGACCACAGAATTAGAGTACTATAATAATTTTACAATGGACAAAGCCAGAATTATCCCTTTACTCGATGAGATATGGCAATGTAACCTCCTTGTGGAAAAAGGTTCAGATTTAACACTACGGTTGGAACAAATCGCTCAAAACATAGAGTATCCTTTCCTTACTTATCTTGAAATGGAAAATGCCATACAGAAAGGGGACAAAGAAAAAACAGATTCTTTGGCCATACGGTTATACGACTACGAAGGTGATTTAGATTTGGAGTTATATCCCAACCTGTTCATCACAGCCAAAGAAAACACCATGCCTGATTTTGATGCCACAGAAGAAGCCTGCTTGAAAAGCCCATCCGTCATAAACTTGCAAGAGTATACGATAGGAAAACCCAAGGTATTCCACATTCCAGTCACTAATTCTGGGAAAAAGCCGTTGGCCATAAGAGAAATAGAAATGAGCTGCTCGTGCTTGGAGCTTTTTGATGATATGTACTTCACCCTCATACCGGGCGAAACAAGAAACTTGGAATTAGAGTTCACCGCCGACCACAATGGCCGAATAGAACGGGAAATCATCATACGCAACAATGGGATATACCCCATAAAAAGAATAAAAATCATAGCTAACAGGCAAGCCCAAACAAGAAAGGAGGATATATAAACGGGATGCCCATAACGAGTAACACTTAATTATCAATGAAAAATAGAAAACAAATGAAGCGAAAAAAAATCATCATTGGATTGGTACTTGCGACCGCAACGTTCACCTTATTCGGCTGCAATCAAGAGAATCCGTACAAACCGATGTCCACAGCACACGAAGAAAAACTCAACTTGTGTGCTCCTAGCGGAGAATACATCGCAAAAAATGTTTTGGAACTGAAAAAGCTCATGGAGCCCCACGTGGAATCGAACCAAAGAGAAAGCAAGGAGTTCAAAATTGATGAAATCAAATACTACCCACAAGAGGAAGGTTATCTGGCAGAAGTCATTTACACGACGGAAGACGGATATTCCAGCAATGTGGTAGTTGAAAAGGGAACAATCAGACATAGGATTCGGAAAAGAGGCGAAAGCGAAGGAGGCATTGGCATTTCTTTTTATTCCTGCAAAGAAAACAGTTCGGAAAAATGTTCAAGTTGCCGACTGGTAGTTAACACACAAGCCAACCAAAGATACTGTGTTTGTGACAAAGGAAAATCTGAAGGATGCTCATTATATAAAACAACTTATTAAGAAAGCTTATGAAATACAAAACATTGCAATTCCTCCTGGTTTGCGTTCTTGGAGCAAGCTGCAATACCGACGACACGGTAACAGAGGCTATAACTCAAGAATTTATTAACCTGACAGCTCCTAACGGGCAGAGAATCTCCCCGGACATAGAGACCCTTACATGGAAAATCAATAAGGCGGCCGAAAAGACTTTCCGCGAAAACAAGGACATCAAAATCACGAAAATCATTTATCACGATGTCCCAGCAGGGTTCATGGCGGAAATCAGGTATGAAACATTTGATGGCATATACACCAATGCCATCATGACCAACATTCCACAAGAAGGAAAAAAGCACCTCAAACGGATCATGACACGCTCTGAATCACCGGGAGGAAATACAGGAACTGTCATCTACAGTTGCAGCAGCACAGATTCAAAAAAATGCCCGAACTGCTCTGTCGTAGAAAAATCCGACGGGAATGTAGAATGTTTTTGCTCTGAAGGGCAAAAGAAATATTGCGAGTTGACGGAAACGGTCGTTTAACGCTTTCCTCCCCACATTAGCTGAGCCGTATGGTTGTCCTACGGCTCGGCACTCCAAACTGCTTATGTACCACCACTAAAAAAAGAAACGATGAAACACCTAACATATCTAATATTACTCATGGGGCTTTTCTCCCTCTCCTCCCATGCCCAAGGAATAAAGACTTGGCGCGTGGACGAATCCACTATTGCGGTAGAAGCCGACACCTTCCTATACTTCACCGTAGACAGTATCCCCCTCACCATAGAAGCTTTCAACGACTCCCTTGCCACTGGAAAATATATCATCACTTCTAGAGAAGTGAGAAGCACGTTGGAAGACTACCTGACCTACAAACATCCCACTGCTGAGACCCTGTTAGGCCAGCTTCTCCCACGCAAGACATTCACGGCTCTCAACGGAAAACAAATAGACATAAACGCCGCGAACTTCACTGTCATCAGTTCATGGAACAAATATTGTGGCATTTGCATTGCCGAACTTACCGTATTGGATTTACTTGCCGAAGACTTTCCCGGTGTGCAGTTCGTGGCTTTGACAGGCGACCCCGAGAATGAGGTGCAAACGTTTTTGGAAAACGCATGTTGGAAATGGCGCGATATCTCCGTGGTCATAGATACAGGACGTTCACTGATGCACTCATTCCATATCATAACAGACCCTTCCAATCTGATTGTAGACGGGAAAGGTATCATACGCGCTGTCGTATTCGGAGGCAACATTCGTGAACTTGTGACCACACTTGACCGCCTTTGCCTCAAATCATCCGGCAGGAACCAATGACCAAGAACGGATTGTATTTTCCTACACCAATTGGTGACGAACCTCAGATTTTTTCGTTACTTTTGCCTGTTAAACGACAAAAGAGAAAATGAAAAAGCAAGAACTCTATGACCGCGTCATTGCTTATTTTGAACAAGCAATCCCCGTGGCTGAAACCGAACTGCACTACCACGACCCGTTCCAACTGTTGGTAGCAGTCATACTTTCCGCCCAATGTACGGACAAACGGGTCAACATGATTACCCCTCCGCTCTTCCGCGACTACCCCACTCCGGAAGCCATGGCCGCCGCCACGCCGGAAACCATTTATGAATATATCCGTAGCGTGAGTTATCCCAACAACAAAGCCAAGCATCTGGTAGGGATGGCGCGCATGCTGGTGGAAAACTACCACAGCGAGGTTCCTTCCGATTTGGATGAGTTGGTCAAGCTGCCCGGCGTAGGACGTAAGACGGCCAACGTCATCCAAGCCGTCGTGTTTGAAAAAGCCGCCATGGCCGTAGACACTCATGTGTTCCGCGTGAGCCACCGCATCGGACTCGTCCCGGACACTTGTACCACGCCTTACAGCGTGGAAAAGCAACTGGTACGCTATTTCCCCGATCCCATTATCCCCAAAGCCCACCACTGGCTCATCCTGCACGGACGCTATACCTGCACGGCACGTACGCCTAAATGCGAGGCCTGCGGACTGAAAATGATATGCCGACATTACCTGCGTACCCACGGAGCGGCACGCCCTTCCGCCCAACCGTAAACAACCCGTGGCATGACGGGCGGAAACACCGCGTGAAAACGTAGCCCGTCCTCCGCAAATAAAGGGTCTGCTTTCTTGCAAATATGGACGGAAAAGTATAATTTTGCAGTGCTGTAAAAGCATTATATTAAGAAGGAAACGACAGAAAACCTTTAAATAAAGATTTAAAATTATGACTATTGACAATTACAAGTTTGCCGGCAAGAAGGCAATCGTACGTGTGGACTTCAATGTCCCTTTGGATGAGAACGGTAAGATTACAGACGATACCCGTATTCGCGGAGCATTGCCTACGCTGAAGAAAATCCTCGCCGACGGCGGTGCGCTCATCATCATGAGCCACATGGGCAAGCCGAAAGGCAAAGTGAACCCAAAGTTTTCTTTGAGCCAGATTGTAGACGCCGTTTCAGAGAAATTGGGCGTAGCCGTAAAATTCGCTCCCGATTGCGCCAAGGCCGCTGACGCTGCCGCAGCATTGAAACCGGGCGAAGTGCTGTTGTTGGAAAACCTCCGCTTCTACCCTGAGGAAGAAGGCAAACCTGTAGGCATCGACAAGGAAGACCCTGCTTACGAAGATGCCAAAAAGGCCATGAAGGCTTCTCAGAAAGAGTTTGCCAAAACATTGGCTTCATACGCAGACTGCTACGTAAACGACGCGTTCGGAACGGCTCACCGCAAACATGCCTCTACGGCTGTCATCGCCGACTATTTCGATGCCGACAACAAGATGCTCGGCTATCTGATGGAGAAAGAAGTGAACGCTGTAGACAACGTATTGAGCAACATCAAACGTCCGTTCACGGCCATCATGGGCGGTTCTAAGGTTTCTACCAAAATCGGTATCATCGAAAACCTGATGGACAAGGTGGACAACCTGATTCTGTGCGGCGGTATGACTTATACTTTTGCCAAAGCCCAGGGCGGCAAGATCGGTAACTCTATCTGCGAAGACGACAAATTGCAGTTGGCTCTCGATATCATCGAAAAGGCGAAGGCCAAAGGCGTAAACCTCGTATTGGGTACGGACTGCGTGGCTGCCGACGCTTTTGCCAATGACGCACACACACAAGTGGTTCCGGCTAACGACATTCCCGAAGGCTGGGAAGGTCTGGACGCAGGTCCGGCTACTCAGAAAGCTTTTGCCGAAGCCATCAAGGGAGCCAAGACGATTCTGTGGAACGGTCCTGCCGGCGTATTCGAATTCGATAACTTCACAGCCGGTTCGCGCGCCATTGCCGAAGCTATTGCCGAAGCTACCAAAAACGGTGCATTCTCACTCATCGGTGGTGGTGATTCCGTAGCATGTATCAACAAGTTCGGCATGGCCGACCAGGTTTCTTACATTTCTACGGGCGGCGGTGCTCTGCTCGAAGCCATCGAAGGCAAGATCCTTCCGGGTATCGCAGCCATCAAAGGTTAATCCGTCCCGGCGGACATTCTGAACTACGAAGGGCGACTTGTGCATACGGGTTGCCCTTCTTCATTCCAAAACTCCATGAAGAAGTTAATTCCCCTACTCCTCTTGTTAGGTATCGTGTGCGGATGCCATTCCGGACAGAACGATACGGCTACCTCGCAGACTGGGAAAACGCGTCAAGATTCCTTAGCCCTTAAGGTGGCCTTGATGCCGACCTTGGACTGCCTGCCGTTCTACTATGCCCAGCGGTGCGGACTGTTCAAAGAATTAGGCCTGGACATCCGCCTGCAAACTTTCAATGCCCAAATGGACTGTGATACGGCTTTCGCCCGCAGACACGTGGACGTGTCCTACACGGATCTGATTCGTGCGGCATGGATGCAAAGCAAAGGCACCGGCCTGTACGTATTCATGCAGGCGGACGGACATCATGAACTGTTGACGGCCAAAAGCAGACGCATACGACAGACCAAGCATCTAAAGGAACGGATGGTGGCCATGGCCCGCCACTCGGTGACGGACCTGTTGTTAGATACGGTCGTCGGGCAGGCACGTCTGGAACCGTCCACGGTCTACCATCCCCAAATCAACGACATCCGGCTCCGGTACGACATGCTGAACAATGCCACGATAGATGCGGCTTTCCTTCCCGAACCGTATGTCACACAAGCCAAGCTGAAAGGCCATAGGAGCATCTACGACAGCCGGAAGCCACACATACGGCTCATGGCTTTCATGGTATCGTCCGACGTTGTGACCGACAAAAGGAAATCGGAACAAATGCGCTTGCTGCTGCAAGGCTACAACAAAGCCGTGGAACAAATCAACCGTAAGGAACAAACGGACAGCATACGGAACATCCTGCTCGGCTACCCTGTAGAACCGGAAACGATAGATTCCCTGAAAATACCGGCTTATCCTCAAGCCCAAAAGGCGGAAAAAGGCAACGTGGCCACAGCTCTCCGTTTCTTGACTTACCGACATTTGATTACGCCAGAATATACGGGCGACACGCTCATCCACACACCATTCATCCCTTAAACTTATGGATAGGAAAAGCTTTGAACTTCTTTATCAAGATGCCGTAGAGGCACTCACCTCACGCCGCATGCACGATGCCCTGAACTGTATCCGGGGGATTTTGTTCAATACCGAGAATCCGGAACTGAACCGTGAACTGGAATCCGTACAACAGGACTATGGCATGATGCTCACCTTCATGGCACAGGGCGGCACGGACCCTCAACAGGATCTTGTCCACCGCAACCTGACCCACCGAGCCTTCACGTTGCTCGACAAGTCCGCACGGCTCTACCATGTCCGTTACGAAAACGACCTGTACGCGGAAACGTACAATCGCTGTGATGCCGACCAGACGGCCTCTTTCGACCAATGGCTCGAAACGGCCGATTTATTACGGGAAAAATTGTCAGAGGAGCGCGGGAAGACCTCTATGGGAGAAGCTGAGGAGAACAGTTTCTACAACGCATACGACAGGCTGTTCGAGTATATCTGGACCGCCCCTCTTTTCCATGCAGCCGACGCGGAGAAACTGAAAAATTTCATAGAGAAGCAGGAAACCGACGAACAAGCCTTGCTCGTCAGTGCCGTCATGCTGAACATACAACGATATTTCGACCCGCAAAAATACCGCCTGTTGCTTCATTTCTGCCGGACGGAGCATACGAAAGTCCGCGCACGGGCCATGACTGCCGCCGTGTGGACTTACATGCAATACGAAAAGCGTTTTGCCTACTATCCCGACCTCTCGGACGGACTATCATTGCTGGCGCAGGACGAACACCTCAAAGGGGAACTCATCCTCCTGCAACAGCAATTCCTGCTCAGTCTGGAAACGGCTAAGGCCGAAAGGAAATTACAAAATGAAATCTTTCCCGATTTACTCAGAAGCCGGAACTATCAACGCAATAAAATGGGATTCGAGCAAATGGAGGAAGATTTGGCGAAGGCCTTGCGTGGAGAACCGAATGCGGAATGGGAAAAGATGCGGGGCAACAAACAATTGGCCGACAACATGAAAGAAATCATTGCCATGGGTAAGGAAGGAATAGACATCAACTTGGGAACCTTCTCCGCGCTCAAAGGTTTTTCGTTCTTCCAATCCGTCGCACACTGGTTCACACCATTCAACAAACGGCGGCCGGAAGTGAAAAGCATCTTCCCTCCGGGTGTACGGCACAATCCGATACAGATGCTTATGGAAGCCGGTAACTTCTGCGAATCGGACAAATATTCGCTTTGCATGATGCTCAACCAAATAGCCCCTTCGCAACGGGATATGATGATTTCCCAAATCGGCTCACAGATAGAAGGCAACGAAGAAGGTCTCCGGGATGTAGCCAAGGAAAGCATGAACATCGGTTCCGTTTACCGTAGCTATTTGCAGGATTTGTACCGTTTCTTTAAACTTCATCCGCGTAAGACACAATTCGACGACCCGTTCAAAAGAGACCAGTTGTTCACCCGTTATACGGTATTGGAAAGCATGTTGAAAACACCGGCTTACTTGCGCGAGATGGCCTCATTCCTTATGAAAAGGGAATATTACCAGGATGCCATTGCCTACATGGAAGAGGCACTCAAACACGAAACGGCAGATGCCGAAACGCTACAAAAAGTGGCCTTTTGCTATCAGCATACCGACCGGCCGAGCAAGGCCATATACTATTATCAACAAGCCGACCTGTTGAGTCCGGACAACGAATGGATTCTGAAACAAATGTATCTGTGTTATTCCGCCTTGGGACGCTATGAGCAGGAACTCGACTGCCTGAAGGGCTTGGAAGAGATGAACCCGGGCGACACCCGCCTGATTTCAGAAATCGGATTATGCCTGATGCAGCTCGGACGCTACGAAGAAGCCGCCCAACGTTTTTATGAATTGGAATACAAAGGGGAAAGAGTGGTACCGTCGTGGAGAGCCATCGCCTGGTGCAACTTCAAGATGGGACGTCTGGAACAGGCAGACAAGTACTACCGGAAAATACTGCAACAGGACAAGGTGACGTGGGAAGACTATCTCAATGCCGGACATACGGCATGGTGCCTGAAGCAAACGACGGAAGCCATCGCCCATTACCGGAACTACCTCCAACTCTACCGAAGCAAAAGGAAGGATGCGACACAGCCTTTGCTATCCCCCTTTGACGAAGACCGGAAAGAATTGCTCCTACACGGATTGAACGATTTGGACATCAGCCTGATGCGGGACATTCTCCAACCGGAACCGGAAAGCTGAATATAAAAATCAAATCAGGGGAATGAGAAGATGGTAGAACCATCCCATAAAGCGGCGTCCGAAAGAGCGTCGCTTTTTCCAATTCTCCGGAGTGAGTAACGTAGAATGGTATTTGTCTGCCTCGAAAATAGACTGTAATTCGCGAGTCGTACAGGAATCGACGATAAAAGCGTTCACTTCATAGTCGAACTTCAAGCTCCTGCTATTCAGATTGGCCGACCCCACCGTACAAAACGTGCTGTCCACCATCATGACTTTCGAATGGTGGAACCCGTCTTCATAATAATAAATGTCGGCCCCTCGCTTCATCAACCTTTTGGCATGGTAGGCCGCCACATCGGGCATGACGGGAACGTCACATTTGGTAGACAACATGACCTCAAGCTTCACTCCGCGCTTCAACGCACGATATAAGGCCTTCTTCACACTGGGCACCAAAGTAAAATAGGGGTTTACAATCTGTATCCGTTTTTGCGCATTGTCGATTGCGTCTATATAACTCCTGCGGATAATGGCCGGACTCCTCTTCGGCTCACGATTAGCCACGCCCAAAAGAACGCCGGAAGAATCCGCGCAGTCCGTCTCTTTCAATCCCCGGAAGTCGGTCTGGAAGGCCAGACTGTCCGTCTGGTATTCCAAACTGTCTATCTTGTCGCCGGTACAACGCTCCCACATCTCACAGAATATACGTCGGTAAAGAGGTACACAATCACCTTCCAGACGCATGTGCATATCCCTCCATTTACCGAACTCCGGACGGCCATGGATATAATAGTCGGCCACATTCATCCCTCCGGTGTACACCACCTTATCGTCGATAACCACAATTTTGCGATGGTCACGATGCAAGGCATGGTTCACCCAAGGAAACACGATGGGATCGAATACGACTACTTCAAAATGACGGCTCTTTAATTGCCTTAGATGTCTTTTCCGCAAGGGACGGTCGTTGCTGACATTACCAAAATCATCGTAAATCACCCTGACTTTAACCCCTTCGCGTACTTTTTTATCCAATAAGGTAAACAACGCTTTTCCGATAGAATCACTACGGAAATTGAAATATTCCAGATAGATATAATGACGGGCCTGCTCTATGGCTTTGAACATGTCTTCAAACTTTTCCGCGCCGCTCGGTAACAACGTCACGCGGTTGTGGGGCGTAAACAACACACCGTTTTCCTTTAAATCCTCTACCGTAAGAGAATCGCTCAGGCTTGCCTGTGCCATAGACACAAGCCCTATCGACAGCAAAACGCCACAGAATATGACACGCCACTTACTCATAATCGCTTCCTCGCCTCGAACCGAGCCGAGGCATTCTATCCTTTTTTTATGAAATTCATACCGTTACCCGCCCGTCAGAACATACAACTGAAGTGGTCTACCACACCCAACAAATGGCGGTCTTCATCCACAACCAAAACCGTATGTATCTTGTTATTGTGCATAATATCTTGAATCTTGGCAATCTTGGTATCCGGCGACACGCATTTCGGCGTACGCGTCATCACCTGCTCCACCGGGACGTTAAAGAACTTATCCTGCAAACTTTCCATAGCACGCCGCACATCGCCGTCCGTTATCAATCCGACAACCTTACCATCCACTTGCGCCACACATAATCCCAACTTGCCTTTGCTTACATGGATAATGGCCTCGCCCAACTTCATTCCGGGAGGTATGACCGGTAAGTCGTTGCTGCGCATCACGTCATGCGCCGTGGTCAAGAGACGCTTGCCCAACGTCCCGCCGGGATGGAACTGTGCAAAATCCTTAGCCTGAAAATGACGCATCTCGATGAGCGCACAGGCCAAAGCATCACCCATGGCCAAAGTAGCCGTAGTGGAAGACGTCGGTGCCAAATTCAAAGGACAAGCCTCGTGGCTGACCTTGACCACCAAATGACACGTGGAATACTTGGCCAACAAAGAATCGGGATTTCCGGAAATACCAATCAAAGGAATATGATGTTCCAATAAATAAGGAATGAAACGAAGGAGTTCGTCGGTCTGGCCGGAGTTGGAAATAGCTATGACGACATCATCGGGCGTCATCACCCCCAAATCGCCATGGAAGACATCCAACGGATTGATGAAAAAAGCCGGTGTTCCCGTACTTGACAACGTAGCGGCCATCTTGGCACCGATATGCCCGCTCTTGCCCACTCCTGTTATAATTACCTTTCCGGTACAACGGAGCATCAAATCCACCGCTGCATCGAAATGTTCATCCAACTGAGGTATCAAATCCAAAATGGCCTGGGCTTCGTCGCGGAAGCACTTGACGGCAATATCTTTCACTCGGCTCATAGCAATGATGCAATTACGGTTTCCAAATCTTTCAGATACAACATATTCGGGCCGTCGCTCATGGCTTTCTCCGGATCGGGATGCGTCTCGAAGAAATATCCGTTCGCACCGAACGCTTTCGCCGCCAAGGCCATGGCCGGCACGAACTCACGGTTTCCGCCAGTCTTTCCGCCTGCCGCGCCGGGACGTTGTACGGAGTGCGTACAGTCCATGACCACACGGGGCACAAAGGCTTTCATATCCGGAATATTACGGAAATCCACCACCAGGTTATTGTAACCGTAAATATTGCCGCGCTCGGTCAGCCAAATCTCCCTTGCTCCGCTCTCCTGCGCTTTTTCCACGGGGTATTTCATGTCAAGTCCCGACAGGAACTGGGCTTTCTTGATGTTGACAATCTTACCGGTACGGGCTGCCGCCACCAACAAATCGGTCTGACGACACAAAAAGGCCGGTATCTGTAGGACATCCACCACTTCGCCCACCGGAGCGGCCTGAAAACTTTCATGAATGTCCGTCAGAAGTTTAAGGCCGTGCTTCTCACGCACTTCGCCCAACATCTGCAAACCCTTCTCCAATCCGGAGCCCCGATAAGAATGCACCGAAGTGCGGTTGGCTTTATCAAAAGAAGCCTTAAAGTAAATCTCTATATTAAATTTCTGCTTTATCCGAACCAGCTCGCACGCCACCTCGTCCAACAAATCAGCGGATTCAATCACACACGGACCGGCTATAAATATAGGGGTCATGACAATCTGTTTTAATAATATAATGTGCAAAGGTACACAAAAAAAGAAAAAACGCCTCTCTCGCCACTGCTATATTATGTAAACATGAGAAAAAGAACTCTTTTAAGCACAAGTAGAACACGGGAGCCGAAACTATCGAAAAGACATATACTCCTATTTAGAAGTACAGCCTTGACAAGGCCCTTTCCCTAAAAAACATCCGATTAAACTTGGTCAAATAATTTTAATGTCATACATTTGAAAGAAATTAATTGACTTCAAAAACAAAATCTGAATTATACATTGAAAAATGAACTCTTACTCTATCCATACACGAATGCTACAAAAAACAGTTTTGCTGTTCATCTTTCTTTTCAGCCTTCAAACCAAAGCACAATCCGTCATAGAATGGCCGCGAACCGACCAACTCCCGGTTCATGCTGAAAATCACATGTATCAGGATCGGGAAGGGTATATGTGGTATGGTACCATCGACGGACTTTGCCGAGATGACGGCTACACTATCGAAACATTCTCTTCACGGTCGTATCCTGCATTAGCTAACAATTATATCTTACATATAACAGAAGATACAAAAGGACGGTTATGGTTAGGTACCAAAAACGGAGTATACCTTTTGGATAAACGCACTTACAGAATGTCCCCTCTACCGGAACTGGAAATAAAAAATAAAACCGTCACATACCTGTTTACTGCTTCAGACGGACGTATTTACGTCGGGACGAAAGGTTTTTTATTACAATATTCTTCTCATGGAATCCTACAAAAAGCCTTCGACCTTCACCAAAATGGCGACGGATGCGTAAACTACATGTGTGAAGATACAATCGGTGATCTACTGCTTTGCCTGAACGGATTACAAAAGCTCAACATCCGAACGGGACATATCCAGTCTTTCCCTTTTTTGGAAACAAACACATCCTCGATTGTTCAAGACTATACCAAACGTTATTACTGGATTGGCACGTGGGGAAAAGGTATCATACGTTTCGATCCGAAAGCTTCTCCCGAAAAGATGTTCCGGTACGAGGCGATTCCGGTCAGCTTCAATGGCAAAAACAGCCCTAATATATTATCTATCGTACAAGACGACGTATTTCATTACTTATGGGTGACCACAATGGACAATTTGTTTGCCTTCCGTATCCTTTCCGACGGGCGATTGCAACAGATTGATACATCTACAATATTACCTTCCGGCAATAAACTTTTGTTTAAAATGCTAAAAGACCATCGGGGTAACATCTGGGTATCGGCTATAGACCGTAAAAGCTTTATCCTCACCTTCAATAGTGGAAATATTATAAGATATCCACTTCCGAACCCTCTTCGGTCACTTCAATGCAATCCTATGGTTTCTTCACTCTGCATGGACGACAATGCTGTATGGTTCGGTCTCGAACGGTTCGGCCTATATTTGTATGATGAGACAACTGGTACCACTGTACATTATAACGAGTGCCCAGAATCCCAATATTATCCATTCTTGTTTATTAAAAAGATTATCCGTTCCCACATCCCGGGAAAAGTGTGGGTCATGCCAGACGGAGCAACCCAACTGTACGGAATACAACGGAAAGGTTCTGTTATGTCCGTACACGATGTGGTGAATTTAAAGAAAAACAATACATCTCCCGGAGACATCCAGACGCTGTTCGAAGACAACAGTGGAAGATTATGGATCGGAACAACCCATGAGCTATTCGTTTACAACCCACAAGACGGTAATTTGAAAAAAGTATTGGAAGCGCATTCCTTCATCTCCGGCATCACACAAACCCAAGACGGAACAATATGGGCTTGTTGCCGAAATACAGGACTTTACAAAATCAAAGAAGGACACATCTCCTTATTTCCTTATCGCAGAGATTTCACTTGCCTTTCCACGGCACCGGATGGCCGGCTTTGGTTAGGAACGGGACAAGGAGATCTTTTATGTTTCGATAAAAGGGAAAAAGGTATTTTCATTCATTTCAGTGAAATATGTGGCACACAAGACAATGAAATAGGCGGCATCAGAGTGGACTCATACGGATATCTATGGATTGTGACAAACCGTACTTTACAAGTTTTTAATCCATCAAACGGCATGAGTCGAACTTATACGATTTCGGATTCTCCAATAGATATGGAACGTTTCTTTCCTCAGGCAGTGTCTATAAGTGCTGATGGCACATTTTACTTGGGTGGAGTTCCGGGCATCATCGGTATCAAGCCTTTTTCCATGGCCGAAAAAGAAAATCATACCCAAGTACATATCACATCGGTAAAAACGGGTAAGAATATCGTTTTTATGGGAAATTTGCCGATAGAAAACCAATACCCGCAAGCTGAACTGGCATCCGACAGTCGAAATATCAGTATATCCTTCTCTTCTCTGGACTATTTAAATGCTCATTCCATCCGTTATGCTTATAGGATGGAAGGTATAGATAAGGAGTGGAATTATACTCTTCCGGGTGAAAACACAGCCTTTTACAACCTTCTTCCTAAGGGCAAACATATCTTTGAGGTAAAAGCTACCGACAAGGATGGTATTTGGAGTAGCAGCATCTCGAAACTGACCGTCCACCGCCTCCCTTTTTGGTATGAAACCCGGTGGGCGCAAACAATATATATCTTACTGGCCATAAGTCTGATGACAATCATATATAAAATATTACGCAAAAGGTACGAACAACGCAATAAACAAAAATTGGAAGAACGCATGACTGCCTATAAATCGGTACTACTACCGGACGAATCCGGCACATTCCGCTCACCACTCACCGGCACCTCGGAAAAAGACCAGGCTTTCGCTGACAGACTGACGGCTTTATTAGAAGAAAATATCGGCAACGCCGACCTGAAAGTAGAGGATCTGGCTTCCATGATGGCAATGGGACGCTCGGCCTTTTTCAAGAAGGTAAAAGAAATCACCGGATTTCCACCCAAAGAGTATCTACGAATCATGCGACTGAACAAAGCTTCGGAATTATTATCGAATACAGACATCCCCATTGCCGAAGTATCATTAAAAGTAGGTATCAGCGACCCACTGTATTTCAGCAAATGTTTCAAAGCCAGATTCGGTGTTTCTCCTACAGCCTGGCAAAAAGACCACCATCTAAAAACGTAATACGTAGCCCTTTGGACAAAAATCCATAAAAAAGAGACTTTCTTCCATGCCCGTACATTCTTCTGTACGAACTTACACAGTATGTGCAAAGGCTTTTCTTTAACTTTGCTCCGTACAATTCATCAAAAATATCATGAACAAAAAAAGTTTTTTCTATTTATTAGGGGGCTGTATTTCTATCTGCACCCACCTTTCGGCACAAAATCCTCCTATAACTCCTGCATGGGCTTTCGGACATATCGCGTGGGAAGACAGTTTGAACACGGGTCAAGGGGCAATGAAATTAGTAGATGGTTATCTGGAACGCGACATTCCGGTAAGTGCCGTCATCATCGACAGTCCATGGAGCTTGGCATACAACGATTTTAATTGGGATCCGAAACGTTACCCCGACCCGAAAGGCATGATAAACCATTTTAAATCAAAGGATGTCAAAGTATTACTTTGGCTGACCGGTACGGTTAACATAGAAGGGAAAGACACGCCACAACAGAAAAGCGAAACTTATGACTACGTAGTAACCCAAAATTACGGTATCAACCACAGCCACCCCCACGACTGGTGGAAAGGCAAAGGAGTACATATCGACTTTACAAACCCAAAAGCCACGGAATGGTGGTACAGTCAACTGGATAAGGTTTTCATCGACGGGGTATATGGGTGGAAAGTAGATCAAGGTGAATTTTGGTTCGGTGATTTTCTGGATACCTCTATCGGCAAATTAAGTAATGAGCAATTCCGGCCTTATTACTACAACGCCATGTATGATTACACAGTGAAACATAACCCTAAAGGTATCATCATTGCACGTCCGTTCTCACATCAAGGAGGATATGCTGCCAGTGTAGAAAAACTGAATATGGGTTGGAGCGGAGATTTCTCTGGAGACTGGAAAGGCCTGAAAGAACAGATTCGCAATATCTACCTTTCGGCCAAACGTGGATATGGTTCCGTGGCTTGCGAAGTAGGAGGATTTTTCCAAAAACGCTCCGACAAATTGCAATTTGTCCGATATGCTCAATTCGGATGCATGACAGCCTGTATGATTAACGGAGGAGAGAATGGAGCCTTCAGTAATCATCTACCTTGGTATCACGGAAAAGACGTGGAAAACATTTACCGCTACTGCGTATCCTTGCACGACGAATTAATTCCTTACCTTTTTTCCACAGTAGTGGATGCCCATCTAACCGGAGGCTCCCTGATTCGTAATGCCTCATTTGCAGAAGAAAGCCACCAAGTGGGTAATGCCCTTTTTACCAAAGCTATTACTTCCGAAGAAAATACAGTTTCCTTTCACCTACCCACAAACGGAGAATGGATTGATTTCTGGAGCGGAAAAACATACGCAGCCGGAAGTCAGGTCACAGCCACTTATCCTTTAGACCGTTTTCCGTTATTCGTCAAATCAGGCTCCATCATTCCACTCAATATCACAACGCAAATCACCGGATTGGGAGACGAAACGATGAAGCATCGGAAAACCATATTGATTTATCCGAACGGGATAAGCCAAAGCCTGTTACATCTCCCGATAGACGATGGCATTACGTATCGGGATTACCGAGTGATGTATGATGAAAACCGTAAGCTACTGACCGTATCCGGAAAAGACGCGGAATCATACACTTTCATCTTAAAAAACATGCCTAAGGTCAATAATGTGAAGAATGTATCCTCTTGGAAATACGACAAGAATAGAAAAGAACTTCGGATTCAGGCTAAAGGAAGTGAACTGAAAATCCAAATATTATAAATGCGATTTATTGAAAAAACGATGGATCTTTTATTCGAATATAACCATTATCATAATACGATGAACAAGAAAAATATTTTTTGGTTACTGAGCATATATATGTTTACATGTACACCGGTTTCTGCACAAGTGCTGTTTGAAAAGGATTGCCAGACGGAAATTTTCGTAGGCAAAGAAGAGAAAGAAGTAGTACACACCGCATTGGAAATCCTGCAAAAGGACGTGAAGAACGTATTCGATGCCCGACTGGTTCCCGCCTCTGCTCCGGGACATGACATAGAAATCGTGGCCGGAACGGTCGACAATCCGGAAATGCAGGCTTACCTGAAAAGAAATGAAGTAGACCTCCCTCCCATCATGGGGCAATGGGAAGCATTCCAAATTCGCAAGTTAGGCAAAAAGCAAGTTCTCGTCACCGGAAGCGATGCTCGAGGGTTGGCCTACGGCCTTTTGGAAATTTCACGCATGATAGGCGTTTCGCCGTGGGAATGGTGGGCGGACGTGACTCCCGACAAGCGCGACCGTTTCTTTGTCTCCGAAATCAAAGAGGGGCAGCAAGCCCCTTCCGTGCAATTCCGAGGTATCTTCCTCAACGACGAAGACTGGGGACTGACACCGTGGTCTACAAAGAACTTCGAACCGGAGGCTCAAACCCAATATCCGGTCAAAGGACGTTTCAAAGGACAAGTCGGCCCGAAAACATACGCCAAAGTCTTCGAATTGCTTCTTCGGCTACGTGCCAACACCATTTGGCCTGCCATGCACGAAGTGACCATGCCTTTCTATTTCGTAGAAGGCAATCGAAAAATGGCGGAACGCTATGGCATAGTGGTCAGCACATCTCACTGCGAACCCATGATGCGTAACTCGGCTACGGAATGGGACTTAGCCGGAAAAGGCGACTACAATTTTCTCAAGAACCGCCAGGCCGTAGTAGATTACTGGACAGACCGGCTCAAAGAACTGGGACATTCGGATAATATCTTCACGATGGGCATGCGGGGCAAACATGACGGAAGGATGATTGGTGTAAAGAATACCCATGAATACAAAGATGCCCTGAATGCAGTGTTGCAAGTACAAGACAGCCTGCTCCGACAGTACATTCATCCGGACAGTAAAAAGATTCCGCAACAGTTCGTCCCCTACAAAGAAGTATTGGACGTGTACCGGGCCGGATTGGAAGTGCCTGACCACATCACCTTGGTATGGCCGGACGACAATTACGGCTACATCCGTCACTTTCCCGATGAGAAAGAAAGAAAACGCACGGGCGGAAACGGAGTGTATTATCATACTTCATACTGGGGGGAGCCTCACGACTTCCTTTGGCTCGGTATCGTACAGCCCTCATTGATGTATCAACAGATGAAAACGGCTTACGACCGGAATATGCGTAAGATATGGGTGCTCAACGTCGGAGACATCAAGCCGTCCGAATACCTGACCGAGTTCTTCCTCGATATGGCTTGGGACATCAACCTTTCCGGGTGTAAGGGCGGAAGCGGAATTGTATTCTCCCATCTGGGTAACTGGCTGAACCAAACGTTCGGAAAGAAAACGGGAAAGGAGCTCTTACCCCTCATGAAAGATTTCTACTTGCTCTCCCACATCCGCAAACCTGAATTCATGGGCAATACGCGGACATACGACAAGCGGCACGAACAAATCGCCGACCTGCCATGGTCTACAGAGGAAATCAACGAACGTCTCGAACGATTCAAAAAACTATCAGACCGGGTGGAAAAATTGTATGCGACCGTTCCGTCCAACCGCAAAGAGGCTTATTTCGAAATGATCCAGTATCCCGTACAAGCCTCGAACGAAATGAACAAAAAGATGCTCTACGCACAGTTTGCCCGTCACACCCCGTCCGACAGCGCTTCTTTATGGAAGAAGTCCGACGCGGCATACGACAGCATCGTTTCCCTGACCCGGCGGTTCAACTCCCTGCTCGACGGCAAATGGAACCACATCATCAGCACTGCCCCTCGCGGACTGATCGTATTCGACAAGGTCAAGCGCACTGCATCATCCACGGCCTTAGTGTCCTCCCCTGCCCCGCTACAGTTGTGGAACGGCACGGAACATGATGCCGTGACAGGTCAGCATACCGTCATCGACGGTCTGGGACATTCTGGGAAAGCCATCTACTTGGGTAAGGGTGGAACAGTGGAATACGAATACCGAAACTTCCGGAAAGACAGCCTGACCGTAGAGGTATGCCTCGTACCGACCCATGCCGTAGAAGGCGGAAAACTGCGTTTCGCCATCTCCACGGATGACCGTGAGCCACAGGTGTTCGACTGCGAAACCGCAGAATACAGCGAAGAGTGGAAAGTCAACATCTTGCGGGCACAAGCCGTCAAAACCGCCCGCTTCCCCTCCGGCGGCAGAAAAGGGCGCATCAAGATTACGGCATTGGACGAAGGAGTGGTCATAGACCAAATACGACTAAGATAATTTTAGGATAGAACTGCGAATGTTATTTCAGGCGTATGTGTAGCAAAGATAACTAACTGCACATACGCCCCATTATTAAAGCATTTGTCCGGTTCTTTCTTGAACACATTGTGCAGTTTCCGACTACATAGTTACGGTCTCTTCTTGTGTGGGTTGGCTCATATCTCCAACGGCACGATCCGGTAACGGTTGCCCTTTTCCGTGTGCCGTCGTTCCACGCCTGCGGCCACGA